>OJOV01001351.1_pt1 | contig 20334 bp, 8 predicted proteins | sample 1598281 | NCBI WGS metagenome assembly OJOV01 (sample SAMN03922469, study PRJEB24848) | human gut metagenome | isolation source: stool sample | host: Homo sapiens | place: Germany | collected 2010-11
CCTCCGGGGCAAGGCTCTCAATCGTGCCGCCCAGATTGCAAAGGCGGTGGGTGCGCTTGGTGCGTTCGCCTTTCTCCAGATACTTCTTTCGATTCTCAAGACGCTCCAGCTTGTGCTGTTCCTGTGCAAGCTGCGTCTCGGCTTGCTCCTTTTCGGCTTGGAGCTGGTCGAGGGTTTTCGGTTTTGTCATTGTAATTGACCTCCTTTTTTGATTTTGGGGATAAAAAAAGACCGTCAACTTTTCGCATAGTGCGACCAGTCAACGGTCAGTTTTTCGGTATTCAGTTGTTGTGTTCAGTTCGGTAAATTGAAGTTGGTCAAAGTTGTTGGCGAAGATATTCCACAACATTTCCATTCGTATCATAGAAACAGATGTTTCCTACATTGAGGGGCAGGACAATGGCGAAAGGCTTGCCACTATCAATATCAATCACCTGAATGCCGTTGCCATCATCTACTTCAAGTCGAACAATATTTTGGGTATTCATTGAGATAAATGCCCTTTCGTTATTTCCCTCAACAACAAACTCTGCAATGTAATCATCAACCTCAACTATATCTCCACCACCACGGAAGAAATATCCAAAAGACAAGCCAGGGCGATTTACATAGACAGAAAAAGTGTGGTCTGTCTTGTCCTGTGGGTAAGAAATAAATGCAGCCATTGTGTCGGAAATGCTTCCATCAACAATCCAATCATCCAAAATTTTTTGAGATTGGCGAATGTCTGCTTCTAAACTGTTTGCGGTTTTACCAATGTCATTGTTTGCATAAAGGAAACCGAAAACCAACACACAAGCCAAAATAACACCCAAGAGGATTATGGGTAATTTCTTTTTCATAGAATCACACTCCTTTATCAAATTAAGATTCTTGATTTTCAAACTTGCTGGCGGCGAACGGTTTGTCAAAACCGTTTGCGGACGGCAAGTCCACAGGGGATAGCCGCTTTAGCGGCGCAAGGGGGTGTAGCCACCTTGACGGAACGAAGTGACGCAACATTCTCGGTCGAGCAGTTTTCTTCTGCTGACCGGGAATGAAGTGACCCAGGACGCACGATACTCCCGATAGGAGAGTATAGAAGTGCGCCCTTTAGTTCCTAAAGGGATTTTATCAGTTCGACAAACTGAAAGTTTCCGTTGCTTGTCTATTTATATAAAGCCTCTTTTTTTTGCTTCTTCAATCAATATAGGTTGAATTAAAGGATATGTCCAATTTTCAACTAACTTATCTGAAATCAATATCTTCTCAATCTCACTATGTAATTCCTCAAATGAGTTAATGTCTGCAATAAATAACATTCCGAAAGTTTCATCATCAATATTTTCATTTACTCGTGTCTTTCCTTTAACAGAATACACACATATTGGTTCAATTCTAAAATCAACTGCTCCTGTTTCTTCTTGTAATTCTCTTTTAGCTGTTTCTAAAATACTTTCTCCAGGTTCTCTGTGACCTCCTGGTATTTCATAAGTCTCTCTTTCTTTGTGTTTACAGAATACCCACTTGTTATCTGTTTTGGATATTATCACTGCAAACTTCAAAAATTCATCTGCGACATTGTCATAAAATTTTACTTCTACCATTCTATCAATACCTCGTCAAATTCAAATTTATCTAACTGTTTTATGAATTAAAATCTACTGATTGTAATGATACAACACTTCTTTTCCATGCCTTTCAGCATACTCAATTTCTTTTTTCACAGATGTTCCAATATAACCATCCATATTTACAACATATATTCCATCACTTAAATCTATTTTTCTGTAATGAGCATCTTCAAGTTTTAAAAGTTCATCTTCAGTTGGAACAATATTATCTTCACAATAAACACATTGTAATATATTATATCTTATATCCTTTGCTTATTTCAAGGTCATAAGCAATTTTTTTCATATCTTCGGCAAATTTCATGCTTCCACAAATTGTATAAGTTTTCACCCAATCACCTCATCAAATTCCGATTTGTTGCTCACTTTTCGTATTCAAATTATACCATAAAACTTGTGAACAATTCTACCGCAACTTTGGACTATATGAGAAAAGTCCGAACAGTTTTCTGCCCGGACTTCCTCGCTCAATCATAAATCAATTCCGCTTTCACAATCTCCTCTGCCTGTGCCTTGCAAGCGTTCATCTGCCGCACCCATTCCATTTGGTTTTCGGCTTTCAGTTGCTCGGTCACGCCGTTTTGCTCTGCCAGTGACCGCACGATCAGCTTCATGCGGTTTCGTGCCGCTTCGTCAATCTTAGCGCAATACTGTCTTACATACACCCAGCTATGGGCCGCCTCTCTGTTTTTTGATCCGCAGATATATGGCAGCGAGGAGGCTGCCGCCATTATGCGGTGCGGTGGCTGTTTCTCCGCCGGAGCACCAGCAGCAGGAGCGCCAGACCGGCGCAGACTGCCAGCACGATCACCCACAGCGTCAGGGGTGCTTCGTCCTCGGTGGGGGCGGCGGGCAGCTTCTCGGTGACGGTGTCCGTCTGCCGGAGTTCACGGCAGGCCTGTGCATCGGCAAAGTACTTGCCGCAGGCGGCGCAGTACCAGTACTCGATGTTGCCGGGGGCCTCCGTGGTGGCGGCCTTGGCCTCCACATGGCGCAGATCGGCGTGACGATGGGCGTCTACGTCGCCGTAGGCCCCGCCGCAGACCTCGCACACGGCCCGGTCCACGCAGGTGGCCTCGCCGCCGGTGCAGCTCTCGGTCTCCAGAGCGCCGCAGCCGGAGATGGTGCAGGTGCGGGTGTGGGTGTCGTCGCCGTTGGAGCTCCAGTCGCCCCAGGTATGGCCGTCGTTGACGGTGATCTCCAGCCGGGACTCGTTGCCGGCGGGATCGGTGGCCGTCACCAGCTGCGTCCCCTCGGCGGGCCGGAGCACCAGCCGACCCTCCGTCAGCTCCACGGGAGTGCCGTTTACGGTGACGGTGACGGGGTATGCGTCGGTGATGGTCAGGGTCACTGCGGCGCAGTACACGCCGCCGTTTTCAGCCCCGGTGATGGCGGGGGCTGTGGCGTCCAGCACCATGCCGTCGGAGCGGAGGCAGGTGACGTTGCCCGCCCGGTCGGTGATGCGGGCATAGACCACATACTCGCCGTCCGGAGCCAGCGCCAGCGCCTTTTCATAGGGCAGGAAGGTCTCCTGCTCCAGCGCCGGGATGTCCAGATCCTCGGCGCTCAGCAGATACTCCGTGGCCGCCACGCCGCTGGTCTCGTCGGCAGAGGTGATGACCACAGTCTGCTCCTCCCGATAGAAGAGGCCGAAGGTGATCCTGGACAGGAAAGACTGCCAGGCCGTCCGCTCGTCCACCCGGATCTCGCCGGTGGGCTGGGTGCGGTCGATGCGGTACTGCTCCGTCACCTGAAGGGAGATGGCGCCGGTGGCCAGATCCTTCACATAGAAGATCAGCCGGCCCTCCGCCGTCTCGTCGGTGGCCCGCAGGGTCTGCTGCCACACGCCGTCGGCGGTGTCCGTCAGGGACAGGAGATAGCCCTCCGCCGCCGTCACCACGAAGTCGTGGTTGATCCAGTCGTTGGAGTTGACGGCATACTCGCCGCCGGTGAGGGCGTAGGGGAGGATGGAGGCAGTAATGCCGGTGGGCTGGGTCAGGGCGTAGTTCCCGGCGTCAGCGCCGGTGAGGGAGAACTCGGTGAAACGAATGGCGATGTCCTCTGCCGTCCGGATGGAGGTGAAGGAGGGAGTCCCCTTCACCAGCGCCACATGGTCGCCGGACACGGCATTGCCCAGAGTGGGCTCACCGTCGTACTCCGCCCGATCCGTGCCGTCGTAGAGCTTATCCTGAATGTGCAGGTCCTCCACCGTTACCGTCCGGACGGTGATGTCCGCCGTGGTGCCGGCAGGCTGGGAAGCCAGAGTGTAGTTTTCGGCGGCGTCGCCCTCCAGCGAGAAGCCGGAGAAGGAGACGGTCTTGCCGGTGCCGACGGTCTTGCCGTCGTAGGCGGCAGAGCCGGTGACGATGCGGAGGTCATTGCCGTCGAAGTTGGCGCTGAGGGTGCCGCCCGTCACGATGGTGGCGTCGGTGGTGCCGTCATAGGTCTTGGAGGGCTCCACGGTGACGCCGTCGATGGTGACACTCTTGGCGGTGATGCGGAAGTTCCGCTGGGCGCTGGCGGAGGCGTAATCATCGTCGGCCGCCGCCGTGACCCGGACGGTGTAGCTGCCCACAGCCTTGGGGGCCTGCGTGGTGAACTCGCCGCCCTGCGCCCGGTATTCCACCGTGAGAGCGCCGGTTCCGAGAGAGGTGATGGCGGGAGTTTCCACCGGCTGGCCGTTGTAGTCACGGCTCACGTCATCCAGAATGGCAACGCTGCCTTCGGCCTTCTGGACGGACAGGGCCACGGAGGTCATGGCCGGTGCCTCGCTGGCCTCGTAGCGGGCGTTGTAGGCCACGCCCAAGGGGGCGTAGGTGACGTACAGGGTGTAGTCCCCGGCGGCCAGCGCCTGCAGCGTGGCGGCAGGCAGGGTCACGGTGCCGTCCTCGGCGGCGGTGAAGCCCGCCAGAGGCGTGCCGTCCGCCAGCTGCACGCCGGTGACGGTGTTGCCGTTGAGGGCGACGTGGAAGGAGACATCCTGTCCGCTGCGCTTGACATAGGTGATCTGCCGGGTATCCGCCTGAGCGTCGGTGTAGACCACCACGCCGTCGGAGTTCAGAACGGTGATGTTCCCGGCCCGGTCCGTGACCCGCAGGTACGCATAGCCCTTCTGGCCGGGCTGGATGGAGAAGCTGCCGCTGCCGTCGGTGAGGGACAGGTCCGTCCAGCTGCCGGTGATGGCGTCCTGACTGGCAAAGACGGTGTCAGACAGCATCCATGCCGCCGTGTCCACGCCGCTGCCCAGGTCGGAGACCGTTACCGTCACGGTCTGGGTGCTCTTGAAGAACAGGCCGAAGGTGACGGTGTTCAGGAACTGGCGGAAGGGATTCCCGGCGATGGTCAGCTCCGCCTCCGGCGGGGTGATATCCGCCACGCCGGTGACGGTGATGGTCAGGTCGCCCTCCACGCTGGGGATCAGGCACTCGTCGAAGTCCACATCGCCCATGCCGCCGGGGGGTCTGGCCGTTGACCAGCAGGGAGTAATCCGGCAGCTTGGAGTAGCCGGGGGCGATATCCACCCGGAACCGGTAATCCTGCCCGTGGCGGACGGTGGTCTCGCCGGTGAAGGTGAAGCCTGTGCCGGTGGGCGGTGTCACGGTATAGATCCGATACACCGACACCGTGACAGCGGTGCGGTTGCCGGCCACGTCTACGGCCACGATCTCGTGGGAGACGTTGTCGGCGGGGAGGGTGTACAGGCTGCCCTCGGCGGTGGCGGGCTGGCCGTCCACCGTGACGGTGAAGTCATGGGCGTCGGTGACGGTGAAGGTCACGTCGTCGTAATAGGTCTCACCGTCGGTGATGCCGGTGATGACCGGGGCGTCGGTGTCCTCATCTGCCACATGGCCGCAGCCGCACAGCAGCTTCTGGTTCAGCCAGACGTACTGGTGCTGGGCATGGGGGACCACGTCCACGCCACCGACGATGGGGACATAGCCGTTGATGATGCCGCCGTCGGAATAGGCGCAGCCCTCCGCCAGAAGGGCGGCGCAGGGGCTGCCATCGATCTGCGTGATCTCGCCGAAGTGGCCGCCGGTGAGAGCGCCGCCTCCGCCGGACTGGACGTTGACGCTGCCGAAGGTGCCGGCGCTGGCGACCAGCTTGCCGCCATGGTTGATGGTGACATCACCGGTGAAGGTACCGCCGGTGACGGTGACGGTGTCGGAGATGGTGACGGCGCCGAGGAAGCTGCCGCCGGAGACGGAGGAGCCGTCCTGCAGGGCCACGGCACCGTAGAAGGTGCCGCCTTCGATGCGGTTGGACCCGAAGATGCTGGCGGAGTTGGTGTAGCTGCCGCCGGAGAGGGTGACGGTGGCATCCTTGGCCAGCGTCACCTTGCCGCCCAGCATCACGCCCTGCGCCGCCGTCAGCGTGAAGGAGCCGCTATTGACGGAGATGGGATCGGTGCTGCTGCGGAGAACCGTGAGGGTGCAGCCACGGTAGGCATCGGTCCGGGCCAACGCCAGAGCCTCCGACAGGGACAGGTAGTAGCCGGTGGAGCCGTTCAGCTCCACGGAGGCGGCTACCTCCGCACGGCACTGGCTGCACCGATTGTCGGCATCCACGCCGGGGTGGTCACAGGTCAGCTCCCGTACTGTCAGAACGTCGGTGCGGACGGAATAGCCCTTGTAGGAGAAGATGCCGTAGTACTGGGCCGGCCCGTCGATGAAGGTATAGAGGGTGAAGGGGTTCTGCCAGGCCACTGCACTGCCGTAGCTCTTGATCCGGTCGGGATCGCCCACCTGATACCACTGGAACTCGATGGTGGGGCTGCTCTCGGGGATGTGGAAGGTGACCTCCGTGACGAAGTCCGGCCGATAGCCGACGGGGGTGGTGGGATAGAGGTCCGTGTCCACAGGGTAACGGGTGATGGTGAAGGGAGGTGTGGTGACGGTGACGTCCTCCAGATAGCGGAGATTTTCCTCCATGACCACGTCACCGGTATTGGCGTAGCTGCCGTCGGCCTTTTGGAAGGTATAGCCCTCCGCCGGGAAGAACAGAGGCGTGCGGGAGGTATCCTCGCCGCTGTAAGCGATGCGGGCGAAGGTGCCGCCGGTGACGGACAGATCAGCGCTGTCGGAGGCCAGATACACCCGGTTGAACTGGCCACCGGTGATGGCGACATGGCCGCCCAGCACCAAAATGGTGCCGTCCCGCCACAGCTTACCGCCACCCTGACTGTCGCAGATGGTGAGACTGGCGTCGATCATCAGGTCGTTGGAGCCGGAGAGGGTCTTGCCGTTGAGATCCAGCGTATAGGTGCCGGTGGGGAGGCCCATGCTGCCCCAGAGGGCATCCCTCAGCAGGGTGATGGCGGAGCCCTCCAGCGCTGCGGCATACTGGGCAGCGTCCTCAAAGACGGCGAAGTAGCGGAGGGTATCATCCTTAGCCACCTTGGCCACCATCTTGGTGCCGCAGATGCGGCAGGTGATGCCGTCGATCTCATCGTGGGGGCAGGAGACCACGGCGACATTTTCCAGCGTGGGCGTGATGTCACTGCGGCGGATCAGCTGGCCGTCCGCCTGCTGATAGGCAGTGCGGAAGGGCAGAGCCGCACGGGGATATGCGGCATCCTCCGACGTAATGCGGGCGAAGGTGCCGCCGAAGAGGGTCACGTTGTAGGCCTGAAGGTTCAGCGTGTTTTCAAAGCAGCCGGCCTCCACCGTCAGGCGGCCGCCCTTTACCGTCAGTGCCTGACCGGTGATCTTGCCGGAGCTGGTGCTGTCACGGATGGTGAGGTCGCCGGAGCTCTGCTCCAGCGTCATGGGAGCCGACAGGGTCAGGGTGTGGCCCTCCAGCGCCAGCACGGCTCTTATGCCGTCCAGAGAGAAGGCATCGGCAGGCAGAGAGACATTGGTCAGCATGACCACCGACGTGAAACGGGCGCCGTCCTCGTCGGCATCGGCGGAGGTCAGCGCATCCTCCAGATGCGGGAAGAAAGCGTCGTTCCACCGGGCCTCTGCCTGAAGGCCGCAGTGACTGCACAGGCCGGTATCGTCAAAGCCGTGACCGGCGTACCACTGGAAGTGAACGGTGGTGCCGTTGCCGGCCTCGTCGGTGACGGTCAGGGTCTGCTGTCCCTCCTGAGAGCCGGAGACGGCGCTGAGGCGGAGGACATACCAGCCGTCCTCGGCGGCGTAGGTCATCTCCGTGCCGTTGAGGGTGACGCTCTTGAGATGGTCATCCCGGAAGGCGATGCGGAGACCGTCCTGGCAGTAAATTTGGTTCTCGGCCACATCGGAGGAGATCTCCGGGGCGGTGGCGTCCACCGTCAGGTCATCGGTGCTGAGATAGGTGACATTGCCCGCCCAGTCGGTGATCTTGGCATAGACGATGCTGGTCTGATCGTCCGGCAGGGCCACGGCCTTGCCGGGATAGGGCCGGAACTGATGGGCAAGATCGCCTATCTTGTCGGAGGTATAGCGCTGATCCGTCACCAGATACTCCACCGTCACGGGGTAGAGCTCGGGGTCATAGCCGGCGTGGTCAACGCTGTCATCGGCAGCCTCGATGGTGAACCGGGCGCCGGTGGGGAAGAACAGGCCGAAGGTGACGGTGTTCAGGAAGTCCTGCCACCAGTTGTTTTCATCGATGATGATCTTGCCGGTGGGCGTGCGCAGGTCCTTGAGGGGAGTGCCGTAGGAGACGCCGCACAGGGAGCAAACCGGCAGCGTAAAGTAGCTGTCCGGCATCTGGCCGTCGTGGGGGCAGGCATAGCCACAGCCACAGCAGCCCGGCCGTCCGCTGCGGACGTTGTGGGTGTGGGCCACCACCTGCACCTCGCCGCTGAGCGTATAGGTGCCGGAGGAGCGGCTGAAGGAGGGCTCGGTACCCAGATCCACCGGCGTGCCGTCGGCGTGGGCCAGCGCATAGCCCTCCTTCAGAATGGCCAGAAGGGTGGCGGCGTTGGCCTCCGTCTCGTGGATGGAGTAGGACAGGCCGTTGTGGAAGGTGCCTCCGGCGATGGAGACGTGGGGCGTCTCCGCCGGAGCAGAGGCGTAGGTGCCGGCAACCCGGCCGGTGAACTCGCCGCTTTCGATGGTGAGACGGGCGCCGTCGGGGGCATAGACGGAGGCGCTGGTGTCGCCGTTGGGGGGCGTGGCCCCGATGGCGGTGACATTGGCCAGCGTCACATGGGTGTCGGTGCCCAGAAGGGTCAGGGCCTGGGCCTTGCTGCCGTTGCCGGTGCAGAGGTTCTCCAGCGTGCCGTTTTCGATGCGGAGCTGGCCGCCGGTGACGGTGACGACGCCCTCCCTATCGTCGGAGGTCTTGCCCGCTATGGTGTGGTTGTGGAGGTCCAGCGTGAACCGACCGCCGGTGATGGTCACCACCGGGTCGTGGACCAGAGGCTGGCCGTCGTCGATGAGATCTGTCAGCAGCCGCAGGGTGCAGCCCTGATGCTCCTCCGTCTGGGCGGCGGTGAAGGCTTCGCCGGCGGCGGCATAGCGCTGGGTGACGGCACCGTCCGTCAGCAGCACAGCCTCGTATACCCGCTTGCCGCACTTGGTACACAGGCCGGTATCATCGCTGGCGCTGTGGAGGCAGGCGGCTGCGGACAGGGACAGGGCCGCCGTGCCGTCCTTCCGGTATTGCTTGTTGGAGAAGGTGTAGCCATCGGTGAGGGTGTCGGCCTCGGCATCGTAGGCGGAGGAGGCGGTGATCTCCGGCAGGAGGCCGCCGTCTGCCAGAGCGGTGGCGTAAAGGGCCATGTTCCGGCCGGTGACGTAGAGACTCAGGGGCTGGGCGGCGTCCTCGGTATTGGTCATGGTGAGGGTAGAGCCGGTGCCGAGGATCCGCATACCGTAGCTGCGGTCATCGTTGGAGACACCGGCTCTGGCGTAGATGGTGCCGCCGCTGAGCTGGGTCTTGGACTTGTTGGAGACCACGCTGAGGGCCGCCAGTGTCCCGGAACTGGCGTTAGGGGTGTCGCCGGTGGTGGCCCGGAGGGTGCCGCCGCTCATGGTCAGCTCATTGCTTCCGCAGAAGCCGTAGGCGCTGTAGTCCAGTTCCCGGTCCGTGCCGTTGGCGGTGCCGATCAGCTCACCGCCGGTGATCTTGGCGGTGCCGGTGCAGTAAAGGCCGTAGGCGTTAAACTGGCCGCCCCAGGTCTGGTACGACGAGTCGGGGCTGCCGGAGATGCCCTCCAGCTTGCCGCTTTCCATAATGAGACGCTTGAACTCGACGCCCACATTTCTGGAGCTGGTGCAGGACACGCCGCCCTGACCGAAGACGCAGCCGTCGGTGAGAGTGAAGCGGCTGTCGCATCGGACACCCTTGGAATCGCCCTTGACGGAGGTGCCGCCGTAGCCCAGCACCCTGGAGTTCTCTCCGGACACGGTGAGCCAGCTGACGGCATTGAAGCCGACGCTCTCATAGGAGCTGTTGACCTGTCCGCCGGTGGCGGTGACGGTGGCGCCGTTCTTGACGATGATCTCCTCGCCGGCGAACACGCCCTGACTGCCGTACTGGTCACTCTCGCCGCCCATGGCCGTCAGCTGAGTGCCGTCCAGCTCCAGCGCATTGACGGAGCTGTAATCCACGTACAGGCCGTAGCTGTATCGACTCAGGGCGTGGCCTGCGGCGGCGGTCACCTTGCCCAGTCCCATGGTCCAGGTGTCGCCCCGGCCACTGCCCTGCTTGTCGAAGTACAGACCATAGCTGGCATAGCCGGTGCGGGCGGTGAGCTGGGCCTCCACGGAGCTGCCGTGGGTGGTGAGGCGGCCCCGGAGGCCGACGCTGCTGCCGTCGTCGGCGGAGGCAAAGTCCGGACCGGTGGCCCGGAGGATGCCGTTATCCAGCGTGACGTTGGCGCAGATGGCTGCGCCCTCGGTACCCTCGTCAGTCTTGAGCACGGCACCGCCGTCGGGGTTGTCATACTCCACCGTCAGCGTGCCGGGGATGAACATATCCAGCGTGGCGCTGCGCCAGCCCCGGCCATAGACCGTCAGGCTGCCGCTGCCGCGCAGCTTCACCTCGCCGCTGCTGTATACGGTGGATCTGCTGCCGCCGGTGAGGGTGCTGGCGGTACCGTCGGCCAGATCGATGGTGGCCCCGTCGGGCAGGATCAGCGCATGGGTGCTGTCGTCGCTGACCGTCAGGGTCAGGCCCGTGAGGGTCAGGGTCTTGGTGCTTTGTGTCCACGACCAGCCGTCGCCGGAGGTATCCTCCGTGATGGCGGTCAGGTCCATGGGAGTGGTCACCGGCGGCGTCTCCTGAGCCAGGACCTCCATCGGCAGCATGGATAGGACCATGACTACCGACAGGATCACCGACAGGAGCTGCTGCACGGTCTTACTGCGCAAGTGCATTCGATCATCTCCTTATCAATTCCATTTGCCTGCCTGCCGGTATCGGCAGGGCATATTACAACATCTACATTCTATCGGGATGCCTCCGCCGCCGCAACGGCTTTGGCACAAACGGTTGATTTGTGATAAAGAGGGCGATGGACAGACCATCGGAATGCATATAAAAACACGGGGTCTGCGGCAGCGCCGCAGACCCCGTGTCCGGAATGAGAAGGCTTATTCGTAGATTTTGGCGGTCTCCTCGCCACGCAGCACCCGCAGAGCGCCCTCCGCCAGCGCCAGAAGCTCGCCCTCGCCGGGGTACACCGTCACCGGTGCGATCCAGCTGACGTAGCCCTTCAGGGCGTCCACCGTCTCCTGACCGTGGGCAATGCCGCCGGTAAGGATGATCTGATCCACCTGCCCTTTCATGGCGGCGGCCATAGCACCGATCTCCTTGGCGACCCGGTAGTGGAAGGCGTCGATAACCTCCCGCACCTTGGCGTCGGTGGCGGCCCGGCGCATCAGCTCCTGCATATCCGTGGAGCCGGTGTAGGCCAGCAGACCGCCGTTGCCGGTGATCATGCGGCGAATCTCCTGCTGGGTATACTTGCCGCTGAAGCACAGATCCACCAGTGCGCCGCTGGGCAGCGTCCCGGACCGCTCCGGGGAGAAGGGACCCTCGCCCTCCAGAGCATTGCCGGTATCCACCACCTCGCCCTTGACGTGAGCACCCACGGACACGCCGCCGCCCATGTGGCAGACGATGAGGTTCAGGGACTCATAGGGCTTGCCGATCTCCTTGGCGTAGCGCTTGGCCACGGCCTTCTGGTTCAGGGCGTGGAAAATGCTGCGGCGGGTGATGAGGGGGTGGCCGGAGTAGCGGGCCAGAGGCGCCAGCTCATCCACCACGGGGGGATCCACGATGTAGGAGGGGATGTGCAGCGCCGAACCGATCTCACGGGCCAGCAGGCCGCCCAGATTGCTGGCATGGTGGCCGTAGGGACCCTTTTTCAGGGTGTCGATCATGGCATCGGTGGTGAGGTAAGTACCGCCGTGGACAGGCTTGAGAACGCCGCCCCGGCCGCACACGGCGCTGAGGCTCTCCAGCGGGATATGGTGCTCCTCCAGTGCCTTCAGGACCAGCCGGCGGCGGAAGGCCTCCTGCTGGGGAATGGTTTCGAACTGGGCCAGCTCCTCGGCAGAGTGGTGCAGGTTCTCCTCAAACAGCATCTTCTCGTCGTCAAACACGCCGATCTTGGTGGACGTGGAGCCGGGATCGATGGTCAGAATTCTGTAAGACATAAGACATACCTCCTGTATGCGTGTATCGTTTGCTCTTTTTTTAACGAATCGATTATAACACCGGTCAAAACCTCCGTAAATGGCATTTTTCACCATTTTGCAGCACTTTTTTGCAGGAAATCCTGTTTATTTTTTGCCTGCATCGACAGGCGGGAGGCCGAGCGGCACTTACGCCTGCCCGGAGGAGATGTCCAGCTGCAGGACCACGGGGCAGTGGTCGCTGCCGTAGACCTCCGTGCGGATGGCGGCGTCCGTCACGCAGGGCAGCAGCCGCCGGGACACGATGAAGTAGTCGATGCGCCAACCGGCGTTCTTCTCCCGCGCGTGGAAGCGGTAGCTCCACCAGGAGTAGGTGATCTCCTCCGGGTGAAGGGTGCGGAAGGTGTCGGCAAAGCCGCTTTCCAGCAGCCGGGTCATTTTCGCCCGCTCCTCGTCGGAGAAGCCGGGGTTTTGGCGGTTGGTCTTGGGATTTTTCAGGTCCATCTCCTGATGGGCCACGTTCAGGTCGCCGCAGTACACCACGGGCTTTTTCCCGTCCAGCTCCAGAAGATACGCCCGCAGATCGTCCTCCCACTGCATCCGGTAGGGGAGCCGCTTCAGCCCGTCCTGACTGTTGGGGGTATAGCAGCACACCAGATAGAAGTCCGGGTACTCCGCCGTGATGACCCGGCCCTCGTGGCGGTGGATATCCTCTCCGAAGCCGTAGGTGACGGACAGGGGCTCCTCCTTGGTCAGCACCGCCGTGCCGGAGTAGCCTTTTTTATCGGCGGAGTGAAAGTAGCGGTGATAGCCCTCCAGATCGAACACCGCCTGCTCCGGCTGGAGCTTGGTCTCCTGCAGGCAGAGGATGTCCGGGTCCTCGTTTTTCACATATTCCAGAAAGCCCTTGGTCAGGCACGACCGCAGGCCATTGACGTTCCAGCTTACCAGCTTCATAGGGGATTCCTCCTGTTTTCGGCGGGATTTTCTGATATTATACCGTGTTTCCGCGGGAAAAGCAACAAAGCGGTTGACAGACCGGGCGGCATGGGATAAACTGAACGTGTCTATCGTCCCGGCCCGTGGCTCCGTGCGCCGCTGCGGCGCTTTTTCTTTGCCCGGACGATGGCGGTTCTGTGCCTGTAATTTTAAGCCGTCCTTCCATTCGGGACGGCGGAAAAGGAGATATCCACCCATGGAAAAGAAGAAGTTCTATATCACTACCCCTATTTACTACCCCTCCGACAAGCTCCACATTGGCCATACCTACTGCACGGTGGCCACTGACGCTATGGCTCGCTATAAGCGACTCACCGGCTGCGATGTCATGTTCCTCACCGGCACCGACGAGCACGGCCAGAAGATCGAGGACAAGGCCAAGGCCGCCGGCAAGACCCCCAAGGAGTTTCTGGATGAGATCGTGGAGGGCCCCAGAGGGATCCTCGACCTGTGGAAGCTGATGAACATCTCCAACGACCGGTTCATCCGCACCACCGACGACTATCATGTGGCCTCCATCCAGAAGATCTTCCGGAGGATGTATGACAAGGGGGATATCTATAAGGGGACCTACCGGGGCAAGTACTGCAAGCCCTGCGAGAGCTTCTGGACCGAGAGCCAGCTGGTGGACGGCAAATGCCCCGACTGCGGCCGTGAGGTGACGGATGCCGAGGAGGAGGCCTACTTCTTCCGGCTGAGCAAGTACGCCGACCGGGTGCGTCACCTGCTGGAGGACACGGATTTTCTGGAGCCCCGGAGCCGTGTCAATGAGATGGTCAACAACTTCATCAAGCCCGGTCTGGAGGATCTGTGCGTCAGCCGTACCAGCTTCTCCTGGGGCATCCCGGTGGACTTCGACCCCGGCCATGTGGTCTATGTGTGGGTGGATGCCCTGTTCAACTACACCACGGCGCTGGGCTTCCTGAATGACAAGTACGACGACTATGAGAAGTACTGGCCCGCCGATGTGCACTTCGTGGGCAAGGAGATCGTGCGCTTCCACTCCATCATCTGGCCGGCCATGCTCATGAGCATGGAGATGCCCCTGCCCAAGAAGGTCTACGGCCACGGCTGGCTGTTGCTGGACGGCGGCAAGATGTCCAAGTCCAAGGGCAATGTGGTGGATCCCTATCTGCTGGCGGAGAAGTTCGGCGTGGATGCCCTGCGGTTCTTCCTGCTGCGGACCTTCCCCTTCGGCAGCGACGGCAATTTCTCCAATGAGCTGCTGATCCAGACCATCAACATCGATCTGGCTAACGATCTGGGCAATCTGGTGAGCCGCACCACCGCCATGGTGGAGAAGTACTTCGGCGGCACTCTGCCCACGGAGCGGCAGGAGGGCGAGCCGGATACGGAGCTGAGGACCATGGCCTCTACCCTCCGGGATCGCTATGAGGCGGAGATGGAGCGCTTCCAGTTCCAGAATGCGCTGGAGCAGGTGTTCAAGACCATCCAGCGGGCCAACAAGTATATCGACGAGAACGCCCCGTGGGCGCTGGCCAAGGATCCCGCCAACCGGGTGCGGCTGGCTACGGTGATGTATCATCTGCTGGAGACCATCCGCATCTGCGCTACGCTGCTGACGCCCTTTATGCCGGAGAGCGCCGAGAAGATCTTCGATCAGATCGGCGCCTGTGAGGGCTGCCGCACCTGGGAGAAGGCCAACGTATGGGGCTCCCTGCGCCCCGACGCCACGGTCCATAAGGGCGAGGCTCTGTTCCCCCGTATCGACGCCGAAAAGGCGCTGGCAGAGCTGGAGGAGCTGGAGGCTCAGCAGCGCAAGGCGGCGCTGCCGGCGCTGGAGGTGGAGCCCTACACGGAGGAGAAGGTGGACTTCGACACCTTCTGCAAGTCCGATCTGCGGGCGGTGAAGATCAAGAACTGCGAGCCGGTGAAAAAGAGCGACAAGCTGCTGAAGTTTACGCTGGACGACGGCTCCGGCACGGATCGGGTCATCCTCTCCGGCATCCGGCGTTACTATGAGCCGGAGCAGCTCATCGGCAAGACCGCCGTGGCCATTCTGAACCTGCCGCCCCGGAAGATGATGGGCATTCCCAGCTGCGGGATGCTGATCTCCGCTGTCCACAAGGAGCGGGGGGAGGAGAAGCTGCACCTGCTGCTGCTGGACGACGCTATCCCCGCCGGCGCCAAGCTGTGCTGAGACGCCATATGATATCATAATAAGTAACAAACAGGCGGGCGGCCCATCGGGCTGCCCGCCTGTTATTTATATGTGCTTGTGCGGGGCATTTTCCGGTCTGCGGCAGCAAAAAACCGGCCCGAAGAAAAATCGAGTCGGAAGGGGTTGACAAACGCAGACACATTTGGTACAATAAGACGCTTATATTCGGATAGTGGGGCCATATTCCCATCTCATCCGTAAGTGTATGATACCAGCTTTCGGCGGAATTTACAAGCGGGAACGGCAGAAAACAGGCAACTGACCCGTGCGTATCACGACGAAGGCGGCGCCCCGTGGCGGGGGAGAGCCTGTGCCGGAGACGGCCCCTGCGGAGGCCGGGACAGGCGGCGTGGATGTGTAAGAGGATGTTAAAAAGCTAAAAGAAAGGCGTGAGTGTTGAAGATGGCCAAGGACAAGTACTATGGCAAGACCCTGCGAAAGAATTTTGCCAGACACGAGGAAGTCATGGCGATGCCCGACCTGCTGGAGATCCAGAAGAAATCCTACAAGTGGTTTCTGGACACCGGCCTGCGGGAGGTGTTTGCGGACGTAGCCTCCATCACGGACTATGCCGGTAATCTGGAGCTGAGCTTTATCGATTACAGCATGGACGAGAAGCCCAAGTATGACGTGGAGGAGTGCAAGGCCCGTGACGCCACGTATGCCGCCCCCATGAAGGTCAGCGTGCGGCTGCGGAACAAGGAGACGGGCGAAATCAAGGAGCAGGAGATCTTCATGGGCGATTTCCCCCTGATGACCCACTCCGGCACCTTTGTCATCAACGGCGCCGAGCGTGTGGTGGTCAGCCAGATCGTCCGCTCTCCCGGCATCTACTACGGCAAGGAGATCGACCTCAAGACCGATCTGCCCCTGCTGACCTCCACCGTCATCCCCTACCGTGGCGCATGGCTGGAGTACGAGACCGACACCAGCGAGGTGTTCTGGGTCCGCATCGATAAGAACCGGAAGCTGCCCATCACCTGCCTGATCCGTGCGCTGGGCCTCAAGACTGACAGCGAGATCATGGACCGCTTCGGCGACGATCCCCGCATCGTGGTGACCCTGGAGAAGGACGCCTGCAAGACGTATGAGGACGCCATGCTGGAGATCTACCGCAAGCTGCGCCCCGGCGAGCCCCCCACGCTGGACTCCGCCGAGACCCTGATGCAGAACCTGTTCTTCGATCCCCGGCGGTACGATCTGAGCATCGTGGGCCGGTATAAGTTCAATAAGAAGCTGACCCTGTGGACGCTGGCCAAGGGCCAGCAGCTGGCTATGCCGGTGGCCGACCCCGCCACCGGAGAGATCCTCTTCGACGAGGGCCACGTCCTCACCGGCGCAGAGTGCCGGGAACTGGACGCCATCGGCGTGGCGGAGGTCTCCGTGAAGCTGGACAGCGGCGATGTGATCCGGGTGTTCACCAACCGGATGTGCGACATGAGCCGCTATGTGGATTTCGATCCCAAGGAGTGCTGCGGCATCAAGGAGCGGGTGCGCTTCGACGTGCTGCAGGAGCTGCTGAGCCAGTACAGCGGCGAGGAACTGATGGAGCAGTGCAGGCTCCACACCGACGATCTGGTGCCCAAGCACATCATCGTGGATGACATTCTGGCCTCCATCAACTATATGAATGCGCTGGCTCACGGGCTGGTCACCAAGGATGATATCGACCATCTGGGCAACCGCCGCCTGCGCTGCGTAGGCGAGCTGCTGCAAAACCAGTTCCGCATCGGCTTTAGCCGCATGGAGCGTGTCATCCGGGAGCGCATGACCATTCAGGATCTGGATATCGTCACGCCCCAGAGCCTCATCAACATCCGGCCCGTTACGGCGGCCATCAAGGAGTTCTTCGGCTCCAGCCCCCTGAGCCAGTTCATGGATCAGACCAACCCGCTGGCGGAGCTGACCCACAAGCGGCGTCTGTCCGCTCTGGGACCCGGCGGTCTGTCCCGTGAGCGTGCCAACATGGAGGTCCGTGACGTGCATTACAGCCACTATGGCCGTATGTGCCCCATCGAGACGCCTGAAGGCCCCAACATCGGTCTGATCTCCTATCTGGCCACCTATGCACGGGTCAACGAGTACGGTTTTATCGAGGCCCCCTTCCGCCGGGTAGAGCATCCCTCCGGCCGTGTCACCGACGAGATCACCTACATGACCGCCGACGTGGAGGATCAGTACATCGTCTGCCAGGCCGCCGAGCCGGTGGACGAGAACGGCTGCCTCATCGGGCCTCGTATCACCTGCCGCCATCAGGATGAGACCATTCAGGTGGAGCCGGAGTACGTGGACTATATGGACATCTCCCCCCGTATGATGGTGTCCATCGCTACGGCTATGATCCCCTTCCTGCCCAACGACGACGCCAACCGTGCGCTGATGGGCGCCAATATGCAGCGGCAGGCCGTGCCTCTGCTGCGGCCGGAGGCCCCCATCGTGGGCACCGGTATGGAGCACAAGATCTGCCTGGACTCCGCTGTGGCGGTGCTGGCCGAGGGCGACGGTATCGTCACCAAGGTGGACGCCACCAACGTGTCCGTCAAGTATGACGCCGGCGAGACCAAGGACTATAAGCTCATCAAGTTCCTGCGCTCCAACCACGGCACCTGCATCAACCAGAAGCCCATCGTTTCCGTGGGCGAGCGGGTCCACGGCGGCGACGATCCCACGGTGCTGGCCGACGGCCCTGCCACGCAGGAGGGCGAGATCGCTCTGGGCCGCAACATTCTGGTGGGCTTCATGACGTGGGAAGGCTACAACTACGAGGACGCCGTGCTGCTCAACGAGCGGCTGGTGAAGGAGGATGTGTATACCTCCATCCATATCGAGGAATATGAGATCGACGCCCGTGACACCAAGCTGGGGCCTGAGGAGATCACCCGTGACATCCCCAACGTGGGCGAGGATGCCCTGAAGGATCTGGACGAGCGGGGCATCATCCGGGTGGGTGCCGAGGTCCACGCCGGGGACATTCTGGTGGGCAAGGTCACCCCCAAGGGCGAGACCGACCTCACCGCTGAGGAGCGCCTGCTGCGGGCCATCTTCGGCGAGAAGGCCCGTGAGGTCCGTGATACCTCCCTGAAGGTGCCTCACGGCGAGAGCGGCATCATCGTAGATGCCAAGGTATTTACCCGTGAAAACGGCGACGAGCTGGGGCCGGGCGTGAATCAGGTGGTCCGTGTCTACATCGCTCAGCGCCGCAAGATCCAGGTGGGCGACAAGATGGCCGGCCGTCACGGCAACAAGGGCGTCGTGTCCCGTGTGCTGCCGCAGGAGGATATGCCCTTCCTGCCCGACGGCACGCCGCTGGATATCGTGCTGAACCCGCTGGGCGTTCCGTCCCGTATGAACCTGGGTCAGGTTTTGGCTCTGCCTTTGCACCGCACCCGGAAAGAACTGCCATGGTGACCATAAGGATCCCCAGAAATACACCCAGAAGAAACTTATCTTTTCTATGTTTCATGAACGTTCCTCCTGTCTTGATACATAATTTAAAGGAATACGCATGCTGAAGGTAGTCCCTTCTCCCTGCGTACTTTCCACATCGATCACACCATGATGCATCTGGATCACATTTTTTGTGATCGAAAGTCCCAGTCCTGTACCGCCAACTTCCCTGGAACGTGCCTTGTCCACACGGAAAAAGCGCTCAAAAATATGGTCCACACTGTCCTCCGGGATACCAATGCCGGAGTCTGCCACTTTAACATAAAAATACTTATGGTCTGCATCCAGTGTTACACGGACCCAGCCGGAGTCTATATTATACTTGATGGCATTTTCCACCAGATTGGTCACAGCCAGGTTTAATTTCACTTTATCCACATCTGCGGTTACTTCACGGATGCTCTCCAGGATCAGTTCTACATTGCTTCTCTTGGCAATAGGCCGCAGTCTCTTTAAGATCAGTTCCGTCAGATCATTGATGTTCAACGATACAATATTCAGATCCTGTACCTTTTTATCCATTTTTACCAGTGCCAGCAGATCCGTAATGATCTGGTTCTCTCTGTCAATCTCGGAAGCAATGTCTTCCATGAATTCTCGATACAGCTCCGCCGGTACATTTTCCTGTGCTAGCAGGGAATCCGACAATACCTTGATGGATGTCATGGGTGTTTTCAACTCGTGGGACACATTTGCCACAAATTCCTGTCGGGAATCGTCCAATGCCTTCATCCGCTTCAACAGCTGGTTGAACGCATCTACGATATGTACGGTCTCCACATAATCTGGCACAGAGATCGTCTCATCACTGAAGCCTTCCTTTACCGCATTGATGGCCTGTGTGACTCTGTTGAAAGGTCTCGTCAAAGCTCTGGACAGTATGATAGCCAGTGCCAGGATTGCCACCATCATGATCACTTCCAGAATGTACGCCTTACGATTCAGCACTTCCTTGGCATTTACGATACTGTCATTGGAAATGCTGGTCAGCATAACGCCCCGGATGGCATCCGGATTCCTTTTTCCGTTTTCGTCCGTAGTGTTTGCCGTGGTATCCATGATGGGAGTGGTCATTTCTATGTAACCGTGCTCCGGGTCATAATGGGAAATGTTTTCCCCCTGAAAACATTTGATGACCTCCTCGGAAATGATGGTCTTTCCTTCACTGATGCCGTAGGTATCTTTTTCCACCTTGAAATTCTTGTTGATGATCATAACGCGGCCTTCATACAGATTGGACAGCATCTCCAGTTCCGCATTGATGACTTCTCTGGAATTGCCGGTGTCCTCTCTGACACCATGGCTGCTTAAATAATTGTTGCTGATCAGATGATTGGCCAGGATCATCAACTGGTTCTGTACCACTGTGGTCCGCTGTTCCACCGCCAGATCCTCGTAATTGCTCACGATACCGTGGCGCATGGCAATACAAGGCACCAGGCCGATCACCAGCGTCAGCAGGAAGATCCTCGCCCGCAGACTTCGAAGCGCGATCATGCTCTCCAGCTTTTCCCATATA
>OJOV01001354.1_pt1 | contig 20318 bp, 12 predicted proteins | sample 1598281 | NCBI WGS metagenome assembly OJOV01 (sample SAMN03922469, study PRJEB24848) | human gut metagenome | isolation source: stool sample | host: Homo sapiens | place: Germany | collected 2010-11
AGCTGTTAGTGAGATTTGAACTCACGACCTCTTCCTTACCAAGGAAGTGCTCTACCCCTGAGCTATAACAGCATTCACTTTTACTTTCGTTCAGACTACCCTTATTTGAAAGCGGTACAAAGGTAGTGGTTTTACAATAGAATACAAATTTTTTGTAGCATTTTTTTTAGATTTCGATCAGTTTTTATCAACAATTGAAATAAACTACTGAAAATCAATAATAAAATAAGGATAGTTTCCGGTATTCGTGTTCGGGTCCCTGAACACGAATACCGGAAACTGCTTTGCTTATCCTCCCTTAGCGTCTCGGAATATCGACCGAAGTTTCTTTTTGGCCTTTAAGATGCTCAGAAAAGAAATCTACCAGCCGCCAATAGAAATATTCGTCCATATCTCCGAAACTATGACGTTGTCCCGGAAGAATCAGCATTTCGAAACGCTTATTAGCCCGGATCAAGGCATTTACAACACGGATCGTATTCGCATCATGGACATTATTGTCGATATCACCATGTACAAGCATCAAATGCCCTTTCAATTGCTTAACAATTTCGGGATTCGTGGCTATTTTATAGACAAAGGTAGTATCTCCTTTTTCCGAAACGACCTCTTTCACACCATGATGTGTCTCGCTCCACCAACGGTTATAAATCCGGTTATCGTGGTTCCCGGCACAGGATACCGCAGCTTTATAAAAATCGGGATATTGACAAATTGCAGCAGTAGACATAAAGCCACCTCCCGAATGACCATGTATGCCGACTCTGTCGATATCTATAAACTTATGGCGGGCAGCCAATTGTTCGACAGCCACCTTATGATCGGCCAAAGGATAATCACGCATATTCCCATAACCATAATTATGATACCATTTGGAGCGGGAAGGATGTCCACCCCGCTGTCCTACCGAAATCACAATGAATCCGGCCTGAGCCAAACGATCCGTCCGTACACTCATCCGGGTAAAAGGATAACATACAGCTTCAACCTGGGGACCCGGATAAACATAATCGATAATGGGATATACCTTGGTCGAATCGAAATCGTAAGGTTTATACATCACCCCGTATAAATCCGTCACCCCATCGGCAGCCTTGACGACAAAAGGTTCCGGAAACCGGTAACCAGCCGCTTTCAATTGCGAAAAATCACTTTCCTGAATAGTCATCACTTTATTCCCCTCCCGGTCTAACAGATCGGCACAAGGAATCGTATTCACCCTCGAATAATTATCCACAACGAAACGGGCATCGTCATCTATTTTTACTTTATGAAAATACTCCCCTTTTGTAATCCGTTTCAGTCCACTACCATTTACATTCACTTTATACAGCTGTTCATAATACGGATTTTCTCCCTCTTCCTTGCCATTCCCCACAAAATAGATCGTCCGTGTAGCTTCATCCACTTTCAGCACCTGCTCCACATGCCAGGGGCCTTTCGTGATCCGGTTTTTAAGATTTCCCTGATCATCGTATAAATATAAATGAGCCCATCCATCACGTTCACTCCAATGAATCAACTCCTTTCCCTTATTCAAGACAGCCAAAGGCCGCGTTTCCTGATAAGTATTCATCCGTTCCTGAATAATCGGCACAATCGAATCCTGCCCGATCGTATAAGAGCAGATATCGATACGATGAAGGTCCCGGCTACTACGAACCAGAAAAAAACGGTCGTTATCTCCCAGCCAAACCGGTGATACATACTCCATGTCCCGCTGTTTCTGTTCTGCAGGTTTATAGGATAAACTCAAATTTTGATTTTTAAACGCCGCTACTTTTATTTCCTTACGAACATTATTCTGCATATCGAATACATAAAGATGCTCCTCAGGGGCTTCCATCTCTCCAGGCATCTGATATTTATAAGTTTCCAACGTAGGACGTGGCTGAGCGATAGAATTGATCACCCACAATTCCTTTACTGCCCGGTCGTCGGATACCGTTACTGCAAAGTGCCTGGAATCAGGAGACCAACACCCCGATACCCGCCGGCGTTTACCGTTGCAAAGCGTATCAGTATTCAACATACTGTAAGGAATGCCATAACCGAAATCCTTCACTCCATCCTGTGTCAATTGAATCTCGAGAATCGTACTATCCTTCTCGTTTTTCCGGGCTTTCTCATAATCTTCCCGACTCATCCGGAAAAGGTTACAATCCTTAGCATATACCACCGTCTGGCCATCGGGAGAAAAATTTCCCCATCCCAATTTTTTCGGTTCCTTTTCCTGCCCTTTCAGATGAGTAAGTTTACGGGAAGGATAATCATAAGAGAAATAAAAGACTTCTTTTTCTCCTTTCTTCTTGTCTTTCTCCTCTTTTCTCGGTTTCACTTCTTGCGAAGATTCCACCTCAAAAGTAAACGTCCGGCCGTCTTCCTTTGCCTTGAGATTACGTATCGGCAGATGGCGGGCCTCGAAAGGATCACGAACGATCTCCGTCAGCTGAGCAGCCAGTTCATCCCGGTCGAACAGCAGATTCTTTGTACGCGCAACCGGATCGACCACATACCAAAAAGTTCCTTCACTCGTTTTATACTCGAACCAGAAACAATTTCCTTTCTGAAACCAATGCGGATCGACCAAAGTAGAAAACAACATGTTCTTCAGCTTATCTCCGGTAAACTTTTCTGCCTGCAAATATTCAGGCAACCTCTCTTGCGAAAATACCTTACCGGCACAACAAAGGCCGATAAATAAAAAAATAATAATCCGATTTTTTTTCATATAATAACCATTTCAACGTTGTGTACAAAAATACACATTTTCGTAAAAAGTAATCCGCAAAAGACAAGGAGTAATGAATAATCCGTTGCCAAATCGGATTTATTAAAAATAAATACCAGACATACAAATTTTATGTAATAAATTTTACATGTTTTTGCAATAAAAATTATCTTTGTAATCAGTCACAAGAAGAATACTGTTAAATAGTAAAATATTTAATGCACACCAACAGGAATGCCATAGTATACGGCTTGTCAGCGGGTTCCGGTTTACCGGGACATATTCGCTTCAGTAGAAGTGAATACAGGTATAGTATGCTGTGGTTTTCTTTAATTATCGGTTTTTTGCAAAAAAAATACACTGAGAATTTGGAGGTTATGAAATTTTTTATACTCTCTCTCTCTCTCTCTGGTATCGCGCGTTAAGATATAGATTATTCTTTAATTTTCAAAGAGTTAAGAGAGCGTTTTTTCGCTGGATTTCATACTTTTTCCGGTCTTTTTCGGTTTTCGTTATTTGTTATCATTGCCACCGCCTTTTCCTGCGGAGAGTGCGGTATACTATACCTTCCGGCGGTATGTGGCCTATGGATAGGCCATGCCCGTATGCAGCCGGAACCGTTTGTATATACACCGATCATAGAAAACCAAAAACAATAATACCGGAATAAACATCGCATGAAGAAGATTCTATTCATAGGGCTGCTGTTTGTTTTGGCGGGCACGGGGGTTTGGTCCCAGGAGGTGTCCGACTCAGTCCGCATCCATTACCGCCGGGGATACCGGGGGGTGGATCCCGATTACCACAACAACCGTTCCGAATTGGAACGGTTTATCCGTACCCTGCGCAGGGAACAGGAGTCGGCCCGTCTGGAACGTGTCGTAATCTGCTCGTGGACATCGCCCGACGGGGTGACCCGCTACAACGAGCTGCTTGCCGGCCGCCGTGCCGACTCGCTGAAATCCTGGCTTGTGCGCCACGCACAGATTCCCGGGGAGCTGGTGAGCGTTCGCGGCGAAGGCATCGGCTGGGGCGTACTACGGCAGTTGGTGGCAGTATCCGATATGCTTTATAAGGACGAAGTGCTACACATCCTCGACAATACTCCCGTGTGGATTCGCGACTCCCATGGCAAAATCGTGGACGGACGCAAGAAACAGCTGATGGACCTGCGTGGCGGACAGCCCTATAATTATATGATGGAAAACATTTTCCCGGAAGTGCGTTCCAGTCTTTCGACCATCTGCTACCGAAAATCCGCCCCTTCTATAGACAAGGTTACTACCGGTACTGCTCCCACGGATTCCGCTCTTGCGGAAAAGGAAGAGACAGAGACAGCCGGGTTTCGCAACACAGCGGCGCTGATATCTGCCGGACCGGGAGCGGACACTCCGGCGGAGACCTCCCCGGTAACCTCGCCGAAGGCTTCCGGGAAATTGCGGGAAGCACTCGCCCAAAACCTGGTGATCAAGACCAATCTGCTCTACGATGCCCTGCTCATGCCATCGCTGGAGGCGGAATACCGCTTCAATGACCGCTGGACGGTCAATCTCGAAGGGGAAATAGCATGGTGGAAGAACGACGGCAAACACAAGTATTATCAGCTGGCCACCATCAGCCCGGAAGTGCGCTGGTGGTTCGGACAGCAGAAAAACAACCCCTGGCACGGGCATTACCTGGGCCTGTTCGGCGGCTTCTCGTGGTTCGACCTTGAGAACAAGGAGAACGGTTACCAGGGTGAGGCCGAAATAGCAGGGCTCAGCTACGGCTACATGTTCCCCATTGCCCGTCGGCTCTCGCTGGAAGCGGGCCTCGGACTAGGCTACCTGCACAGTAAGTATGAGGAATACGAACCCGTGCCCCACATGGGCGGCACGCACTATGTTTACCTACAGACCAAACGTGTGGACTATTTCGGTCCGCTGAAACTGAAACTGGCGCTCGTATGGCATTTGCAGGATATTAACAGGAAGAAAGGAGGCGCACAATGAGAAGAACGATATTATGGCATGCAGTAACGGGCCTTGTGCTCTCAGGCCTGGTGACACTGTCCTCAGGCTGCCGTAAAGAGCTTTGCTACAACCACGACGAACATGCCTACTCCGTTAAGGTGGATGTGACTGCCACCTGGGAGCGGGAATGGGAACGCGACCACGGCAGGGGATGGAAAAATACCTGGGAAGGCAGGGGATGGAACAGCTGGATGACGTACGACGACCTGCGTCCCGAAGTACCCGGGGGTATACGCGCCGTAGTATATGATCCGGACGGTAACAGGCATGACGAGCGCAACCTGGCTGCGGAGGGCGGACGGCTGGCCATGACCGAAGGCAGACACTCCATCCTGTTTTACAACAACAATACGGAATACATCGTGTTCAACGACCTGACTTCTTCGGCCACGGCAACCGCCACCACGCGCACCCGTACCCGAGCCGGATTCAGCGAACTGCACAAGGACGAACGCACTGTAGGGCAGCCCGATATGCTCTACGGCAGTTACCTCGGGGAATACGAGGCGAAGCCCGGCTACGAGGCGGTGAGCCTGCCCGTGGAACTGCGCCCGCTGGTCTACACCTACGTGGTACGTTGTGAGTTCAGCCACGGAGCCCAATACGTGGCGCTGGCCCGCGGAGCACTGGCGGGTATGGCCGAGAGCGTCTACCTGCAGGACGGGCACACGGGCAGCGGGGCAGCCACGGTGTTCTTCGATGCCACCGTCTGCGACTGGGGCTCGTGGGCGCAGGTACGTTCGTTCGGCATCCCCGACTGGCCGGGCGACGGATATACCCGGGCTACTGACCGCAACTACACCCTGCAGCTCGAAGTGCGCCTGAAAAACGGGAAATACCTCCCGCCGTTCATGGTGGACATCACCGAACAGGTGAAAGCGCAGCCACGCGGCGGAGTGATCGTCATCACGGGGCTGGAAGTGTCCGACGAAGACGGTGAGTCCGGAGGTTCGGGTTTTGATGTGGAGGTCGGCGACTGGGGCGACAGACACGAATACGAACTGCCGGTCTAGTCCGCTTACAAAGGCATATTCAGAAAAACAATGCTGTTTTTAAAACCATAATATTCCATTTTTAATACTCAATTTTATGAAAAGAAGTCTTATTTTGCTTGGAGCAGTCACAGCGACTCTTGCAAGCTGTAGTAAAAGTGAAGTAGTGGACGTCAATGACAGCCAGGCTATCGGTTTCGAGACGTTCGTGAACAAATCCACACGTGCCGTAACGAATGATGAAGGTACGGTAACCAATAAGTTGCTTGATTTTTATGTCTACGGAGGTTCAAATGAAAGCCAGAATCTGTTTGCCGGTGATAAGGTTTACAGAAGCTCAGCATCTGACCCCTGGAAGTATGACAACACCAAGTATTGGTTTAAAAACCGTACCTATAAGTTCGCAGCCATCAGTCCGGGAGCGGGAGCCAATCTTTCCGCCAATTTTGGTTATAGCGACGGCCACATGGAGTTGACCGCTACCGTAGATAACGCTACCGCTAACCAGTACGATCTTGTTTATGGTGAGGCGACTAAGACCACTTTGGAGGATTTAAGCAGTGTGAGTACCGTTGCATTCAACCTTGGTCATATCCTTTCCAAAATACGTATCCTGTTCGAGAAAAATAGTAATTTCGGTAAGGAAACACAGCTTGTGATTACTAATCTTACGTTGGCAGGTGCAAATACGAGTACAGGTTCAGGCATCTTTAGTAAGGGTGTTTACAAATATAATAATGGCTGGACCTGGACTAAAGCAGCAGAGGGTTCTGCTGACGTTACCTTCTCTACTTCTACCTCTTATACTGTAACCGATAAATCCATAACCGGAGAAACGTCGGTAGAAGAAGTGGGACAGACTTTTTATGTCATTCCGCAGACACCTGATAGCGGAGTCAAACTCTCTTTCACTGTACAGTTGCAGGAACACAATGGAACTGACTGGGAAAATGTGGGTTCCGCTCAAACATTGACTAAAACGATTGCAACAGCTCAGGCAACATGGAATTCCAATAATATTTATACTTATAAGGTAAAATTAAGCGAGACGACCTTACCCGGAGACGATCGTTATGCAATTGACTTTAGCGCTACTGTCGATTCCTGGGGAACGGACAATACTCCAGTTGACGTAGATTTTGCAAATTAAACTACCCGGGCCGGGCGGGGTTGAATGTTCCCTTCCCGGTCACAATGAGAAAACAAATTAAAAAAAACGGACATAAGGTATGAATAAGAGAAATAACACGATCAGGGGCGTGTTGTTGCTGGTTGCGGCGGCGCTGATGTTTTCCTCCTGTGCGGAGACTCCGGGTCCGGAAGAGGAGGTTACGGACACGCGGACGATCAGTTTCGGAACCCCCGCGCTTACCCGTTCGGCCATCGATAACGCGGGGGACATGCAGAAGGAAGAAAACGCTTTCTCCGTATGGGGATGGTACGCAAACGCGGGCGGCACGGAGAGCGGGACAGTATTCAACAATAAGCGCGTTTTCTGGTCGGCTGCCAATCCGGGCTGGGGCTACGAGGACACCCGCTACTGGCATCCCGGCCTCGATTACCGCTTCTACGCCCTCTATCCCTCAACAGACAAGCTGGGCACGGGCGTAAATGCGGCATGTGCGGTGAACGGCACAATCACCATTACCAACTTCGACGCCACGCACGGCACCGACTTGATGACAGCACAGCAGACAGTCCAAACTCCGGATGTGCTGACGAAGGACCCCGGTCCCGTGACCTTCACTTTCGCCCACCAGCTGGCGCGGCTCAGCTTTGCGGTAAAAGCCGTGGGATGCGAGGCTACGGTCACAGCCTTCAAGGTGAACGGCGTGACCTGGAAGGCCAACCTTACCTGTCCGGCATCGGGCACTCCCTCGTGGAGCGGTGGCGAAAAGACCACCGACGGGGACAGCCGGCTGACCAAAGCCGACGGGAATATTACGGTGTCCGGCGGCAACACCATAACCATGCTACAGGATGTGCTGTTGCCTCCCCATACCGCTGCCGACCTGACAGATGCTGTCATCAACATGGCCTACCGTCTCAAGGGCGACACGGGGGACGACCGCACAGCTGAGGTAGAACTCGCCACGACGGAGATACCCCACTGGGATGCGGCCCAGCAGTACAGTTACACCCTGACCGTCTCGGCATCCTCGCTTACCCTCACGTGGAAGGTGAAGCCCTGGGATACGAAGGACACCGAAGTGTCGTGGGGACCGGATGAAACGACCAACCAAGAATAAAAAACAGACGAAGCTATGAAAAGAGAACTGAAATCATATCTTGCCGGATGGCTTGCCCTGTACCTGGCAGCGGTGTGCCTGCCGTTCCTGCTGGCGGGATGTGCCAGTGACAGTGCGGCACCCTGGCCTGTGGACGGAGAAACCACCTCCGTCACCCTGCGCATGTCGGTGGCCGGAGCCGTCGGTACGCGCACCGACGGTACGGAGGATGAGTACGCCACGCTGGAAAACCGGATAAACACCCTGCGCGTGCTGGTGGTGACGGACGGTAACAAAATTGCCGTAAACCACAAACTCACGCCGGAAGAACTTGCCGCCCAAACGGTGACGATAGAAAATGTGCCCGTGGGCAAGGTGACTTTCTGTGTCCTGGCCAACGAGGCTGCCTTGGGTAAGGATTACGATACGGAGGAGTTTGAGCTTGTAGACGTACCGGGCCGGACATCAAAGAAGGCTTTGCTGGAAGACCCTGATCGTACGTATTTCCCGAAACGGTTCTCCGAAGTGAATATAGATAAGGGGCTGCCCATGAGCTGGATTGTACGCGACTACGAGGTAAAATCAGGCTCCCCGACAGGTACTCCCGGGGAACCTCTCGAAGCACAATTAGTGCGCTGCGTGGCCAAGCTCAATATCAGCATGAATAACGATCTGGATTCCGAGATCAACATCAAGGCGGTAAATTTCGGCACTTTCTTCGGCGACAGGCTCTATCTTTTCGGCGAACAGTCGCTGGATGTGCCCGGCAGTACTGCGTACGAAGCCAAGAGCTATCCCTATGAAACGGAGGCGGATTACATCAAAATCCCCGCATACGGCGAAAAGATGCTGGTATGCTACATCTATCCTTCCTACGCCTGGCTGCCGGAAATGACGGACTCGCCCTATACCATCGGGTTCGCCACGCTGGCGAAAGGGACCTATCCCCAAAAGGCTTTCATCGCCGAGGGTGCACTGAAATCCATCGCCCGTAATACACAGGTAAACATCCGTGCCACGCTGAGCGTAGATGCCCGCCTGATCCTGAAATATGAGGTGGTGGATTGGGGCAAGAAAGAAATCACCGTTCCGCCGTTCAATTAAACAAACCGGTATGTTATTCAAAGTTATGAAGATAAGATTAAGAAGAATGAGCCGCCTGTTGTCGGTGGCGACGCTGTCGGTAGCGTTGTTTTCGTGTGCCGACGAGGAGATTGTGGGAGGAGGTCCCCGTGTGCAGGAGGGTCTCCCGGCACAGATTGTGCTGAAGGTAGCTTCCGGGGATAACCGCATAGAAACGCGTGCCGCACAGGATGCGGCCAACGAGAAACGGGTGACCAATCTCTATGTATTCGTATTCGACGAAAACGGAGACGTATGCGAAGGGTCAAGAGAATATCACAACGTTCCTGCCAATGGTGTTGTCCTTACAGCCAGATCGAAAAACAATGCGCAGATTGCCGGCATTGCAAACTTCTCCGAGACTGGCGTCAACTCTACCTACCAGCTCTCCCTGGACGCGCTGAAGGAAGTGAAGACGAAAGCAGAACTGGAGGCCCTTATGGCAAAGCTCGACCAGCAGACTCTGGAACGGTCGTCGCAATTCATCATGTCGGGCTATGCTGTAGACGGATCTGGCAATGACGTATTCAATATCCCCGGAAGCGAGAGTGGCGGGATAGCTTCGTTCGAGTGTACGCTGAAGCTGGAACGCCTGGACGCCAAGGTGGAGTTTATCGTGAAGACTGAAGTTCCCGCTGACAAAAATTGGGACAAGTTCGACTTCCGCCCCAAAGGCTGGCGGGTGGTGAACGTGCCCGCGCAGTCGCTGGTGCTGCCCCGGGAGACAGGCGATGCCGACGGTGACGGGTGTACCTACTTTGAATCGCCGGAAATGCCGTTCGAGACTATAGGACGCGACGGAGAGTATTTATTGGATAGTTGCGCTTTCGTGTTTTACATGCCGGAAAGCCGCAAGACCCCCGCAAGGAAGATTTCCGGAGAAACCGGAGTGACGGACGCAGCGGCACGGTACGCCCTGCGCGAAAAGCGGGATAAGGCGGAGTCGAAACCGGGTGATGATTTTAGTAATAAGCCGGGACAGGAATACGAAAACGGCGCTTTCACCTACGCACCTGCAAACGCCGCTTACGTGGAAATGTCGGGCACGCTGTCGTATGAAGAACAGGGTGGCAATACGGTCAATGCCGACGTGAAGTTTACAGTCCATCTGGGTTATGCCAATCAAGACCCTGACGATTACGACACCCGCCGCAATACGCACTACATCTACACCGTCACGATCCGCGGCGTGAACGACATCGAGGTGGAGGTGACCGAGAAAAAAGAATCCCGCCCCGGCTACGAGGGCAACGTGATCGTGAGCGAAATTAAGCCGCACGAACTGGACGCCCACTACGACCGTGTACTGATCACCCTGAACCGCGCACAGGTGCCGCGCCTGACCTGGGGCGTGCAGACCCCGTATGACAAGGCGGTATATAAGGGGGACTTTACGGATGCCAACCCTCCGGGCACATCGTCCGGCACGGGCGAATCTTCCACGGGAAGTGGCATCAGCGACTACCGCTGGATCAAGTTTGCCATTAATGAAGACTATGGGCGGGGCAATAACGAATATGTAAAGTATCCCGGCGATCAGAACTACAAGGGCCTGCCAGGCGGAGGAGAGAAATCGGGCTATGACGGCCATTCCGGCTATCCCAACGCCCGCCTGCTCGACGTGCACCAGCTCCTCCAACGGCTGAGGGATGACTACGACAAGGGGCTTACATCCGGAACCGTAACCATCACCGCCTTTATCGACGAATACGTGTATGTGCGCCACCCGTGGGACCATGATTACAGTGCCGGCAACAACTATCAGCTGAAAAAATGGCGGGAATACGTGGGGGCCGAAGACCGTCTGCTCTACATCATCGACGGGGACAATGCCCACTACAGCCCCGACGGGGCATCGAGCACGATGACCGCCATACAGACTTTCAGGCAGAAATCCATCCGCACGGTGTACAACGTGGATAAGAGCGAGAGCGAGTTACCCACCTGCTGGGGACTGGAGAGCAGCATGGAGGGAGATCTGGTGGACGTAGGTGACGTGAGCCGGGGTAAATCGTCCGGCAACGGCCGTCTCAACACCCTGCAATGCCTGCTCGGGTCAAACTACCAAACTGTACTGCAATGGACGGATGTCTTAGATGTATGGAGTACTAATCCTGAAGACAGATATAAGCTGAAAATCAATGATGCATTGCATGCCGTGCTGACACGTAACCGTGACCTTGACGGTGACAACATTGTTGATCCGGAGGAAATCCGCTGGTACCTGGCTGCCAAAGACCAGCTCGTGGACTTCTACATCGGTGAGAGTGCCCTGGACGACGCCTCTCACCTCTATCCCACTAATCCCGACGACCGCGACGGGCAAACTTACTGGCATTATACGACCAGCACTGCCTACGACGGAGGACAGGGCGGTAATAACGTGGCGTGGGGATTATATGCCGAAGAATGTGTTGCTCTGGGAGCAACCAGTGGCATGGAAAGGCCAGAGTTAGGCAACAAATTCACCTACCGCTGCGTGCGCAACCTCGGCATCGGCCTTGACGCACCGGAGAGTGAACCTGTAGCACTCATCCCCCGGGTTACTGCTGCTGAAGCTGACGGCACCTACGTAATAGACTGCTCCAACCTCAGCCCCAAGGCACGCCGCCAGAGTATCGAGACCGGCAACCAGCCTCAGCATAACGACCTCTCGCCCTACAACCGCCCGTATGCCAAATTCCGCGTGGCGACAAGGGATCAGGATTTTGAGAATGCGGGGCGGGAGAGAACGTGGAGTATTCCTGCGTTTCGTTGGCGCAACTGGCGAGACTGGTCGGAGTATCAGACTATGACAATCACGCCATCGGGATACCGCATACCCAATCTGCGCGAACTGCTGATTATGCAAACCCGCCTGCCTGACGATGCGTGGAAATCCTATCCTGGAGCTGGTCTAACAGACAATGGTGGAGGAAAAGCCATGTACCTGAGTTTTACCAGTTTCAGCCGTAGATCTACAGAAACAGGTGGGGATGGTACTTTACCGAATAAGAACGGCGGTTTCCGTTTCAATGCTGCGGAAGGCTCTGGCTCTATCGGAGCGACTGGAACAGGAGATCTCGACAACGGCTACGTCCGCGGCGTGAAGGACGAACAATAACAGAGGTGTCCACATTTATAATAAAACCTTGAAAGAGGCTGTGCCGTAATCCTGTCTTACGGTGCAGCCTTTTCCTGTTACTTCCCCCCGAATACACAGCATTTTCAGCCTACAACCGTCGGCAGCAAATTCCCCCACAGGATTACCGGATCAACGGCATTCAGTTGCCCTGTACACATATTGTTCATTCGCTTTCCATTTCCTGGCAGCTTCCGTCAGGCGGTATTTTTGTTCAGGGTGTTTGGCTGGTCAGGATACAGACGTTCAATAGTGCCATCACCCCTTTTACACTCATATAGTCATCGCCCATAAATTCAATCAGTTGCCGTGCTTGGGTCGTATTTGGGTCATACCCGGTTCCTGTTGATTGGCTTTTAATTTAGCTACAGTCTCTGCCTGATCAGAGCATTGAAATTTTCCCTGTATGGTTTTCTTTTCTATGAACTTTTCATTTTGGTTATTGTTTCTGTATCTTTGCTGTCATCAGAAGTTTTTCAGCAATCCGTTCACGAAAAAATATGTTGATTGTTAAAGAACAAAAATAAACAGATATGGAATATTATATAGATCCCGTTGTTTTTATCGTAGGAAAGACCGGAGGAGAGAACCGGGCGGTACGTAACCTACTCGATTTATTTGCAGAAGGAGCTACAATTCCTTTTATTGCCCGGTATCGTAAAGAGAAAACCGGTAATATGGATGAAGTACGAATCGGGGAAATCAAAACTTTATATACTCAGTTTCAGGAACTCGAAAAAAGGAAAAATGCTGTTTTAGATACGATCCGGGAACAGGAAAAATTGACTCCCGCTTTAGAAAAACAGATCCGGGAATGTCAGGATATCCGGATATTGGAAGATATCTATCTACCCTTTAAACCTAAAAAGCAAACCCGGGCAGCGAAGGCCAAAGCGAAGGGGTTGGAACCGCTGGCTGCTCTTTTGATGCGACAGGAAAATGGGGATATCGTGGTCAAAGCAGCCCGTTTTGTAAAAGGTGAGATACAGGATACAGAAGAGGCTTTACAGGGAGCCAGGGATATCATAGCGGAATGGGTGAACGAGAGCGAAGCGGCACGTAACCGGGTTCGCTGTCTGGTTGAACGGGAGGCGGTTATCACGGCCAAAGTAGTAAAAGGCAAAGAGCAGGAAGGTGAAAAATATACCGATTATTTCAATTTCCAGGAAAGTCTGAAACGTTGCCCTTCTCACCGGATATTAGCTATCCGTCGTGGAGAAGCAGAAGGGATTCTCAAAGTTTCTTTAAGCATCGACGAAGAGAACGCCTTAGAGAATTTAGAGCGGATTTTTATAAAAGGAGACAATGAGAGTGCCCGGCAAGTCTGGCTGGCGATGAAAGACGGCTACAAAAGATTGTTGTTTTCGTCCATCGAAGCCGAATATATGACCTTATCCAAACAGAAAGCAGATAGCGAGGCTATCCGGGTCTTTGCAGAAAATTTACGGCAACTGTTACTCGCTTCTCCTTTAGGTAATAAACGGGTATTGGCTATCGATCCGGGATTCCGTACAGGTTGTAAAGTGGTATGCCTGGATGAAACCGGCAAACTGGTTCATAATGAAAATATTTACCCCCACCCTCCCCGCAATGAGTATAAGCAAGCGGCAGCCAAAGTGACGAATATGGTAGCGACCTACGACATTCAGGCCATTGCTATCGGGAATGGTACGGCCGGACGGGAAACAGAAAAATTTATCCAGACATTACGCTTCGACCGGAAGGTCCAGGTGTTTGTCGTCAGTGAGAGTGGGGCTTCCGTTTATTCAGCCTCTAAAATTGCCCGGGAAGAATTTCCGGAATACGAGGTGACGGTGTATAAGAGACAGGGTGCGGGGAGCCGTCTCGATCGGCAGACGACTGATGGATCCTTTAGCCGAATTGGTCAAAATCGATCCTAAATCGATCGGTGTAGGACAGTATCAGCATGATGTGGATCAAGGCGGACTGAAAGAAGCGTTAGATCGGGTTGTCGAATCGTGTGTGAATAAAGTCGGGGTGAACGTGAATACCGCCAGTAAATATTTGCTGACCTATATTTCCGGTTTAGGACCGGCCTTGGCTGAAAACGTGGTGGCTTATATTCAGGAAAACGGAGCGTTGAAAAGTCGTGAAGAACTGAAAAAAGTGAAACGTATGGGAGCGAAAGCTTTCGAACAAAGTGCCGGCTTTTTGAGAATCGAAGGGGCCGGAAATCCTTTGGATAATTCTGCTGTTCATCCGGAATCGTATTATATCGTTGAAAAAATGGCCCGCGATCTGGGTGTCGGCGTTCATGAACTGATCGGAAACGAAACACTGTGCGGCCGGATAGAACCTCAACGGTATGTGGATGAAAAAACGGGCCTGCTGACCCTGAAAGATATTGTGGCAGAATTGAAAAAACCGGGGAGAGATCCCCGGACAATGGCGAAAGTATTCAGTTTTGCCGAAGGCATTTCAAAAATCGAAGATCTGCAGGTGGGTATGGTAATTCCGGGAATCGTTACCAATATTACCGGTTTCGGAGCTTTTGTCGATGTCGGAGTGAAACAGGACGGTTTGGTACATATTTCAGAAATTGCCGATCGTTATGTAACCGATCCTGCAGCAGAACTGGTACTGAATCAACAAGTGATGGTAAAGGTTGTACAAGTGGAACCCGGGCGTAAACGAATCGGCCTTTCAATACGCCAGGCGCAGAGTAAAGATTAAATTTAAAATCCATAGATTTATGAAAAAACAGTTGTTTTTTATAATCCTGTTGGGAGTAGTAGAATTATTGGCCGGATGCCGCCCCGAAGGGAAGGAACCGGAAACCGGAGTAAGCATCGGGTTGGCCCGGCAACGCAAACAAGATATAAGCAATTTGCAATACCGGCTGAAATTCCGGATTCCTGAAAATAAACAGGAAGAGGTCATCGGGAAAGTACAGATCACACTGAAGCAGGAAAAAGTACAGCCTGTCGTATTGGATTTTCGCGAAGATCCCCACAAAGTGAAACAACTGAAAGTGAATGGACGACCGGATTCGATCCGGATTTCGAATGAACATATTGTAGTAGGGACCGATTACCTGAAAAAAGGAGCGAATGAGATCGAGATCGATTTTATTGCCGGTAATCAATCCCTGAACCGGAACGATGAATTTTTATACACCTTGTTGGTACCCGAACGTGCCCGAACCTTATTTCCTTGTTTCGACCAACCGGACATGAAAGCTGTTTTTACCTTGCAGCTGGATATCCCGGAGCAATGGGTAGCCGTAGCCAATGCAGCCGTCGAGTCCGAAACCCTCCATGAAGGCCGGAAACTGATCGCTTTTCAGCCGACCCAACCCCTGAGTACCTATTTATTTTCTTTTGTAGCCGGGAAATGGCAACAACTGGCAGAAAGCCGGGACGGTAAAACGATAGTCATGTATTACCGGGAAACCGATCCTCAGAAAGTGGCCCAGCATACGATCATTTTCGATCAGGTTTTCGCTTCTCTGAAATGGCTCGAGGACTATACCGGAATCCCCTATCCGTTCGATAAATACGATCTGGTGATTGTACCGGGATTTCAGTTCGGTGGTATGGAACATCCGGGTGCGGTGTTATACAATGATAAACGCATGTTCTTAGGGCCGCATCCGACCATAGAAGAAGAACTGGGACGGATGGAACTGATCGCTCACGAAACGACACATATGTGGTTTGGAGATGCCGTGACAATGGCCTGGTTCGACGATGTGTGGACCAAAGAAGTATTCGCCAATTATTTTGCCTCCCAGATGACCCGGCCGGAGTTTCCGGGAGTCAATCACCTTCTGAACGATTTGCGTAATTTTTATATTCCGGCTTATGCGGAAGACCGTACAGCCGGCTCAACCTCGATAAAACAACCTTTGGAAAACTTAAAGGATGCCGGTTTGATTTACGGACAGATTGTCTATGACAAAGCGCCCATCGTTATGAATATGTTACTGAAACTATTGGGAGAAGAAGCTTTTCAAAAAGGTATCCGGGAATATTTGCAGACTTATTTATATGGGAATGCCACATGGGATAATCTGATTACTATTCTCAATAAGTATACCGATAAGGATCTGGTGGCCTGGAGTAATAGTTGGGTAAATGAAAAAGGGATGCCGGAAATTTCCGCTTCGTGGCATGACCGGACCTTGGTCGTGCGGCAAAAAGATCCCTGGCATAGAGGATTGAGTTGGCCACAAAATATAAGTGTAGCCCTCTATGAGGGAAAAAATGCAGATACACTCCAGTCCTCTGTGCATGAAGTGACTTTGGTATCCGATTCTGCGGTGACCGTTTTTCAGAACCGGTCTGCGGATGAGTCCTGCATTTTTCTGAATCAAAATGGTGAAGCCTATGGCTATTTCGTACTGGATCAGCGGACGATTACCTATGCTTTAGCGCATTTGAATACTTTCGCGAAAGCACCTGAAACCCGTTTGGCTTTATTGATCAATTTGAATGAAAACCGTCTGCACGGCCGTGTAGATGGTTTGGCTTTTGCCCGGATGTTGATCAGTAATTTGAAAACCGAAACCGAACCTTTGATTATTTCTACTTCGATCGCCTATTTGAATGAGATGGCCCTGCACGGACAGATTGCAGGAAGTGAAGAGCTTGAAGAAAGCCTGCTCGGATTAGCACGCAAACCGGGAGGAAAAGGTTGTCAACAGGCTGCTTTCAGGGCTTTGCTCGGAACCTTCCGGCAACCGGCGACGACACAGGAAATTTACCGGATGTGGAAAGAACAGAAATCTTTTACCGGCTTGGCTTTAGGAGAGAGCGATTATACTAAAATGGCTTATGAATTGGCTGTACGTATGCCTGAAAAATATGAGGAAATCAGGGCGACACAGGCGACCCGTATTCAGGACCCCGACCGGAAAAGAGAATTTAACTTTATTGTCCGGGCCGTAGCTCCTGAAACAGAAACGCGGGATTCCCTATTTCGGTCTTTATTGATCGCCGGGAACCGTCGGATAGAACCTTGGGTTACCCAGATCGTCGGATATCTCAACCACCCTCTCCGGCAACAGCAAGCCGTGAAGTACATCAGGCCGGCTTTACAGGAATTACAGGAAGTGCAGCGTACCGGAGATATCTTTTTCCCCAAGAACTGGATTTCAGCTACATTGCGCGGACATAATTCCCCGGAAGCGGCACAAGTAGTCCGGCAATTTCTGGAACAACATCCTGATTATCCCGTTTTGCTGAAAAATAAGATTTTACAAAGTGCCGACCATTTGTACCGATAAAATATTCAGGCATATACGGTGATTTCAATGGTGTCCTTTACTATTTGAAGGGCAATATAAAGAATATTTCCATTTCGTATAAAATCGGAGTAAGTACCAATAACCAGTTGGCTTTCCGGTATACTTACAGAGTCTGGCATTTCATCGGCCAGAAGTTCCCTGCTTTACGTCAAACGGTCAATGATTTCGAATATCATGTGTTTATTGCAGAGGAAAGAGGAGACAAATACCGGAGGATCTCTACCGGGATTACCATCCATGATGCCTTTCGGAAACAGGAGAAATAGGATTTTATAACTGATTTGAAACTAAGCCCCTGAGTTCACGTAAAGGGATAAAACGGATAGGTTATGAATGAAAAAAAGTCATTTTATGTGATCGGTATGAGTTGTGCCGGTTGTGCTGCCAATATTCAACAGGCATTATCCGAACGTAAGGGTGTCATAGAAGCCAGAGTAAATTTCGCCGCTTCAGACGTCATAGTGGAATATAACCCTACGCTTGTTTCCGATAAAGATTTGCAAAAAACGGTACAGGAAGCAGGCTACGATCTGTTGTTGGAAAATGAGACAGAGCCTGAACAGGCCGAAATTTTACAACGAGAAGCCTATGATAAACTACACCGGAAAACGATAGGAGCGTTATTGCTATCCCTCCCTGTTTTTGTGATCGGGATGTTTTTTATGCATATGCCCTATGGCAACTGGATCATGCTGGGATTTACCTTACCGGTCCTACTGGTATTCGGAAGGGATTTTTTCATTAATGCCTGGCGACAATTGAAACATGGACATGCCAATATGGATACTTTGGTGGCGGTCAGTACAGGAGTTGCCTTTCTGTTCAGTCTGTTCAATACCCTATGGCCCACCTATTGGACGGACCGGGGACTGGAAGCTCATATTTATTATGAAGCGGCAGCAGTGATCATCGCTTTAATTTTATTAGGCCGTTTATTGGAAAGCCGTGCAAAATCGAATACTTCGACAGCTATCCGTAAACTGATCGGATTACAGCCCAAAGAGGTGATCCGGATTCTCGAAGACGGTACGGAACAGGTGATCCCGATCAAAGCAGTACAACCCGGAGACATACTATTGGTGAAACCCGGAGATAAAATTCCGGTCGACGGCAGTGTCACAGAAGGAGTTTCTTTTGTCGACGAGAGCATGATTACCGGCGAACCGGTACCTGTCGAGAAAGTGACCGGTACACATGTCTATACAGGTACGATCAATCAGAAAGGGAGTTTTAAATTCATGGCCGAAAAAGTCGGGAGCGAGACTATTTTAGCCCAGATTATCAAGATGGTACAGGAGGCCCAGGGTAGTAAAGCTCCGGTACAACAGTTGGTCGACAGAATTGCTGCTATTTTTGTACCTGCCGTAATCGGTATCGCAGCGCTTACTTTTATCGGCTGGATGATTGCCGGTGGAGAACTCGCTTTTACACATGCCTTGCTGACCTCGGTAACTGTATTGGTTATCGCCTGTCCCTGTGCATTGGGATTGGCGACCCCGACGGCAATTATGGTAGGTATCGGCAAAGGGGCTGAGAACAATATTCTGATCCGGGATGCACAGAGCCTGGAACAATTGTGTAAAGTACAAGCCGTAGTTTTAGATAAAACCGGAACGATTACCGAAGGGAAACCTGTGGTTACCGATATTTTCTGGAATCCGGGGATAGATTTACGACACAGTATGGAAGTTTTATTGTTTATGGAAAGCCGTTCCGAACATCCTCTGGCCGATGCTGTGGTACTCCATCTGACGGAAGAAGGGATAAAGACGAATCTGAAGGGAGAATTCAATAGTCTGACGGGACAGGGCATACAAGGTATGATCAATGGGGAATCCTATTTTGTAGGGAATCGCCGTTTGCTGGAAATGAACGGAATCTCCCGGGAAAGTGAACAGGCAGAACAAGCCGATGCTTGTAGTCTGGAAGGGAAAACCGTCGTTTATTTTGCCGATAGCAAACAAGTGTTGGCTTTAATTGTCATCGCCGACCGGATGAAGCCAGGGTCTGTAAAAGCTATCGAACGTTTGCAGGCAGAAGGTATTGAAGTATATATGCTCACCGGAGATAATCGGATCACAGCCCGGGCTGTAGCCGATAGTATCGGCCTGAAACATTTCAAGGCAGAAGTCATGCCATCGGATAAAGCCGATTTCGTGAAGGAACTACAACAACAGGGCAAGATTGTAGCGATGGCAGGTGACGGTATCAACGATTCGCAGGCTTTGGCCCAAGCCGATGTCAGCATCGCAATGGGGAAAGGTTCGGATATTGCAATCGATGTGGCGAAGATCACTTTGATTACCTCTGATCTGAATGCTATCCCGAAAGCCTGGGCCCTCTCGAAGCAAACGGTCGCTGCTATCCGGCAAAATCTGTTTTGGGCATTTATTTATAACCTGATCGGTATTCCCCTGGCAGCAGGCATTCTCTATCCCTGTTGCGGTTTTTTACTCAATCCGATGATAGCTGCCGCTGCGATGGCTTTCAGTTCGGTTTCCGTCGTTACGAACAGCTTACGCATCAAAGCAAAAAAAATCTGATTTCAATTTTTAAATCTCAATTTTCAATTATTGGGTAACCATTCTGAAGTTTAAGCGTTCGTATGAGTGTAGTTAAATTTATCGTCCCGATAAATTTAAGTTTATAAAGTTTTTTAAGAATAGGACATGAAAACATTTAAGTTTAAAACGAATTTGAAATGCAATAATTGTGTTGCCAAGGTTAAATCACAATTGGATATAACAGATGAAATCCAAAGTTGGTCGATCGATCTGAAAAGCCCTGACCGGATTTTGACAATAAAGGCCAAAGATGAGAAAGCTGTTGCATCGGTAGAACGG
>OJOV01001363.1_pt1 | contig 20203 bp, 13 predicted proteins | sample 1598281 | NCBI WGS metagenome assembly OJOV01 (sample SAMN03922469, study PRJEB24848) | human gut metagenome | isolation source: stool sample | host: Homo sapiens | place: Germany | collected 2010-11
CCGTCGTGGCCGGCAACATCATCGTTCGTCAGCGTGGCACCAAGTTCCACCCGGGCGAGAACGTCGGCATGGGCAAGGACCACACCCTGTTCGCCCTCAAGGACGGCAGTGTGAAGTTCGGCGTGCGTCGTGACCGCAAGGTCGTCGACGTGATTGCCGCCTGAGACACGCGCAAATAACGCTTTTGATGAAAGACCGCGCCCATATGGACGCGGTCTTTCTGTTATGTAAGGTAGATACATGAGTGATTTTGTGGATCGAGTGACCGTCCATGTCAAGGGCGGCGACGGCGGCAATGGTTCCGCCGGCATCCGTAGGGAGAAATACAAGCCGTTGGCCGGTCCGAACGGCGGCAATGGCGGCGACGGCGGTTCCGTGATCTTCATGGCCGATTCGAACGCCAACAGCCTGCTCGACTACCGTTTCATGCCCCATCGCGAGGCGGAAAGCGGCACCATGGGCCTGGGCGACACGAAGGACGGTTCGAAGGGCGCCGACCTGATCCTGCCCGTCCCGGTGGGCACGGTCGTGTTCGAAGCCAAGGGACCGCAGGGCAAGCCGAAGCATCCGGGCGAGCAGCTTGCCGACCTGCGTCACGCGGGAGACAAGTTCGTCGTGGCCGCGGGCGGCAACGGTGGTCTCGGCAATGCGGCGCTGGCCAATCGCACCCGTCGCGCGCCGGGCTTCGCACTGCTGGGCGAGCCGGGCGAGGAACGCGACGTCATCCTCGAACTCAAGTCCATCGCCGACGTGGCGTTGGTGGGCTTCCCGTCCGCCGGCAAGTCGAGCCTGATCGCGGCGATGAGCTCCGCCAAACCGAAGATCGCCGATTATCCGTTCACCACGCTCGTGCCGAACCTCGGCGTAGTGGTGGCCGGCGACATGCGCTACACCATCGCCGACGTGCCGGGCCTGATTCCGGGCGCATCCCAGGGCAAGGGCCTCGGCCTCGAATTCCTGCGTCATATCGAACGTACTGAAATCATCGCCCACGTCATCGATTGCGCCACCCTCGAACCCGGCCGTGACCCGATGAGCGACTACCAGGCGCTCGAACACGAGCTCGCCGAATACGCCGGCAAGCTCGAACTGCCGCTCGGCGCGATTCCGATCCCCGAACGTCCGCGCATCATCATCCTCAACAAGGTGGATGTGCCGGAAGCCAAGGAGCTCGCCGAATTCGTCAAGCCCGAATTCGAAAAGCTCGGCCTCAAGGTCCACATCATCTCCACCGCCTCCCACGAGGGCCTGAAGGAACTCAACTGGGCGCTGGCCGACCTCGTGACCAACATGCGCGCGGAAGTCGCCAAACGCGAGCAGGCCGAGGAAGAGGCCCGCGTGGTCATCAAGCCGCTCGAGGAGCCGCGCAATCGCCGTCGCCGTAACGACGAAGGCGGCAACGCGCTCGATTTCACCGTGGAACGCAAGGAGAACGGCAACGGCGAAGTCTGGTACGAGGTGCTCGGCACCAAGCCGGAACGTTGGGTCATGCAGACCAACTTCGATAATGACGAGGCCGTCGGCTACCTTGCCGACCGTCTGGCCAAGCTGGGCGTCGAAGACGAGCTGCGACACAAGGGCGCCAAGCCGGGCGACGAAGTGCGCATCGGCCGTGGCGACCGTGCCGTGGAATTCGATTGGGATCCGACCATCGCGGCCGGCGCGGAAATGCTCGACGGCACCCAGTTGGGCGCACGCGGCGTCGACCTGCGACTGCAGGAATCGGATGGTCGTGCGCAGCGTCGTTCCAACACGGAACGCCGTCGCCAGTACCACGAGATGATGGACGCCCGTCAGGCCGTGCGCGAAGCCATGATGGCCGAACGCAAGGCAGGACACTGGGCCGATCCTTCCGTGGACGACGACCGTCACGACGAAACCAGTCTTTTTGGACGTGGCGAGACCGCCGACGACGAGGATGTGGAACAATAGAACCATCCAACGAAGCCCGCTGATGTGCCGATGGCATGTCGGCGGGCTTTTTCAATAGCCGGTAACGGTACCGGGAGGAACTATGAACACGCCATCGCAAGCGCAAGTGCGCAGGGCCATCGCCGAAGCGCAGACCATCGTGGTGAAGGTGGGCTCCAGCTCGCTGACCGAGCCGAGCGGCCACTTGGATCCGCAACGGTTGAACGCGTTTGTGGCGGCCATCGCCCGCGTGCGATTGATGGGCGGCCGCGTGGTGCTGGTCTCCTCCGGCGCGATCGCGGCCGGTTTCGGCACGCTCGGTTTCGACAAGCGTCCGACCGACGTAGCCGACCAGCAGGCGTGCGCCGCCGTCGGCCAAGGCCTGCTGATGGCCCAGTATGAGGCCGCTTTCGCACGGTACGGGCTGCGTGTCGGACAGATCCTCATCACCGTTTCCGACACGATCGCCCCACAGCAGTACCGCAACGTGCGCCGCACGCTCGACCGCCTGCTCGACTTGGGCGCGGTGCCGATCATCAACGAAAACGATTCCCTCGCGTCCAACGAGATCCGCTTCGGCGACAACGACCGCCTGTCCGCGCTCATCGCCAACATCGTCGTCGCCGACGCGCTCGTCCTGCTCACCGACGTGGACGCGCTGTACACCGCGCCGCCAAGCGAGCCTGGCTCGAAACGCATCTCCTATGTGCCGAACGTCGAGGACGCGCTGGCGAAGGTTCAGGTCGGCGGAACCGGCTCGAACGTCGGCACCGGCGGCATGGTCACCAAAATGGAGGCCGCGCGCGTCGCCGCGGTGTCCGGCATTCCCGCGGTGTTGACATGCGCGTCGAACGCAGGTCCCGCGATGATGGGCGATCCGGTCGGCACCGCGTTCGCGCCGATCAACGACCGCGGTTCGTCACGTAGGCTGTGGATTGGCTTCGCCTCCCACCCGCAGGGCACGCTGGTGGCCGATTCCGGCGCGGCCAAGGCGGTGCGCGGGGGAGCGGCCAGCCTGCTTGCGGCCGGCGTGGTGGAAGTGAAGGGCGATTTCGCCGCCGGCGACGCCGTCTGGGTTGACGACGAGCAGGGCAACCATTTGGCCAAGGGCCTGGTCGGCTTCGACTCCGAGGAGATCCCGCAGATGCTAGGACGCAATACGGCCCAGCTCAAGCGTTTCCTCGGCGAGGAATACGCGCATCCGCTGGTGCACCGTGACAATCTCGTGCTGGTCTGAGCCAGTGCAAAAGGTGTGGTTAGGCCATCGATTTCGCTTCAAGCGAAGCGTTCGCGGCGAAATAGACGTGTGTCGTGGGGTTGTCGTTTTTCGCGTGGCAGGTCTAGCATTACAGGCATGACTATGGCTGACTGGCAGACTCTATCCGACCGTATCAATCACGTGGCTCCGAGCGCTACTCTGGCCGTCGATTCCAAGGCGAAGGCAATGAAGGCCGCCGGAATCGACGTCATCGGGTTCGGCGCGGGAGAACCGAACTTCCCAACCCCCGCACCAATCGTCGCGGCCGCGGCCGCGGCCGTGCAGGACCCGAAAAACTACCGTTACACGCCGACCGCCGGCCTACCGGAACTGCGCCAGGCCATCGCGGACAAGACGTTGCGCGACTCCGGCTACGAAGTCGATCCAAGCCAGGTCATCGTGACCAACGGCGGCAAGCAGGCCGTCTACGAATCGTTCCAGATTCTGCTCAACGAGGGCGACGAGGTCATCATCCCCACCCCGTACTGGACCAGCTATCCGGAAGCCGTGAAGCTCGCCGGCGGCGTGCCCGTGACCGTGTTCGCCGGCGCCGACCGCAACTTCGAGCCCAGCATCGAAGCCATCGAAGCGGCCCGCACCGAACACACGAAGGCCATCATCGTGAACACGCCGAACAACCCGACGGGCGCGGTGTGGAAGCCGGAAACCGTCAAGGCCATCGCGCAGTGGGCCATCGAACACCACGTGTGGGTCATTTCCGACGAAATCTACGAACACTTGAACTATGACGGCGCCAAAACCACGTACATCGGCGCCGCGGTGCCCGAAGTGCGCTCCCAGCTGCTCGTGCTCAACGGCGTGGCCAAAACCTACGCCATGCCGGGCTGGCGCGTCGGCTGGATGATCGCCCCCGTGGACGTGGCCAAGGCCGCATCCAAACTGCAGGGTCACATGACCTCCAACGTGAACAACATCTCCCAGCGTGCCGCCATCGAAGCCGTCTCCGGCTCCCTGGACGCCGTCTACGAGATGCGCGCCGCATTCGACAAGCGCCGCCAGACCATCGTCGCCGCGTTGAACGACATCGAAGGCGTGAACTGCCCGACCCCGACCGGCGCGTTCTACGCGTTCGCCGACGTGACCGCGCTGCTGAACAAACCGATCGGCACCAACAAGACCACGTTCGCCAACACGTCCGAACTGGCCGCCGCGTTGCTCGACGAAGGCCATGTCGCCGCCGTCCCGGGCGAGGCGTTCGGCGCTCCCGGCTACCTGCGCTTCTCCTACGCGCTTGCCGACGACGATCTGGTCGAAGGCATGCGTCGCATGAAGCGTTGGGTCGAGGACTGAGCCGACCGGCCCCGCGCTCAACTGACGGAAAGTTCAGTTGATAGACGATATTTTTAGCGATTCGCGCTTCGGTGACATGCCGGGCGCGAATCTTTTTTTTCGTTGGAAAATAGCGGTTTCTTGCGATTCGTCGTGAATCGGGTTGGACGAAGTCGCGAAAACCCGCTATTATTTCGACTTGGCGGTTTTGCCGTCTGCTTCTTGCGTGGTTTTGCATAGAATCCTCGCCGGCAAGTGGAGACGGCAGAGTTCACCTAGGGAAGTGGCGCAATTGGTAGCGCAACGGTCTCCAAAACCGTAGGTTGTGGGTTCGAGTCCCGCCTTCCCTGCCAAGCTTCTTACAACAAGCCCAGCGGAGGATTATTATGGCGAAGGCGAAGAACAGCGAGAAGGCCATTAAGCCGAACATCTTCATGCGCATTGGCTTGTTCATCAAACAGATTATCGACGAACTCCGCAAGGTCGTCACTCCGACCAGCAAGGAACTGTTCTTCTGGTCCCTCGCCGTGTTTATCTTCGTGCTGCTGCTGATGGCACTGGTCACCGGCATGGACTACGGTCTGGGCAAGCTGACCCTGTGGATATTCGGCTGATAAACAACTTGAAGGTGAAAGTGCATGACTGACGAAGTGTTTTCCGACAACCTCGACGAGGCTTCCAAGGCTGATACCGAGGCTGCTGCCGCTGTTGAGGCGCTGCCGGCCGAAGGCGAGGCCGTCCAGGCCGTCGCCGCCGATCAGGCGACCGATGAGCAGGCCCAGTCCGAGCAGGACGCTCCGGAAGAGCAGACCGCGGAAACCACTGAGGATGAAGACACTGAGCAGGATGCCGGTGCCAAGGCCGTCGAGGAATTCTCCAAGAGCCTGCGCACGCTTGAAGGCAAGTGGTATGTGCTGCACACCTATTCCGGCTATGAGAAGCGCGTGAAGACCAACGTCGAATCCCGCGTGGCCAGCTTCGGTATGGAAGACAAGATCTTCCAGGTCGAAGTGCCGATGGAGGAAGTCGAAAAGCACACCGAAAAGGGCAAGAAGGTCATCACCCGCGTGCGTGTCCCCGGCTATGTGCTGATCCGCATGCTGCCGGATGAGAACGCCCGTCGTATCGTCCGCGAGACCGAAGGCGTCACCGGCTTTGTCGGCCCGACCAAGGATCCGGCACCGCTGACCCGCAAGGAAGTCGTCTCCATGATGGCTCCGATGATCGCTTCCGAAGCTCTCAAGGCCGCCGGAGACAAGCCGGCCGCAGCCAAGAAGCGCAAGCTTGAGGTCTCCTACGCTCCTGGCGATCAGGTCACCGTCACCGATGGGCCGTTCACCACCATGGCCGCGGTTGTCTCCGAAGTGGATCCGTCCACGCAGAAGCTCACCGTGCTCGTGTCCATCTTCGGCCGTGATACGCCGGTGGAGCTTGGCTTCCACCAGGTTCAGAAGCTAGATTAACTCCCAAACTTTGCAGAGCCCGACCATCGTGGTCGGGCTTTTTGCGTTGTCCGGGTGGATTTGCATAATAGGAAAGCTTGTGTCTGGAGAGGAGACTCGCTAGCACAGCACAGCAATATAAGTTGCGGGAGGAGACCGACCATAGGCCGATTGCCTACAGCATGCACGGATAAATAACGAGTCAAGACCGAGCGTGATAGCAGGCAAGCGGATCTGAGGACGGCGACCATTCGAACCGCGTTATAGAAAGAAGAACCATAATATGGCTCCCAAGAAGAAAGTCTCGGCGCTGATCAAGCTCCAGATCCAGGCTGGCAAGGCCAACCCGGCCCCGCCGCTGGGCCCGGCTCTGGGTTCGCATGGCGTGAACATCATGGACTTCTGCAAGGCATACAATGCCCAGACGCAGGACAAGATGGGTCAGGTCATCCCTGTCGAGATCACCGTTTACGAAGATCGTTCCTTCACCTTCGTTCTCAAGACCCCGCCGGCTGCAGCTCTGCTGAAGAAGGCTGCTGGCATTGAGAAGGGTACCGAGAACCCGCTGACCCACAAGGTCGGCTCTGTCACCAAGGCGCAGGTTCGCGAAATCGCTGAGACCAAGATGGAAGATCTGTCTGCTCGCGATATCGAGGCCGGCATGAAGATCATCGAGGGCACCGCTCGCTCGATGGGCATCACGGTTACGGACTGATAAGGAGAAGGACAGATGGTAAAGCGTTCCAAGAAGTACCGCGAAGCCGCTGAGCGCGTCGATCGCAACAACCTCTACACCGCCAACGAGGCCATCGCTCTGCTCAAGAGCATGCCCTCCTACAACTTCGACCAGACCGTCGAGGCTGTGTTCCGTCTGAGCGTTGACCCGCGTAAGGCCGACCAGCTCGTGCGTGGTACCGTCAACCTGCCTCACGGCACTGGTAAGACCGCCAAGGTCCTCGTGTTCGCCCGTGGCCCGAAGGCTACCGAGGCTACCGAGGCTGGCGCCGACATCGTCGGTGATGACGACCTGATTGCAAAGGTTCAGGGCGGCTTCCTCGACTTCGACGCCGTGGTTGCTACTCCGGACATGATGGGCAAGGTCGGCCGTCTGGGCCGTGTGCTCGGTCCGCGTGGCCTGATGCCGAACCCCAAGACCGGCACCGTGACCATGGATGTCACCAAGGCTGTCAAGGACATCAAGGGCGGCAAGATCGAGTTCCGTGTCGACAAGAACGGCAACCTGAGCTTCCTCATCGGCAAGATGAGCTTCGATGAGTCCGCTCTGGACGAGAACTTCAAGGCTGTGGCCGACGAAGTCAAGCGTCTGAAGCCGTCCACCGTGAAGGGCCGCTACGTCACCAAGGCGACCATCACCTCCACGATGAACCCGGGCGTCCCGGTTGATCCGGCGGTCGTTGCCTGAGTGCACAGAAGCTAAGCTTCACCAAAAGACCCGTATCTGCAATCGCAGCATGCGGGTCTTTTCATATGTTCGGAAAGATTCATGACTTTATGACCGGATGACAGGCGCAACGGGCGTACCCAGACGCCACACCACCCGGGCAGCGGCTCAGCGGTCGCGCATACGGCCAATCGCCAGCGCGGTCGTCAGCACATACGCGTCACGCGGATCGGTGGCATCCCAGCCGGTCGTTTCGGCGGCACGCTTCAAGCGGTAGCGCACGGTGTTCGGATGCACATTCAGCTCCTTCGCCGTGTTCTCCAACGAACTGCCATACTTCAGGAACGTGGACACCGTCAGATAAGTGGGATCATCGGGATTCTCGCCGCGCAGCACCTGATATACGTTCCGATACAGTTCCTCACGCGCGTAATCATCACCCAGCAGCGCACGCTCCGGCAACAGCTCGTCGGCACGCAGCGGACGGGAAGGAGTGGACAGCGCCGGAGCCGCCTGCAGCGAGAACATCGTCTCACGCAACGCATGCGAAGCCCCCGCCACACCGGAACGGACCGGGCTCAAATACAGTGGCTCGTCCTCGCTGAACGCCGGCATGACCGCGGTACAGGTCACCTCCGGCGTGACCGCGCCCATCTGGCAAGCCAAAGCCAGCAGGAAAGTGCCGTACGTGCCGATGACCACATGCTCGCCACCCAAATCGCGCACCGCCTTGCGGATGGCGAGGGATGTCGAGGCAAGACTGGCCGAAGGCACCCCGCCGATCGCAAAACAGTTGAAATCGCCTTGCCATCCGAGAATGTTCATCAAGGAGACCACACGATCGTCGGTCATGTTCGTCAACAGGCATTCGAAAGCCAACCGCTCGATGGTCGTATCGTCGGTATGGCCTGACAAAAGGTCGAGGATGTCTGCCTGCTCGGAGTTCATAACCGTCCATTCTAATCGTCGTATCTGCGAATTGCCGCACGTTCGCCGACCGTTCCGGTCCCCATTCGCGCAGTGGCGGTAATATGCCGACTATGAGCGAAAACAAGAAAGCCGGAAAAGCCGACCCGTTCCTCAGCTGGACGTTGGGCGTGCTCGCATGCCTGTGGGTGGCGTGGTGCTGCGGCATCGGCCCGCTGTACTGGTTTGGCACCGGACTCGCCGACTTCGGCTGGGCCAACGTGCTGTACATGGCGATCGCCTTCGTTGTTTCGTTTGCTATATTGTGGTCGCTGGTCCGTTACGGCCGTGGCGAGCGCGTGCTGCCGACGTATTTCTCACGTCGATACGTCAAGCTGTGTCAGGAGGTGTCCGGCACGCCGACGACGGTATTGGGCATCATGCTGCGCCATCTGAGCGACGCCGCGCATAGCCGACCGGGGCGCGCCATCCATGCGGTGATCGTCTGGATCGGCCGCAAGCTGACACGTTGCACCGACTGCTGGTGGAAGCTCATGCTGCTGTTCGTCATCGGCTGGCTGTGGATTCCGACCACCCTGCTTGCCGCGTACGGCGCCGACATCCGCTCCCAGATCCGCGAATTCAGCTGGGCGTTGAACCAGTGGACCGGACTGAAACAGCCATACATCGGCTTCTTCTCATTCGTGCCGATGGACATCTATCCGACCGCGCACTACATGTGGCCGGCCAATCCCACGTATCTGACCGACCAGCACAACATCGTGCTGACCGTTTTCTACGGTGCGTTCGCCGCGGTCTCCCGGTATTTCACCGATTCCAACGACGCCGGCATCGTGGCGCTGGCCGCGCTGCAATGGCTGTTTGCCGCGTTCTGCTGCGCCGCCACCGCCAATCGTTTCTTCAATCTGCCGTGGCGTAGGCTGGGCGTCGGCACGTTCGACTTCTCCCATCCCGAACGGCACGACTGCTGGAACATGCGCGATTTCACCCATCCCGAGGCGGGTGTGGTGGCGCGTCCGTCCAGACTGCGCGCCGGCGCGAAGACGCGTTTCGTGATTCTGCTGTTCTTCATGGTGTGCCCGTTGGCGGTGTTCGCCACGATCTCACTGACCAAATCGCCGTTGTTCGCGTTCGCGTTCGTCTGGTGGTTCGGCGTGTGGTATGAGCTGCATATGACGCATATCAAGGCGCTGCCCACCATCAACGGCAAGCCCATGAAACTGCGCAAACGGTCCTTGGCGGCACTGTTCATGTCGAGCTGCGTCATGCTGATCAGCGCCAAATACGCGTGGTACATCATTCTGTTCGCCGCGCTGCTGGCCATCGTCAACGACCGTAAACGTTGGAAGACGTACGTGGTCGCATTGATGCTGCCGACCGTGCTCATCCATGGCGGCCTCGTCTATCTGGTGAACAGCGGTGCCGTCATCGGCGGCGATCCGATCGAAAGCCGTGGCATCCAGCTGCAGCAGATCGCCCGCGTGGCGAAATACAATCCGCAGGGCATTCCCGAGGACGCGGCCAAGAAACTCGCTCCCGTCTTCAACCTCGACCAGATGGCCGAATCGTACTTCCAGCAGGACGCCGACCCGGTGAAATCGTCGGGTATCCAGTCCAAGAAGGTCAGCTACAAGTGGCGTACCGTCACCAAGGACGACATGAAGGATTTCAATGACGCATGGTGGCAGATCGTCAAGGCGAATCCTCAGATCGCGCTCGATGCGCTCTTCGCCGAATGCTTCGGATACTTCAACGTGACCGACCTGCCATACGTGTCGATGGACTACTACGTGAACAACGATTACGTGCAGTCCGACAACGAATGGATTCACCTGTACAACCACCAGTGGCGCAACCAGGTGGCCGGCTTCGCCAAGAAATGGGGGCAGATTCCCGTGCTTGGCTGGGTGACGCACGGCAACCTGTATGTCACGCTGACACTGCTGATCGGCGCCGCCGAAGTGGTGCTGCGTCGATGGCGGTCGCTGTCATGGCATCTGCCGTTGCTGCTGCTTATGGGTGTGATGATCACCGCACCGGCCAACAATTTCGAACGGCATATGCTTCCGATCGCATTCGTGTTCGGATTCCTGTGCCTGGAGTTCTGGCGCGAGTCGCGTGCCGCGCGGCTTGCCGCACGCGAGGCGTCGTACGTTGGCACGTCGACGGCGGGCAAACGGCGTATCGGCGGGCGTCGAATCGACAGACAGCAGTCCGACAAGCAGGACGCCGACGAACGGCATCTCGATGGACGACAGCTTGATGGACGACAGCTCGACGGACAGGAGAAGGAATCATGACGACCATATTGGATTCCGCATTGACCATGCCACGCACCTGCGTCGCGGCCGACCAGGTGATCGCGCTGGACTCAGTGGGCTCCACCAACACGTACGCCGCCGAATTGGTGCGCAAAGGCGCGCTGTTCGGCTCGGCCAGACGAGATGGCCTCGATGGCTGCGATGGACGCGATTGGACCGGCCGTGAAATCGTGGCGATCTGCGCCGACGAGCAGACCGCCGGCCGTGGCCGTCTCGACCATCAATGGACCAGCGCGGTGGGGGAGTCGTTCATCGTCTCCCTGGTGGTCAGCGTGCCTACGGCGATTGTGCGGGACACGTCCGTCAACGGCTGGCTGCAGATGATCGCCGGCTGCGAGGCGCGCAACGCGATTATCGCGGCCATCCGCGATTGCGGCAGCCCGCTCGGCAAGGACATCGTGCTCAAATGGCCGAACGACATTTTCGTCGACGGCAAGAAACTGGGCGGCGTGCTCGCCGAAATGGTTCCGCTTGCCGCAACTCCCATCGCGGACGGTGCGACTGGTACCACTGATGTGGCTGCCGCAACGGAACGCGTCGGCATCGTCTTCGGCATCGGCCTGAACCTGACCGTCCCCGAAGACCATCTGCCAACCGACAAGGCCACGTCGCTGCAGCTGGTCGCGCATGGCCTGCCCGATTCCATGACATTGCGCGACATGATCGCGGCCCATCTGGTGGACGGTTTGCGATCAAGGCTCGCCGATTTCGAAGCCGACCCGCATCGCGAGGCCACGCGTGCGATGGAGGAGATGCGTCCGGTCTGCTGGACGCTCGACAAGCCATGCGAGGCGCATTTCGTGGACGGCACCACCCTGCGCGGCACCGCGCTGGAACTCAACTCCGACGCCTCCCTCACCATCAGAGACGACAACGGCAACCTGCACACCGTGCACACCGCCGACGTAGGCGTCCTACCCCAATAATTCTCTAACCCTCATCCCTCATAAAGTCGTAAAGCGCTTTTTCGAAAATCGCACGTTTCAAAAAAACGCAATATTCGAGAAAAACGGCATTTCCCAAAATCGCAATATCCAAAAACCGCGCCACTCGCAAACGCAACATTCCCCCAAAACGAGGTGGGGCCGGCGAATACCAACGTAAGACCGTAAAAAACTCGGCCTGAGCGGCCCGGAGCGTGTCGCACGTTGGTATCCGCCGGCCCCACCGGACACAGCGAAAACGAAAATCACAGCGAAAACGGAAGACTGTATCAAAACCCGGAAATCACGAAGAAACCCGGAAATCACAGCGGAAATTTTCAGCGGAAAACCCTCAGCGGAAAATTCCCAGCAAAAAGTCGTAGAAAACTACCGCAGAAAAGTCGCTGCCGATAAAAGTCACTGCAGCTTTGCCAGTCCGCTCGCGACCAACGAAGCCACAACCGCCTTGATGCAATCGCCCACAATGAAGCCCATCGAAGCGATGGCCACCACCGGCATCGCCACGCCCGTAATGGCGGACTGCACGATGAAGCCGAGCAGATAGTCAAGCACGATGCAGCCGGCCACGCAGGCGAACAGATACCGTGCGGCGGTCAACGCAGCATGCTTCGGGGAATCGACACGCGCCTTGCCCTTGAGCAGCGAGGTGACGACGGCGGCCGGCAGGAAACCGATGAGGAAGCCGGCGCTCGGGCCGACCAAAGCCATGGTGGACGCGCCGCCGGCGAACACCGGCAGACCAGCCGCGCCCGCGGCCAGATACATGAGCACCGCGGCGCCCGCCTGCTTCCACGGCAGCATCAGCGCGGCCAGCATGACCACGAAGGTCTGCAGGGTGATCGGAACCGGAGTGCCCGGAATCGGCACGGCGCCCGCCATGGAGGCGGCGGCGAGCAGCACGGCGAACAGCGTGGACTTCAAAACGGCGCCGAATTTGCCGCTGGTGGCCGTTTTGGCCGCGGATGAGATGGTCAGGATTGCGTTGCGCATGGTGGAATCCTCCCTTTTTTGCGGATGCTACAGGATGCTACAAAAACTGACGAAAATGAGTCTTTCGTCAATCAATGCTCCCCATCGTAGGGTTGCTAGGTTTCGGTAACGTTTGTGGAGCCTTACAAAAAGATTGCGAATCTTTTGTGGGAAACGAGTTCGTCGAATCACGCCTCGACCGCCAAACTTGACATTATGCCTAAGAATGTCAACAAACTACTGGTGGCGAATCGCGGCGAAATCGCGCTTCGAGTCGTGCGCACCGCACGTGAGATGGGGATTCCCACGGTCGCGGTCTACGCCGAACAGGACCGTCACGCACAGTACGTGCAGATGGCCGATGATGCGTATCTGCTGTCTGGCGACACCTACAAGGACACGTATCTCAACGAGGATCTGCTCATCGACATCCTGCAGCGCAGCGGTGCCGACGCGGTGCACCCCGGCTATGGCTTCCTTTCCGAAGTCGCAAGCTTCGCGCAGAAGGTCCTCGACGCCGGCGCCACGTGGGTCGGCCCGAATCCGAAGGCGCTCGTCGACCTGGGCGACAAGATCACGGCCCGCCGCGTGGCCACTTTCGCGAAGGTGCCGCCGGTTCCCGGCATTTCCCAGTCGATTTCCGACATGCGACTGCTGCTCGACTTCGCGCACACGCACGGCTATCCGCTGATGCTCAAGCGCACCGACGGCGGTGGCGGCCGCGGCATCACGCTCGTGCACAACGACGACGAGCTGCGTGGCTTCTACATGAACCACGATGCGCTGCAGGGCGGCGATTTGGACGAGTATTTCGTCGAACGGTTCATCGACAAGGGCCGTCACGTCGAAACGCAGTGCGGACGCGATTCGCACGGCAATTTCACCGTGTATTCCACCCGCGACTGCTCCGTGCAGCGCCGCAACCAGAAGCTTGTTGAGGAAGCTCCGGCGCCGTTCCTTCCCGACGGCGTGCTCGAACAGCTGGAAACCTATTCCCGCCGCCTGTTCGACGCGGTCGATTACGTAGGACTTGGCACCTGCGAATTCATGGTGACCGAGCAGGGCAAGGTCTACTTCCTGGAAGTCAATCCGCGTCTGCAGGTGGAACACACCGTCAGCGAAGAGGTCTGCGGCCTCGATTTGGTGCGAGAACAGCTCACCATCGCCAACGGCGGCGAGCTAACCGTCGACCACCCGCTGCGCGGACACAGCTTCGAACTGCGTCTGACCTGCGAGGATCCAGCCAAGAACCTCGCGCCGAGCTCCGGCACGCTGACCAAGCTCGCATGGCCGTCCGGCCCGGGCATCCGCGTCGATTCCGGCGTGGTGGAAGGCGACACCGTCTCCCCGAAGTTCGATTCGATGATGGGCAAGCTCGTGGTCACCGCCTCCGACCGTGCGACAGCCGTGGCACGTGTGCGCCGCGCGTTGGAAGAGCTCAAGGTGGAAGGCGTGCCGACCCCGGCAAGCCTGTTCGAGCAGATCTTCAACGACGACGAGTTCACCGCCGAGCATGGCGTGGCCTACGACGTGAGCACGAAATGGCTGGAACGCAAGTACCTGAACAAGGAAGCATCCTCCACCAAGGGCGGCCAGCCGGCATCCATGGCCGGCGCTTCGGGTGCGAAGGAAGCCGAGCAGAAGGAATCCAGCGAAACCTTCGTCATCGAAGTCAACAACCATCGTGTGTCGCTGACCGTGCCGAACGACATCGTGGCCAACCTGACCGGCGGCGCCAAGGCGCGTGACGCCAAGCGCGCCATCCAGCCGCTGCGCGGACAGGGCCTGCACCACGTCGAAAAGAAGCAGCAGGGCAACGACGGCCAGTCCGGTGTGATCGCCAGCCCGATGCAGGCGGTCGTCACACGCATCAACGTCGTCGAAGGCCAGGACGTGGCCAAGGGCGACCTGCTCGTCGTGCTCGAATCCATGAAGATGGAGAACTACGTGTACGCGCCGGTCAAGGGCACCGTCACCAAGATCTTCGTCGGCCCGGCGGCAGGCATCGAAGCGGGCGAGACGTTGATGACCATTGACGTCAACGGCGCTTCCAAGGCGGCTGACGGCAAGCCGGCAACGGACGGTAATACGGAAACCAAGACGGAAGGTGGCGCGAAATGACCGACATCATCGCAAGCCCGGCCGTCAAAGAGGCCGTGAAGGTCGTCATGGAACAGCAGGAGCGACTGGGTGACGAAGCGGCTGCCGAAGCCCGCGAATCGCAGCCGATCCGTACGTCCGTGCTGCGTGCCGCGCAGCTCGCCGCCGAAGCCGAAGACCATGCCCGCGGTCGCCAGCACGTCAAAGGCAAGCTGACCGCGCGCGAACGTCTCGATCTGCTGCTTGATACCGGTTCCTTCGAGGAAATCGGCCGTTTCCGCGGCGGCGACATCAACGGTGGCCGCGCAGGCTCCGCCGTCATCACCGGCTTCGGCGAGGTGTTCGGCCGCAAAGTGGCCGTCTACGCGCAGGACTTCTCCGTCAAAGGCGGCACGCTTGGCGTGGCCGAAGGCCGCAAGATCTGCCATCTGATGGACAAGGCGCTCGACCTCAAGGTGCCGATCATCGCGCTCATCGACTCCGGTGGCGCGCGCATCCAGGAGGGTGTGGCCGCGCTGACCGAATACGGCCACCTGTTCCGCAAAACCTGCGACGCCAGCGGTTTCGTGCCGCAGCTATCGCTGATCCTCGGCCCCTGCGCCGGCGGTGCCGTCTACTGCCCGGCCCTGACCGACCTGATCATCATGACCCGCGAGAATTCCAACATGTTCGTCACCGGTCCCGACGTGGTCAAAGCGGCCACCGGCGAAGTGATCAGCATGGACGATCTGGGCGGCGGCTACGTGCACAACGCCACGTCCGGCGTGGCCCACTATCTCGGCGAGGACGAGGCGGATGCGATCGACTACGCGCGTACCGTGCTCGCCTATCTGCCGTCCAACTCTGACCAGCAGCCGCCGGTCTACGCGTACGCGGCCACCCGCGCCGACCGTGACGTGGCCAAACGCCTCGCCACCCTCGTGCCGGACAACGACCGCCAGCCGTATGACGTGCTCGACGTGATCCGCTGCATCGTGGACTACGGTGAATTCGTGCAGGTGCACGAACTGTTCGCCGCTTCAGCGGTGGTCGGCTTCGCCTGCATCGACGGCCATCCCGTCGGCATCGTGGCCAACCAGCCGAACGTCAACGCCGGCATTCTCGACGTCGACTCATCCGAAAAAGTGGCGCGATTCGTGCGCTTGTGCGACGCGTTCAACCTGCCGGTCGTCACCTTGGTGGACACCCCGGGCTACAAGCCGGGCGCCGAACAGGAACATGCGGGCATCATCCGCCGTGGCGCGAAGGTCATCTACGCCTACGCCAACGCGCAGGTGCCGCTCGTCACCATCATCCTGCGCAAGGCCTTCGGTGGCGCATACATCGTGATGGGCTCTAAATCCATTGGCGCGGACATGAACTTCGCCTGGCCATCCAGCCAGATCGCGGTGCTCGGCGCGGCCGGCGCGGTCAACATCATCCACCGCAAGGACCTGCAGAAAGCCAAAGACAACGGCAAGGACGTCGAAGCGCTGCGCGCCAAGTACATCGCCGACTACGAACGCACCACCGTCAACGCGAACCTTTCGCTGGAAATGGGCGAGATCGACGCCATGATCGACCCCGAACAGACACGCGAGACCATCATCGAATCGCTCCGCCTGCTCGCCAGCAAGAAACGCGTGCGCCGAACCAGCAAACACCACGGCAACCAGCCGCTGTGACGGACGCAACGCGACGTAACCAACGTAAGCAACCACAACAATCGCAAGAAATTTTGGAACAAGTAAGGAAGATTATGAACACCTTTTTTCTTGATCGACTGAACAGCGAGCCCCACGCGCTCGCCTTCGCCGGCCAATCCACCCCGTGGCCGGTGGCGCTCGCCGACCAGAGCGCGAATCCGGCGCTCGACGAGGCCCTGCACACCCATGCGGCCGCCGCGCAGGCGCTGCTGTATCCGGTGTCCGCCGAGCTGCTCGCCACCACCGGACGCCCGGTCGACCTGTTCGGCTTCGAACCGAACCCGGCACGTCTGGGCGCCGCAGCCGCGGCTTCCGCCAGCGTTCCCGGCATCGCGCTGACCCAGCTGGGCGCGCTGCTCGACGCCGCCGCACTCGGCTACAATCCGGCCCAGGCCAAGCCGGTCGTGGTGCTCGGCCACTCCCAGGGCGTGCTTGCCGTGCATATGGTGCAGGCGATCTGCGAAGCCGGTTCCATCGACGCAGCCGCAGCCAAGATCGACGAGATTCTTGCGATCGCAACGCTGATCGGCGTCGCCGGCACCCGTCAGGCACGCCAGCTCGGTCTCGCCGCACGCCACGGCGAGGCGACCCCGATGCTGTCCGTCAAGGACATCACCCGCGCCCAGGTGGACGCGCTGATCGAACGCGTCGACGGCGCACGTGGCCCGATCGCCGTGGCCGTCACCAATTCCGCCACGCATTACGTGTTGTCCGGCTATCCGGAGGACCTGGCCGCATTCGGCGTGGAGGTCGCCAAGGAACACAAGCGTCAGGCCAAGCTGCGCGAGGAGAAGGTGCGTGGCGGCCGCGTGTTCGACCCGACGCTCGAATATCTCGACGTGACCCTGCCGTTCCACAGCCCGCTGATGGCCGATGCCGTCTCCCAGGCCGTCGCATGGGCCGAGGCCTGCGGCATCAACGCCGACCATGCCCGTGAGCTCGCCGCCGAAGTGCTGCTCAACCATGTGGATTGGGCCGCCCGCGTGCGCGCCCTGATGAAGTCCACCGATCCGAGCGCCCTGTGGGTGCTGGACTTCGGTCCGGGCAACACCGTCGGCAAACTGTTCTCCACCGTGGCCCAGGGCACCGGCGTCGGCGTGGTGGAAGCCTCCACCGTGGCCGATCGCGGCGCGCTCTCCACGCTCGAGACCCTGCCGGAACGCACCCAGAACTGGACGCGTTTCGCGCCGAGCATCATCCACACGTCCGCCGGAGACAAGGTGCGCACCGCGTTCACCGAACTTACCGGCAAGGCTCCGGTGCTGCTGGCCGGCATGACCCCGACCACCGTGGAGCCGGAGATCGTGGCGGCTGCCGCCAACGCCGGCTACTGGGCCGAGCTCGCAGGCGGCGGCCAGGTCACCGTCAGCGTGTTCGACCGTCACGTGGCCAAGCTCGAGGAGGAACTCGAGGAAGGCCGCACCGTCGAATTCAACGCCATGTTCATGGACCGCTACCTGTGGAACCTGCAGTTCGGCTCCCAGCGCATCGTGCCGAAGAAGCGTGCCAGCGGCACCCCGATCGACGGCGTCGTCGTCTCCGCAGGCATTCCGGAATTCGACGAGGCCGTGGAACTCATCCACAACCTCAACGCCGACGGCTTCCCGTACGTGAGCTTCAAGCCGGGCACCGTCGACCAGATCCGCCAGGTGGTGCGCATCGCCAAGGCCGTCGCGCCAACCAAGGTGCTCATCGAGGTCGAAGGCGGTTCCGCAGGCGGCCACCACTCTTGGGAATCGCTTGACGATCTGCTGCTGAGCACCTACGCCGAAGTGCGCGAGCAGGCCAACCTCGTGCTCGTGGTCGGCGGCGGCATCGGCACGCCGGAACGCGGCGCCGACTACATCACCGGCGAATGGGCCGCCGAATACGGCCGTCCGCTCATGCCGGTGGACGGCGTGCTCGTCGGCACCGCCGTCATGACCGCCAAGGAAGCGCACACCAACCCTGAAGTCAAGCAGATGCTCGTCAGCACTCCTGGCATTCCGGCCAAGGGCGACGACAATGATCCGTTCGCCCCGCTGGGTGAGCAGTGGGTTCCGTCCGGACAGGCCAAGGGCGGCGTCACCTCCGGTCTGAGCCACCTGCACGCCGACATCTACGAGCTGGAGAACTCCTCCGCCCGCTGCGGCCGCCTGCTGGTGCGCGTCATGAAGCACCCGGAGGAGCTGGAAAGCCGTCGCGACGAGATCATCGCGGCGCTGAACGCCACCGCCAAGCCGTATTTCGGCGATCTGAAGACCATGACCTACCTTGAGTGGGCCCAGCGTTTCGCCGACCTCTCCTTCCCGTGGGTGGACGAAACCTACGCCGATCGCTTCCTGCACCTGCTGCAGCGCATCGAAGCCCGCGTCACCACGCAGGAAAGCGGCGAATTCGCATCGCTGTTCGCTTCCCGCGCCGACGTCGAAGCCGATCCGAACGCCGCGATCGCCAAGCTTGCCGAAACCTACCCGCAGGCCGGCAAACTGACCGTCACCCCGATGGACGAGGCATGGTTCCCGGTGCTCGTACGCGAGTATCCGAAGCCGATGCCGTTCGTGCCGGTCATCGACAACGACCTGCTGCGTTGGTGGGGCCAGGACCAGCTGTGGCAGTCCGAGGACTCCCGCTATTCCGCCGATTCCGTGCGCATCATCCCCGGCCCGATCTCCGTGGCCGGCATCACCACCGTGGACGAGCCGGTGGCCGACATCCTCGGCCGCTTCGAAGCCGCCATGGTCAAGCGCGTGTCCGCCGAATCGGCGAGCGCCGACAAGACCGCCTTCGCCCAGTTGGGCGCGGCCGTCTCCGCCGAGGAATTCATCCGCAAATCCCCGAACATCTCCTGGGTCGGCCACCTCATGGCCAACCCGGCGTACGGCACCGCCAACGGCGACGCCAACTACGAGATCCGCAAGGTGGCCGTTGAAGGCAGCGTCGAAAAGTACGACCTCGACATCCATCTCGACACCTTCTGGGACAACGATCCGGACGGCGGCGCCTCCAAGCACGCCGTACGCGACATCGTCATTCCGCTGAACGTCGACGGCAACGAATCCGGCCTGTTCCCGGTCGTGGACCGCGACCGTCTGCCGGAGCACGTCTACCGCATGCTCGCCGACACCGCGGGCATCGGCAACACCGCCATCACCGGCGACAAGCTCACCGCCATGCCGCAGATCGAGGAAGTGTCCGACAAGACCGCCTTCCCGTTCGGCCAGGCGCACACCGGCTACACGCTGTCCGCCAACCTCGGTTTCGACCATGAGGCCGCCACCGGCGGCGCGCTGCCGAGCGACCTCGTGCCGTCCCGCATCGCCCCGGACGCGCTCGTCGGACCGGCTTGGCCCGCCATCTACGCGGCCCTCGGCTCCGTGTACGTCAACGGCTTCCCGGTCATCGAAGGCCTGCTCAACGCCGTGCATCTCGACCACCTCATCGAACTCGAGGTGAGCGAGGACGAGCTGCTGAAGCACACCGGCGAGCGCATCGAGCTCACCAGCTGGGCCGACGACTACTTCGAATCCGCTTCCGGCCGTGTGGTGACCATCCACGTCACGCACACCGCTCAGGACGGTACGCTGCTTGCCAACGAAACCGAGCGTTTCGCCATCCGCGGCCGCGCGTACTCCGACGCGCTGCCGCCGGAAGCGCCCGACTATGGTGGAATCGAAGCCGAAATCGAAAGCACTCCGCGCCGTCTGCTGCGTCGTGTGAAGGTCGTCGCTCCGCACGAGATGACCGCTTTCGCCCGTACTTCCGGCGATTTCAACCCGATTCACACCTCTCATCGCGGTGCCGCCGTCTCCGGTCTCGCCGCGCCGCTCGTGCACGGCATGTGGCTGTCCGCCACCGCCCAGTACGCGGTGCAGGCGCTCGACGAGAAGGGCGCGCATTACGAGATCGCAGGCTGGACGTACAACATGTACGGCATGGTGCAGCTCGACGACGAGGTGGAGATCTCCATCGAAC
>OJOV01001364.1_pt1 | contig 20179 bp, 13 predicted proteins | sample 1598281 | NCBI WGS metagenome assembly OJOV01 (sample SAMN03922469, study PRJEB24848) | human gut metagenome | isolation source: stool sample | host: Homo sapiens | place: Germany | collected 2010-11
GGACGAGCCGTTCGCCTTCCAGTTGACCGTCACCGTCACATTATGCGCGGGCATCTCGAAGGAAATACCTCGAGTTGTGCTTTCCGCGTCCTTCGCCTGCCATTGCAGCTGCTCTTCGCTGATTCCCTCGAGCGTCAGACCCTGCAGGGTGAAGCCGTCGCGTTTGCCGATCTGAAGACCGACCTGAGCGCCGACCGTGTATCGTGCGATATAATCCTCGCCCGGGGTAATCCCCATGACTCCGCCGTACAGCCCATGAGCCGTGACAGTGTACTGCGTCGGGATTTCCAGCGTAAAGACTGCCGTGTGACCATTTCCGCAGTCATATTCGTAAGTAACCTGTTTGGCATCGCTGTTTATCGTCAGAATATTGTCGCTGACCGTGCCGCCCTGCCAGTTTTCGGCCTTTCCTGCATCGAAGCCGGAAGGCAGAGAGGCAAGATGAAATCTGCCGTCGACCGGAGCGATCGTACAGGCGTTGCCTTCTGCTTCCAGTTCAGTCAGATTGGTATTCTGACTGAGATCCAGACTGGTGAGGTTGTTGTTGCTTACGTCCAGTTTGGTCAGACCGGTATTCCGTCTGAGATCCAGTCTGGTGAGGTCATTGTATTTTACGTCCAGTTCGATCAGACCGGTATTCTGTCTGAGATCCAGACTGGTCAGGTCGTTGTGGCTTGCGTCCAGAACGGTCAGCCTGGTATTCTGACTGAGATCCAGACTGGTGAGGTGGGTGCTGACACAGCTCAGAATTTCCAGCTCCGTGAAATACCCGATACCGGTAAGATCCCTGATGTCCTCACCATATATATCAAGCTCCCGCACCAGCGCGATTTCCCATGTGCTGAGTTTGCTGTCCCGGTTTCGGTCAATATTTACCTCCGGGCTGAGAAGAAACTCCCGGAATTTCGGGTCGGGGAAATTCGCCGCGTCGATGGCAATGTCCGTGCCGCGTCCCGCAATCGCGAGCGTGAAAACGACGTTTTCCAGTCCCGTCTTGGTGCAGCCGGTGTCATAGGAATAGGTCACGACAGCGGCATTTTCATCCACGGTAAGGGTGCTTCCGCTGACTGTGCCGCCCTGCCAGTTTCTGGCCTTTGAGACATCAAAGCCGGTCAGGCTCGACAGATCAAAGGTATTGCCTGTCAGTGTAATCTCGCGAATATTACCCGATGCATTCAGATTCGTCAGCTTGGAGTTACTGCTGAGATTGAGCGCGGTCAGCGCGTTATCGGAGCAGTTCACATCTTCCATCTCTGGATTATGACTGAGATCGAGCGCGGTCAGCGCGTTATCGGAGCAAATCACCCTTTTCAGCTTCGGATTTTGGCTGAGATCCAATACCGTCAAGCGATTTGTACTGCAATTCAGCTCTTTCAGCTTGGTATTCCGGCTGAGATCGAGTTCTGTTAACTCGTTATCGTAACAGTACAGATACTCAAGCGCAGTAAAATACTCGATGCCCTTCAAGTTGGTAATGGCTCTGCCTTTGCAGTCGATTTCCTTTACTGCGGCAATCTCAGTATCGCTGAGGATATTGTTATCGTCAGTATCAAACGTTTTCACGACATCGCGGAAGTTCTTGTCGGGGAAATTGAACGTATCAACGGCAACGCCATCGACAATCTTAATAAAGGCAGCTGTGACGATATCGCTATCGGCTTTGCCCATCTTTTCAGCCCAGGCTGTGATGTTCGCCGATTCCGTCAGCGTGAACGGATCCATGTAATGAGACTTTACACCATTTATGGTGTAATATATCCATGCACCCTCCGTGTCACAAGTAAGTGTAACGGTCTCCGTATCATTGAAGCTGCCGCCGTTAGGGCTGATCACCGGAGCCGCAGTTTTTTCCTGAAAAACAGCCTTGACGGTCACAGGCTTGGCAGGCATGATAAAAGTATCATTGGTAATGGCAACGCCGCCACGGATAACTTCCCATGTCTTAAAAGCATAACCCGTATCGGGAATCGCGGTGAGCGTGACCGTTTCATCTGTCTTGGCGAAGGCCGGAGACGCACCGGCGGTGCCGTGTCCATCAACCTCAACAGTGACAGCATAAGTGTCGGCAGCATTCACATAGCCGCAGATGGAGCAGGTATTGCCGCCCTTGTAATCATGAGGGCTCTTTATCATCCCCTGGTTCGCACCCGTGCAAAAATTGGTGCATTTCTTCCAATGTTCATTGGCGTTATATTCCCAGGAATCATCATATATATGAATATGCAGTATGACATGCATCTCGATGTTATTACCGCACTGATAGTTATAGGTGACCTTCTTTGCTCCTTCATCAATCGTCAGAATGCCGTTTTCAACCTTGCCGCCAACCCAGTCACTGGTTTTGTCAACATCCAGTTCAGCAAGATTGATCGTGTTGTTCTCATCCGGTTCAATAGGACACCAGCTATCACAGTAGGTATAAGTCAGCTTATTATTCCGGCTGAGATCCAGACTGGTAAGCCGATTATGATAGCAGGACAGCTTTTCGAGATTATGATTGCTGCTGACATCCAAATGGGTAATCTCATTGCTGCTGCAGTCCAATTCTATTAACTGGGTATTCGCACTCAAATCCAGTTCGGTAAGTTGATTGCCGTAGCATAGTACACTTGTCAACCCGGTATTTTGGCTAAGGTCTAATTCCGTCAGGTCTTGATAGGAACAATCCAAACTCGTCAAGGCAGTGAAGTACTCGATACCTTTCAAAGACGTAATTCCCGCTACACCTGTATTCGGGTCATCCGGGTACTGAAACGTAAGTTCTGTCACGGCAGCAATCTCATCCGCGCTGAAAAAGTCGTTATTGTCCTTATCAAACACTTTCTGTATATAGTTCCGGAAGGTTTTATTGGGAAAATTACTTGCATCAATGGCAACCCCTTCTTCCGCTGCCCAAGCCGTCGCAGGCAGCAGACCGAAGCACATTGCCATCGCCAGAAATGCGCTCAGCCCTCGCCGTCGTATCATCTGCTTTTTACTCATACCATTTTCCTCCTTCTTGTGTCAGTGTTCCTGCTCGGCCATGGAAAACAGCTCGTTATGGCTCATCTCCACATCACCGAAGCGGACAAAATGCCGTTTGTCACCGCGCTGTTCCACACCTGCGGGTCGGAAAGTGACCGGAATCGGAATTTATCCAGATAGGGCTTCATATCCAGCAGCAGGCGGCTGCCGGAGATAAAATCGACCTGCAGAACGTGGTCGGTCAGCGGCTTGACCGACTGAATGTATTTCCGGTCCAAATGCGTGCCTCCTCTCGCCTACACAAAATAAAAGGTTCACCGTACCTATAGGATACGGTGAACCTTTCAAAAAAACCATTCACAAGTTGTTAGTTTTTATCCGCAAGCAGGTCGAGCAGCATTGGATTTTTGTGTGGAGCGGCACACTCGTCCGTCCCGATACGGCCTGCTATATGACTTCTGTTCATCGGTTCGGGAGTTTTCCCATCAGTTTTTGCCGACACCCGGCTTCTTTGTTGCTGCCCATATCGGACGCACCGCAAAAAACCAGGTTACGGCTTAATGCGCAACCTGGTTTTTCTTTCCTCATATCCAGCAAGAATTACTTGTTCTTATTCTTAATGTACTCGTCCATCGCAGCCGCAGCGCGCTTGCCTGCGCCCATTGCGAGGATAACGGTAGCTGCGCCGGTAACGGCGTCGCCGCCGGCGAATACGCCGTCCTTGGAGGTGATGCCGTGCTCGTCATCAGCCACGATGCAGCCCTTGCGGTTGGTATCCAGACCCGGCGTGGTGTGACGGATCAGCGGGTTCGGGCTGGTGCCGATTGCCGCGATAACGCAGTCGAGGTCGAGCGCAAACTCGCTGCCCTCGACCGGAATCGGGCGGCGGCGGCCGGATGCGTCAGGCTCGCCCAGCTCCATCTGCTGGCACTTGAGGCCGGTGACGTTGAAGTTCTCGTCAGACAGCACCTCGAGCGGCGCAGTCAGGAACTTGAACACAACGCCCTCTTCCTTCGCGTGGTGAATCTCCTCGAGACGAGCCGGAAGCTCCTTCTCGGAACGGCGGTATACGATGTAAACCTCGTCCGCGCCCATGCGCTTTGCACAGCGGGCGGCGTCCATTGCTACGTTGCCGCCGCCGACTACTGCGACCTTCTTGGCGTGGTAGATCGGGGTGTCGGCGTTTTCCTTGTACGCCTTCATCAGATTGATGCGGGTCAGGTACTCGTTTGCGGAGTAAACGCCGTTTGCGTTCTCGCCCGGAACGCCGATAAAGGTCGGCAGACCGGCACCGGAGCCAACGAAAATTGCTTCAAAACCGTCACCGAACAGCTCGTCGATGGTCTCAGAACGGCCTACAACGAAGTTCAGAACAAACTCAACACCGAGGTCCTTCAGCGTGTCGATTTCCTTCTGCACGATCGCCTTCGGCAGACGGAACTCCGGAATACCGTACATCAGAACGCCGCCGGCGGTGTGCAGCGCCTCGAAAACGGTAACTTTGTAACCCATACGAGCCAGATCGCCTGCACAGGTCAGACCGGCCGGGCCTGCACCAACGATGGCAACCTTGTGACCGTTGGACTCCGGCTTGACTGCCTTTTCGGTGCTGTTTTCGCGCGCATAGTCGGCTACAAAGCGCTCCAGACGGCCGATGGCAACGGCCTCACCCTTGATGCCGCGTACGCAGTGGCACTCGCACTGGCTCTCCTGCGGGCAGACACGGCCGCAGACAGCGGGCAGAGCGGAGGTCTCCTTGATCTTGGCAGCCGCTTCGAGGAACTTGCCCTCGGCAACCAGAGCGATGAACTCCGGAATCTTAACCTGTACCGGGCAGCCGGTCATGCAGGGCTTGTTTTTGCAGTTCAGGCAGCGCTGTGCTTCCTCGACCGCCATTTCAGCGGTATAGCCGAGCGTTACCTCTTCAAAGTTCTTATTGCGGACGTCCGGCGCCTGCTCGGGCATCGGGCACTTCTTCGGATTCATATTCGGCATGATTACTTGACCTCCTTCTTGAACAGATTGCAATGCTCCTCACGGCGCTCTACCGCCGCGCGCTCCTGTGCCTTGTACATGGCACCGCGGCGCATTGCACTGTCAAAATCAACGAGGTGACCGTCGAAATCCGGGCCGTCAACGCATGCGAACTTGGTCTCGCCGCCAACGGTAAGACGGCAGCCGCCGCACATGCCGGTACCGTCAACCATGATGGTGTTCATGGAAACGATGGTCTTGATGCCGTACGGACGGGTGGTCTCGCAGACGAACTTCATCATGATCATCGGGCCGATGGCGATTACGGCATCGTACTGGTTGCCCGCGTCGATCAGCTCCTTGAGCACCTGCGTAACCAGAGCCTTGCGGCCGTTCGAGCCGTCATCGGTCACGATGTGCAGGTTGGTGCAGGCGTTCTTCATCTCGTCCTCGAGGATGATGATGTCCTTGTTGCGGAAACCGGCGATCAGGTCAACCTCAGCGCCCATTTCGTGCAGCTTCTTTGCCTGCGGATATGCGATCGCGCAGCCCAGACCGCCGCCGACAACAGCGACCTTCTTGAGACCCTCAAGCTCGCTCGCCTTGCCGAGCGGACCGACAAAATCATGCAGGCAGTCGCCCTCATTCAGTGCGCCGAGCGCCATCGTCGTTGCGCCGACCTCCTGGAAAATGATCGTGACAGAACCCTTTTCACGGTCAAAATCTGCGATCGTGAGCGGAATACGCTCGCCTTCTGCGCTGACACGCAGGATGATGAACTGACCCGGCTCTGCCTTGCGGGCAACGTGCGGTGCCTCGATCACCATCAGCTTGGTGCTTGCGTTCAGCGTTTGCTTTTTCAAAATCTGATACATTGGTCAAATATCCTTTCGCCAAACCGAATCGGGGTATAGGAAAAGCCGCACAAGCGGCTTTTCCAGCAATATGAGAAGAAAACTTATGGGTTAGTTAAAAGAGAGAGAATAAAAATATTAGAGAGTATGTCTTAAATGACATGAAGAATGGGAAGAACATTGGAGCGTTTTCCCAAGCGCGAGAGTGAGAGCGCGGGATCAGAAAATAATGCTTATACCAGGCTCTTCAGCTTGTCCAGATACTCCTGAGCATTGTCCGGAGTAATGACCTTACAGCCGGTATCGATGAAGTCATCCAGCTTTTCGCCTTCTACAACGTCGAGCAGGCTCTTAACACACTGGTATCCCATGTTGTACGGGTCCTGTGCAACGGTGCAGGAGATTTCGCCGTCAACAACTGCCTGTACGCCGGAGGAGATGCCGTCGAAGCCGCATACGATGATGCCGTCGCCGTCACGGCCTGCCTGCTTGATGGCACGGGATGCGCCGAGCGCAACATCGTCTGCGCAGCATACGATCGCATCGATGTCTGTGAAGGACTGGAGAACACCATCGGTTACGGTAACAGCCTTGTCGCCTACGCCGTCGGTGTACTGCGTAGAGATAATCTCGCAGCCGCCTTCTTCAAGTGCCTTCTTGTAACCAGCTACACGAGCCTCAGAGGTGGACTCGCCCTGGATATTCGCCAGAATAACAACCTTTCCGCCCTTACCAATCTTCTCGGCTACATACTTGCCGCCCTGATATGCAGCGTCCTCGTGCGCCGTGCCGATAAAGGTTTCCGCCTGATCAAAATTGGTGTCAATCGCCAGAACCGGAATCTTTGCACCGGTCAGTGCATTTGCGATCTGGTCTGCCTGCAGCGGTGCGATTGCGATTGCTTCGCACATATCTGCGTTTACGATGGTCTCTACCATGTTCAGCTGACCGTCGAAGTCGGTATCGCTGTTTGCACCGCGTACGTCAACTTCTACGTTGCCGAGATCCTTTTCCGCCTGCTCGATGCCTGCGATAACGTAACTCCAGTATTCGGAAGAGGTGGTCTTGAGCACTACGCTCAGCTTATGGGTGTCGCCGCTGCTGCTTGCCTGGGAATCGCCGGAGTCATTGCCGGATGCGCTGCTGCCGCCGCATGCACTCATGGAAACTGCCATCAGTCCTGCCAGCAGCATCGCTGCGGAACGCTTAAAAAGGTTGCTTCTCTTCATCTTTCTTTCCTCCTGTTAGACAAGTTGTCTGTTGGAATCATATTACCGGGTAATATGACCTTCTTTACATCAACAGGGGCGGTTTCACACCTATTCCCGCCCCTGCTGTATACCATTTGCGGGGGGATTATGCCTCTACCTTTTCCCACTGACCGGTGGTCTGTGCCTTGATCAGTGCGTCGGAGATCTTGCAGGCCTCGTAGCCGTCCTCGGCACCCGGGCCCGGAACGTCGGTCTTGCCCTGCAGGTAATCTACCCAGTACTGCAGCTCTTCCTGATAAGCAACTACGAAACGGTTGGTCCAGTCCTCCGGGATGGCCTGACCGCACTGCAGGTAGGAGCGGACGATCGGCTCTGCCGCTACCGGCAGGCGGATGGTGCCCTTCTCGCAAACCAGCTCGCACAGGATCTCGTAGCCGTAGTAGCTGTTGCCGGAAACCTCAACGTCGATCAGTACGCCGGAGTCAGACTGCATGAGTACCAGCTGCGGGTCCTGGCAGGTACCCTCTGCGAAGCAGGTTGCACGCGGGAAGCGAACAGCAACTTCGTTCAGGTTCTCACCCAGCAGCCAGCGGCAGATGTCGATCTCGTGGATCGCAATGTTGGTGATGTGCTGCTCGGTGGTGTGGTTCTTCGGATGGCTGCGGGTACGGCTGATGCAGTGCGCCATCAGCGGAGCACCCAGCTCGCCGGAGTCGAGGATCTTCTTCATCTTGATGTAGTCCGGGTCAAAGCGGCGCATGAAGCCGATCTGCAGCAGACGCTTGCCGGAAGCCTTCTCAGCCTCTACGACCTTCTTCGCGTCCTCGAGGGTGGTAGCCAGCGGCTTCTCGCAGAATACCGGCTTGCCGGCCTGGATGCACTTTACCGCCAGATCAGCGTGGGTGCCGTCCCAGGATGCGATAACAACTGCGTCGATCTCGGGAGAAGCGATCAGCTCCTCTGCGCTTGCCATTACCTTTGCGCCGTAGGTCTTAGCGACCTCCTCGGCACGCTCGGTATTCAGATCGTAAACAGCAGCCAGACGAGCGCCGTCTACATAGGTTGCAATGTTCTGAGAATGGGTGTGGCCGATGTTGCCGCCTGCGCCCAGTACGCCAATAGCGAGTTCTTTCTTGCTCATGATGTGTTCTCCTTTTCTTTTATATGGGCGTATCTGAAAAGCCGTGATGCTGACTTTTCAGATACCGCCGAACCGTGTGATTTTTTCTTTACTTCTTCTTGCCGTCCAGATAGGCCTGATGCAGCTGCAGGCAGAACTTCAGGCTCATCGTACCATCGTGTGCGGTGGTCTCCGGCTTGCGGCCGGTGCGTACACAGTCAACGAAGTCGTCGATCTCCGCCTGGAACGCTTCGCCCCAGCGAGCAAGGAAGCTCTCCTGGCACTCTTCCACAAAGCCGTTCTCGGTGAACTGCGAGAGGTAATTCTTGCGCGGTACCGAGTTGACACGCAGCGTGCCCTTGGTTCCGACGATTTCGCTTTCAACGTGGCTGCAGGTTGCGGTGCGGCCTACCTGAATGTAAGCGGTGGTGTTGTTATCGAACTTGGTCAACGAGAAACCGTTGTCGTAGTCGTTGTAATCTGCCAGACCGGTGCAGACATAAGCATCGCCGGTTGCAAAGGAATCGACCGGATCACCCTCGAGGAACCAGCGGGCAAGGTCGGTGTCGTGGCTGCCCATCTCGATGAACCACGGAACGTAAATACCCTTCTTAACGCCCTCCAGATGTGCCTCAAGCACGCTGGACGGGTCAAGCGAAACGCCCTTGAACAGGATCGGCTTGCCGATCGCACCGGCGCGGATCTTCTCCTTCGCCTCTGCGTAGGACGGGTCGAAGCGGCGCATGAAGCCAACCGTGAAGCACTTGCTGCCGTTCTCGGCAACTGCCTTCTCGATCTCCTCGCAGTCCTCGATGGTCTTAGCCAGCGGCTTCTCGCAGAAGATATGCTTCTTGGCCTTGCAGGCTGCCAGACACGGTGCCTTGTGGGCATCTGCGCCGGTTGCAACAACAATTGCGTCAACCTCAGGATTGTTTACCAGCTCGTCTACATTGGTGTAGCCGTACGGTACGCCGAACTCCTCTTGGAATGCCTTAACCTTGCTCTCGGTGCGGGCGCAAACCGCTACAACCTCTGCGTGAGGATTACGCTGCAGGCTGGTGGCGTGCATACGGCCCATCATACCGATACCAACGATACCGAAACGAATCTTCTCCATTTGTAATCCTCCTTATCAGATACCTGCAGTTTTCTTGATATACTCGCGTGCCATCTTGGCATACTCGAGCGGATTTGCCTTTGCCGGGTCCTGCTCGGCCTCTACGATGAACCAGCCCTCGTAGTGCGCGTCATGCAGAGCCTTGAATACACCCGGATAGTCGACGCAGCCGTCACCCGGAATGGTGAAGCAGCCTTCCAGAACCGCCTTGCGGAACTTGAAGCCCTCGGCGTAAGCCTTTTCCATCATGTCGGGACGGATGTCCTTGAGGTGAACGTGGCCGATACGCGGGCCGAACTCCTTGGCGGCCTTGACGGCGTCCTCCTTGGAGAAGGTGAAGTGGCCGGTGTCGAAGCAGAGGTAAACATAGCGCGGATCGGTGTTGTCCATCAAGCGCTTGGTTTCCTCGAAGGTCTGTACAACCGTTGCCATATGGTGATGGAAGCACAGCTTGAAGCCGCGGTCAGCAGCAATCTTGCCCAGCTTGTTCAGGCCATCGCACAGCTTATCCCACTCTTCGTCGGTGGCGATCGGCTTGTTGTCACCGAACATCGAGCACTCCTCTGCGAACAGGCAGCGGGTCAGCTCGCATACGTTGATGCGGCTTGCACCGACCGCCTCGAGGAAGTCCAGCTGCTCGATAAATGCCTTTTCGTTTTCCTCATACGGAGTCGAGCACAGGAAGCTCGAGAACCACTGGGATGCAATCTTGATGCCGCGCAGGTCGAGTGCCTTGTTCAGCTCTGCCGGGTCGGTCGGGAACTTGCCGCCGACCTCGGTGCCCTGAAAGCCTGCCAGAGCAGCTTCGGAAACCATCTGCTCGAAGGTCAGCTCGCCGCCAAGCTGCGGCATGTCGTCATTGGTCCAGCCGATCGGCGCGATGCCGAGTTTTACATTGTTAAACATAGTCTTGAACCTCCCTTAGCACTTTTCCCAGGTGCCCGACTTAACGGACTTGAGCACTGCGTTGATAATGCCGTCAACCTTTGCGCCCATCTCGAAGTCGCAGATGTACTCGCCGCCGTGCATTGCCTGCATGAGTGCGTGAGCCTGCAGCGTCTTCATGTCGTCGAATGCGATTGCGATGCCGCCTGCCGGCTGGAAGTACTTGAAGCCCTCGTGCTGCGGGTTAAGCAGTACGGTGCGGAAGCCGCAGTCACGGCCGTTGTCCTTGTCAGCGTCAGCCTTGAAGTAAACCTGAACCTCGCACATGCGCTCCAGATCGTAAACTACCGAGCCCTCGGTGCCCTGAATCTCGTAATAGAAGTAGTTCTTGCGGCCGGTTGCAACACGGGAGGACGAGAAGTCGCCGATTGCACCGTTTTCATACTTAACCAAGAAGGTGATGAGGTCGTCATTCTCAACCTTGCCCATCTCCGTGCTGCCTGCCTTGACCGGGCGCTCCGGAATAACGATGGACTGTACGCCGAGAACCTCGCTCATGTCGCCCATGATCATCTGGGAAACGCTCAGCAGGTGGCTGCACAGGTCGCCGAGTGCGCCGGAACCAGCTAGCTTGTTGATGTGACGCCATGCGATCGGAATGGACGGGTCAAGCAGCATGTCCTGATCGTAGGTAGCGTGTACGCGCATGATCTTGCCCAGCTTGCCGGACTTAACGAGCTCTGCAACGTACTGATTTGCCGGGTTCATGATGTTGGAGAAACCGCAGTAGTTGACTACGCCCTTTTCCTTGGCCAGATCAGCCAGCTCGCGGGACTGCTCAGCGGACAGAGACAGCGGCTTCTCGCAGAAAACATGCTTGCCGTGCTCCAGAGCAGCCTTTGCCATCTCGTAGTGCATGCAGTTCGGGGTTGCAACGTCAACCAGGTCGATTGCCGGATCGGTAACAACGTCCATCCAGTTGGTGGTGTAGCGGTTGTAGCCCATGTTCTTTGCGAACTTTGCAACTGCGTCCTCGCTGACATCGCTTACCAGCTCAAATACCGGCATATCATCGCCGAAGATCATGCGTGCATTGTGGAATGCGGTGGTGTGGGCCTTGCCCATCCAGCCAGCGCCGATCAGACCGATTTTAATTTCCTTGCTCATAAGTTTTTCCTCCTCAAAAAAATCTCAATACCTTTGTTGGATTTTATTAAAAACGCCTTGTGCGTTTCTTACAATGTGAATAGGTGAATGGTTTCCGGGGTCCGGCTCATTATCGAGCCAGACCGATCGGAGAGAACAGCGCGTAGACGCAAAGCATCAGGATGAAGCAGGTCAGCGCTGCGGGTTTTACGTACTTCCACGGGGTCAGGTCAACAGCCTTGGAATCCTCGAGGATGAAGTCGGTAGCACGGGGCTTGAGCTTGCCGATGAGCAGCATCAGCGCCAGATCTACCGGGAACAGTACCGAAAGAACATACAGGTAATGCACATTCAGCGGCAGGAACTTGGAGATCGAGTACAGGATAACGTGTACGACCAGCGTGATCTTCGGTGCGCAGGCCGGAACACGCTTGGTGTAGAAGCCTACCAGCACGATCGCGAGGATCGGCATGGAGTAGAAGCCGAAGCACTCCTGCAGGAAGTCATACAGACCGGACGGTGCGTTGCTGACGAACGGCGCTACGCAGATGGATACGATCGCAAGACCGGTACCAACGCGCTTGCCTACGCTTACCAGATGCGCATCGCTTGCGGTCTGGTTGAACAGCGGACGGTGGAAGTCCAGCGTGTAAAGCGTTACACAGCTGTTCAGTGCCGAGTTAAAGGACGACAGGATCGCACCGAACAGAACCGCTGCGATGATGCCGAGCAGCCAGTTCGGAACAACCGTGGTGATCAGAGACGGGTATGCCAGGTCGCTGTTTGCCAGGCCGTCTCCGAAGAAGCGGTAAGCCAGCAGACCGCAGATGGTGATGAAGAACGGATCCAGCAGCTTGAGGAATGCGGTGAATACGGCGCCTCTCTGCGCCTGTGCCAGATTCTTGGCAGCCAGCGTACGCTGGATGATGGACTGGTTGGTGCACCAGTAGAACAGGTTGTTGAACAGCATGCCGAGGAACAGAACCGGCCACGGAATCATCGGAGGCAGGGCGCTCGCCGGATTGACTGCGTTGAACTTTTCCGCCGGAACATTGGTGATAAAGTCCTGAATGCCGGCAAGGAAGCTGCCGTTGCCGAGGATGCAGATGGACAGGATCGGAATCAGCAGACCGCCGATCAGCAGGCCCACACCGTTTACGGTATCAGATACCGCAACTGCCTTCAGGCCGCCGAAGATCGCGTAGATCGAACCGATAACGCCGATTGCAACACACAGGATCGCAATGCTCTGATAAGTCGTGATGCCGAGCAGCTGATCCAGATGGAAAATCTGGTTGAAGGCCAGCGCACCGGAGTACAGTACGGTCGGCAGGTAGGTCAGCATGTAGCCGAGCAGGAACAGGAACGAGATGATCTGCTTGGTGGTGCGGTCAAATCGAACCTCCAGAAATTCCGGAATAGTGGTGATGCCGGCTTTCAGATACTTCGGCAGGAAGATCAGTGCCAGCGCCAGCAGCGCGATACTTGCGTTTACCGACCAGCTCATGGCGCCCATGTTGGTCGAGTAGCTTTGTCCGGCCTGTCCGACCAGCTGTTCGGTGGACAGGTTGGTCATTTCCAGTGAACCGGCGATGACCAGACCGGTCAGGCCGCGTCCTGCAAGGAAGTAGCCTTCCTTGGTGGACAGGTTCTCCTCCTTGGTCTTGTACCATGAGATCAAGGCTACAAGACCGGTGAAGGCGATGAATGTCAAAATGATAATCAAATGTTTCAACCCCTCTTTCGAATAAGAAAATTCTATTATATTGTAGAATTTCCTATTCTTGTTTTTCTTTTCTCTTTGATTTCTTTAACTCAAAAGAAACTATTTTGTGTGTTTTTGTTTGTTTCCCTTTCGTTGTACCTATCATATATCAAATTCTCACATTCATCACTACACAGGATAATAATAAAATATCAAAAAGTTATACTTTTCATTAGTATCATTTTTTGATATAATTGTATCAGAAAAGCGAATGACAGCATTTCCATACCATGATATGGTACAAAAAAGGAGTTGACACCAATTATGCTTAATGATATGGGTATTCTGGCAGATTCTGTACGCTATTACCACGATGCAGATGCCTTTACCGCGACGAACCTGTACCATGTTCCGCACGCAGGCAGCTACCATTGCGATGAAACATACGGTATGCAGCGCAATTATCTGGATATCTGCCAGATGCTTGTTGTAGATGAAGGCGAACTGTCGGTCACCTACCGCGGTGAAACACGCACCGCCGGTCCCGGCAGCCTGATTCTGCTTGACTGCAGAGAACCGCACAGCTATCACGCTGTCTCTTATACACATCTCCGAGCCCACGAGACCTGACGATCAACAAGCTGCTCGTTCTGCTCGTGCTCGTGCTCGGAGAAAAGAAAAAAAGCGATCTCGAGATCGCCATTCAGGACTCGGCCGACTATATGACGTACAATTACGCGGATAAGTCGCTTTCCATCGAGCACCTGTCGCAGCGCGCTGCGCTCAGCACCTGCTACTATATGCGTAAGTTTAAGGAATACCAGTCCGTTACACCGCATCAGTTTTTGCAGACCGTGCGTCTGAGCGCCGCAAAGCAGCAGCTGCTCACCACCTCGCAGAGCATCGAGACCATCGCGGATAACTGTGGCTTTTCCAGTGCTTCGCACTTCATTATGGCGTTCCGTAAGAGCACCGGCATTACCCCGCATCAGTACCGCACCCAGTGGAAATAAAAAGCACACTCGCAGTCCTGCGCGCACCGGATTGAACGGTGATATTCATCAGATTGCTGCACGAAATGTCGTTTTTATGACACGAATTGTATGGCTGTCCCGTTGCACACCTATACATATTATGGTACAATAATTAAGAACTCAGGCACAGTGCCTGAGAAATAGGTAAACCCGTCGAAAGATGGGGACGCAAAGCCAGAAGGATCTAAAGCGGCAACAGCCGCAATGACAGCCGGCTGCAAGCATCAGCGAAGACGCTGTTAACCTCTTCTGCGCTTTATTTGGCAGAAGGAGGTGTACACCGTGAAAAAGAACTTGACAAACCGATTCGCGGTGCAATACACTGATCGCAGAGCAGAGCAGAGCAGAGCAGAGCAGAGCAGAGCAGAGCAGAGCTGAGCAGAGCAGAGCAGAGCAAGTAAAACTCTGCCCTTTTGTGCTGTTCAAAAAAGATATCAAAACGCTTTTAAGTCATGGGTAACCATGTCTTGAAAGCGTTTTTTTATTTATATTGATGCCGTTAAGGCTGATAAAATAAGGAGGAAAAGTTATGAAAAAACGATTGTTATCGGCAATATTGTCACTTTGCATGCTGTTGACAATGGCGCCGACGGTCGCATTTGCGGCGGAGGACGCCGAAGCTGGAACGGCCAGTGTGCCCGAGCTGGAAAATCCGGCCACTGAGGGTACCAGCGGCGGTATTGACTGGAAGGTCGAGGGCGGCACATTGACCATTACTCCGTCCAATAGCCCGGAAAATGGATACACCAGCGGGCAAATGGTAGAGAACTATGGGACGCTTACCAAAAATGCTTCGGAGGACGCGGCCTATATAGCTGCACTAACGGCTGCCGGATATACACCGGGTAGCAATGGACACTTCTATTATCCGAATACCGAGACATGGGTGTCCGATTCCCCGTGGAAATTCCTGAGTGAACAAATCACAAAAGTCGTAGTTATGGATGGCGTTACCAACATCGCTGCGCGTGCATTTAGACTGCCGAATGTGACCGAAGTTTCTATTCCGGCATCTGTAGCATCTATCGGTAATTTGGTATTTGAATCATGCGTAAAGTTGATGACTGTCAACTGGACTGGAGATTGGAGCAGCCATGCTCCCATGGCATTTAACGGTTTCAGCAGATGCAGCAGCCTTGGCAACGGATATGAATTGACGGATTGGATGCCTGCGTGTTTCTATGTGAATGCGGATAGTGATTCGATCGAAGGCACACAGTTCACGGTTGATTTTGACAAGCTGAACGGACGCTTGCAAGATGGGACTACTTATCCGCGGGCCATGTTCCGCAGCGTGCCGAAGATCACTTCTGCAACCTTGACGAGTCAGCTGAATGTCGACTACATCTTTGAGTATTCGGGCATTCAGAGTGTAACGATCGCGGATGACCAGACAAGCATTGCCATTGCGGCTTTCCGCGGGTGCAAGGGTTTGACGTCTGTGACGATTCCGGCAAGTGTCAATACAATTCATATGCGAGCCTTTGCGGACAGCGGATTAAAGAATATCACTTTTTCCGGTTCAACCAGCCCGACCTTTGGTCTTGTTGCGTTTGAAAATGTTAAGCTCGATTCAGTGACTCTAAATGAAAACATGAGCGTAACGGAGGCTGTAAAGATCATCGGAGAGCTTGCGAGGGAAGGGGCAATTACGGATAGCACAACGATCACTCCGGCAAAATTTGCAAATTTTAATGCGGAAAATGTTGTGGTTGACGGTGCAGAGGGCGAAGCAATCAACCGTCAGGACTATCCTCTTGTAAAGAACCTTACAATTAACGGCGCATATACATCTGCTGTCATGGCCTTTGGCAATAGTGTCTGGGGAAAGGAAACGTTGAAAACCCTGACCATTCATGCACCGGGCGAGGATGTGACCATCAACGGCAAAGCATTCATGCGGACACCGCTGAAGTCTGTTAAAATTGAAGCAAAGAAGCTGACATTTACTGACGATGCAGCATTCCTGAACACGATGAAGCTCTCCCACATAGACTTGACCGGTGTTGATGAAATTGTTCTCGGTGCAAAGGGTACGCGAACGTTTGCGATTGGTGAATACAATAATGGCAGTCTTCCTGCACCGACCAGATATGTGTATTTCAAAGATGCTGACGCTTACACGGCGATGAACAGTCAATTCGGCGGAAATACCGGCACCTATTATCTGGTCACCAATGGTGGCACTGTGGTCGAAGAGCAGGATGGCTTTAATGCGGTCGTCAAGGGCGGCTATACTGCCGAGTGGCATAAAAAGGCAGACTTCTCTGACACCGCTGTAGAGACACCTGAGGCGGGCAAAGTCTACTATGCCAAGTGGACAAAGAGCGCCAGCGTTGCGCTGACCTCTAATCCTGCCGCGGATGCAGACGGCAAGGTTTCCGCGACCTATACCCCCAGCGGTGCTGTTACCCTGTCGGTGCAGGATCCCGGCGCGGATTGGCTCTATGTTTGGATGAAAGACGGTAAGCGGATCACTGAAACTGAAAGCAGCCTGACGCTCTGCGCACCGAGCGATAGCGGCAACTACAGTGTCAAGGTAGTTGCGGGCGGCAGCAGCACGGATGTCTGGATGAGCAACGCAGTTAATGTGACCATCACCAAGGCCGATGTGACAAATACCGCGAAAGAGAACGTCCATCACACCTTTGGTACTACCTATGATGTAAGCAATCTGTTCGGTATTGATCCCAATGCTGGTGAAGCCACTTATGCACTGGTTGAGAATCCGGATGAGAATGCAGGCGCAGCTACACTTGAGGGCAATATCCTGACCATTACTAAGGCGGGTACCATCAAGGTCAGCCTGACTACGGCGGAGACTGATAATTATAATGCGGGTTCCGCTGTCACTGCTACGCTGATTGTCGATAAGGCCGCCCCCACCATCGACATCACCGCCGACCAGACCTCCCTCACCGGCTCCGGCACCGTGAAGCTGACCGTCACCCCCAATGGCGTTCCCACTGAGGGCAAGATTGAAGTGACCTGCGACAACGGCATCACCGTCACCAAGAACACAGACGGTACATTCTCCGCAGCGCTCCCCAACGAGACCAAGACCTATACATTTACGGCCAGCTACGATGGTGACGCGAACCACGAAAAGGCTTCGGACACCTGCGTCGTTTCCGTAACCTACAAGGGCAGCTCTCACCATTCTTCCAGCTCTTCCTCTTCCAGCACCTCCAACACCGTTTCTGCATCCACTGCATCGAACGGCAAGGTCGCTCTGGACAAGAGCACGGCGAAAAAGGGCAATACGGTTACCGTAACCGTCACCCCGGATGCAGGCTATCAGCTCGACAAGCTGACGATCACCGATGCAAAGGGCAAAACCGTTGACGTCACCAAGAAGTCCGACGGCAAGTACACCTTCACCATGCCGGACAGCAAGGTAACGATCACGCCGACCTTCAGCAAGATCGAGGATACCAAGCCCTCGAAGAACGGCTTTGATGACGTTGCTTCCTCCGATTGGTTCGCTGACGCGGTCAAGTACGTTTCCGACAAAGGTCTGATGAGCGGCACGGGCAGCGACAAGTTTGCGCCGAGCGCAACCACGACCCGTGCAATGCTGATGACGGTTCTCGCGCGCTACGCAGGCGAGGACACCACCGGCGGCGCTACCTGGTACGAGAAGAGTATGGAGTGGGCAAAGGCTAAGGGCGTGTCCGATGGTACGAACCCGAATGCCAACATCACCCGCGAGCAGCTCGTTACCATGATGTACCGCTACGCCGGCTCTCCGAAGGCAGACGGCAAGCTCGACAGCTTCTCCGATGCCACCTCTGTCAGCACCTATGCAGCAGATGCGATGCAGTGGGCCGTTGCGAACGGCATCGTCAACGGCTCGAACGGCAAGCTCAATCCGCAGGATAACGCAACCCGTGCTGAGGTTGCTGCAATCCTCATGCGCTTCTGCGAAATGAGCAAGTAAAAAATTAAATCTTTCGGCATAAGACAGCCGGGACTCTCAATTACGGGAGCCCCGGCTGCTGTGTTATGTGGATTTTGCGTGCAGCGAAGGTAACCGTCAAACCTCCCGCAGCTTCCCCCACATGAGATAATTGAAGCAGCAGGAAGTTTCGGAACGAGCCGAAACGTTCCGGCACTGTTTCGGGAGGGATGGCATGACATCAATAGAACTACATCGACACTTGCCCTTCGACTTTCTCCTTTTGCCCTTCATGTTTATAGTATATATTTCACGATATATCGGATTTGGAAAACTGCGGCCGCCTTTTTACGTAATTTGAGATAGAAAAGCTCCTGACCCATAAAGAGTCAGGAGTCCTTTAAACGTCCGTCGTGTACATCTGCTTGCGGCTGGACGGTTTATCCGGAATGCTGAGTTTCAGCCTACCCTGTTCAACCAGCGGCTGAATGTAGCGCTTGTTGGCGTGGTACACGGTTCCAATGCCAAGGAAATCTGCAATTTCCTTACGGGTACGCGGTGTGCGGCAGAATTGCAGAAGCGCGGCTGTTTTGTCTGCTGTATGGCTTGTGATAACCGGGTTCTCCGGTTCAGCAGGATGATTGTACAGCACAACAACAAACTCATTCTGCCGGTTGATAAATACCGGAGCAGGAAGTCCTGCTTCCTGCATAGCGCGGCGCATAGTCGGGATGCCGGAGTAACGGTGCTCTGCATCTGTCAGGCTTTCGGTCATAACGGCGAGGACCGGATTGCGGGCATCGGGGTGTGCAAAACCGAGATCTTCGACCGACATACGGCCATACAGGGAACCTGGGCTGTGAATTTCCAGCCGATCGCTGAAAAAGTCAATTTGAATGGGCGTGCCCTCGGTGTAAATACTGTAATCGCGGTGAATAAGCGCATTCAGCACGGCTTCGCGTATCGCGCTGACCGGATATTCGGTTTTGTCACATCGCTTGCCGGTTTCCGGATCGATGATCGTAGCGGTTTTCATGTTGCGCATACAGAATGCCATCGCCTCGGAAAACATATTGGCGATCGTGCCTTCCATACGCTTGTTATCGAGGAAACGCGCTCCGCTGTCGGCAGTATCGCCGATTTCCGTACCCGGAACGACAATACCGGTAATACCCAGTTCAGGGAGAAAACCTTGCGGATAAACGCAGAAATTCAGCAGACCAGCGATAGTCGGTATGCCGTTGCGAGTGATCGACAGCATTTCCATAGCCTGCGTATCGTTCATCTGTGCAAACTGCGGGCGTGATATGCGGCGTTCGGTCAGAAAAGCGTTCAGCAGATCTTTGTCAAGAAAATCTGCCGTTGCGCGCTCGATAACACGCTCATCATCGTGCATATGGTTGCGATACGCCTCAAAACAATAGATTTCATAATCAGTCATGTGACGGTCGGCATCGCCTACACGCACATAAGAGCCGTTTTGAATGCCAGCACCGATGTAGTAACACGGACGCTCGGCGTAGGCAATTGACGGAATCTCTGCCGAACAAATCCACACGCCTTCGTATTCAGCGGTGGTAAACAGAGCACGAACCGGCGGCTGCATTTGATTGCACTGCTCGGTTACTTTTTTCTGCAAATCCTGCAGATCATACACGCCGACTGCTGCGAAATGTTCGTTTTTATCCAGTCCAAACAGGAGAATACCGCCGCTGTTCTGGTTGGAAAAGCTGGAAAGCGTATCACGCAGTTTGCTTGGACACCCGCGATGTGCGGCCTTCACTTCAACGGTTTGCGCCTCGGCCTGCTGTGCCTGCACACGTTTTGCAAGTTCAATCAAATCTTCCATCTGCATTTTGAAAATCACCACCTTTATTTATATTATACGCCAAATTATCAAAATGTAAATCTGAATTTTGAAAATATGTTCGATGATTTTTGATAATATGCCTATTGAACTTCCAACAACTCCATAAAAATCTGCTCTCTGATTTAGTTCAACTACCCAGCAAGTCAGGTCCTGCCATTCGGATACTTTTCGAGCGGCAGGGCCTGTCGTTTTGCGCATGAACCGCACTTATCTATTCTAACCTTTTTACACTTTCTATCATTTACCATGCCATATTCAGGCCTAAACTATCCTGTTAAGGCATTTGAGAAGAAAATCATTCGTGCCGAAAAATGTAATTTATTTTTGATAAATGTTCACTATTCGACATTATCTTTTTACATTCCGATAACATAAAGATAATCTTAACACATTGGAGGTTA
>OJOV01001385.1_pt1 | contig 19836 bp, 12 predicted proteins | sample 1598281 | NCBI WGS metagenome assembly OJOV01 (sample SAMN03922469, study PRJEB24848) | human gut metagenome | isolation source: stool sample | host: Homo sapiens | place: Germany | collected 2010-11
TCAATGGCGCAGGACACCCTTCTTGGGTTTCCCGCGCACACCCTTCCTTACCGTCGCGGAGAATTTACTACTTTATCGCCAGTCTCAAAGCCCCCGCCGAACGGCGGGGGCTTTGTTATACTGATTTTCCATGAAAGCGGTACAGCGGCATTACTCCTGCGAGGCCAGCTTCAAATCCTCCACCAGCTCCAGCGCCGTTTCCAGCACATCGGCATTGGGCTTGAGCTTCAGGGTCAGCATGGGTGTTTCCCCTGCGGAGAGCGTCAGGCGGAATTTATATTTGGCAAGGCCGCACACCTTCACCAGCGCCTCAGGGTGGAACACCGCCAGCGTAAAGCGCAGCGTGTCCTGCTTCTGGGTGATGTCGGACACTCCGGCCTTGGCGGCGGCAGCGCGCAGCAGCGCCACGTCCAGCAGCGCCAGCACCGGGCGGGGCGGCTCGCCGTAGCGGTCGATCAGCTCGTCCATGAGGTCGGAGGCATCGTCATTGGTGCGGATGGCGGCAATGCGCCGGTAGAGGTCCATCCGCTGCTCCGGGGAGGAAATATACCGTTCCGGGATGTTGGCGTTGAGGGTCAGGTCGGCGGAGCACTCCGCCTCGATCTTCTTTTCCTCGCCCCGCTCCTCCAGAACCGCCTCCTCCAGCAGCTTGAGATACAGGTCATAGCCCACGGTCATAAGATACCCGGACTGCTCCGGCCCCAGCAGATTTCCGGCGCCGCGAATCTCCAGGTCCCGCATGGCGATCTTGAAGCCAGAGCCGAACTCCACATACTCCCGGATGGCCGCCAGCCGCTTGGCGGCGGTCTCCTGCAAAATTTTTCCCTGCCGGTAGGTGAGGTAGGCATAGGCCCGGCGGGTGCTGCGGCCGATGCGGCCGCGAATCTGGTGGAGCTGGGCGAGGCCCAGCCGGTCGGCGTCCTCGATGATGAGGGTGTTGACATTGGGGATGTCAATGCCGGTCTCAATGATGGTGGTGCACACCAGCACATCCGCCTCGCCGTCCACCATGGCCTGCATCACGGTGGAAAGCTCCTGTTCGCCCATTTTTCCGTGGGCCGTGACCACCCGGACCTCCGGCCCCAGCAGCTTTTGAATACGGGAGGCGGTGAGGTCGATGGTCTCCACCCGGTTATGAAGGTAATAGACCTGTCCGCCTCGGGACAGCTCCTTCCGCATGGCGTCCTCCAAAACGGCCCAGTCATGCTCCAGCACGTAGGTCTGCACCGGCTGACGGTCGGCGGGGGGCTCCTCAATGGTGGACATATCCCGCAGGCCGGAGAGGGCCATGTTCAGCGTCCGGGGAATGGGGGTAGCCGACAGCGTCAGCACATCCACCTGCCGGCTCATCTCTTTAAGCCGCTCCTTATGGGTCACGCCGAAGCGCTGCTCCTCGTCGATGACGAGCAGCCCCAGATCCTTGAACACCAGATTCTTCGCCAGCAGGCGATGGGTGCCGATGAGCAGGTCGATCTTTCCCTGCGCCGCCCGCTCCAGAATGTCCTTGGTCTGCTTGGGGGTGCGGAACCGGCTCAGCACCTCCACCGTCACCGGGAAGGAGCGGAAGCGGTTCATGGCGGTGGCATAGTGCTGCTGGGCTAGCACCGTGGTGGGTACCAGAATGGCGGCCTGCTTGCCGTCTAGGATGCACTTCATCACCGCCCGCAGGGCCACCTCCGTCTTGCCGTAGCCCACATCGCCGCACAGCAGCCGGTCCATGGGTACGGGCTTTTCCATATCCGCCTTGATCTCCCGGATGGCCTGTAATTGATCGTCGGTCTCCGTGTAGTCGAAGGCATCCTCGAACTCCTGCTGCCACGGGGAGTCCGGGGAGAAGGCATGACCCGCCTCCCGCTGTCGCTGGGCATAGAGCTTGATGAGGCCCTCCGCCAGATCCTTGGCGGCTGCCTTGGCCCGGTGGGTGGTCTTGGCCCACTCCGTGCCGCCCAGCTTATTGAGCCGGGTGTGCTCGGTATCCTCCCCGGCCCCGATATACTTGCTCACCAGATCCAGCGCCGTGGCCGGCACATACAGGCAGTCGCTGCCGGCATAGGCGATCTTGATGTAGTCCTTCTCCACCCCGTCGGTGGGCATCCGGATCATCCCCACGAAGCGGCCGATGCCATGGTGCTGATGCACCACCAGATCGCCGGGGGTCAGGTCGGCGTAGGATTGGAGCTTCTGCTGATTGCTGTCCCGCTTGGGGCGGGCCTTTTTGGCCTTGCCTGCCAGCGGCGTGGTCAGCTGACCCTCCGTCAGCACCGCCAGCTGTAGGGCCGGGTACTCGCATCCGGCGGACAGAGTACCCAGCGTAATGAGCACCACGTTCCGCACCGGGGAGCGCTCCCCCTCCAGATCCAGTGCCGCCGGGATCCTCCGGGCCTCCAGCAGCTCCTGTAAATTCCGGGCCCGTACCTGTCCGCCGCACAGCACCATCACCCGGCAGCCGCTGGTGAGATAGTGGGTCAGATCCGTCACCGCCGTCTCCAGCGATCCGCCGTAGCCGGACAGCTGCCGGGCGTCGATTTGCAGCAGGGCCTTGGGGGCCAGCAGATACCGGCTGGTGGGCAGGCTCTCCAGTTGGCACACGGGGAAGCGCTCCAGCTGCCGGGCAAAGTCCGTCTCCGGCAGGGCTGCTTCTGCCATGGGGCCGCACAGGATGCCGCTCTCCATGGCGGAGGTGACGTCCGCCTTCATCTGGCTCAGCCAGCCCTTCAGGGCCTCTGCTGTGCGTCCGCTTTCGCTGACGCACACCAGACACTCCTTGGGCAGATAGTCCATGGCCGTCACCATCTCCGGGTATACCGCCGCCAGAAACCGGTCGCTGCCGTTGGGGACGATGCCCTGACGCAGCAGGTCGGCATCCGACCGCAGCTGCCGGGCCACGGGCTTATCCTTCATCCGTCCCGCCAGCGTCTCCAGCCGTTCGGCGGTCTCCTCCGCCGCACCGTCCCGCCACAGGGGCAGCACCTCGCCGGCCGGCAGCAGCAGCGCCTCCCGACAGTTCTCCGTCCGCCGCTGGGTGGCGACGTCGAAGAAGCCCAGCGAGTCCACCTCGTCGTCAAAAAATTCGCATCGTACCGGGGCCTCGGCACCGGGGGAATAGACGTCCAGAATACCGCCCCGCAGGGCGAACTGTCCCGGCCCCTCCACCTGCTCCGTGCAGGTATAGCCCGCCGCCGTCAGCCGCCGGGCCAACTCCTCCACCTGATACCGCCCGTCGGAGCGAAGGGTGAAGCTGCACCGCTCCAGCACCTGCGGGGGAATGCATCGCAGGGCCAGTGCATCGGCGGTGGTGACGATCACCGGGGACTCCTCTTGCCGGATGCGGTACAGAGCCTCCAGCCGCCGGTATTCCCATTGACGGCTCACCGCCGCCAGCTCCCGCCAGTGGAGCTCCCGGCCCGTCAGCAGGACAGGCTCCCGGCCGGTGAGGGACCGCAGGTCCGCCGCCTGCCGCCGGGCCTCCCCCTCGTCGGCGCAGAGCATCAGCAGGGGCCGCCCGGACTTCAGCCGCAGCGCTGCCGCCGTCATGGCCCGGTGCACCGGACTCAGGCCCGTCACCAGCGCCGGGCCGCCGCCGCTCTCCATCAGCTGCGCCAGCTCCTGTATCTCCCGGAGCTGCCACAGCTCCCGCAGCAGAGCTTCCATCCTGCCGCCTCCTTCCGATGATGAAATGTCCGCTCCCAGCGCACATGGGACGGGAACGCCTTCGGGGGGCGTATACGGCAGTATACGCCCCTATGCTGTAAGTTACCTGAAAAAGCAGAGAAATATGCGTGAAAAATGATGTGTGTTTGCCTCCGGGCAGAAAGGCGCCAAAGAACGCCAGCAGAAACCAATGGTTTTTGGATTTCCTTTACCTTCAAGAGTTTCGTTCGATATGAGATGTCGTGGGAATTGACTCAGCAGCAGCCCCGCTGCCGCTCCCGCCCAGATGAAGAAACTGGTGGTTCTGCCGCTTGGGAGTATGGATTCCCCCGGTAGAAGAACTGCCCCCTTCAACCACCCAATGTAGCGGCAGCGTGAGTAGAAGAACGCCGATTCCCTGCTTCGGCGGAATTTAGGAAGCAACTCTTGCACACAAAAGGAAGTCCAGAAACCATCGGTTTCTGGCGGCATTTTTTCATACTTTTTGCTGCTGTTGGCAAAAAGTATGCCGTCGGAGACACGTTCCTTGCGCAAAGCACCGTTGTTGACAAAAAGTATTCCGCCAGTGCTGAAAGCGTGCAGATCATCATGGACGATGCGGCCTTTGCCTGCTGCACGCTGCAGGCGCACAGATTTCCGTTATATCGTCTTTTATAGGAGAACAAAAAGCTGTTTCGACCAAACGGTAGCTCCCTGTTCCTGCGGGGTATCATGGCCGCTCCGCCGGGTTTGGGACAGTCCTTCTCCCATGCTGTTATCGCCGTTTCGTTTATTCTGCATGATAGAACTACGCGTGGTGTTTCAGCATTTTGCCGGTTAAGGGCCTTAATTTTCTTTCCATTGTATACAATCCTTGTATTTTTTACCAGTCAGCATGTAAAGTATCCACCATATCGTGAATAATTCTTGTGAAAAAATCCAAAAGGCCAGTTCACAATTTGTTAAAAAGAGGGAAAAGCACGCTAAGAACTTGACAATAGTCCGTTAGGACGAGTAAGATAGGGATACCAAATTTGAGGAGGTAAATCACCTAATGGAAAAGAAAGGCACCAAGATAGCGTATTTTGTTGCGCTGGCGGTGGTCGTAGTCGCTCTGGTCATTGCCAAGGTCACCAATGATGGCTCTGGCTTTGTAGGTACCGGCTGGGCCCTGTTCCCCCCTGTTGTCGCAATCGCACTGGCCCTCATCAGCAAGGAAGTGTATTCTTCCCTGTTTCTGGGCTGCGTGGCAGCCGCCCTGCTGCTGGCCAACTTCCAGCCCTGGCAGATGGTCGTGAATTTCGTCGGCGCCGGTGAGGGCGTCGGCATGATCAACGCCATCGACATCTCCATCCTGATCTTCCTGGTCATCCTGGGCATCATGGTGGACCTGATGAACAAGGCCGGCGGTTCCGCTGCCTTCGGCCGCTGGGCCAAGAAGGCCGTGAAGACCCGCTCCGGCGCACAGCTGCTGACCATGCTGCTGGGCGTGCTGATCTTCATCGACGACTATTTCAACTGCCTGACCGTGGGCGCCGTGATGCGTCCCGTGACGGAGAGCCACAAGATCTCCCGTGCCAAGCTGGCCTACGTCATTGATGCCACCGCCGCTCCCGTCTGTATGCTGGCTCCCGTGTCCTCTTGGGCCGCTGCCGTTGCATCCTACGTGCCCGATGGCTTCCCCGGCTCCCGTATCAGTATGTTCCTGAGCCAGATCCCCTTCAACTACTACTGCATCCTGACGCTGGTGATGGTCATCGTCACCTCCGTGCTGAACATTGACTACGGTCCCATGCTGACCCATGAGTACAATGCTCAGGTCAAGGACGATCTGTTCACCACCCCCGAGCGTCCCTTCGCCGGCGCTGATGATTACGAGGAAGGCGAGAAGCACTCCTCCGTGCTGGATCTGCTGGTTCCCGTGATCGTTCTGATCGTCCTGTGCATCATTGGTCTGATCTGGACCGGCGGTATGTGGGACGCCGAGAGCGAGAACTATCACAACTTCATCATGTCCTTCTCCGACGCCACCGCCGGTACCGGCCTGTGCCTGGGCTCCATCATCGCCATTGTGTTCACCTTCGTGTACTACTGGTGCCGTGGCCTGATCGGCTTCAACAAGTCCATGGAAGCCATTCCCAACGGCTTCATCCAGATGATCTCCCCCATCCTGATCCTCTGCTTCGCTTGGACCCTGTGCGGCCTGTGCCGTGACAATGGTCTGCAGGTGGGTTCCTTCGTGGAGGGCGTCATGGCCAACACCGGCAGCCTTGCTAAGTTCCTGCCCGCCGTGATCTTCATCGTGGCCTGCTTCATCGGCTTCGCCACCGGTACCTCTTGGGGTACCATCGGCATCATGGTCCCGCTGGTCTGCGCCGTGTTCAACTGGGATACCCAGATGACTCTGCTGTCCGTGGGTCTGGCCGCTTCCTGCGCCGGCGGCGTGTGCGGCGACCACCTGTCCCCCATCTCCGATACCACCATCATGGCTTCTGCCGGCGCCCACTGCTTCCACCTGAACCACGTGGCCACCCAGATCCCCTACGGTATCACCGTGGCTGCCGTTTCCTTCGTCAGCTTCATCATTGCCGGTATCGTCCAGAGCGCTGTGGTCTGCATGATCATCGCCATCGTTCTGATGATCGCCACCCTGCTGGTCATCAAGGCCATCACCGCCAAGAAGCACGCCGGTATCTTCCAGGAGATGGCCGAGGCCGACAAGGCGCTCTACAACAAGTAAGAGAAACGTGCCTTTGAGGTTGGTCTGAACCGATCCTACATCCCTCGTGAGGGCGCAGCGAAAGCTGCGCCCTCACTTTTTCTATCGAATATAGGACAGGGCATTCTCTAAGGGAGTGGCGCAGCGGGAGTTGCGCCACTCCCTTTTTTGAGGGGCTTGCAGCCATCTACACGCTTCGAGAGGGCAGCGTGCAGGGAGCTGTCCGCCGTGAGGCGGACAGAATGGGTCCGCAGCGCAAATATGCGATATTTCGGTTTCCATTTTTGTCAGGTCAGCTGCTAAAAAAGGAAAAAGGCGCAAAAAGTGCGTTAATTTTGCGTTAAGAGATTTTTAAATATTAGCACGATTTTTATATGTTTTCCGTAAATAGACCGCAAAATCCTATTAAGAAAGTGAGAATCGGCGCAATTTTCAGAGGAACGTCCAAAAGATTGATTCATAATTTGTTCAAAATTCAGGCCGGAAGCGGTTTCCAGAATCTTGACAATACCTCCAAAAAACGCTACCATAAAGTCACCAAATTTGAGGAGGTAAATCACCTAATGGAAAAGAAAGGCACTCGTATAGCGTATTTTATTGCGCTGGCGATCGTTGTGATCGCACTGGTCATCGCCAAGGTGGCCAATGACGGTTCCGGCTTCGTAGCCACCGGTTGGGCGTTGTTCCCCCCCATCGTGGCTATTGCGCTGGCCCTCATCAGTAAGGAAGTGTACTCTTCCCTGTTCCTGGGCTGCGTGGTAGGTGCCCTGCTGCTGGCCAACTTCCAGCCCTGGCAGATGGTCGTGAATTTCATCGGCGCCGGTGAGGGCGTCGGCATGATCAACGCCATCGACATCTCCATCCTGATCTTCCTGGTCATCCTGGGCATCATGGTGGACCTGATGAACAAGGCCGGCGGTTCCGCTGCCTTCGGCCGCTGGGCCAAGAAGGCCGTGAAGACCCGCTCCGGCGCACAGCTGCTGACCATGCTGCTGGGCGTGCTGATCTTCATCGACGACTATTTCAACTGCCTGACCGTGGGCGCCGTGATGCGTCCCGTGACGGAGAGCCACAAGATCTCCCGTGCCAAGCTGGCCTACGTCATTGATGCCACCGCCGCTCCCGTCTGTATGCTGGCTCCCGTGTCCTCTTGGGCCGCTGCCGTTGCATCCTACGTGCCCGATGGCTTCCCCGGCTCCCGTATCAGTATGTTCCTGAGCCAGATCCCCTTCAACTACTACTGCATCCTGACGCTGGTGATGGTCATCGTCACCTCCGTGCTGAACATTGACTACGGTCCCATGCTGACCCATGAGTACAATGCTCAGGTCAAGGACGATCTGTTCACCACCCCCGAGCGTCCCTTCGCCGGCGCTGATGATTACGAGGAAGGCGAGAAGCACTCCTCCGTGCTGGATCTGCTGGTTCCCGTGATCGTTCTGATCGTCCTGTGCATCATTGGTCTGATCTGGACCGGCGGTATGTGGGACGCCGAGAGCGAGAACTATCACAACTTCATCATGTCCTTCTCCGACGCCACCGCCGGTACCGGCCTGTGCCTGGGCTCCATCATCGCCATTGTGTTCACCTTCGTGTACTACTGGTGCCGTGGCCTGATCGGCTTCAACAAGTCCATGGAAGCCATTCCCAACGGCTTCATCCAGATGATCTCCCCCATCCTGATCCTCTGCTTCGCTTGGACCCTGTGCGGCCTGTGCCGTGACAATGGTCTGCAGGTGGGTTCCTTCGTGGAGGGCGTCATGGCCAACACCGGCAGCCTTGCTAAGTTCCTGCCCGCCGTGATCTTCATCGTGGCCTGCTTCATCGGCTTCGCCACCGGTACCTCTTGGGGTACCATCGGCATCATGGTCCCGCTGGTCTGCGCCGTGTTCAACTGGGATACCCAGATGACTCTGCTGTCCGTGGGTCTGGCCGCTTCCTGCGCCGGCGGCGTGTGCGGCGACCACCTGTCCCCCATCTCCGATACCACCATCATGGCTTCTGCCGGCGCCCACTGCTTCCACCTGAACCACGTGGCCACCCAGATCCCCTACGGTATCACCGTGGCTGCCGTTTCCTTCGTCAGCTTCATCATTGCCGGTATCGTCCAGAGCGCTGTGGTCTGCATGATCATCGCCATCGTTCTGATGATCGCCACCCTGCTGGTCATCAAGGCCGTCACCGCCAAGAAGCACGCCGGCGTCTTTGCCGAAATGGCCGAGGCCGACAAGGTGCTCTACAACAAGTAAGCGATCGTCTTTCCCATACAGGGTATGCCCCCGGCTCAGCCGGGGGCATATTTCTGTATTCCTAAAACCTGAGCTCTCGCCCCGGTTTTGAAATTTTTTCCCTGCTTCTTCTTTCGTCCTCCGCAGAGCCGAAGAAGCCGCCCAAAAGTGGTTTGATACCTCTCTTCGGGGCAGGAATGCCGCCCCACTCCGAAAGAGACCACACAGCGGCTCACAGGGGCGGACATATGGTCTCTGTGCTCTGTACCGACAGCTTTTGCTGCACTCGCTGACGCTCCAGTTCGGTCATTTGCCGCTGGTAACACTGCTCCAAGACCTCGTGCATGGGAACGATGGTGCAGCGCAAGTTTCCGTTTTTCCTAATACCGTTTTTCATCTGTATCTGCGTCCATTCCGTGATGATGAGCCCGTGTTCCTCCAGCAGACGCATATGCTTGGCGACGGTATTGCGGGAGAGATACAGGACTTTCGCCATGTGGAGCACATCATCAGTGCTTCAAAGGCCCCCTCCGGCTGGTCTGCGCTGGTCAGCTGCCGGGACCTGAAATCCCTCACCGTCCCCAAGGGGACCGAGGTGTCGGAATGTGTCTTTGGCAGCGGCGAGGAGGAGCGCCAGCTGTTCCGGAAGCTCCCATATGCGTAAGTGAATATAGCAAGCTCTCCCACAGGAAAAGGGACGGTCCACAGGGACCGTCCCTTTTCCTGTTATGGCTGCTGATCGGCCTGCGCTCCCCTACCGGGGGTATCGCTGCGGTTGACCACGAAAATTCCCACGCATACCAGTACCAATGCCGCTAAACTGTACGGGGTAAAGGCCTGCTGTCCCTCCCGCAGGAACAGCGCCGACAGAAGCACGCCGAACACGGGATTCAAAAAGCCGTATACCGCCACCCGCCCCACCGGATTGTACCGGGTCAGGGCGCTCCAGATGGTCTGGGCCACGGCGGACAGCAGCACCATGTATCCCAACAGCAGAAGAGACTGCCCGGTGAAATGCGGCAGCGTACCGCCGAAGCACAGTCCCGTCAGCAGCAAAAGCCCCCCGCCCACGATGAACTGATATCCGCACAGGGTCAGGGTGTCCTCTCCCCCGGCATATCGCTTGAAAAGCGAGATGGAGAGGCCGTTGGCCAGCGCCGCCAGCAGCACCGCACCGTCCCCCAGCAGGGTGAAGCCGCCGCCCAACCCGCCGCCGGACAGATTGATCAGCAGCACGCCGCCAAAGCCGCACAGGCAGCCCAGCAGCTTGGGGGCATTGAGCCGCTCATAGTGAAACAGCTTGGCGGAGATCAAAATGGCGAAGAACACGTGGACCGCCATCAGGACGGAGCCCTTGACGCCGGAGGTGTGCGCCATGCCGATATAGAACAGGGCATACTGCACGAGGGTCTGGATCAGACCCAGCTTCGTGGCCTTCCACAGGGAGGAGCGTGCGGGAAGCCGCAGCCGACGCAGGGAAGCGCTGTGGAAAAGCACCGTCACCACACCGGCAAAGAAAAAACGCAGCCCCGCAAAGATCAGTTGTTCCGCCGAATCGGCGGAGGAAATAGACAACAGGCCGTAGCCGATCTTCACCGCCGGGAAGGCGCTGCCCCACAGCAGGCAGCAAAAGGCCGCCAGCAGGCAGATGACCATGGGGCGCTGCAGGGTGGAGGTCGAAATTTTTTTCATAGGGTAATACTCCGTTGGATGTCCCTCTCCGACAGGAAAAGGTTCCCCGTGGTATAGCCGCAGGGAACCTTTTCAAATGAGGGGGTAGGGGATGGATAGATTACTTGGCAGCTTCCTCCGTGGCCACTGCCATCTCGCCGTAGTTGTAGCGAGGCTTGCCACGGTAGACGATGCCGCCGATGACCATGGCGATCACCGTGGGGATCAGCCAGGAGAAGCCCTGCTCCGCCAGGGGGATCATGTACATGACCTTGCGCAGGCCGTCCAGATTGGGAGCCACCGCCAGAATGGCGTCGCCCACGCTGACGATACCGGCCGCGGCTACACCGAGCTTATACACACCGTCGTTGGGGATCCACTTGTCCACCAGACCCAGCACGGTCAGCACGATGCAGATGGGATACATGATGAGGAAGATGGGAGTCACGTAGTTGATGATGTTCTGGATGCCGAAGGAACCGAACACAGCGCCCACCACGCAGGCGATGCCCATCCACAGCTTGTAGGAAATGCGGCCCTTGGAGACCTCGTTGATGACGGAGGCGCCGGTGGAGCCGATACCGATGGCGGTGGTGAGGCAGGCCAGACTGACCGCCAAGCCCATGCAGACCTTACCGAAGCTGCCCAGCACCCGGCCCACCAGACCGCTGAGGAGGGTGGTCTGAGGCACGCTCAGGTCGTAGTAGTCACCGCCGCAGGCGCCGATGTAGGTCAGGATGATGTAGATGATGCCCAGCGCCACAATGGAGGTCAGGCCCACGATCAGGCCGCTGCGCTTACGCTCCAGAGGATTGGTGTGGCCCTTGTCCAGAATACCGCCGATAAAAATGTTGGCGCACATCAGGCCCACCGTCAGGTCGCCGGTCAGATAGCCGGTGAGCATGGCGGAGGTCAGGGGCTTGGATACGCCGGTATCCTGAGGCGTGCCGATGGGGGAGATCACGCCCTTCACCAGCACGATGGCCAGCAGGATCAGCAGGAGCGGCGTCAGATACTTGCCCAGCTTATCCACGACCTTGCCCTTGTCACAGCCGAAGAAGAACACCAGTGCAAAGAAGATGATCATCGTCAACCATGAGGGCGCATTGGGGAAGATGGACATGACGCCCATCTCGTGAGTGGTGGCGCCGTTGCGGGGCAGGGTGGAGCCCATACCCACCAGAATACAGCCAATGAGGTAGAAAACGTCGTAGAACTTAGGGTGTACGTGACCCATGAGGCACTTGACGTCCGTACCAACGTTGTTCACGCCCCAAAAGGCCAGCACGGGGAGGATCACGCCGGTGAGCACGATGCCCAGCGCGCCCCAGCCCCACAGAGTACCATCGGCCAGGCCGATCTGCGGCGGGAAGATCAGGTTGCCTGCACCGAACATGGTGGAAAACAGTGCCAGACCAACAATGATGCTGTCCCTTGTGATGTGGTTCTTCTTCATTTGATAGAGCCTCCTTTTGTGTTTTCTTGCGTTCCGGCGCATTTACCGCTGGAACACGATCTCTCCTTCTACCATGGTCAGATCCACCTGAGTTTCACACAGCTCCTCCAGCGGTCTGTCATAGATGTTGCGGTCCAGCACCACAAGATCGGCGTATTTGCCGACGGTGATGGTGCCGTACTTGGCCTCGTCGTAGGAGGCGTAGGCGGCTTCCTTGGTGAACATCTCCACCGCCTCCTCCAGCGTGACACCGTTTTCGGGATACCACGCCTCCATGCCGGGCTTTCCCTTGCGGGTCACGGCACAGTAGATGTTGGGCAGGACGTCGAAGGGCTCCACCGGGCAGTCGGAGCCGCCGCACATATGAACGCCCATATCCTCATAGCGCCGCCAGTTGTAGCTCTGGCGTCCCAGCTCTGCGCCCACGCAGTCGTCTACCACGGCGGAGTCGGCCTTGATGAAGATGGGCTGAACATAGGCCACCAGATTCAGCTTCCGGAACCGATCCTGCAGTGCCTCGTCCATGATCTGGCAGTGGATGATGCCGTTGCGGCGGTCGGCGTGGGGGAACTCCGTGGAAACCCGCTGGATGGTGTTGATCATCTGCTCCAGCGCCGCATCACCGATGCAGTGGGCCGTCAGATGGTAGCCGTTGGTATAGGCAAGCTTCGCCAGATCGTACAGCTCCTCGTCGGTGAACAGCAGCAGGCCCTTGGTGTCCGGGTCGTTGTGATACGGCTGACGCATGGCGGCGGAATGGGAGCCCAGAGAGCCGTCGCACAGGAACTTCACCGGGCCGAACTTGAAATGGCCCATGGTGTCGTTGGCCCGATAGCCCAGATCCAGGAACCGCTGCAGCTGGTCCGTGCGGCGGAAGCGGATCTGCTCGTTGACACGGATGGGCAGCCGCCCCTCCTCGTTGAGCTCACGATACGCCTGCAGAACATCCTCGAAGTCATCGTCGGCGATGAGGTTGAAGTCATCCGTGTGGACCTGCACGATACCCTTGGAGGCAGCCTCCAGACAGGTGGATTCCAGAATGTCCTTGATCTCCTCCACCGTATAGCGCTCCCAGCAGCTCTGGACGCACATGGCGGAATTTTCACGGACGTAGCCGTTGGGCAGGCCGTCGGGGCCGAAGTCCATGGTCTCCTTGGTGGTGGCCGCCCGCTCGTCCCACAGGCCGGCCAGCTGCAGCGCCATCGTGTTCATGCACACGATATGGCCGCAGGCCCGCTGCAAAAAGATCGGCACATCGGAGGCGATGGCGTCCAGATCGTTGCGGTCGGGGATCTTGTTGGTATCCGTCCAGTTGATCTGGTTGAAATTGCAGCCGATGACCCAGCGGTTGGTACCCCGCACCTTCTCGGCGCCCTCTCTGCACATCCGGACGACCTCTTCATAGGTGGTGGTGTTCACCAGATCGATGCGGCGGCGGAACGTTCCGTAGAACAGCAGATGCAGATGGGTATCCGCAAAGCCCGGCAGCATCAGTCTGCCCTGCAGGTCAATGAGGCGGGTCTGGGGTTCTTTCAGCGCCAGGATCTCCTCGTCGCTGCCCAGACGCAGGATCACACCGTCCTTGATGGCCAAAGCACTTACCTCAGGATAGGCCTTGTCCAGTGTGTGGATGATGCCGTTGTAAAAGATAGTATCCATCGCTCATGTTCCTTTCTTTTGTTTATATTTCACGCCTTGGCCGTGTGCGGCATGGCGTTTTTCACGATCCGTCCGTCCTGGATCACCAGCTTGACATGGTCACTGCGGCGCAGGACCCGAATGTCCTCGTCCGGTTTTCCGTCTACCAGCAGCACATCCGCCAGCTTGCCGGTTTCCAGCGTTCCCAGCTGATCCTCCATCTGCAGCAGCCGTGCGTTGACCTTGGTGGCCATGGTGATGACCTCCATGGGCGTATACCCCGCCACACACAGCCGCTCCAGCTCCAGCGTGGCCTCGCTGTACGGGCATCCGAAGGCAGCGTCTCCCAGAAAGTCGCAGCCGACGCCCACGGTGATGTGGGCCTTTCGTGCCATCTCCAGAGAGCGGTAGTGGGCCTCGTAGGATTTCTCCGTCTTTTCCTTCAGGTAGGGCAGCACGCCCTCCTTCCCCTGAAAATACAGCTTCGATGCGTGCATGATGGCCAGCGTCGGGACCAGATAGCAGTCGTTCTTCACCATCAGCTCGATGCACTCCTCATCCAGATAGAAGCCATGCTCGATGCACTTTACGCCGTTTTTCAGGGCCATCTTGATGCCCCGTGTGGCCTGTGCGTGGGTGGAGACATAGCTGCCCATGTTCTCCGCCTCCTCCACAGCCGCCCGAATTTCCTCCTGACTGAAATGGCTGTGGGGAGTGGCCTTGTCTCCCTGAGAGAACACGCCGCCGGTGGTCATGATCTTGATGAGATCCGCTCCGTTGCGGGCGTTGATGCGGCAGGCCCGCCGCACCTCATCCACACCGTTGACGATGAAGGCGGGGCTGTATGCCCGCTGGCTGGCCTCCAGCGAGAGCTTCTGATACACGTCGCCGTGGCCGCCGATCTGCGAGATGATGCGCCCGGCGCCGAAAATACGGGGGACATCCAGCAGCCCCTCGGCCACAGCCGGCCGCATCAGGAGCACGTCGCTGCCCAGATCCCGGAACGCCGTGTAGCCCTGCTGGCGCAGCTGCGCCATATCCCGCAGCGCACGGGCCATGCTGAGCTGCGGCGTCATGCTGATCCAGTCCACCGCCGTGGCGCTGCCCCAACCCATGTGGACGTGGGCGTCGATGAGACCCGGCATGATGGTGCCGTCCTCCAGCTCATACACCTCGGCTGTCGGATCGTCCGGCAGTTGACTCTGCTGGCAGACCAGCCGGATTCGGTTGTCCTCCAGCACCACGGCGCCCTTTTCGATGGGTGCGCCGCCGTTGCCGTCCAGCACTCGTCCCTTCAGAACGATCATGATCTTGCTCCTTTCCTATCCGGCCGCTTAACTGCGGCCGGCCATATGTCGTTGATTCTCCGCAATGATGGCCACAAGCTCCCGGTCCGTGGCCACCATGCCCGGATCGTTGAGCCGCCCCACGTTGGCGAAGGTCTGCTCGATGGTATTTCCGATGATGCCCACACCTGCGGGAACGAAGCAGCCCTCTCTGGCCAAATACGCCGCCTGCACCGCCAGCGAGGCGGCCGTGCTGAGCTTATAGGCGCAGGAGATCTTCGCTCCGTCGCAGAACATTCCGCCGATGGTCCCCAGCACCGTCTGCATGGCGTGGACCGCCGTGTCGTAGCTGCCGCCCAGCAGATAGCTGACGGCGGCGGTCATGCCGGTGGCCGCTGCAACGCCGCAGCCGCAAAAGGCGGTCATCCGCTTGATATGGGCCTTGATGTAGATGGTGAGCATGGAACTGATGGCCAGCGCCGTGGCGGTCTGCTCCTCAGAGGCTCCCAGCGCCTCCGCTGCGGAGAGGACGCCCACAAAGTTCGTAATGCCGTGGTTGCCGCTTCCGGCAATGGCCATGATGGTCACATTCAGGCCGCTCATCCGGGCCTCCCCGGCGGCGGCGGTGTAGGCCTGCGCCTCGGCAGAAACTGCCAGCGGGCCGGTCATCTGACCGGAAATCCGCTGCTTCAGCAGCCTGCCCAGCGGCAGCTCCGGATCCTCCAGATCTCTTCTGACCGCCTCCTGATTCCGCCGGGCATCCTCCAGCAAGAACCGGAAGCTTTCCGGCTCCATGGAGAGGATGGTCTCGTACAGCTCCTGTACGCTGTATCCCACCAACGGATAGACCGCCGCTCCATGGGTCCGCCCCTCTGCCTGCATCACAGGCGCTCCGTTTCGCAGGATCTCCGTCACGCAGGAGTAGCCCCCCCGGATCACCGCCTGCGCCTCCTCGCCGCCGCCGGAGACGATGGCCCGCACATACAGCGGCTCCGGCGTCTGGCCGTAGGCGACGTGTACCCGCCCGTCGGATACGATGGCCGCCGCCTGCCGCACGATATCACCGGTGACATCGGCCAGAATGGCCAGACCCCGTTCCGGTTCATCCAGCAGCGCACCCAGCGCCGCCGCCAGCTCCAGTCCGATGCGGTTCGTGCCGGGGATGCCCACGCTGACACCGTTTTTGTAGATGTTGGGGCTCACCAGCACATCGATTTTTTCCGGCCTGCGCCCCAGGGTATGAGCCGCCACGGCCACCGCCAGGCACACGCTGCCCGGATCGGTACAGCCGGTGGAGGACTCTATCTCAGAGGTCAATATATCCAAAAGCTTCTGCTTGTCAATCATCATCGGGGCCTCCTGCCTTGTCGTTTTCTGCCTTCTCTTGGCGTTCCGTGTAATTTTTCTACATCATAACAGATACAGTGTCCAATGAGAATGCCTCTTTGCACCCCTTTTTTGTAATAATTGCAGCAATCGCACCGACCACCTCCCCGACCAATCAGGACTTTTTGCACTATCTTACTTTTCTGCACCTACCGTACTGCAAAAAAGCAGGGGCTCCGCATACCGCTGCGGAGTCCCTGCTTCCTTCAATGGGTACGAAGCGGACCGCTTTCACTGGGGGAGTGACCAAAGTACTTTTTATACGCACGGCTGAAGTAGTTGGAGTCGCTGTACCCCACAGCCACCGCCGTGTCCGATACGGAGACCTGCTGGCGCAGAAGGCGCTCGGCCCGCCGCATCCGCTCCTCCGTCAGAGCATCCCGGAAGCTCTGGCCCGTCTGCGCCCGGAAAATACGCCCCAGATACGCCGCATTGACGTACTGCTCCTTTGCCACAGTCTCCAGCTTCAGCGGCTCCCGGAACCGCAGCTGGATGGCCGTCAGTGCCGCCTGCACCAGAGGATGCTCCGAATCCCGCACCAGAACCAGCTGGCAGCGCACATCCTCGCAGACGGTCTGTATCCTCCGGCACAGCTGCTCCACCGTGAAAATCCCCTCCGTGGTCAGCCGCTCCGGCGGTGGGAGGGCCGACTCGGCGCACAGCCTTGCGATTCCGGCCCACAGCAGCGTCAGCTGCTCCCGCAGGGCTCCGGCGTCTCCGTTGCAGGCCGCTGTCATGCAACGCCCCATGTGGCGGCAGGCCTCCTCCAGCCCGCCCTCCTCGCTTCGCAGCGCATGGAGCAGCTGTCCCTCCGCCTTCAGGGGGTAAGGCTCCGGCACATCAGAGGCCGTATCCCGGCACACCAGCGTTCCCTCCGGATGGAAAATGCGGCAGTCCGCTGCCCGGCAGGCCGTGCGGTAACTCTCCGCCAGTCCCTGCTCCGACGGACCGCCGATCCCCACGGCGGCGAGACCCTCCAGTCGCTGCCGCCATGCCGCCACCAGCGGCTCCGCCGCCTCCTCCGGCGACTGCTGCGGCGCCGTGCGGCAATAGCCGATGACCCGCCGGCCGTCCTGCTCCGTCCAGCCGGTGCCGTGGAGGGCCAGATTGGTCTGCGATACGACCTCCCGGTCGACTTCTTCCCGCAATATACCCACCACCGTCATGTTGGGCAGCAGGTTGGGGATCGGCGGCAGCGGCGACGAGATGCCGCAGGCCAGATAGGGCCATACCGACAGTCCTGTGGCGGCTCTGGCCGGGGACGACAGATGCAGCACATCCCGCACCCGCTGCAGCAGTACCGATGGCCGCACTGGCTTGAGCAGGTAATCCTGCAGATCCATGGACAGTGCCTTGCTGGCAAAGTCAAATTCGTGATAGGCGGTGAGGATGATGATCTTGCAGTCCAGTCGGTTGCTGCGTACAAATTCCGCCACTTCAAAGCCGGAGCTGCCCCGCAGCATGATATCCAGCAGGATCAGATCCGGACACAGCTGGCTGATGGCCGCAATGGCGGCGCTGCACGTGGCGGCGCTGCGAATATGCTCCGGCGGCGTCACCGTCTCCAGCAGCTGCGTCAGCTCCTGCCGCTCGGTATATTCATCCTCTACCACAAGAATGTCGATGGCCATTTATGCTTCCTCCTGTTTTTTCAGGGGACACGTCAGAACGATCCGGGTACCGCTGCCCAATGCGCTCTGTATGTCCACCTCCGCCTCCGGCCCGAAAAACAGCTTCAGCCGTTCCGTCACGTTCTGTACGCCGGAGCCTCCGGCCTGATGATCCCGGAGCTTCTCCAGCACCTCCTCCGGGATACCGGCGCCGTTATCGCTGACGGAGATCACCAGCTTTCCGTCCTCTGCGGTGGCCGACACCTTCACGTGCAGCGGGTGTTCATTCTCCCCGGCCCCGTGCAGGATGGCGTTTTCCACCAGCGGCTGGATGGTCAGCACCGGGATCATCAGCTGCCCGCAGGCAGAAACGTCCCCCACCTCGAAGGAAAAGCCGGGACCCAACCGCTGGCTCTGCAGGGTCAGATACTGCCGGGCGCACTGCATCTCCTCCGCCAGCGTGCAGATGGAGTCCTTGTAGTAGTACGCCCGCCGCAGCAGATCCGCCAGATCGCAGATGAGATCCGCCGTTTGGGGCGCTCCCTCCCGATAGGCTGTCCGCATCAGCAGGTTCAGGGTGTTAAACAGAAAGTGCGGACTGATCTGGGACTGCAAAAACTTAAATTCACTGGCGTGCAGCGTCCGCTCCAGCGCCAGCTTCTTCTCCACCTGACGGGCGTATTCCCGCCGGGTCTCCAGCTCCGCCTCGGAGGTGGCCACATACCCGGCAAAGACCTGCAGCATCTGCATCCTGGCATCCAGCTCCTCCGCAGAGAGCACCCGCAGCGTCCCCGCCAGCGCCACCATTTCGTCGTAATCCAGTTCCAGCTCCTGACAGTGCCGGCGCAGTGTGCTGTAAAACGCCTCCTCGGTATCCCGTGTGAGGAACTGCCCGTATGTCAGGCTGAGCCCTCTGGCCTCCGGCAGCGGCACCGGCACGGAGATCACGCTGATGCCCATGTGACACTGGGACACCGTACACCGCTGCTCGGCGTCCAGCCCGAAGCTGTGGTTGCAGGCCAGACAGTGCTGAGCGCCCTTTTCGCTGCTGATGACCCTGCGGCAGAAGCCGGTAAACACGTCCAGCCGCAACGGCCCCTGATAGTGTCCCTCCTGATCGATAAAGGACACGCTTTGCCCCGTCACATTGGAAAATGTGCGGTCCATCTGCTGTAATAATTGATTCAGCGCATGGCCTGTTACCGCCATTTTGCTCCCTCCTCCATCATCGGCTCCCAGACCCTGCCCGGAAGCGCTTTTCAAAAGGGGACTTGCCAAAACAAATGGCCTATGCTATAATCGTCCCCGACATTTGGCAGTCATCACTGCTGTATACCAGAAAGGAGATCCTCCCATGAAAAAAGCTATTTCCACCAACGGCGCTCCTGCCGCCATCGGCCCCTATTCTCAGGCCATCGACTGCGGTGAATTTGTATTCACCAGTGGCCAGCTCGGTCTGGACCCCGCCACCGGTAAATTGGTAGACGGCGGCGTACAGGCTCAGGCCACGCAGGCTATGAAAAATATTCAGGCGGTTCTGACCGCAGCCGGACTGACTCTGGATAACGTGGTCAAAACCACTGTTTTCCTCACGAATATCGCTGATTTCGCCGCCGTTAACGAGGTCTACGCCTCCTTCTTTGAGGGAACTACCTACCCCGCACGCTGCGCCTATCAGGTGAGCGCACTGCCCGCCGGGGGACTGGTGGAAATCGAGACCATCTGCCAGAAGTGATCGCAGTACTTGCCTGCATTATACCCTCATTCCGGCTTTTCTGTCAACGAAAAGCTCCGGCCGGGCCGCTCATCTGACCCGGCTCTCCGCCCCATGCACAGGGACGTTTTCCCCTGTTCACTTCTGGAAAATCTTGGATATTCCTCTGCATTAGCCCGGAGATTTTCCCGCTTTATCCCAAGCCTTTGGCCCCCGGCTCAGCCGGGGGCCTTTTCTTATATACACAGCCATGCACAAGAGGGACGGTCCTTACGGACCATCCCTCTTGCTTACAGGAAAGATATCGAGAGATATCGGGAAAAGCGGGATATCAGTTTTCCTTCTTGCGCCGCAGCATCAGGCCGGCGCCCAGAGCGCACACCAGCATACCGCTCACCCACAGCATCAGCTGACTCTCATCGCCGGTGGCGGGGGTATCGGGTGTGGTGGGCTTCTCCGGCTGCTGGGGCTTGCCGGGCTCCACGGGAGTGGTAGGCT
>OJOV01001402.1_pt1 | contig 19631 bp, 15 predicted proteins | sample 1598281 | NCBI WGS metagenome assembly OJOV01 (sample SAMN03922469, study PRJEB24848) | human gut metagenome | isolation source: stool sample | host: Homo sapiens | place: Germany | collected 2010-11
AGCATCTGCCGCACCTCGCTCGCCGTATCGGCACTTAGAATTATGCGGTATTGCCTAAAATTACTTTCTTTGGCTCCCCTTGAGAGGAGCTCCCGCCGCAGCGGGTGAGGGGTGGCTGGGGGCCGCACGATTTAGGCGGAGTCTCCCGCCCACCCCTCCGGCCCTGCGGGGCCACCTCCCCTTAAGGGGAGGCTTTTTCAGAAAACCAAAGGAGTTCCCTTACCACATGAAGAAATTCTTAGCACTGCTTCTGACGCTGGCGCTGCTGGCAGGGCTGACCGCCTGCAAGGATACGGAGGCTGCCAGCACCGCGCAGGAGCAGCACACTGTAACCGCCCCGACGAACGACGCGACCTTTGTCTACCAGCCCGATGACCCGACGGCTACACTGCCCGGCGGAGAGTCCGTCGTGCTGGTGACCGGCCCCGGCGGCACGGAATCCGGCGAGGATGCCATGCTGTGGCAGGGCATACAGACGTTCGCCAACACGTACGGCTATACCGCCGACGCCCAGACTGCCGCGGGCAACACCGCAGACGAGGCCGAGGCCGCCCTGCGCGCTGCCGCCGAGAGCGGCGCAAAGCTCGTGGTCTGCCGCGGCGACACCATGGGCGCGGCGCTCTACCGCATGCAGGAAAACTACCCTGACGTCCACTACCTGCTGTTTGACAGCGAGCCCCACAGCGACGACTATAGCGCTTACAATACGGCCAGCCTTGTCCATTGCGTCCTCTTTCAGGAGGAACAGGCCGGGTATCTGGCCGGGTACGCCGCTGTGACCGATGGCTACACCACGCTCGGCTTCATCGGCGCGCGGGAGGTACCGGGCATTGTGCGGTACTGCACCGGCTTTCTGCAGGGCGCGGAGGCCGCTGCCGAGCTGCAGGGCGAGTATGTCACCCTGCAGACCTGGTTCACCGATACCTATGAGAATAACGACGCCATTACCCAGCGGATGATCGACTGGTATAATAACGGTACGTCGCTTATTATGGTCAGCGGCGGCAACCTGTACGAGGGTGTGTCCGACGCCGTCAACCAGACCGGCGGCAAGGCAATCACGACGGATTACGACAACACAGAGTTGGGGGACCGCGTGCTGGGCAGCGCCATCAAGTGCTACAACGCTGCCGTGCAGCGTCAGCTGTACACCTTCTTTGCAGCGGGCACCTGGAATGGCCAGACCGGCGGCCAGACCGAGAAGGCCGGCTTTACGAACGGCGAAGTCGCGCTGGTGGCCGGGGCGCCCTGGCGGTTTGACAGCTTCACGCAGGACGACTACCGCACGCTGTATGAGGATCTGCGCACCAGCGTCCTGAAGATGGATGCCTACTCGGATCTGGATACGCTGCCGGAAACCCCGAACGTCACGGTGAACCGCCTGCTGTAACCCCCCACTTGACCCCCTCTGTGAGAGGGCTCCGCCCCTGCGGGGCACCTCCCTCGCCGAGAGAGGCAGGAGGCTGCGCTTTGTTATGCTTTTGTAATGTTTTTTACGCCGTTTTGTCATTGAATTAACAGCGCAAATGCGGTATACTGAAAGCAAAGCGGCAGGGAACCGCCCTGCTGCACAATTGAAAACAACCTAAGGAGATCAAAACCATGAAAAAGTTTCTCGCTTTTGTAATGGCTGCCAGCATGGCGCTCTCTCTGGCTGCCTGCGGCGGTTCTTCCGCCAGCACCGCCACGAGCACCACGACGGAGGCTACCTCTGAGGCTGCCGCTTCCACCTCCGGCAGCAAGACCGATGTCGCCTTTGTTACCGACGTCGGCAACATCGATGACCAGTCCTTCAACCAGTACACCTGGCAGGGCGTGCAGGATTTCTGCTCTGCAAACAGCCTGAACGCCAACTACTACCGTCCCACCGAGGACTCCGACGCCGCCCGTCTGGAGCAGATGGACAACGCTGTCAACGACGGTGCTAAGTCCATCGTCGTCGCCGGCTACCTGTTCGGCAATGCCATCGCCGAGGCTCAGGAGAAGTACCCCGATGTCCAGTTCCTGGCTCTGGACGTTTCCGCCAGCGACCTGGGCGACAAGGCTCCCACCGCCAACACCGCTCTGATTACCTACAAAGAGGAGCAGGCCGGCTACCTGGCCGGTTATGCCGCTGTCTATGACGGCTACAAGGAGCTGGGCTTCCTGGGCGGCATGGCTGTCCCCGCAGTTATCCGCTACGGCTACGGCTTCGTGCAGGGCGCTGACGCCGCTGCCAAGGAGATCGGCGCTGCGGATGTCAACATTAAGTACTGGTACTCTGGCGGCTTCGCAGCTACCGATGAGGTCAAGAACAAGATGGACGGCTGGTACTCCGAGGGTACCGAGGTCGTCTTTGCCTGCGGCGGTCCCGTCTGCCAGAGCTGCGACGCTGCTGCGCAGGCCAACGGCGGCAAGATGATCGGCGTTGACGTTGACCAGTCCGGCCAGTTCGACACGGTCGTCACCTCCGCTATGAAGGGCCTGGCCGAGTCCGTGAACGAGGCTCTGACCGATGCCCTGAACAACGGCTGGAAGTTCAGCGAGACCTACTCCGGCAAGGAGACCAAGCTCGGCGCTGCCGAGAACTGCGTCGGCCTGCCGATGAGCACCTCCAAGTTCACCAAGTTCACCCAGGAGCAGTACGATTCCATGTACGCCTCCATCGTGGACGGCACCCTGGCCATCGACGACAGCTATGACGCCGATGTCAAGCCCGCTGTCACCACCATCACGGTTGACTACCAGAGCTGATAAAGCTTTAAAAGTGTGACTTTTAACCACCCTGCGCACCTCGCGCAGGGTGGTTTTTGTTCTGTTTTGCCAAATTTCGGCTACTTTTTGTGCAGATTCTATTGTACATGGCGCGATTTTTCTGTATAATATAGTGTAAGAATTTGTGTACAAGCCCGTACACATTGAAAGGGGAGTGCAACGATTGGCAGATAATTATGTCATCGAAATGCTGCACATTACCAAGGAGTTCCCCGGCATCAAAGCCAACGACGACATCACCCTGCAGCTGCGCAAGGGTGAGATCCACGCCCTGCTGGGCGAAAACGGCGCCGGTAAATCCACCTTGATGAGTGTGCTGTTCGGTCTGTATCAGCCGGAGCAGGGTACGATACGGAAAAACGGACAGGAGGTCAAGATCAACAACCCGAACGATGCCAACGCACTGGGCATCGGCATGGTGCACCAGCATTTCAAGCTGGTGGAGTGCTTCACGGTGCTCGACAACATCATCCTGGGTGTTGAGGACACAAAGCACGGCTTTTTGCAGAAGGACGAGGCCCGCAAAAAGGTCATGGCCCTGAGCGAAAAGTACGGTCTGAAGGTCGACCCGGACGCGCTGGTCAGCGACATCTCCGTCGGCATGCAGCAGCGTGTCGAGATCCTGAAAATGCTCTACCGCGACAATGAAATTTTGATTTTCGACGAGCCTACGGCGGTTCTGACCCCGCAGGAAATTGACGAGCTCATGGACATCATGCGCGGCTTCAAGGCCGAGGGCAAGAGCATCCTGTTCATCACCCACAAGCTCAACGAGATCATGGCAGTCTCTGACCGCTGCTCTGTCCTGCGCAAGGGCAGGTATATCGGCACCGTTGACATCAAGGACACCACGAAAGAGGAACTGTCCAAGATGATGGTTGGCCGCGACGTGCAGTTTGCCGTCGATAAGAAGCCCTGTGAGGTCGGCAAGCCGATCCTGGAGGTCGAGAACCTCGTCGTGCCGAGCAAGGTCCACAAGAACAATGCCGTCCGCGGCGTCAGCTTCAACGTCCGCGCGGGCGAGATCGTCTGCGTTGCCGGTATCGACGGCAACGGCCAGAGCGAGCTGATCTACGGTATTACGGGCCTCGAAAAGCCCACGTCCGGCACCATCAGACTCGAGGGCAGGGACATCACGAATGCCCCCATCCGCGAGCGCAGCAAGGCCGGTATGAGCCACATCCCGGAGGACCGCCACAAGCACGGTCTGGTGCTGGATTACACGCTGGCCGACAACATGGTTTTGCAGCGTTACTGGCAGCCGGAGTTCCAGAACCACGGCTTTATTAAAAAGAACGCCGTATTGCAGTACGCCGAGCGCCTGATAAAGCAATACGATGTCCGCAGCGGCCAGGGCCCTGCGACGATTGCCCGCAGCATGTCCGGCGGCAACCAGCAGAAGGCTATCATCGCCCGCGAGGTCGATAAGGACCCGCAGCTGCTCGTTGCCGTGCAGCCCACCCGCGGCCTTGACGTCGGCGCGATCGAGTATATCCACAAACAGATCGTGGCCGAGCGCGACAAGGGCCGTGCGGTCCTGCTCGTCAGCCTTGAGCTGGACGAGGTCATGAACCTGTCTGACCGCATCCTCGTGATTTACGAGGGGGAGATCGTCGGCGAATTCGACCCGAAAAAGACCACCGTCGAGGAACTGGGCCTGTATATGGCCGGTGCCAAAAAGCAAGGGGAGGCGAAAGCATGAGCAAACAGAATAAACAGCCGCTTCTGCAGCGTCCCGCCGTTGTAGGGGTCCTGGCCAGCCTTTTGTCTATCGTCGTCGGTCTGGTGCTGGGCTTTGTACTGCTGGTCCTGCTGAATCCCGGCGCCGCCGTGGGCGGCATGAGAGCTATGCTGGCCACCGGCTTTTCCAGCATGGACAAGCTCGGCAAGGTGCTGTACCAGGCGGCACCCCTGATGATGTGCGGCCTGTCCGTCGGCTTTGCGTTCAAGACGGGCCTGTTCAACATTGGTGCGTCCGGCCAGTACACGATGGGCGCTTTCTTCTCGCTGCTGTGCGCCATTCAATTCCAGATGCCGTGGTACGTCTGCCTGCTGGCGGGCGCTGTCGGCGGTGCGATCTGGGGCGTTTTCCCGGGCCTGTTCAAGGCGTATTTCAACGTCAATGAGGTCATCACCGCCATCATGTTCAACTGGATCGGCATGTACCTCGTCAATCTGCTGCTGGCCAACATGCCCAATATGCTGGCCTCCGGCTGGGGCGCGTCAAACTCGGACCGCACCGCCGCGCTGAACGTGGCAAACCCCGGTGCGATCCTGCCCAGGGGGCCGTTTGCGGCACTGTTCGGCAACTCGAGCTGGATCAATATTTCCATCATCATCACGATTATTTTTGCCATCCTCGTCTGGGTCATCCTGCAAAAGACGACCTTCGGCTATGAGCTGAAGGCCTGCGGCCTGAGCCGCGACGCTGCCCAGTACGCGGGCATCAACTCCAAGCGCAACATCGTGCTGTCCATGGTCATCTCCGGCGCGCTGTCCGGCATCGGCGGCGCCATCTACTACCTGGCCGGTACGGGCCAATACGTGCTGGAAAAATCCATCCTCGGCATGGGCTTCAACGGCATCCCTGTCGCCCTGCTGGCCAGCTCCAACCCCATCGGCACGATTTTTGCGTCGCTCTTTATCAGCTATATCCAGGTCGGCGGTGCCGCCATGCAGCCCGCCTACTCGTCCGAGACCATTGACATCGTCATTGCCGTCATCATCTATCTGGCGGCCTTTGCCCTGCTGATGCGCGGCATCATTACCAAGGCGGTCTCCGGCCATAAGGGAAAGGAAGGTGCTGCAAAATGATGATCGCTGCCAACATTATCAGTATGACCATTTTGTTCGCAGTGCCGCTGCTGCTCGTCGCCATGGGCGGCATGTTCAGTGAGCATTCCGGCGTCATCAACATCGCACTTGAGGGCATGATGATCATTGGCGCGCTGTTCGCCTGCTTTACGCTGCAGGGCCTGGACCAGAGCGGCTTCGGTCCCGCACATCCGCAGCTGTCGATGTTCATTGCCATTCTGGTGGCGGGCGTCACCGGCATGATTTTTTCGCTGCTGCTGGGCTTTGCGGCCATCAACCTGAAGGCCGACCAGACCATCGGCGGCACGGCGCTGAACCAGTTTGCGCCCGCCTTCGCCGTCGTCATGACCTGGGCCATCCAGGGCCAGGGCCTGACCACGATCTTCATTCCCAACTGGGTGCGCATCACCCGCGATACCTTCGGCCTCGCCCCGGTGGACGGCCCCAGCTTCTGGAACAACCTGATTTTCAAGTATTTCTACCTGACGACCCCCGTTGCCATCGTCCTGTTCATCGCGGCCTACATCGTCATGTACAAGACCCGCTTCGGTCTGCGGCTGCGCGCCTGCGGTGAGCATCCCCAGGCGGCGGACTCCGTCGGCATCAACGTCTACAAGATGCGCTACGCCGGTGTGTTGATCTCCGGCTTCCTGGGCGGCGTCGGCGGCCTGGCCTACACGCTGGCAGCCGGCTCCGGCTTCAACTCCGACGTTGGCGGCTACGGCTTCCTGGCGCTGGCCGTTATGATCTTCGGCAACTGGAAGCCGCTGCCGATCCTCGGCGCGTCGCTGTTCTTCGCGCTGTTCAAGGTCATTGCTGCGCTGAACGCCACGCTGACCTTCCTGCCGAAGTTTGAGGGCGTCAAGGAAATTTCGAACTTCTACCAGATGCTGCCATATATCGTCACGATGATCGTGCTGATCTTCACCTCCAAGAACTCCCAGGCCCCGAAGGCCGAGGGCATTCCCTACGACAAGGGCAGCCGTTAATCACAAACCACAGCAGGCCGCCCGGTATCCCAGCCGGGCGGCCTGCCTTTTACAAGGAGAAAAACTATGCGAATGTACGATATTATCGCCAAGAAGCGCGACGGCGGCACGCTGGACCATGAAGAACTGTCCTTCGCCGTCAACGGCTATGTGGCAGGCGATGTGCCCGACTACCAGATGTCGGCGCTTCTCATGGCCATCTACCTGCGCGGCATGACTGACGAGGAGACCGCCATGCTGACCGACGTCATGGCCCACTCCGGCGACATGGTCGATCTGTCTGCCATCGCGGGCATCAAGGCCGACAAGCACTCCACCGGCGGCGTCGGTGACAAGACGACGCTGGTCATTGCGCCCATCGTGGCGGCCTGCGGTGTCAAGATCGCCAAGATGAGCGGGCGCGGCCTCGGCCACACGGGCGGCACGATTGATAAGATGGAGGCTGTCCCCGGCACCCGCACAAGCCTGACGCAGGAAGAATTTTTCAGGCAGGTCAACGAGATCGGCATTTCGGTCATCGGCCAAAGCGGCAAGATCGCCGTCGCCGACAAGAAGATGTACGCCCTGCGCGATGTGACCGCCACCGTCGGCTGCATCCCGCTGATCGCGTCCTCCATCATGTCCAAGAAGCTGGCCGCCGGTTCGGACGCGATCCTGCTCGATGTCACGATGGGCGACGGCGCGTTCATGAAGGACCTGGACGGTGCGCTGGAGCTGGCCCGCCAGATGGTCGCCATCGGCACGGCGCATGGCCGCAAGGTCGCGGCGCTCATCACCGATATGGACAAGCCTCTCGGCCACAACATCGGCAATGCGCTGGAGGTCGCCGAGAGCATGGCTGTTCTGCAGGGCAAGGGCCCCGCGGACCTGACCGAGGTCTGCCTGCAGTTGGCCAGCAACATGCTGGTGCTGGCGGGCAAGGGCGATATGCCTACCTGCCGTAAGCTGGCCGAGAGCGTCATTGCCGACGGCTCCGCGTTTGAAAAGTGCTGCCAGATGTTTGCCGCGCAGGGCGGCGACATCAGCGTACTGCGCGACGCCGACAAGTTCCAAAAGGCAAAGTACAGCTATGAGCTGACCGCCCCCGCCGACGGCTATATTTACAAAAACGACGTCGAGAAGATCGGCAACGCCAGCGTGCTGCTGGGCGCGGGCCGCATCAAGAAGGAGGACAGCATCGACTTTGCCGCGGGCATTACGATGCACAAAAAGCTGGGCGACTACGTCAAGGCAGGGGAGAGCATCTGCACGTTCTATGCCGACGACGAGAGCCTGTTTGCCGCGGCCGAGGAAATGTACCGCGGCGGCCTTGTCATCCGCGATGAGCCGCCGACGCTTCCGCCCCTCGTCTACGCGCGCGTAACGAGTGATGGCGTGGAGCGGTTCTAAATTGAAACACCCGGGAGGGATTCATCCCTCCCGGGTGTTTTATTTTTACGCACTGTTTGCTATGGAATAACGGTTCAGGTGTCTGCCAACTCTACCACCAATTTGGCTTCGGTGGCGGCAATGGCAAGCTGGAGCTTATTTTCTAAGTTCGTCTTTTGCAGCATATTGATGACGTGGAACTTCACGGTGGATGGCTCGATGCCGAGTTCTTTTGCAATCTCGTTATAGGACAGCCCGCGCACGAGACAGCGCAGGACCTTCATCTCGCCTTTGGTGAACTCGGCGCTCATGGCCGTGCCGATCTCCACGCTGGGCGGTGCATCGGGGAAGATATGCTCCCCCGCCATCGTGCGGCGCACGACCTGCATCAGGGTCCCTTCATCGCCGTCCTTATACCACAGGCTGTCCGCGCCCACGGCCTTGGCGCGGGCTAAAACCTGCGTATCGATAAGCGAGGTCGCCACCACGATCTTGATTGCGGGGTGCGCTTCTCGTATCTTTTTGGCGGCGGCCAAACCGTTTTCGCGGTGTTCGGTCTGCACATCCATCAGCACAAGGTCGATGTCCTCGGTATCGCACAGGATCGGTGCCTCTGCAGCGCCGGGGATAGATACAGCCAGTTGATACCCGTCCTCGCTCTGAATATAGCTTTCAAGCAGGCTCCGGACCAGCTTTTGGTCCTCAACGATCATAACGCGTATCATAAATGCTCTCCTTATCGGGCAGGGTGACTTCCAGAACAAACACAGGCAGGGAGTGTACGGTTACCGTACCCCCTGCTTTTTCAATACGGCGGCGGAGCGAGGAAAGCCCGCCGCCTTCCTTTATCTCTGCCTTGGGCGGTGTGCCGTTGTTCGTGATGCAAAGGTGCCATGCCTGTGGCCGATGCTCGGAATCGGCGTACAATTCCGTGGCGCCCGCATGCCGCACAGCGTTGGAGGTACACTCCCGCAGGATCAGTGCGTAGAGGTCGCGGGTGGCGCGTGCCGCAGGGTACGCACCGCGCAGCTGTACGGCTGCGCCCAGCACAGCCGCCCGCCTTTGCATACAGGTCAGCGGGTCCTCGGCAGCATCCTCCTGCCGGGCGCGGCACAGCAGGGAGATGGAGCTTTCCCACTCCGCGGCCTCGCTCTTGATCCGGGCAAGGTCATGCTCATGCCGCAGTGCGCGCCGTGCGGCAAGCAGGGTATGGCCGATGTCGTCATGCACCTGCATCTTCATTTTCAGGATTTCTTCCTCCCGCACAATGTCGGGCATATTGTCATATAAGCGCTTTGCGCGGCGATTCGCATCGGCAAGGCGCTCGTTTTCCTGCTGCAGCGCAGCGTGCAACGCAGCCAGACGGCTGACATCGGTAGCCATCACCTCGGTGTACGGTATGCCGTATTTGTCCTGCACAGGGCGCACCGCGAAATGGTACACCGTCCCGTCCGGGAATGCGTAGATGCGGGCGGCCTCATCGCGCAGCTGCACACCGCCGCAGGGACTGTGCAGCGCCTGCTCCAGATCCGTAAGGGTCTGCAGATCGCAGCCGCAGAGGACTGCGGCGAGTTCCTGCATCCTGTGATTGATCAGACGCAGCAGACCATTGCGGTCAAAGTAGCAGATGGCCGCCGGCAGCGTGTCAAAGCCTTCCTTGACAGCGTTGCGGGAGATCGGGAAAATCATAGGCTGCCTCCTTCTGCCGGAAACATTGTGAAATACAAAAGTCCGTCCTCATCCCGTTCAAGCTGCATCTGCGGCAGGCCGGGCAGCGCAGCGGGCGCGTCGGTGCATTGAACGCTGCAGCGCAGCCCCCAGCCCTGCGCCGTATGCTCGGCGCAGAAAAGGATCTCCTGCAATCCCGGCAGGGTCGCTTCTATGATGGCTTCAAAGGCGTCATAGATCGCCACGGCGGACGCAGAGGGAATCTTTGCAGTGTCGGTGATCTGTACGGCGCAGCGTATATCACTCAGGCGCAGGCTCTCTGCCGATTCAAACAGGCTCAGTCGCAGCTCCGTGGTGTCGATATCCTCCGCCTTGTCGCAAACAAAAACAAGGTTGCTGCGCCGCTTGATATAGGTTCCCAAAATGACAATGTGCTTCAGCAGCCGACGGGCGGTATCGACATCGTCCGTGGCCCTGAGCGCAATCAGATATTCCTGTATCCGTGCCAGCTGGCGGGCTGTGACGGTCTCGATTTTGTCATACAGCCGGTTCTGCTCGCTCAGCTTCAGCCATTGTGCCTTCTGGGCTGTTTCCGCCTGTATGACGTCCCCGATGTCATGCAATTCCTCCTGCGTGAGGCGCAGCTCCTCCAGCAGTGCCACCAATTCGGTGATGTCCTCCTGCCAGAAAACATACCCTTTCCGGATCGGGTGGCCGTGAAGCTGGGTCGTGGCGTCCAGCTGGACACTGCCGGTGAGCGCCTGACGCAGCTGCTCCTCGCGGAGCGGCGCTGCCTGCATGGAGCACTGCACAGGCACAAACGCCCGGTCTGTGATCAGACCCTTGGCCATGGATACCTCAAACAGCGTGCCATACCCCATGTTGGATTGGATAAGCCCGCACTGGATGCACGCCTCAAAGGTCGCTGTAAAGGTCAGGCATTGCACCACGGTCATATCACCGGCAATCGCATGCATCCACGGCACATTCAAAATATGCTTGTACAGTAAAGCATAGAGGGTGGCCAAAAAAATCGGCACAAGCGGCAGCCAGAGGATGCGCTTTGTATGCGGAATACGGCAGCGCCGTACAAGGTACACCACCGTGAACACGGCACAGGAAAATATCCACAGCAGACAGAGGTAATATACGAACCGATAGGTGTAATCGGGGCTGCCCAGTACCTCCTGCCCGGGTGGGAACGCAAACGCAAGCTGATGGCAGTCGTTTGTCAGCACCAGGCTGAACAGCACCACAGGGAATACAAAAATCATGTACCGGTACTTGTACAGCGGGGCGGACTGCCCACGATCCAAAAAGAAAAGCGTATAAAGTGCAAGGGTCGGGATCAGCAGCATCGGGATATAGTACGCATACCACAATCGCCGCAGCATCTCCGGTGTCTGGGCGAAGTCGTAGCGGATCAGGCGTATATCCAGCCAGAACAGCATCAGGGCGGCGGCGCCCAGCAGGCAGCGGCGGGTCTGTGCGTGCAGGATACGCCACCAGACCGATACCGCCCAGGAAAAGATCAGAATATTATACAGCACCGTGCGCCAAAAGCCGGAATACGGCATATGAAATGCCCGCATCAGGACAGCGCAGAGAATCACCCCTGCAACCGCAGCGGCTAAATACAGATTGCCAAGCCGTACCTTTGTCATAGCGCCTGTCCTTTCCAAAAAGGGTCAGCGTGTCGAAAAACATCGGCTTTGCCATATAGAGAATGTAGGGGCGACCATTGGTCGCCCGCCAGCTTGGCGCAGCAACGCGCTTTCCGGGATGGCTTTCTTACAAGGCATACGGGCACGGGCGAGCAATGCTCGCCCCTACAGGAGTTTTTCGACAGTCTGCCCAAAAGGGTATCGTGCTGCCTTTTCACACTATTATTATGACGCAATCCGCCTTATTTTGCAATAGTGTTGAAAAAAGCAGTAAAAAGTTCGAAAAAACTATCCAAATGGTGGGGGCAGAAATCGTCCGATTCCTGTATGATGAAGGTGACAAATCGTATTCTTTGCAGGGAAGGAGGGCTGCGCCGTGCGGAGGATCGTTTTGGACGCGCAATACTCTGTGATGACGAGCGCATTGACAATGGCACTGAAACACGGCAGACCGGATTTCCAGGTACAAAACGCTGGCCCTAAGACAAAGGATATTGTAAAGCTATGCCGTTCCTGCAGGGCGGATGTCCTGCTGCTGGAGGTCTGCCCGCATCCGCCGCGCACCCTGCAGGACAGACTGCTGCTGGCAAACGACCTGCGGGATGTCTGCCCGCACTGCAAAACGGTACTGCTTGTGGATGAGGCCGAATATCCCGAACTGGCCACCGCCGTGTGCTTGGCAAAAAAAGATCACATTGTCGATGATTTCGTCTACGCTTCCGTCTCGCCCGCCTATCTGAGCGCTATGATGGACACTTTATGACCAAAAGGAGGACAGCTATGAAAAAAGTACAACGAATGCTCGCTGCCGCATTGGCAGCCATGACGCTTATGGCTTTGGCCGGTTGCTCCAAGGGGGATGTGACCAAAGAGGTCAATTCCGGTTTATCCGACCTGAAAGCGCAGGCCGCCGAACCGGCTGTTGAACCCCAGACGGAGCCCCCGGCAGAGCCCAAGACCGACGCGGCATCCGAGCCTGCATCCGAACCTGCATCGGAGCCTGCTGCAGAGCCGGAGCCGGAAGCCACCGCCGAACCGGCCCCAGCTTCCGCCCCTGCGGACAATCCTGATTATCCATCGGCTGCCGGCCTGAACACCCAGACCCTGGAGGCATTCGGCACGGACTTTACGCTGGTGCTCAACGTGACCTGCCCCGACCAGGGCTGGTATAAGTCCGCGACCAGTTTCGGGGATCTCAAGCTGTTCCCGACCAATGACCCCAGCCATATCTTCTCCGGTGACCCGCGCATAACCTTTGAACTGAAAAGCGGTCTGGATAAAATCAACTACTATTACGACGACTTTGAAAACGTGGAGGAGCTTACCCCGCGCACCATCGGCGGCGTGGAGATGGCCGGACGCACCTACAAAAACGTCGGTATGTGGTGGACGGAATACTACGGCGAGATGCCCACCGGCGGCTGGCTGGCCATCAAGATCTCCGGCGTAGACATCGACCCCGGCACCGAGGGCGACACCGTGCTGAACAGCATCACCTTTGGCTAAACACAGGCAGCTTGCCGCACTCTCAACCGAAAGGCGGGTGAACCAACCATGAAAAAACGCTTTGCCGTACTATTGGCGGCGGCGATGCTGCTGTCTGCGGCAGGCTGCGCACAGGATAGCAAACAGCCCGAACCGACCGAACCGGCCGCAAGCGCAGTGAGCGAGACCTCCGTTGAAAATGTGGAAGCCGCGGAGGATACCCCGCAAAAGCCGCAGTCCTCCCGCAGGTTTGATGATTCCCGCATCTCTACGCTGTATGATGTGGAATTCAGCTACACCGACCCCAACGGCAACAAGGACACCTACTTTTACCAGGTGCCGCAGATCGACGACGACACCGAGGGCGCAAAGAACATCAACGAGATGATTGGCTACCGCTTCGGATATCTGGTGGAGCGCGCGCTGGACGCCCGTTCCCGCAATGACTTTATCGACACAAGCTACATCATCTGGGTCAGCAACTGGGACGGTCCCCTGCTGAGCCTGCAAATCACCAGCTCTGACGCGATGTATAACCACGATGTGGGTTCGTACCATTACAATTTTGCCACCGGGCAGGAGCTTTCCAACCCGGAGATACTGGCGCATCTGGGCTACACCGACGACGCCAAGGTGATGCACGCGCTGGAACGCGCAGTAGCGCAGCATTTTGACACCTACTACGGCTACATCGACCCCGACCAGACCGCCATGCTGTACATGATGCGCGCGCAGAGCCTGAGCAATCTGGACGGACTGTACAGCTACTATTCCCTGTATCCGAAATACAGCCACGGTTTTGTTGCCACGGTTCCGATGTACACCCCCGCCGGGTCGGGAATGTACTGGACGGATGTTCAGGTCGACCCCGACAAGCGCCAAGGCAGCGGCCAGATCCTGCACGGGCAGGATGAATGGTTCACCTGCGATGTAAGTGCCGACGGCGCTGTGACGGTGCGTGCCTTGACCGACTATGTTACCCCTGACGGCGCTATGACCTATCAGACCATGAAGGAATGGTACGAGTTGGGCGACAAGACCGAGTTTGCGGTCAGCGGCTGCTACGGCGATTATATAAAGATGCTGATGACCAGCATCGGGCAGGACTACGCCCCCTATGTTTTCCTTCTGACCGAAAACGGCAATGTCGAATACATTGATGTCATCAGCGGCGCACAGTGCGGCACGATGGTCAACGGCGGTCCGCTCTTCGGCATCAACGGAATTGTCCGGTTTGAGACCGGCACGGCCTACGATGCAGAGTACGGCGCCGAGTACGCGACTGTGTACGGCGTTTCCCGCGATAATGAAAAATTCAATCTGATGGAGGCTGTCTGGAACACCGCCCCGCTGAGCATTCCGAACATGGTCGGCTCCTTTGTGAGTGAGGAGACCGGCACCTGGTTTGAAATCTGCGAGGATCAGCCAAACTTCTACACCGGCGCATACACCAACGGCCAGAGGATTCCGGCCACATGGGACAGCAGCATCTCCTACATTGGTATTGATGACCGCGGCTGGATCTGCTCCGTTTCGCTGTTCCGTATGGATTCAGGGCGCACACAGCGCGAAACGCTGGCTATGATGCCCGCTGATTACGGCGGCGTCAATGTAATGCACATCGGTGGGGAATCACTTCTGAATCTGCCGCAGCAGGAAGCTGTATGGTTTGAAATGACACAGGAATAAGCAAGGTTCTAAAATATTACTTTATAAAAGGAGGCAGACACTATGGCAACATGTACGCAATGTGGTGCCGAGTTAAAGCCCGGTACTAAATTCTGCGAGAATTGCGGTGCAAAAGTATCCGTACCGCAGCCCGCCGCACAGCCCGCAGCTGTGCCCCAGCCCCCGGTTCAGCCTACCCAGGCTGCACCGCAACCCCCACAGCCTGCACAGACGCCCCCGCAGCCGCAGGCAAGCGGCGGCAATCCCTATGCAGGCGGCGCACCTGCCGCCCCGCAGCCGCAGACGAACGCAGCGAATCCTTACGCAGGCAATGCGCCCGGCACACCGCCGCAGACCGGCGCAGGCGCACCGCTTTACGCCAGAAACACACCCCCGCCTGCGTCCACACCGCCGGATGCTCCCCATGCTGTCACGCCGCCGCCACCCGGCGGCACGGGCGGCAACCCTTACGGCAATGTGGCCCCCGGCGGCAAGTCCAAGTGCCCCCGCGCACCAATGACCCCCAAGCGGATGATCCTGATTGCCATTCCGGTGATATTCCTGCTTATGATCATCGTAACAATGATCAGCGGCTCCATCCGCACCGGCAAGCCGAACGCCAGTGACCCGAATCAGGGCACCTGGGAAGCAGCCTACGCCGAGGTCGGCGGCTCCGTGACGCAGGTCGAGGATGCCTTCGGCAGCGGGTTCCTGATGGACCTGAATGATAATGGCAAGTGCGTTGTAACGGTGGACGGCACCAAGTCCTACGGCAAGTGGACGCTGAATGGCGGGGCCTTCCAGCTGGATTGCGGCGGCCTGAGCTGCACCGGCACCCTGCAAGACGAGATCCTGACCCTGAACGATGTGCAGGGACAGGGCGTGACGCTCTACTTCGTCAAGTCCGGCAGCACCATGCAGCAGCCTCTGGACGGTGACAAGATGACCCAGGGCACCACCGCAGGCAGCGATACCGATGTGGGCATCTATGTGCTGGAATCCGCCTCCGACAGCGAGTACACCCTCTCCAAGGAGGAGCTTGCCCTCGTCGATATGGAGGACTTCTACATTGAGCTGCGTGCGGACGGCACCGGCGAAACCTACATGGAGGAATTTGTCACCTTCCAATGGAAGGACGGCAGCTTCTACGCGCTGACCGACCCCGATACCCCGGCCATGACCTACACCCGCGAGGGTGACCTGCTGACCATTGAGTTTGACGGTATGACCATGGTCTTTAAGCGCAGCGACACCAAGCCTGAAATTGACCCCGCCTTGCTGGACGGCGGCGATGACGAATATGGCGGCGACGGCACCGACGGCCCGGATGAGTCTGACCCGCCCTACACCTATGATGACGGCAACACCTACGCTGATTTGGGCAACACCAACTGGTACGGCTGGTTCCGGATGGAAAACTACAAGAATGTACCCAACCGCGATTACTTTGACACCGACACCTACGATTGCTGGGGCTACATCGGTGAGAGCGAGGACGGCAGCCACTACTTTGAGGTTTACCGCGACGGTATGCCCGATGACCCGGTCATCACGATGTGGGTCAATGTCTATGATGACCACATTGAGCCTATCCTGGACGGCAGCGATTGGGTGCTGGATCAGCATATTGACGACAGCGAAGCATACAACTTCAATATCTACCCGTACAACGACTGCATCTCGCTGTTCATGTATGACTACGAGGGCGACGACGGCACGGCCTGTGCGGTCAGCTTCTACATGAGACTGGACGGCACCGAGTGGAACGAGGAGCTCGAGGAGCTGCCGCCCCGCTATGAGGAGTACAAGGCCGCACTGGCCAACAAATGACGACCTGATTTATCTGTAACAAAACGGGGCGGGGCCTGCCCGCCCCTGACATAGGAGGATCACTATGGGACTTATCAGAGCTGCAATGGGCGCTGCTGGCGGCGTTATGGCCGACCAGTGGAAGGAATACTTTTATTGTGAAGCCATGCCGGCTGACCTGTTGGCTACCCGCGGCTGGAAACGCCAGAGCGGACGCAGCGCCAACACAAAGGGCAGCGACAACATCATTACAAACGGCTCCATTGTGGCCGTTGCCGACGGCCAGTGTGCCATGATCGTGGAGCAGGGCAAGGTCGTGGATATGTGCGCCGAGCCGGGTGAGTACACCTACGATACCGGCAGCGCTCCCTCGCTCTTCAGCGGCGACCTGTCCGACTCTATCGGCGCAGTGTTCCAGAACATCGGCAAGCGCTTTACCTTCGGCGGCGAGGCCCCGATGGATCAGCGCATCTATTACTTCAACACCAAGGAGCTGGTGGGCAACAAATACGGCACGCCCAGCCCGGTGCCCTTCCGCGTGGTGGATCAGCGCGCCGGCATCGACATCGACATTGCCATCCGCTGCTTCGGTGAGTACAGCTATCGCATCACCAACCCCATTTTGTTCTACACCAATGTCTGCGGCAATGTGGAGGAAGGCTACACCCGCGATGAAATCGACGGGCAGCTGAAATCCGAGCTGATGACCGCCCTGCAGCCCGCCTTTGCCAAGATCAGCGATATGGGTATCCGCTATTCCGCGCTGCCCGGCCATACGATGGAGCTTGCCGAGGCCCTCAACGATGTGCTCTCCGCCAAGTGGGGCAAGCTGCGCGGCATTGAGATCGTATCCTTCGGTGTTTCCAGCGTGAAGGCCAGCGAGGAAGACGAGCAGATGCTCAAGGAAATGCAGCGCAACGCAGCCTTTATGGACCCGACCCGCGCCGCTGCGCATCTTGTCGGCGCACAGGCCAGCGCTATGCAGACCGCAGCCGGCAATCAGGGCGCAGGCCCCGCCATGGCCTTTATGGGCATGAATATGGCCGGTGCAGCCGGCGGTATGAACGCCCAGAACCTGTACCAGATGGGCGCCCAGCAGCAGGCCGCCGCACAGCCCGCCCCGGCTCCGGCACCTGCCCCCGCCGGGTGGACCTGCAGCTGCGGCCAGACCGGCAACACCGGCAAATTCTGCGCAAACTGTGGCAGCCCCAAGCCTGCCCCGGCCCCCGCAGCCGGCAGCTGGGTATGCAGCTGCGGCACCTCCAACACCGGTAAGTTCTGCTGCAACTGCGGCAGCCCCAAGCCCGCACCGGCCCCCGCCAAGTGCAGCCAGTGTGGTTGGACCCCGGATGACCCGGCCCATCCGCCCAAGTTCTGCCCGGAGTGCGGTAAGCCGTTTGGCCAGTGATGCGCAAAAAAATTGCTGCGGTGCTTTGCGCCGCAGCCGCTTTCCTGACAATGTCCGGCTGTAAAAAAGCGCCGCCCGGCACACTGACCGGTATCAGCATCAGTTATTCCGGCATGTGCTATGACGACACCTATGGGTTCAGCATAAGAAACGACCCGGCTGACGGCTGCCTTTTCAGCTGTAATTACAAGGAGGATGAATGGGTGGAGCTGGAAAACATCCCGGTTGAGGACACCCATTGGCAAGAAGCCCTGGCTCTGGCAGAAAAACTGGGGCTGGAAAGCCTGCCGGACGAAAAGAAAAATTCTCCCGGCTTATTTATCACCGATGAAACGTTAGATAGCGTTTGCCTGATTTACAAGGCCCCGGATGACGAGATCGTCTACCGTTATCTGGATGCCGATGGCAATACGCGCAGTGCCCTGCGTGATTTTTTTGAGGCTCTGGCAGGGCAGCTGCAAACCGAAGGAAAGAGAGGTGACGCATAATGGCAACACAGCTTACCAACTACCAATGCCCTGCCTGTACCGGTCCACTTCACTTTGACGGTGCCAGCGGAAAGCTGGTCTGTGACTTCTGCGGCAGCAGCTACGATACTGCCGAGATCGAAGCGCTCTATGCCGAAAAAGAAGCCGCTGCCGAAACCGCGGCACAGAATAAACAGGCACCGCCGCCCGACTCCGTCTGGAGCGAAAACGAGGCCGCCGGGCTGCGCAGCTATTCCTGCCCGTCCTGCGGCGCAGAGCTGATCTGCGATGAAACCACTGCCGCGACAAGCTGCCCGTACTGCGGCAACCCAACGGTCATTGCGGGGCAGTTCAGCGGTATGCAGCGGCCCGAGCTTGTCCTGCCGTTTGTGCTGGATAAGAACGCCGCCAAGGCCGCGCTGAAAAAATACTATCGCGGCAAGAGGTTCCTGCCCAATGCGTTCTCCTCGCAGAACCATATCGAGGAGATCAAGGGCGTGTATGTCCCGTTCTGGCTGTTCGATGCCAATGCCTCCGGCTCGGGCCTATACGAAGCCACGACCAGCTCCAGCCACCGCAACGGCGATTACGTCATCACCACGACCAAACACTATGATGTCCGCCGCGCCGGTACCACGCAGTTCATGGGCGTTCCGGTGGACGGCTCGACCAAGATGCCCAACGGCCACATGGATGCCATCGAGCCGTATGACTACCGCGCGTTCCAGCCCTTCTCGACCGCGTACCTGCCGGGCTATATGGCAGACAAATACGACGAGGACGCCGACACCTGCCAGGCCCGCGCCCACAGCCGGATGCAGAATTCGGTCAGCAGCGAGCTTTCGGCCAGCATTACCGGCTACAGCAGCGTAAGCACCCTGAGCGAGAATATCAGCATTGATTACACCGCCAAGCACTACGCGCTGCTGCCGGTGTGGATGCTGCACACCAAGTGGCAGGGCAAGGATTATCTGTTCGCCATGAACGGGCAGACCGGCAAGCTGGTCGGTGATCTGCCGGTTGATAAGCGAAAGGTGGCCGCCTGGTTTGCGGGCATCAGTGTTCCGCTGATGATCATGCTTGCATTCCTGCTTTGAAAGGGGGAAACAGAGTATGAAAAAGAAACTGTTTTCTCTGCTTACGGCACTGATGCTGTGCCTGTTCTGCGCCGTGCCGGCGTTTGCCGAAATGCCGTTGGTGATGGACACCTACGAGCTGTTCAAACCCGAAGTGACCGCTGAATTGGAGCAAAAGGCGCAGGATGCCAGTGCCGGACACGGTGTCAATGTCTACCTGCTGACGGTGGCTGACATCGGCGGGCAGAACGTGCGCGAGTTTGCCAAGGACTGGTACCGCAGCTATGACCTTGGCTACGGCGAGGGCAAAAGCGGCATCCTGTTTTTGATTGCGCTGGATTCCCGCGATTATGTTACCATCACCTACGGCGGCGGCGTGACCGCCTTTACCGACTACCGCATCGCCCAGATCGAAGATAAGATCGTGCCGATGCTCTCGGACGGAACGTATTACAAGGCCT
>OJOV01001412.1_pt1 | contig 19439 bp, 10 predicted proteins | sample 1598281 | NCBI WGS metagenome assembly OJOV01 (sample SAMN03922469, study PRJEB24848) | human gut metagenome | isolation source: stool sample | host: Homo sapiens | place: Germany | collected 2010-11
TGACCCGTCTATTCCTCGACTCCATGCCGATCAACAGCATGTCGGTGCTGATGGGTGCCGATGGCAAGCAGATCTTCGAATACATGCTTGCCGAATACGCTGAACTCACCAAGTAGTTTCGCGGGATTCAAGACTTAAGGTCGGGGAATCTGGTCCGTTACTCTGAACCGGTGCGGACCTGATTCCTCGGCCTTTGCATTGTTGGAAGGTTGCTCTGGGATTGTTGCTTTATGACGATTTTCAGGGCAAGCGGATACGTACGACATGCCAATTGTTGCATATGCAACAGTTGTATATACAACGGTTTACTATGTATGCTGTGACGGAAGTGACGAACGAACAATACAAGGAACCGACTGGCTCACGACTCTTCGAAGTCTGGGAAAGCGGCTTGGCAAAGCCCCCCAGCGTGGCCATTCGCTCGCTGCACAACGTGGTCAACCGGTATCTGCGCGTCACCCGCCCTGAAGCGGCGGAAGACATCAGCAACGGCAACGTTGACGTCATCGTGTATCTCGCACGGCATGACAACGAGGAAATCTTTCCTCAAGACATCGAGCAACGCTTTGGCGTGACCCGATCCACATCATGCCGGGTGCTGGGGCTGATGGAGCAGAAGGGCCTGATCGCGCGCGAACCGGTGAAACGCGACGCACGACTGAAAAAAATCGTGTTGACGGACAAATCGAGGCATATCGCCGAAGTCTTGCGGGACAATGCGAAGAACATGGAACGAATCCTGCTGGAAGGCCTTGAAGACGATCAGATCCGCCAATTCATGCACGTGCTCGACGTCATGCAGACGAATCTGGTGAAAACAGGTTTGATCGGAGACGAAAGTCGATATCCAAGTTTGGAAATACAGGAACAGGACGCAAGCAAATCGCAAGTTCCGCAAGAATCGCAGGTTCCGCAAAAAACATGCGATGACTATGCCTCGAATAATCGCGATGCTCGTGATGAGTACGTCTCACACGTACTGCGGATATCGCAGGAAATGGCGATCGCGCGCAATCGCAAGTAACACACGTCATAGGTAAAAATAAAAGGAAAGGGCAAGTAGTGACAACGGCAAACGCAACGGCGTCCGCAACGCCGAAACCAAAGCAGCATGTCATTCGCACACTGGGCAAATCCCTGCGCGAATACAAAAAAGTCAGTCTGCTCTCCCCGGCATTCGTAGCCGTGGAAAGCGTGCTGGAAATCCTTATTCCGACTGTCATGGCATCGCTGATTGATGAGGGCATCAGCGGTGGCAGCATGCCGGCGATTTTGAAATTCGGCTTGATTCTGTTGATTTGCTCGGTAGTTTCGCTGACATCCGGCTTTTTGGCTGGAAAGTTCTCGGCTATCGCAGGTGCCGGATTCGCGAAGAATCTGCGTCACGATCAGTTTGAGAAGGTGCAAGGCTACAGCTTCACCAATATCGACCGTTTCTCCACCGGTTCGATCATCACACGACTGACCACCGATGTGACCAACCTGCAGAACGCGTATTCGATGATTATCCGCATGGGTGTGCGCGCTCCGATCATGGTGATTGTGGCGTGGATCTTCTCCTTCCGCATCAGCCCATCCATCTCTTTGGTGTTCCTCGCCTGCATTCCGGTGCTCGCCATCGGCTTGTGTGGCCTGGCGGTGCTGGTGCACCCGGTGTTCGAGCGTGTGTTCCACACATACGACAAGCTCAACAACGTGGTCGACGAGAACCTGCAGGGCATCCGCGTGGTCAAGTCCTACAATCGCGAAAGCCACGAAACCGAAAAGTTCAACCGCATTTCGCAGCGCATCTTCAAGGACTTCACCAAGGCCGAACGCATTATGAGCTTCAACAATCCGCTTATGATGCTGTGCGTGTACGTGTCCATGCTGCTCATCGCATGGATGGGCGCCCGGCAGATCGTGGCGTCCGGCAACAATGCAGCCCTAGGCTTGACCACCGGCGATCTGACCGCATTGGTCACCTACGCCATGCAGATCCTCATGGCTATGATGATGCTTTCCATGATTTTCGTGATGTGCATTATTTCGCAGGCTTCCGCCGAACGTATCTGCCAGGTGCTGAACGAGGAAAGCACGGTTACGAATCCGGCTAATCCAGTCAAGGAAGTGAAGAATGGCGATATCGATTTCGACCATGTCACCTTCCGTTATTCCGCCACTTCCGAAAAGCCGGTGCTTGACGATATTGATTTGAAGATTCGTTCCGGCATGACCGTCGGCATCGTCGGCGGCACCGGTTCCGCAAAGTCCAGTCTGGTGCAGCTTGTGCCACGTTTGTATGACGTGACCGAAGGTTCGCTGAAGGTCGGCGGCGTGGATGTGCGTGATTACGATTTGGAAGTATTGCGTGATCAGGTTGCCATGGTGTTGCAAAAGAACGTGCTCTTCTCCGGAACTATTGCCGAAAACCTGCGTTGGGGCAATCCAAACGCCACTGATGAAGAGATTCGCCACGCGTGCCAGCTTGCACAGGCTGACGGCTTCATTCAGGAATTCCCCGACAAGTACGATACGTACATCGAACAGGGCGGTACCAACGTTTCCGGCGGCCAACGCCAGCGTCTGTGCATTGCGCGTGCGTTGCTGAAAAAGCCGAAGATCCTGATCCTCGACGATTCCACATCCGCGGTCGACACCAAAACCGATCAGCTGATTCGTACCGCATTCCATCATGAGATTCCCGACACCACGAAGATCATCATCGCCCAGCGTGTGGCCTCTGTGCAGGAATCCGACATGATTCTCGTCATGGACCACGGTCGCATCATGGCAGCCGGCACGCATGAACAACTGCTCGAAAACTGCGACGAATACCGTTCCATCTACGAATCGCAAACCAAGAATCAGGCTCAACCTGAGGAACTGCAGTGAAAGGAGGCAACAGATGACTGAACAAACTTCCGCATTGAAATCCAAGGAAAACAACAACATGGCCAGCAAACAGCCGAAGCCACCAATGCAGAAAGCCGCACCGGGCACCACCAAGCGTATTTTCGGCTACATCTTCCAATACAAGTGGCGCGTGGCGCTCGTAGTAGTGTGCATTCTTGTCGGAGCTGCAGCGCAGGCCGGATCGTCACTGTTCCTGCAGTCGCTGATCGACACCTACATTCTGCCCATGGTTGGTGCCACCAACCCTGACTGGATGCCGCTGTTGCGTGCGCTGACACTCATGGCATGCCTGTATGCAGCCGGCATTTTCTGCAGCTGGCTATGGCAGTGGATCATCGTCGCCGTGGAACAGGGCACATTGAAGAAGATCCGCGACGACATGTTCGCTCACCAGCAGACCTTGCCGATCCGTTATTTCGATACCAACGAACACGGTGACATCATGAGCCGTTACACCAACGACACCGACACATTGCGCCAGGCCATCAGCCAATCGTTCCCGCAAATGTTCTCGTCCGCGGTGTCCGCGCTTGCGGCGCTCGTGTCGATGCTGTGGCTGTCGGTGCCTGTCACTATTTTTGTGCTCGCATTCACCGTAATTCTGTTCGTGGTGGTGCGCAAGGTCGTTTCCCGTTCCGGACGTTACTTCGTCAAGCAGCAGATCGCCATCGGCGATGTGAACGCATTCGTGGAAGAAGCGGTCAACGGCCAGAAGGTCATCAAGGTCTTCAACCATGAGGACGTCACCCAAACCACTTTCGACAAGAAGAACGAAGAACTCTTCGAAGCTTCCGCCGAAGCGAACACGTGGGGCAATGTGACTATGCCGATCGTCGGCAACATGGGCTACCTGCTGTACATTCTGCTGGCTATTTTCGGCGGATTTGCTGCGATTAGCGGACTTGGAAACTTCGGATTGTCCGGTGCTGGCCCGCTCACCCTGGGTACGCTGATCTCGCTGTTGACGCTGTCCCGCTCTTTCGTGAACCCGCTTGGCCAGGTGTCCATGCAGTTCAACATGGTGATGATGGCGCTTGCAGGCGCATCCCGCATCTTCGCGCTTATGGACGAGCAGCCGGAGGACGACGGCGGTTCCGTGACCTTGGTGAACGTGGAACTCGGCGAAGATGGACGCACCATGACCGAAGTTGACCATGAAACCGGTCACTGGGCGTGGAAGCGCGAGGAAGGCGATGACGGCACCCGTTCGCTCAAGGCCGCGCAATCCTTGAGCCCGCGTGCCGCCGAAGTGGCCATGAAAGCCCGTGAAACCGCCATTACCTCACCGGACGGTCGCCTCACCCTCCTGCAGGGCGATGTGCGCTTCACTGACGTGAACTTCGGCTATAACCCCGACAAACCGGTGCTGCACGACATCACCTGGTTCGCCAAGCCCGGACAGAAGATCGCATTGGTGGGCGCAACCGGTGCTGGCAAAACCACCGTCACCAATCTGATCAACCGTTTCTACGACATTCAGGACGGCATGATCCTGTATGACGGCATTTCCGTCAAGGGCATCCGCAAGCCGGATCTGCGTCGTTCGCTGGGTGTGGTGCTGCAGGACGTGAACCTGTTCACCGGTACGGTGATGGACAACATCCGTTACGGTCGCCTCGACGCCACCGATGAGGAATGCATCGCCGCCGCGAAGCTCACGAACGCCGACGGCTTCATCCGCATGCTGCCCAACGGCTACCAGACCGTGCTCGAAGGCGACGGCTCCGGCCTGTCCCAGGGCCAGCGCCAGTTGATTTCCATCGCACGTGCTGCCGTGGCCGATCCGCCGGCCATGATCCTCGACGAGGCCACCTCGTCCATCGACACCCGTACCGAAGAGGTGGTGCAGGCCGGCATGGACAACCTCATGAAGGGTCGTACCGTGTTCGTGATCGCCCACCGCCTCTCCACGGTGCGCAACTCCGACGTGATCATGGTGCTCGACCATGGCCGCATCATCGAACGCGGCTCGCATGACGAGCTCATCGCGCAGAAGGGCGAGTACTATCAGCTCTACACAGGTGCCGTAGAACTCGAATAATCTAATAGTCTCCTGAATTGGAGCGATGCGAGCACACGCTAGCGTTCTACACTAGCCGCGCTTCGATCCCTGTCGGCTGATACCGCCCTTATGGCCGGTGGCTTTGAACGGCACGGATCCTCTGGAAAATCCCTTGCTTTGAAATTGCGATTTTGAAGCAAGGGATTTCTTATTGTCTTTGCCATGCATGGTATTCGGCTGCGGCCAGCCCGCCGTCCGTGAAGGCGGTTCCGTCATATGTTCATGAGACTGCTGCATGAGCAGCGATTATAATTGGCTTGCGTGATCGTTGCATAAATCTCGCTTGGTTTGTCGTTATGTCAATAATAGGTTATCCTTTCATGGGTAAACGATTTACTAAATTGGAGAGCGAGACATGGCGACGATTAAAGAGATTGCGCAACGTACCGGGTTTTCTCAGGCTACGGTGTCTCGACTTCTGAACGGTGATCCCACCCTATCGGTGCGTGAAGAGACTCGTCGCAAGATCATTCAGGCGAGCGAGGACCTCGGCTATAGCGTGCAGACCAAGCGCATCGTCATCCCTCATGAGGTTGCATTGCTTGACAATGAAAAGTCCGACGAGGCGTTGCGGGACTCCTATTTCACCGATTTGCGTTCGGCGCTCGAATGCAATGCGGAACAGCAACGCATGGAAATGACGGTGTTCCACAATCTCGACGATATGATCGCTCGCAGTTCCAAATTCGACGGGTTCATGGCGATAGGCGCCGACCAGATCAGCGAGGAAGACTTGGAGCGGCTGCATAGGGCCATGCCGTATGGCGTGTTCATTGACGTGAATCCGGCGCCGAATCTGTTCGATTCCGTGCAGCCTGATTTGCAGCAGACCATGCATGATGCGGTCGCGGCCTGTGCTGCCAAGGGCATGAAGCGCGTTGGATTCATCGGAGGCAAGGGCTGCCTGATGAACTTTTATGAGGTCGATGAGGAGAATCGCGCCACATATTTCCGTCGTGAGGCAAGGCGTTTCGGTATTCAATCCGACGGATTGGTGTATTCCGACGGCTTGTTCACCGTGAGCAACGGCCGTGCGTTGGGGGAGCAATTCGTGCGCGACCATAATGGCGTGCTGCCTGATGCCGTGATCGTAGCTGCCGATGTGATTGCGGTTGGCGTGCTGCAGGCGTTCAATGCGGTTGGCGTGCTGGTGCCGCGCGATATCAGCGTGATCAGCATTAACAATCAAACGATTTCGCAGTTGACCTCGCCGCCGTTGAGCACATTCTCCATCGATCAGAACGAGCTTGCGCGCGTGGCGACGCTGATGTTGGGTGATGCCATTTCCGGCAAACGCACGATTCGTCAGCATGCGTACCTGTCGACGTCGCTGGTGGTGCGCGATAGTTTTGTGCCGGCAAAATAGCGGTTATTTCTTTACTTCTGTATAGTAATCGGGCTATTTCCAGATTGGCTTGGTTTCGTTTCGACGTGGAAGCTTTTGCATATCGTAAATATCGATTTTGGTAAAAGCTGCCACAAGATAATGCGACAGTTTGCCTATTTTGTTGTGTAAATGGCGAAAAAATAACGTTTTTGGCTATCTTTCGAGCAGAAGCTCACAAAATATGACACGCCGATAGGCGATATGTTCAGTGATAAATTTTACTAACTTTAGGTAAGGGGATATACTGATAGTTAGGTCAAGGAAGGACCTGTATCTGACTTCTAAGGAGAAGCAAAGATGGGAAATGGCAACAACGGTTCCAAAGGCGGGAACCTCTTGTCTCGCGTGGCGTACTCGTTCGGTAACGTCGGCCAGTCCGCGTTCTACAACGCACTGAGCACCTATTTCATCGTCTACGTGACGAGCTCGCTGTTCTCTGGCGTCGATAAGAGCGTCGCCACCAAGCTGATTGGCATCATCACCGGCCTGGTCGTGGTGATTCGTATCGCAGAAATCTTCATCGACCCGCTGCTGGGCAACATCATCGACAACACCAACACCAAGTGGGGTCGCTTCAAGCCGTGGCAGCTCATCGGTGGTACCGTTTCCGCCATCCTGCTGGTGCTCGTCTACACTGGTCTGTTCGGTCTGGTGAACGTGAATACTACCCTGTTCATCGTGCTGTTCATCATCACCTTCATTGTGCTCGACGTGTTCTACTCGCTGCGTGACATTTCCTACTGGGGTATGATCCCTGCATTGAGTTCCGACTCCCACGAGCGCTCCACCTACACCGCACTCGGCTCCTTCACCGGCTCCATCGGCTACAACGGCATCACCGTCGTGGTCATCCCGATCGTCACCTACTTCAGCTGGGTGTTCACCGGCAAGTACGTCGAAAGCCAGTCCGGCTGGACCTGCTTCGGTATTATCGTCGGCCTGCTCGGCCTCTTGACCGCATGGACCGTTGCCTTCGGCACCAAGGAGAACGAGAGCGCCCTGCGCTCCAAGGCCCAGAAGAACGGCAACCCGATCGAAGCCTTCAAGGCCATCTTCCAGAACGACCAGCTGCTGTGGGTTGCCTTGAGCTACCTGCTGTACGCCATCGCCAACGTGGCCACCACCGGCGTGCTGATCTTCCTGTTCAAGTTCATCCTCGACAACCAGGCCGCATACTCCCTCACCGGCGTGATCGCACTGGTCGCAGGCTTGGTTATGGCTCCGCTGTACCCGATCCTGAACAAGCGCATTCCGCGCCGCTACCTGTACTTGGGTGGCATGGTGCTCATGATCGTCGGCTACCTGCTGTTCGCCGTCGGCTCCAGCAATCTGGCAATGGTCATCGTCGGTCTGGTCTTCTTCTACCTGCCGCAGACTTTCATTCAGATGACCGCCATCCTGTCGCTGACCGACTCCATCGAATATGGTCAGCTCAAGAACGGCAAGCGTAACGAGGCCGTCACCCTGTCCGTCCGCCCGATGCTCGACAAGATCGCAGGCGCATGCTCCAACGGTATCGTCGGCTTCATCGCCGTAGCCGCAGGCATGATCGGTGACGCAACCGCCGCGGATATGACCGCCGCGAACATCGGCATGTTCAAGGTCTGCGCATTCTACGTGCCGCTGGGCATCATCGTGCTGAGCCTGCTCGTGTTCCTCTTCAAGGTGAAGATCACCGAGAAGATGCACGACGAGATTGTCGAAGAGCTCGAAGCCAAGCTTGCTTCCGGTGAAATCTCCGAATGATCGAACATAGTATGTTCTAAAAATACATATTGAAAATACGATTACAATGCCGATACTGATGGGCTGTCAGTATCGGCATTTCTGTTGTATGTAATCCTACATAAGAGCTATTGTGAATCGTCCATAATCATGCAAAACAAGCGAAAATAGTTCGCGCTGCATGCTATAGTGACAACCGAAATGCGAGCGATGATCCGTTATCAGCGGGGAGCTTCCGGAAGAACGGTCGCGTGAGCGACTTATTAGACCCGGCGGGAAGGCCCGAATAGCCGAACATACAAGCGGTCGCACGTATATTTGAAAGTGCGGCAAACGAGGTGGTACCGCGGTGGCGGCGTCCAGCAGACGTTACGGCCATCGTCCTCGTAGGAGATAGATAGCAAAACCTACGAGGAGATACGGTGAGCGAAAACAACGTGTATCCGAAGGCAGCTGCGGGTGAGCAGAGCGCCAATGTAGCGCCGAACCCCAGTTTCCCGAAGCTGGAAGAATCCGTCCTTGATTATTGGGAGAAGGACGCCACTTTCCAGAAGTCCATTGAACGCCGTCCTTCCGGCGATCACAGCCAGAACGAATTCGTGTTCTTCGACGGTCCGCCGTTCGCCAACGGCCTGCCGCATTACGGCCACCTGCTGACCGGTTACGCCAAGGATGTGATTCCGCGTTACCAGACCATGAAGGGCCGCAAGGTCAATCGTGTGTTCGGTTGGGATACGCACGGTCTGCCGGCCGAGCTTGAAGCCCAGAAGGAACTGGGCATCGATTCGGTCGATCAGGTCAAGGAAATGGGCATCGACAAGTTCAACGACGCCTGCCGTGCCTCCGTGCTCAAGTACACCAACGAGTGGAAGGACTACGTGCACCGTCAGGCACGTTGGGTCGATTTCGAGCATGGCTACAAGACGCTGAACATTCCATACATGGAATCCGTGATGTGGGCGTTCAAGCAGCTGTACGACAAGGGCCTCGCATATCAGGGCTACCGCGTGCTGCCGTACTGTCCGAAGGATCAGACGCCGCTTTCCGCGCACGAGCTGCGCATGGACGCCGACGTGTATCAGGATCGTCAGGACACCACCGTGTCCGTGGCCGTGAAGCTGCGCGACGAGGAAGACGCCTATGCGGTGTTCTGGACCACCACGCCGTGGACCGTTCCCACCAACTTCGCCATCGTGGTCGGCGCAGACATCGACTATGTGGAAGTGCGTCCGACCGAAGGCAAGTTCGCGGGCAAGAAGTTCTACCTGGGCAAGCCACTGCTCGGCTCCTACGCCAAGGAACTCGGCGACAACTATGAGATCGTGCGCGAACTCAAGGGTGCCGAGATGGAAGGCTGGCGCTACTACCCGGTGTTCCCGTACTTCGCAGGCGACGAGAACGCCGTCGAGGGCAAGGTTCCGGGTCCGGAAGGCTATCAGATCTTCACCGCCGACTATGTCGATACCGTTGAAGGTACCGGTCTCGTGCACCAGGCTCCGTACGGCGAGGACGATATGAACACGCTCAACGCCAAGGGCATCAAGAGCGTTGACGTGCTCGACGCGGGCTGCAAGTTCACCGCGCTGTGCCCGGACTATGAGGGCATGTACGTGTTCGATGCGAACAAGCCGATTCTGCGTAACCTGCGTGCCGGTGACGGTCCTCTGGAGCGTATTCCGGAAGAGCAGCGTGCGATCCTTTTCCAGGAGAAGAGCTACGTACACTCTTACCCACACTGCTGGCGTTGCGCCACTCCGCTGATCTACAAGCCGGTGAGCTCGTGGTTCGTGTCTGTCACCAAGATCAAGGATCGTCTGCTCGAACTGAACCAGGAAATCAACTGGATTCCGGGCAATGTGAAGGACGGCCAGTTCGGCAAGTGGCTGGCCAACGCACGTGACTGGTCGATCTCCCGTAACCGTTTCTGGGGTTCGCCGATTCCGGTGTGGGTTTCCGATGATCCGAAGTATCCACGCGTTGACGTGTACGGTTCGTTGGACGAGCTGAAGGCTGATTTTGGCGATTATCCGCGCGACCATGAGGGCAATGTCAACATGCACCGCCCGTACATTGATGAGCTGACGCGCGTCAACCCGGACGATCCGACCGGCAAGAGTCACATGCACCGCATCAGCGACGTGATGGACTGCTGGTTCGAATCCGGTTCCATGAGCTTCGCCCAGTACCATTACCCGTTTGAGAACAAGGAAACGTTCGAACAGCATTTCCCGTGCGATTACATTGTGGAATACATCGGCCAGACCCGTGGCTGGTTCTACGTGCTGCACATCATGGCGACCGCCCTGTTCGACAAGCCGGCGTTCAAGAACGTGATCTGCCATGGCATCGTGCTCGGTTCCGATGGTCAGAAGATGTCGAAGCACTTGCGCAACTACCCGGATGTGAACGGTGTGTTCAACGATTTCGGCTCCGACGCCATGCGTTGGTTCCTGATGAGCTCGCCGATCCTGCGCGGCGGTAACCTGATCGTGACCGCCGATGGCATTCGCGACACCGTGCGTCAGGTCATGCTGCCAGTGTGGAGCTCGTACTACTTCTTCACCCTGTATGCGAACGCCGCCAATAATGGTGCCGGTTTCGATGCTCGTGCGTTGCGTGCCGATGAGGTCGCCGCACTGCCGGAAATGGACCGCTACTTGCTGGCACGTACCCGCCGTCTGATCGAAAAGACGCAAAGCTCGCTGGACAACTTCCTGATCTCCGACGCTTGCGAAGCAGTGTCTGATTTCATCGACATGCTCACCAACTGGTATATCCGCAACAATCGTGACCGTTTCTGGAATGAGGATGCGAACGCGTTCAACACGCTGTACACCGTGCTTGAAGCATTCATGCGCGTGATCGCACCGCTCGCTCCGATGGAAGCGGAAGCCGTGTGGCGTGGTCTGACCGGTGGCGAATCCGTGCATCTGGCCGACTGGCCGTTCCTTGCCGACGAACAGACCGGCGAAGCGACCGAACTGGGCCGTGTGCTCGTTGACGATCCGGCTCTGGTTGACGCGATGGAGAAGGTGCGTGAGGTCGTGTCCGGCACCCTGTCGATGCGTAAGACGAAGCAGATCCGCGTGCGCCAGCCACTGCATAAGCTGACCGTGGTGGTGGAAAACACTGATGCCGTGGCCGCATACGACGAGATTCTGAAATCCGAACTGAACGTGAAGAACGTTGAACTGTGCACGCTTGAGGATGCCGAAGCCCAAGGCTTGAAGATCATCAACGAGCTGCGCGTGAACGCTCGCGTGGCAGGCAAGCGCCTGCGCAAGGACGTACAGTTCGCCATCAAGGCCTCCAAGTCCGGCGCATGGCATGTGAACGCAGACGGCGCTCCGGTATGCGAGACGCCGAACGGCGAGATCGTGCTTGAGGAAGGCGAATACGAGCTGATTAACAGCGTGGAGGAGAAGAACGCCGAAGAGGCCGCCAACTCCGTTTCCGCCGCGCTGCCGACCGGTGGCTTCGTGATCCTCGACACCGAGCTGAACGATGATCTGATCGCCGAAGGCTACGCCCGCGACGTGATCCGCGCCGTGCAGGACGCCCGTAAGGCCGCTGATCTGGAAATCTCCGACCGCATCGCGCTGACGTTGACCGTGCCGGCCGATGACGTGGCGAAGGTCGAGCAGTTCAAGGATCTCATCGCTTCCGAGACGCTCGCCACCTCCTTCAACGTGAAGGAAGGCGGCTCCGAGCTCAGCGTGGAGGTTGCCAAGGCCTGAACTGAACGAAGCTCAGTCGGCTTGCGATTATTCCAAGCTGCGGCTAGAGTAATCCCTTGGCTTTCGAGCCGCCGTGGCGTTGCCCACCGCGGCTCGAGTCCACTCAAGACTTGATTTGTGTCCGTGCCGCGCAGCCGCGTTCCTTACGCGGTTGGCGCGCACGGAAACAGATCGTTAAGCGAATGGTTCTCAGTACCATCCATGTGAGTCAAGCACACATTCTTGAGAAGCAGTCGCGCCGCCGGACGGCGGATTCAACGGGTTCGCCCAAGTGGGTGGATTCCAAGAATCCGCTGTCCGGTTTTTTCTATGTGCGAATAAATGTGGCTAACGCGGAATTTAGCTACACTTATTCGGTTAAGTGTAGCTAACGCAAAAAATATTCATATCTTTCCATTTGGAATTGAAAATGGAAAGATATGAATAGGTATACCAATGAGTATGCGTATATGCGGATTATTCCACTTGAAAGTCTTCTGTCTCTATATGCCGAACCTCGTTGCAATGCTCGTGAGAACTGTAACGCTATGGTAATGTAGGGGTGCTTGAACATATCTGTGAAGGAGCAGATTATGACTTTGCTGGCGCACAAGGACGCGGATGGCGGTGTGCAGACGTTGCGTGACCATCTTCACAATGCGGGTGACTTAGCGGAAAGCTATGAATCGGAGTTTTCTCAGATTCCGCGAATGGCGGCGCTCCTGCATGATGTTGGAAAGGTCGCGCAACAGTTTCAAACGTATCTGATATCAGGCAAGGGACGTCGTGGTGAGATTCCTCATGCGAGGCAGGGTGCGTTCGTCGTCAATGACCTGCCGATTTCGAATTCGGCAGCGGAAATCGTGAAAGAGATTCTTGAACTTGTTATTGCAAAACATCATGGAGAGCTTCCTGATTGCATCAATGAAATCGGTGATGAGGCTTTTCTCACAGGTTTTACGGAAGCAGATAAACAGAATCCTAAATATGCGTATGGGGAAATCAAACAGGGGCTACATGATTTGGACCTCGACTTGCAAGACACCTTCCAGCAGGCCGAAAAAGATGTTTTCGATTTTGTAGGACGAACTAAATTGCTGAAATTGTCGAAAGATAGTCGTTATTTCTACTCGGGATTACTAGTTAAATACGTTTATTCTCGTTTGATTGATGCCGATAGAACAGATACGGCTTATTTTGAGACGAAAGAGCAATATCATCCGATCAAGGCGGATTGATCGGAACTGATTCGCCGTCTTGACGAAAGCATGAAATCATTCGATTCGACATCCGAAATCAATAAAATCCGTCAACAGATTACGGAACAGTGCCGTCAAGCTGGGAGCAGAGAGACAGGGATTTACCGATTGTCGGTTCCGACCGGAGGCGGTAAAACGTTGGCTTCGTTGAATTTCGCCTTGCATCATGCTTTGGAAACAGGGAAAAGACGAATCATTTATGTGATTCCGTACTTGTCTATTACGTCACAGACCGTGGCAACATTCCGGAATATGCTTGGTCTGGATGCTGACAGCAATATTGTGCTGGAGCATTACTCCACCGCGGGCCTTCAGAATTCCGGTAACACGGGATCTATCGGCACAAGTGAGGAAGAGGATGTGAAGGAACGTCAACGTAAACTGGCGTCTGAACGTTGGGATAATCCGATCATCGTGACTACGATGGTCGAATTCTTGGAAACGGTTATGTCGGCGCGTGGTACGAAACTTCGTAAATTCCACAACATGGCCAATAGCGTCATCATTTTTGATGAGATTCAGTCGCTTCCATTGAATATCATCAATCCGTTTAATGAAGTTGTGAGTTTTCTTTCGACGATATTGGACTCGACTATTCTGCTGTGCTCAGCTACGCAGCCTTTATTGGAACGAACGGCGCGAAAGAATCTGCGTCTGTCAGACGAGCCTGATCTTATCGACAATACTGATGGTTACGAAGAGAAGCTCAAGCGTACCCGGATTATTGCTTCACAGGAAAGCAAGAGTTGCGAGGAACTTGCGAACATCATATATGAGCAGGCACTTCGGAACGGCAATTGTCTGTCTATCGTCAACACGAAGAGTGAAGCGCGCAAAATGTATCAGTGTTTGCAAGAGCTCAATGCTGACGGGCAGTTTGAGTTGATTCATTTGAGTACTGCCATGTGTGGCAAACATAGGGCAGACCAGTTAGCGAGAATAAAGGTGTTAACTGATCCTCATGATTCCAAACCGGTGATTTGCGTAAGCACGCAGCTTATCGAAGCGGGAGTGGACCTTTCGTTCGCATGCGTAGTCAGGGCGATGGCTGGTCTGGATAGCATTATGCAAGCGGCTGGCAGGTGCAACAGGAATGGTGAATCGAAAGAAATCAAGGATGTGTATGTCTATCCGTTGCAAGGTGAGGAAAGGTTCAAGGACTATCTTCCAGAGATTCACAGAGGCAAAAAGCTCACTTTGCAGATTATGGGTGAGCATCCTGATGCTGATCTGCTTTCTACTGGCATGCTCAATGAGTTTTATGGCATGCTGCTTCAAAGTGAGGATCGAGATGGCGGCAATAGTTTGCTGGATGGTCCGCTTTGGAAAAAGGAAAACGCTGGAAAAACGATTTATGAGTTGCTGGCATACAACGAAAGCCAACGTAAGCAATTCGAGAACAATACGATGGGGGAGAGATACAATCCGTTTTTTGCCCAGGCGTTCAAAACGGTCGGCAATGAATATCGTGTGATTCCGAAAATCACGCACAATGTTGTGGTTCCCTATGGCAATGCGATGGAATTACTGGATATGTTGGGTCACGGTGAGTTGAGGGAGAAGATTGCGATTCTGCGGCGGCTACAGGAATACACGGTTTCCCTTTTCGATTACGAATACAAGATTTTGAACGAAAAACATGCGATTTCCATCGCTAGCGAGGATTTCGATATTTGCGTTCTGAATGGAGATTATTACAAAGGCGAATATGGCGTGGTGACAGAGACGGACATGTCTCTGTTGATGATATGAAAGGGCAGTGGTTCTCCTGCAGGTCGATGGGAATCTGCAGGAGAGTTTCGTTTGGTAAATACGCATGTTGTACATATTTTCAATCCACGCCATGAATGTGGCGACAGTAGGAAAACCTACTTATACAAGAATAACTGGTTGATTGTTGATTGAGAAACACTCAAAGAGTTCTATGTACAATAAGCGTAAAATGTGCTATATTGACAGTGGCTGGTTGAGGGAACGATTAACGAAGGAGTTATATGCAACGACATCGCAACTCAATTGAATATGAGGTATCAGGCAGATATGCGTTGTTCTCGGAAGCAGCAACACGTGTTGGGGGTGAGAAATTTTCGTATCAGGTGCCAACGTACCAAGCTTTGAAAGGCATTACGGAAAGCATCTATTGGAAGCCAACTTTTATGTGGGTTATTGACGCTGTTCGTGTGATGAACAGAGTTCAGACTGAAGGAAAGGGAATTCGACCCATCAAAATGAGCGGTGGCAATGATCTTTCGTACTACACGTATCTCAAAGACGTGCGTTATCAGGTTTTGGCTCATTTCGAATGGAATGATCAGCGTGAAGATCTTGTCGCTGACCGCGACGAAAACAAACATCATAATATCGCCTTGAGATCCGTTCAGAAAGGCGGTCGCCGAGACATATTCTTGGGGACGCGCGAGTGCCAGGGGTATGTGGAACCATGTGAGTTCGGATCTGGCGAAGGGTTTTATGACGGTTATGGCGAGTGGAATATGGGATACATGTTCCATGGATTCACGTATCCGGATGAAAACGAGGACCACGATTTTATCGCCCGATTCTGGTCGCCTGTTATGTCCGACGGCATCATCGAATTTGAGCGTCCGGAATCCACGAAATTGGATGGACGAATTATCAGGAAAAACCAGAGCGTCAAGGAATTCGCTTTGGGGAGCAATCTGCAGCCGGTGGGAGAGGAGTGAGTGATGAGCCTGTCGAACAATCTGTTGCTTATCAACGAATCTGTGCACAACGCCGCCGGAAAAATTCCGAGAAGTGGCGACGGTTCTACGCTTGACATTAGGAAAGCCTTGATTCCTCCGGGGCATACGACACTTCCGACACTATTGACGCTAGGGGTAAACGAGAATGGTGAGATACTACGGCTTCTGAGGGAAAAACAAACGATTGTTATCCCGTGCACAGAAAGTTCCATGGGGCGCACCATCAAGCCGGTACCGCATCCTCTGTTTGATCAGCTCCAATATCTCGACTTGCATTTCGACAAGGAGAAAACCTCCATGTATTTGGAGCAGCTTGCCGCTTGGAAAGGCGACAACGTCAAACTCAATGCCATCTATCGATGCGTTTCGGAACACAGCATCAGCGAAGAAGCCGCTCGATTCAATGTGGAAATAACCGAAAAAGACCGGAAAGCAGGTGTTTGCTTCGAAGTTGAAATTGGGCTGCAAAACTCAGATGTCTCGAACGATCCCGATATACAGGCGCAATGGATTTCTTATTTGTACCATGATCGACAGAAAAAAGGGAAGGATATGTTCGGAGAGGACCTATATGCTCCGATATTGAACTTCCCTAAGAAAATTGTCAGCGTAAATGGCAACGCCAAACTGTTATCGGCAAACGATTCAACGAATTTCACCTATCGAGGGCGCTTCGCATCCAAAGAGGAGGCTTTGCAAGTCGATGGTGAAACATCGCAGAAGATACATTCGACGCTGCAATGGTTGGTCAATAATCATGGAACGATTACCGATACCCAGGCCATAGTCATCTGCTCGGTGAAAAACCCCAACGAAAAGCCGAAGCTTGACCCTCAGGAAGGTTCTTATGATTTTGGCTCTTTGTTCTCATCGGATGTGGACGAGCCGGAAGCTCCCCGCAACGATATTGCAGATGCGCTGACCGCAACAAACTTTCAATACGCACAAGTTTTTTCGAAGGTACTACGCGGATATGGCAATGCTAACAAACTCAAAAAGCATGCCGACCCAATGATGATTGTCATTCTGGATGCGGCGACATCAGGGCGTTTGAGCGTTACATATTACCGTGAACTTTCAAAAGACGAATATGTCGAAAGTATCCTGCGGTGGCATGTTGATGCGGCATGGCCGTTGAAAATGTACGACAAAGAAAAAAAGAAGTTTGTCGCATATGAAGGTGCGCCACCATTTGCCGACATCATCAGCTGCGCATATGACGTGTCAGACAGAAGCAGCAAAGCCTATAAACGTTTTGCGAAAAACACGAAAAAGCAGCTTATAGAATGCATGTTCGGAGGAGAATCGCTTCCCCGCTTCATATTGGACGCCACATACCACAGAGTCACTAAACCTATGGGATATGACGCTCCAGGAGCATGGCTAAGAGATTTTGAAATCGCATGCAGCCTATGGAAAAAACATTACATTGACGACGCGAGGAAGCAAAACAAACAGGAGGACACGATATCCATGTACCTTGAACCAACACGAAATGACCGCGACTACTTATACGGGAGATTGCTGGCACTCGCGGACCGCTTTGAAAACGGTGTCCTGTATAAGCAAGGAATCAGTGACACCCGTCCGACCAATGCCGTTAAGCTCATGAGCAATTTCGTCGCAAAGCCGTTTACAACATGGGGAACGCTGTGGAAGCAACTGATGCCCTACCTGAAATCGGCGAATGGCGCGCCCTGGTTCCAGAACAGCGTGGATGAGGTCATGGCGCTTTTCAAAGAAGGAGACTTCGAAGATAACCGTGCACTTTCACCGCTCTTTCTGCTCGGTTATTCATGCCAGCGAAGGGAGTCTATGCGTAAAGCGCAAGAAGCATCCCAGAAGAGCAAAGAAAACTAGTGTTTAGTTTTTGAAGTTATCGACGTTGATTATCAAAGAAAAAGTTAAGGAGTCATATCATGGCAGCTTTGGAAAACAAGATTGATTTCGCAGTCGTTTTTGCGTCTAATAATGCCAATCCTAATGGTGATCCGTTGAATGGCAATCGTCCACGAACCACATCGGAAGGGCTGGGCGAGGTTTCTGACGTTGCACTGAAAAGGAAGATTCGCAATCGCCTGCAAGATGCTGGTGAAACGATTTTCGTGCAGTCCGATGACCGTTCCGATGACGGCGCAAAATCATTGTCGGACCGTTTCAACACATATTTGAAAACCTTGCCGAAAGAAGAGCAGAAACAGAAGAACCTGGTGTTCCAGAAAGTGTGCGAACAGTGGCTTGACGTACGTGCGTTCGGACAAGTATTCGCATTCAAAAAAGCTAAGGATGTTGACGAAGTTTCCTTGGGCGTGCGCGGTCCGGTTTCCATTCAGGCTGCGTTCTCGGTTGAACCCATCGCCATTGACGACGTGCAGATCACTAAGTCAGTGAACAGTGAAACCACGGACACCGGTAAGAAATCCTCCGATACCATGGGAATGAAATACCGTGTTTCCGGCCGTGCGGTGTATGCGACGTATGGCAGCATCAGCCCACAGCTTGCCGAAAAAACCGGGTTTACTGCAGAAGACGCCGAAAAAATCAAGGAAGCTCTCGTCACGTTGTTTGAGAATGATGAAAGTTCGGCTCGTCCTGCGGGGTCCATGGAAGTGTTGGACGTTGTGTGGTTCACGCACAACAGCAAGTCAGGGCAATACTCTTCCGCCAAAGTTCATCGTTCCGTTTCCGTTAATGTGGACGGAACGGTGGCAGTGAATGGATCTTCTATTCCCGACTTGCGGTACGAAGTGATTGAAGGACGCTGAAGCGTTTGGAATTGAGAGAGTAAGGGGTGTTGCATGAAAGGGCCAGAAGGATATCCGGAAGAAGATTGGCTGGCCCTTTCGGGCATCCAGCATTTCTCATTCTGCAAACGACAGTGGGCTCTTATCCATATCGAACAGCTGTGGTCAGAGAATTATTTGACCACAGCTGGGCATCTGGAACATGAACGCGCCCACGATTATGCGACTTCTGAATCTCGCGGCGATACGCTGATCATGCGGGATTTGAGAGTCTATTCGCGAGCGCTCGGCATAACTGGAGCCTGTGATGTTGTGGAATTCCATAAGTCTAATGATGGTGTTCCGCTTCACGGAAGAGATGGATTGTGGTTGCCATATCCGATTGAATACAAACACGGCAAATACAAAACGATTGATGCTGATCGTTTACAGCTATGCGCGGAAGCGATGTGCTTGGAAGAAATGCTCGCGTGTGATATTCCTGAAGGTGCTTTGTTCTATCGGCAGACAAAACGTCGTGAGCGGGTAAAATTGGACGAAGATCTTCGCAACATGGTCGAAGCTGACTTCTTGCAAATGCATGATCTTTTCTCCCGCGGATGGACTCCTAAAGTGAAACAGACCAGATCGTGTTCGTCATGTTCTCTACGGGATTTGTGCCTGCCTGAATTACGGAAGGTGAAATCGGCAAAAGCATATATCGAAGAACGGCTCAAGGAAAGCGGGGAGTGATGAAGCAGCTGTTAAACACGCTGTTTGTGATGACGGAAGATGCCTATCTTGCTTTGGAGAACGACAATGTTGTGATTCATCAGAATGACAAAACCTTGGCGAAAGTGCCGTTACGGTCAATTGAGGGAATCATGTGTTTCTCGTATAAGGGTGCTTCGCCTGCTCTTATGGGGCGCTGCGGCAAACTGGGCGTTTC
>OJOV01001423.1_pt1 | contig 19273 bp, 12 predicted proteins | sample 1598281 | NCBI WGS metagenome assembly OJOV01 (sample SAMN03922469, study PRJEB24848) | human gut metagenome | isolation source: stool sample | host: Homo sapiens | place: Germany | collected 2010-11
AAAGGAAGTGTCCTCCTGCGGCGCTTCCTTTTTTGTGGGCAAATATCCCCTTTTCGAAAACTCCAAAATGTGATATGATAAAAAATAAAACTGTTTGATTTGACTCAAACAACAGTATCAATTTACGAAAAGAAACAACGGAGGGAATGTATATGGAAGAAAATAAAAAACCATTGGCAGAGGGAGAGGAGAAGGAAGAGACTGTCTCCAAGAACTTTATCGAGCGTGAGATTGACAAAGATCTGGCAGAGGGCGTTTACGACCATGTATGCACACGATTCCCGCCGGAGCCAAACGGCTATCTTCATATCGGACATGCAAAATCCATCCTGTTAAACTACGGTTTATCACAGGAGTACAACGGAGAGTTCCACATGCGTTTCGATGATACAAACCCGACGAAAGAGAAAACCGAGTTTGTTGATTCCATCAAAGCCGATATCCAGTGGCTTGGTGCAGACTGGAAAGATCATCTGTACTACGCATCCGATTATTTCCCACAGATGTATGAGGCAGCCGTAAAACTGATCAAAAAAGGAAAAGCATTCGTCTGCGATCTGTCCGCAGAGGAGATCCGTGAGTACCGCGGAACCTTAACCGAGCCTGGAAAAGAGAGCCCGTACCGCAATCGTTCCGTGGAGGAAAACCTGGACCTGTTCGAGCGCATGAAAAACGGCGAATTCCCCGACGGGGCCAAGGTGCTGCGCGCCAAGATCGACATGGCGCACCCCAACATGCTCTTCCGCGACCCGATCATGTACCGCATCATCCATGCCGAGCATCACCGCACGGGCGACAAGTGGTGCATCTACCCGATGTACGACTATGCCCACGGGCAGAGCGACTCGATCGAGCAGATCACCCATTCGATCTGCACGCTCGAATTCGACGTGCACCGTCCGCTCTACGACTGGTTCATCCAGGCGCTGGAGATCTACCCTTCGCACCAGTACGAATTCGCCCGGCTGAACCTCACCTACACGATGATGTCGAAGCGCAAGCTGCTCAAACTCGTGCAGGAAGGCGCCGTGATGGGCTGGGACGACCCCCGCATGCCGACGATCTGCGCACTGCGCCGCAAGGGCTATACCCCGGCCTCGGTGCGGAACTTCGCCGAGATGGTGGGCGTAGCCAAGCGCGACAACGTGATCGACCTGGGCAAGCTCGAATACTGCGTGCGCGAAGACCTGAACAAGATCGCAGAGCGCCGCATGGCAGTGCTCAACCCGCTGAAGGTGGTCATCACCAACTACGAGGAAGGCAAGACCGAGCTCTTCACGGCGATCAACAACCCCGAGGACGAATCGGCCGGCACGCGGCAGGTGCCCTTCTCGAAGGTCATCTACATCGAGCGCGACGATTTCATGGAGGAGCCTCCCAAAAAGTTCTTCCGCCTGGCACCCGGCGGCGAGGTGCGCCTGCGCTATTCGTACCTGATCAGGTGCGAGGAGGTCATCAAGGATGCCGCGGGCAACATCACCGAGCTGCGCTGCACCTATGACCCGATGTCGGGCGGAGGGTCGTCGAGCGACGGCCGCCGCGTGAAGGGTGTCATCCACTGGGTATCGGCCAAAGATGCCGTGGAGGCCGAAATCCGCCTGTTCAACCCGCTCTTCACGAAGGAGAACCCCGACGACGTGGAGGAAGGACAGACCTGGGAGGACAACCTCAACCCCGAATCCATGGTCAAGGTCACGGGCTACCTGGAGCCGTCGCTGCGCGACATACCCATAGGGCAGGCCGTGCAGTTCGAGCGCGTAGGCTACTTCTGTCCCGACACCGACTCGACACCCGAACACCCCGTGTTCAACCGCACGGTGACGCTCAAGGATTCGTGGGCGAAAATCAACAAGTAGGAAAACACCGAATACTGTTTAAAATAAGACCTCCCGGCAAAACCGGGAGGTCTTATTTTAGGTTATTCCACCGGAAGGCAAATCTCCGTCCTGAGTTTTTCCGCCGGGTCACATCATCCGCCCGAAGGTCTTTCGCCCCAAAAGGTAACGCAGGACTACGGAACCGCGGTAAACCTTCCCGGCGACCGTCCCCCTGCACTGCTGCCGAATCTCCTTCCGCTTGCGCGACAGGCTGCCGTGCCAGCGGAGGAAATCGCGCCAGGCGCGGAATACGGCACGGAAATTATCGCCCCGCCCCTGTGCCAGGTACGACAATGCAGCCATCAGGTCGAGCACGGGGCGCACGACGGCCACGACGGCACGCTGTACGGGAGAAGCACACTTGTAGAGCATCGCCAGGTTATTGCGATGGTTGTAGAACACCTTGGTCGGGGAATCGGTCGTCAGCGTCCCGCCGCCGAGGTGGTAGACCGTACTCCCGGGCACGACCCGCACGCGGTAACCCGCGAGCTGCATGCGCCAGCAGAGGTCGATCTCCTCCATGTGGGCGAAGAAATCGTCGTCGAAGCCCCCTAATGCGCGGAACACGTCGGCACGGCAGCAAAAAGCCGCTCCGCTGACCCAGAATACGTCGCGGGCATCGTCGTACTGCCCCTCGTCGGCTTCGACCCGCTTGAGGATACGCCCCCGGCAAAAAGGATAGCCCAGGAAGTCGATAAAGCCCCCGGAAGCCCCTGCGTACTCGAATCTCGTACGGTCGAGCCACGAAACCAGCTTGGGCGAAACGACCGCCACGTCGGGCTCACGCTCCAGAACGCCGAGGATCGGCTCCAGCCATCCCCGGGGTGTCTCGACATCGGAATTGAGCAACAGGTAATAATCCGCCTCGACCTGCGCCAAAGCGCGGTTGTAACCGCCCGCAAAACCGTAATTCCGGTCGAGGCGCACCACGGCGACGGTCGGGAACTCCTCCGCCAGCACCGCCAGCGACCCGTCCGTCGAACCGTTGTCGGCGACGACGACCCCGACCCCGGCGGAAGCCGCGGCCACGACGCTCGGCAGGAAGCGGCGCAGATGTTCCGCGCCGTTCCAGTTGAGTATGACGATTTTAACGATTGGCATTCGTGCGTTTGTGTTTCCAGCGGCGGTGCGACCACATCCAGAGCTCGGGATGCTCGCGGATCATGGCTTCCAAACGTCTAACGTAACGTTCCGTGATTTCGTATTCGGCGACCTCCTCCACACCGTCGTAGATCGGTTCGAACGACATCTGGTAACGTCCCCGCTGCAAGCGCTCCATCCGGACGAAATAGACCGGCAGGTTACAGCGCAGCGCCAGTTTCTCCCCGCCGTCGAAGAAGATCGTATCCTGGTTGAGAAAGCGGAACCAATGGCTGTCGGGGCGGCGCGGCGGGTTCTGGTCGGCGATAAGCCCCATCACGAGGTTCTTGCCCTCGATGCCGCGTTCCCGGTTGCGCAGGTAGAAGCGCAGCGAATCCTTCATCGCCACGGTCATCGAATTCTCGTAGTTGCGCAGGCGCTGGTAAAGGCATTCCATCACTTTGCTGCGCAGCGGGTGGTAAACGGCCACGAGCATCTGCGAGCGTTCGTAAAGCCCCCAGTAGGAGCAATACTCCCAGCAGCCGAAATGGGCAGTCATGGCGATCCAGTCGCGGCCGTGCACCTTCGCATAATGTTCCTCGAACCCTTTTACGGTGAGAACCGTACGGCCTTTTTCCTCGCCCATGTGGGCCATATTGACCGTATCGACGAAAATCTCGGCAAGCGTACGGTAAAAACTGCGGCAGACGGCCGCCCGTTCCTGCTCGCTTTTTTCGGGGAACGAGTTCCGCAAATTGGCCTTCACGACCTTCATGCGGTAGCGCAGGCAATAATATATGATGAAAAAGAGCAGGTTTTCAACAATGTAGTATTTGAACCAGTAGGGCATCATGGCAAACACCCGCGCCCCGAGCCACAGGGACTCCAACCATACCTTTTGTACGAAATTCAGCTCTGTACGTTTCATCCGGCAAATCAGCGGTTACGGTTCGACGAAAAGTTTTACGTTGGCGACCTTGGTGCGGATTCTCAGCCAGTTCGCAAGTGTCGTCCGGTCGATGGAGTCGGAAGGGACTTTCGGCGTGACCACGCAGACGAGCGTCGTATCGAGCGGCGTGCCCGAAACGTCGAACGTAATGCCCTTCATCAGCGATATGGCCCTGACGTTCGTGGTCATGGCGCCCACCTCGCGCGAAATGTCGTCCACCTCGACATTCGTGACACGGTAGCGTTTCAGCTGCGCAGCCATCTCGCCGATGCGCCTGTTCTTCTCTTCCAGGAGTTCGAGGTAACTCTGTTGCAGCGACGCCACGTCGATCTTGTCCGTGGTGTTCGCCTGGCGGACGACCAGCTCGGCCTTGTCGAGCCCGAAGCTGCGCATCTGGGTGCGGGCGTTCTCGATCGTCCCGTCGTCGAGCGGCTCCCCCAGGAGCAGCAGTTCGATCTGCGACGGATGCCCGCGGTGCGCGTAACGCTTATTACACTCGATCACGCGCGTATGGGGGAAATTGAAGACCTGCGAGACATATTTGTCGGCCGCCGCTTCGAAAAGCGACACCCTGACCATGTGGAACCCGATGACGACGCTCGGGATGAAGGTCACCAGCGTGATGACCATCATCAGCCGCTTCACGTTGCGCTCGCGCACCTTGTCGATGAACGCCTTTTTCTCGTATTTCAGGAACCGCACCATGGCATAGGTCGCCAGGGCGATGAATACCGAGTTGATGAAAAAGAGGTAGAACGCCCCGAAGAAGAAGCGCATCTGCCCCGTGGCAAGGCCGAAGCCCGCGGTACAGAGGGGCGGGATCAGCGCCGTAGCGATCGCCACGCCCGGGATCACGGTCGACGTGCGATCCTGCCGCGTCTGCGCCACGATGCCCGCCAGGCCGCCGAACAATGCGATCAGCACGTCGTAGGTCGTCGGCACGGTGCGTGCCAGCAACTCGCTGCTGTTCGACGACAGGGGCGACACCAGAAAATAGACCGTCGAGGTGACGATCGCCACGACGAACATCAGCGCATAATTGCGCAGCGACTTTTTGAGCAGTTCGAAATCGTTGATACCCAGCGAAAGGCCGATGCCCATGATCGGCCCCATGATGGGCGAGATGAGCATGGCGCCGATGATCACGGCGGCCGAGTTGACATTCAGGCCCAGCGACGCGATCATCGTCGCAAAGATCAGTACCCACAGGTTGACCCCGCGAAATACCACCCCCTTGGAAATCGACGCCACGACCTCGTCGCGCTGCGCCTTGTCCTCATCGAGGCTGAAACGCCCCCGGAGGAATTCGCGCATCTCCCCCAGCCATGCCGAGAAAGAGCGTTTGACCCGATGCGTATCGTTGTTATTCATCATATCCGATCTTTTGTTCGTCGCCGTCCCCCTGCGTTTCCCGTCCGGGCTTGGGTTTTCCGGCCAGCACGATCACGAATTCGCCTTTGGGTTCGGTCGTGCGGAAATGCTCCAGCACCTCGGCGACAGTGCCCCGCACGGTCTGCTCGAACTTCTTGGTCAGTTCGCGCGATACGGACACCCGGCGCCCGGGGCCGAACACTTCGGCAAACTGTTCGAGGCATTTCACCACCCGGTAGGGCGATTCATAAAATATCATCGTACGCTCCTCGTCGGCGAGCGCCTGCAACTGCTTCGCCCGCCCCTTTTTCTGGGGCAGGAACCCCTCGAAACAAAACCGGTCGCACGGGAAGCCGCTCTGCACGAGGGCGGGGATGAGCGCCGTGGCACCGGGCAGGGTCTCGACCTCGATGCCGGCCTCGACACAAGTCCTGACGAGCAGGAACCCCGGGTCGGAGATACCGGGTGTCCCGGCGTCCGAAACCAACGCGGCATTGCGTCCGGCGGCAATCGACCCGGCCACCATCTTGACCGTGGCGTGTTCGTTGAACTTGTGGTGCGAATGGAGTTTTTTCTCGATACCGAGGTGTCTGAGCAGGAACGACGTAGTACGCGTATCCTCGGCGAGGATGAAATCCACCTCGCGCAGCACATTGACCGCCCGCAGCGTGATATCGTCGAGGTTCCCGATCGGCGTAGGTACGATATAGAGCTTGGCCATGGAGCTATGCGAATTTACGTTCGAGCAGTTCCATCAGGAACTTCGCGCCGTCGGAATTGGCATTCCAGGCATAATTCTCGGCAATGTAGATCATGCAGTCGTCGAAATCGCTGAAGGCATCGAGCTTGTCGAGCGCCGCCTCGTAAGCCCGGGCATCGCCGTCGAACAGGTCGCGGATCATCAGGAACTTGTCGTTGATGCCGATGGCACGCCTCAGGTCGGTGACGGGCTCGCTGCGGCGCAGTTCCGAGGCCATGTCGCGCGGCGGCACAATCGTATCGGCCAGCGTCTGTTTGTCATGGTTGATCACTTCGCCCAGTACGGCCCCGTTATTCGGCACCCCGTTCCCTGCAAGGGTAATCTCCTCGAAATCGGGCTCTTCGTCGTCATCCCCGGTGTCGGACACGGGCACCGGACGCTGCGGCACGGACGCCGCATACGCACCTTCGGCAGGGGCCTCATCCCCGGCGAACATACGCGGAGCCCCGGGAGCCGAAGCGCCAGGGCCGGATGCCGGTTCCGGGCTGTCGGTTGCCGGACTGTCGGTTGCCGGACTGTCGGTAGGAAGCTGCGGCCGCCCTGCCACGGGTTTTGCGGCGTCCCCCGCGGCAGGTGACGGAGCAGGCTTTTCGGCCGTCGGCCGTGCAGCCGTGGGTTCGGGATTGTAAAGCGACATGATTACCCGCTGTTTATGGCGGTGGCGCTGGGTCTCCTCTTCGATGCCGAACAAGGTCGGCGCGATCGGCTGCTGCGCTGCCGCAGGATGCGCCCCCGCTCCGGGAGCCAGGAGGGTAACGCCCGTTTCCGCCCCTGATCCGGCAATTGCTTCCGGTTCGGGCATCCCCGAGGGTGCTTCCCGGTGTGCGGGCTCGTCCCGGGGGTCGGTTACCCCTTGCGGCCCGGATGCCCCCGGCACACGGGCAAACTCCTGCGAGCCGGAATCCCCATGCGATTCGGATGCCGCCGCAATATTTTCAGCCGGCACTTCCTTGCCAGCGCTATTTCCAGTTGATTCGGGCGCAGGGATTTCTTCCGCAGCCGGGGTTTCAGGATCGGGAACCAGCCCGGCAACCGGGAGTTCAGCCTCCGCAGTTCGCCCCGCAGCCGGTTCCGCCGGGATTTCGGCAGGTTCCGCAACACCCCCGGCCGGCTCTTGTCCGTCCGCCGGCACGGAATCCTGCACAGATTCGGCCACCGTTTCCGCCGCCGCGGTATCGCAATCGGAGAAAGCTGCCCCGGGCTCCGCCACGGGCAGGCCGGCCTGGGGCGCAATGAACCCGGATTCGGGTTCCGGCCCGGATCCGGAGAGCGACGGCAATTCGGGTTCCGCCACGGGCAGCGGCTCGATCGAAAGCACTTCGCCCAGGTCAAGGCTGACCGGGATCTCCGTCGGGAAGGGTTCCTGCCGGACGGCATCGGCCGCAGCGGGTGCCTCCTCCGTACCGAAACGCACGGCCTCGTAGAGTGTCCGCAATTTATCGAGTGCGAGATCCCGCTCGAGGGAGCCGATCTCCTGGGTCTCATTCCAGCCTTCAACAATTTCCGAGAGCTTGCGCAATTCGCTCCGCACGTATTTCAAATCCATAATCCGCACACTTTTTGCCTCCAAAGATAGCAAAAATTTACGAACACACCGTGCAAAACCCGAGATAATATCCCCGAGGGCCTGCGGTGCCGCTGCGGGGCACAAAAAACGGGGATCGACACTCAGCCGATCCCCGTCCGTATGCGGGCGCCGCCCTACTCTCCGAAAATGTGCCGCGCATAATTATACCCGCAGGCATCGTAGATCCGCGCCAGGCGGCGGACACGGTGCAGATAGCCGGCATAATCCTTCCGGTCGAGGCTCCACCCCACTTCGGCCAGCGCGCTCAGGCGCGGCAGAAGCATATATTCGGCATGGGGCCATGTCGCGATATACTCCGTCCACAGGTTGGCCTGCACGCCCAGAATACAAGCCTGCTCGGCAGGTGTGAGCTGCTCGTAAGGATCGAGTTCGTAGACCTTCTCCACGGGTACGTACCCGCCGATGGCAAGGGGTTCGCGGGCCGTATCTCGCGTCTGGTAGTAATCCAGGTAGCAGTTCGTGGTCGGCGCCATGATGGCATGGTTGCCCTGCCTGGCGGCTTCGATGCCCCCTTTCGCACCGCGCCACGACATGATGGTCGCCGTCGGGGTGACATCGCCTTCGAGTATCTCGTCCCAGCCGATCAGGCGGCGTCCGCGGGCATTCAGGAACTTCTCGACGCGCGCCGTGGCGTAGTTCTGCAACTGGCGCGGGCGCCTCAGCCCTTCGGCCTTCATGCGCGCCTTGCAATGCGGGCACTTCTCCCACATCACCGTCGGGCATTCGTCGCCGCCGATATGGATGTATTCCGACGGGAAAAGGCCGACGACCTCTTCCAGCACCCCCTCGATGAATTCGAAGGTCGTCTCCTTGCCGATGCAGAACACCCTATCGTCGATGTCCCAGGTCTGGCGCACCTCGTATTGCTCGCCCGTGCAGCCGAGCCACGGATAGGAGGCCAGCGCACCCACTGCATGTCCGGGGAATTCGATCTCGGGGATCACCGTGATAAAACGCTTCGCGGCGTAGTCCACGATGTCGCGGATCTCGTCCTGCGTATAGTAACCGCCATAGGGCGTTTCGTCGAACTTGCAGTTTTCGTCGTACTCGCCGCCCGGGTCGCGGCCGATCAGCGTACGGCTGCGTACGGAACCCACCTCGGTCAGCTTCGGGTATTTCTTAATCTCGATACGCCACCCCTGGTCGTCGGTAAGGTGCCAGTGGAACACGTTGAGCTTATGCAGGGCCATGATGTCGAGCGCCTCCTTCACTTCGTCGACCGTGAAGAAATGGCGGCAGACGTCGAGCATCATGCCCCGGTAGCCCAGGCACGGTTTGTCCTCGATCGTCACGACGGGCAGCTCCACGGCCCGCACGTTGGCCGCACCGTAAGCCGCAGCGGGGATCAGCTGGCGGAGGGTCTGCACCGCATAGAACGCCCCGGCTGCACTCCCGGCAACAATCTCCGCACGCCCGGGCGTAATCTCCAGGCGGTAGCCATCCGCCGGCATCGCCGCGTCGCACGAGATATTCAGCGCCCCGTCGAGGGGCACGTCGGCATGCCGCACCCGCAACCCTTTGCCGAACACCGGTTCCAGCACTTCGTCGAGCGCCCCGGTCACACAGGCCAGACTGTCGTCGCCGGACAGCAGCACCGCTTCGGTCGAAGCGGTCAGCAAAAAGGTTCCCTGCCCTTTCACGACACGTTCGGGGAGCGGCACCACCGCGACTTCATCGTCGGCGGGGATTACCTTACCGCAGCCGCAGAGGGCCGCACAGAGGACAACGAGGAGTATAAGTCTCTTCATATCGGGCTTGTTTTAAATGGGGTTGCTCAGGAACACAAGGTAAAAATAAGGCAAAAAACGGACAAATCAAAACCCCGGCCCGTTATTCGCACGCCGAAGCCCCCAGCAGCCCCACGTGTTCGACCGACGAACAGCAGATATGGAGCCGTTCGACCGTCTTGGCATACGGGAACTGTTTGAGCTGCTCGTACATCGCCTCCCGGAAAAACCCGAAGGCATGGGCGATGCTCCCGCCGAAAACGATCGCTTCGGGGTCGTAGGCATAGAGAATCATCATCACCAGCCGCCCGATGTGCCCGCCGAATTCGTGCCACAGCGCCAGCGCCGCGGGATCGCCCGCCAGGGCACGCTCGTAGGCTTCCTTGCCCGTCGTGCCGCGGCCTACGAAGAAACGGCTGCTGCAATAGTATTCGTAGTCGCGGTCGAGGTACGGGATGCTCCCGATCTCCCCGGCGCCCGTATCGTGCCCGCAATAGAGTTCGCCGCCGATCACGATCCCCGCGCCGACACCCGTGCCGAGCGCCACGCACACCACGTCGCTGTATGCGCTCGCCTCGCCGAAGCGGCTGACGCCCAGAGCAAAGCAATTGCAGTCGTTATTGACATATACCGGGACGCCGAACCGTTTTTCGAGCAGATCTTTGAGGTACACCTCGCGCCACGACGGGATGCCTACGACATTGTAGACGATCCCGCGCGCCGCATCCACGACCGACGGCACGCCGATGCCGATGCGGGCGACGTCGGGGGTGATGAGCTTCCCGATGAGCGAGGCAATATGATCCACGACCTCCCCTTCGGGGCGGTCGGCTTTGCAGGGTTCGGAGAGCAACCGCACGATGCGGCCATCCTTCACCAGGCCGGCGCGCACGTTCGTGCCGCCCAAATCCACACCAATCCTCATCGCGCAATCAGTTGTTATTTCCGACTTTCGCGACTTTCCCGCCGCGGAATTCCACATGGTCTGCGATCCGGCCGTCGCGCTCGTGTATCCACGTCTCGAAGCCTCGCTCGCCCTCGGTCAGCACAAGGATGCGCACCCCCGGCCGCAGGTTGTTGTAGGTCGTATCGTCGCCCGAAAAACGGCCGTAACCCAGAGCGATGCCCTTCTCGGCCACCACATAGTCGATGTCGTGGTCGTGTCCCACGAAGGTGCCCATCACATCGCCGCACTCGACCATCGCGGCGAACATGCCGGGGTTCAGCGCCCCGGGGCATTCATCCTCGGCGGCACGGCCGACATGCGTATTGTCGGGGTTCCGCCATGCAGCGACGTATTCGGGCAGGGCGATATGGAAAAACGCCAGCGCCGGCAGCGGCTTCCCGCCGTTGGCCGCGGTATAGGCGGCGCTGCGGGCACGATACCAGCCCACCTGCTCCTGAGTAAACCAACCGTAGCCGTCGATAGACGGGATTGTTGAATAATCGTGCGAGTCGAGGCAGTAGAGCAACGCCGCAGGTTTCTTCGTCCCGGCGATCTCCAGCACCACGTCGGCCAGTTCGCCCCCGGCGCCGAGCGTATTGAGCGTGCCGGCATACGAGGTGACGATGCGGCCGATCTCCGCGCGTGTGAGATCCTGCTCGGCGTCGTGGTTCCCCAGCACCACGCAAAACGGCAGGTTGCGTTCCGCGACGGGCTCCAACACGCGGTGCCACGCTTCGGCGGCGGGCTTGCCCGTCACCACGTCGCCCGTGAAGACCACCAGGTCGGGATGCTCCGCATCGAGGATGTAGCGCATCTGAGCGATGGTTTTTTCCGCCTGCGCCCGGCGGTAAGGCGTACCGAGGTCGAGGTGCACGTCGGTGAACTGTGCGATCCGGAATTTGCCGTCCCGGCCGAAATGCAGGGCGGGCGCCTGTGCCTGTGCCGAACACCACAAGGCGACGGCACACATAAGAGTCGTTATCTTTTTCATAGGTAGGTTAAGTTCCTTAGTTCAGTTTCACACTGCCGCTTTTCTCCACGCGGACGGTGCGGCTCTGCCCGTCGCCCCACGTCACCGTCAGGTCGAACGGCACGTTGGTCGTAACGCTCACCGCAGGCACGTCCCCGGCTGAATTGCGGCCTTTGACCTTCAGCCCCACGACACCCTCGGGGCCATAGGGATAGCGGTCGATGCCGTGGGCCTCGGTATGGTTGATGTCCCACACGATACACCCCTCGGAATAGTCGGATTTGATGCCGAGGATATACTCGATGAACACCGCGATCGGCGGCAGCCCCGCCCAGCCCACGAAGTCCTTGCGGGCCATGAACCCGGGTTCGATCTTCTCCGGGGCATAGTACTCCCAGAAAGTCCCGGTATTCTTCCACACTTCGAATACGGCGTTGAAATGGTTTTCGGCCACCTCCAGCGCAAGGTCATGGTAGCCCTTGCGGTAGAGGCCGTCGATGACCATGTAATTGGCACCCGGCCATACGCCGCCCTGCCAGTAACGGCCCGTCGGGTTGTATTTCGGGTGGTCGGCCGAGAGCGACGGCACGCGGTGCGGACGGTCGAATTCGGCCGTGTCCGCCAGGTGCGCCACCATGCGGTTCATCCGCCCCTTGTCCAGCGCGTCGGCCTGCAGGGCCCAGAAGGCGCCGATCCCCTTGGTCGTGCAGAGCGACCCGTCGCCGTAGCGGTCGTAGAGGAAACCCGTCGCGTCGTCCCACAGGTGCTCATTGACATAGGCGCGCAGCCGTTTCATCTCGTCCTCCATGTCCTCGATCTCCTGCCAGCGTTCGATGTGGAAACCGATGTTGAGCAGCGACTCGTCGACCAGCATCTGCTGCAGGTTGGTGTCGAGCCAGACCATGTGGCCGTGCGAGAAGATCGGGTTGTATTCGGGCTTCACGCGGGGCATGTTGTCCATGCCCGTCCCCCATCCGCTCGACCAGTAGGTGCCGTCGGGCCACGTGCGGTTGAGCCGCCACCACTTGGCATAGGCGCACAGGGCGGGGAAAACCTTGTGCAGGCGGTCGATGTCGCCGAACTGGCGGTAATACATCAGTTCGACCCACGGCAGCAGGTTGGGCCCCGTCGAGGTGGGATCGTAGCGCTCGAAGCAGTCGGAGCCGTCGGCACGGATCTCGCGGCAGATGAACCCGTCGGGATGCTGCTTGGCGTAGAAGTTGTCCAGCGTGCGCTGGAACGGGAAAAAGCGGTAACCGTAGCGGGCGAACATCATCATGAACGAAGCGTCCCACATGAAGATATTGCCGTTGTAGGCAATATCGAGGTAAGGCGACACGAACCCCGAGCCCTCCTGCGGCTGGCGGATGTTGCCCACGGCGATCTGCCAGGCGTGCCAGTACATCTCGACCTCCTTTTCATGCCCTTCCCACACGGGCGAGGGCAGGATCTTGCGCGCCTCGGCGAACGTCCGGGGTTTGATGTGTTCGGGTTTGGCCGTGCGGAACTCGTTCTCGGCCACGAATACCTCCTTTACATAGGTGTTTTTGTAGGGCAGCTTGTAGGGCCCCGATTTGAGGTCTTGCGCCCCTGCCGTGCCCGCTGCGAAGACCAGCGACACGAATGCCGCGATTTGTTTGCGTAGCGTCATAGTATGCGGTTATTTTATCAGTGATTTTATCCGGCGTGCAATCTCGGTATTCATGTAGGTGCCGCAGAACTTGTCGGCGCCCGGGCCGTAGGCGAATACCGGAAGCATGGCGGGCGTATGGTCGTCGGAAACATAGACGCCCGTCACACGCCCCGTATGCTCGTCGCCGTCGACCACCACCAGGCCGCCGGTTTCATGGTCGGCCGTGACGATGACGAGCGTCTCGCCGTTCGTGTCGGCGAATTTCAGCGCCTCGGCAACGGCCAGGTCGAAGCTCAGTGTCTCGATGACCGAACCGGGCAGGCAGCGCGAGTGCCCCGCATAGTCGATCTTGGCGCCCTCGACCATCAGGAAAAACCCTTCGCCGCCGCGTTCCTGCAATTTGGCGATCGAAGCGCGCGTGGCATCGGCCAGCAGTGTCAGGTTGGCCTCCTCGGCCGCATCGTCCATCGCCTCGTCGATGCAGATGACCTTGCCCTTCGCGGCATCGATCCCATCGACTGAACGCACGAAATCGTATTGTTTCTCCAGCTCCCCGACCAGGTCGATCCCGTCCTTGCGGCGCGTAAATTCACGGATGCCGCTGCCGCAGAGCAGGTCGATGCGCCCGTCCATGAGGCAGCGGGTCAGCTCGTCGGCATTGTCGCGCTCGACCGAATGCCCGTAGAAGGCCGTCGGCGTGGCATCGGCAATGTTACCCAGCGTCACGACGCCCACGGGCAGCCCCCTGTCGTGGAAGAAATCGCTCAGCGAGGGATAGGGCACGCCCTCCGGGCTCATCGAGATATGGCGGTTATCGTGGCGTTCGCCCGTGGCCAGGGCGCTGCCGCCGGCAGCCGAGTCGGTCGTGAAGGCATCCAGCGCATTGTTCTGTTGCAGGCCGATATATTTCATCTGCAGGGTCGACAGCCCCTTGTTGGCATAGAAAGCCGCCACGATCTGCGACAGCCCCATGCCGTCGCCGATCAGGTAGATCACGTTGCGAACCCGTCCCCGGCCCCCGTCGTTGCGGTAAGTCGGGGTGTAGACGTCGATGCCCTTGGAGAGTTGCAGCTTGTCGTTCTGGAAGCCCCGGAAATCGCGCGTGGTCTTGTCCAGGCGCTTGGTGCCCGTCACGCCTTCGGCGGCCGTGCGGCGCTCGCCGATCTGGAAATTCTTGTTGCCGAAATCATCGAAGAACGCGGCGCACACCTCGGGATGGTCGGTATTGAGGTAGTCGATACCCATATCATAAAAGGTATAGTAAACCGTCGTCCCTTCGGGGGCGCCCCAGAAACGCACGGGTTTTCCCCAGGCATGTGCGCGGTCGATGACCGTCTCCAGTTCCGCACGCTCGGCCGGGATGATCGAGCCCTTGCCGTTCCACTGCGAATAGTTGCTGAAATCGGCGCTTATCAGGGCGATGCGCTCCAGTTGCGCGGGCGTATAGTCGGCATCCCACACCCCGTCGAAACGGATATAGGAGGGATATTTGCCGAAATCGGCCGGTGCCGGGACACGCCCCGTGACAACGATCCGCACGGCCTCGGGGTTCACCGCCGGGTCGAACACCTCGGGATAGCGGCCCAGCAATGCCGCAACGGCCTGTAAAGTCGGTTCGGTAGCAGACTTGAGCTCGACCATCAGTTGAAGGTGTTCGCCGGAATCCTTCCATGCCCGCCCGCCGTTACGTCCGAAGAGCGTCACCAGTGGTTCGACGTAGAGCGCCTCGAAGCTCATGCCGGGCGAAAGGTCTTCGACCTCGTGCCCCACGAGCAGCTTGCCGCCGTGCAGGAACACGTCGGCCTCGATGGAATAGACCTGCTGGGCGTACGCCTGCCAGAAGGGGGCACGGCGGCAATAATCGTTGTGCGAATGGATCAGGATGGGGCGCTCGGCCACAGCCGTGGCGCAGGTGCACAGTGCTGCGAACAGCAGCCAGCTTTTGAGTATCTTTTTCATTGCGGGATGTTATTTTTCGAATTTGACAATGGCCATCACGGGGGCATGGTCGGAGACATAACCGCCACCGAGCGTATCGGGCAGCACCTCGTAAAGGTCGGCGGCGATGCCGTCGCTCACGAAGATGTAGTCGAGCAACGGGCGTTCGGCCTCGGGTATCTGCCCGAAGTCGGAAAAACTCCACTCCGTGCCGGATTTACGGGCGGCGACCTGCTTCACATCATGCAGCACGCCGTCTTTCTGCACGTGCGCCACGACCGACGAGCCGGGCTCGGAATTGAAATCGCCCGTCAGGATCACAGGCCGATCCCCGCGCAGCGCTTCGATGCGCTCCCTGAGCAGGTTCACGCCTTCGTCGCGGGCGACCTGCCCTACATGGTCGAGGTGGGTGTTGACGAAGAGGAACTCCCTGCCCCCGTCCCTGTCATGCAGTACGACCCAGGTTGCCACGCGCTCGCAGGCGCCGTCCCACCCTTTCGAGCCTGCGACGTCGGGGGTTTCGCTCAGCCAGAAAGTCCCGGATTCGAGGGGTGTAAAACGATCCCGCCGGTAAAATACGGCACTGAACTCGCCCGCCTCGGCACCGTCCTCACGGCCGACGCCCACCGCAGCATAGCCGGGCAGCAAACGCTTCAGGTCGCCGAGCTGGTTGGCAAGCAGCTCCTGCGTACCGAAAACGTCGACGCCGTGCGAAGCGATCACCTCGGCGACCCGCCCGCGGCGGAAACGCCAGTTGTCCGCCCCGTCTTCGGGGTTGTCGTAACGCATGTTGAAGGTCATGACGCTGAGCGTCGTGGCCGAACCGCAGGCAGTGAACGCCGCTGCCGCCAGAAGATAGAACAATCGTTTCATAACTTTATAGTTTAATCACCGGGACAATTGGGAAATTCGACGCACAGACGCTCCGCGGGGATCTGCTCGAAGAGAGCCGCTCCGGGCGCCCTCCAGCCCCAGGAGAGATCCTGCCCCTCGTAATCCTCGAAATACATGAGCGTATAGGGATGCAGACCCGCTTCGAGCGCCACGCGCCCGGTCGCCATGACCGAAGCGTGCGACCCGTCGTTGTCGACCACCTTCCGGTCGCCGATCACGAGCACGCTGCCGTCGTCGCTCTTGGTCATGAACTCCCACACGCCCCGTTCGGGAATGCGGATCCAGCCGTTGAAAATATATCCGAAATGGTCTTCCTGCGGGGCATCGGCAATCGACGGCTCGGGCATTGTCCCGGACGCCACGAGCTTCCCCCGGCGAATCTCGTCCACATGCGAGAACACGCCTTCGTAACAGGCATAGGCGACGCCCGGACGCATGGCCGCGCCCGCTCCGGACAGCCCTTTGCGGAATACGGCCTTCTCGGCTTGGAGCGTCAGCGTACGGCTCGGTGCGGCCCCGGGTTTGAATCCCCGCGCCTTGAGCGTCAGCGAGCGGTCGACAACGACGGGCCCGGCATAGAGCGCCGAGGTTTCGTCCGGCTCCGAGCCGTCGAGCGTATAGCGGATTTCGGCCCCGGCCGTCGTCGTGGCCAGGGCGACGGCCACAGGCTCGGTGAAGAGGCTCACGTTCTGCGTGGTATAGGGGATCGAAACGACCTGGCCGCGCGTGAGCGAATAGGGTTCCGCGGCAGCCTCCGTACCGCGCGTGAAGTCAGGGCGCTGCCGGAGCGTAAAGTGCAGTTCTCCCCCCTGCATCAGTTGTTCGTAGGTGATGAAATTTTCGGTCACGGGCACTCCGTCGAGCGTCACCGAAGCGATATAGGTATTGCGGCGGGGGTTGTTTGCCGTAACGGTCAGCGTGCGGCCGTTGGCCAGGCGCACGACGGCCTTCGGGAATTGGGGGGCGGTCAGCGCAAACTGGTTCGAGCCGGGGCAGACGGGATAGAAGCCCAGGCTGGAGAAGATGTACCACGCCGACATCTGGCCGCAGTCCTCGTTGCCGATGATCCCCGCGGGCGTCGGGGCGTACATCCCGTGCAGCAGGCTGCGCGTGAGCTCCTGTGTCCGCCACGGCTGCCCGACATAATTGTAGAGGTAGGCCATGTGGTGGCTGGGTTCGTTGCCGTGGGCATACTGCCCCATGAGCCCCGTCACGTCGCTTACGTCGAGCTGCATCTCGTCCGATTCGAGCGTAAAGAGCCGATCCAGTTCACGGACGAATGCCTCGCGGCTGCCGAAAAGCCCGGCGAGCCCGTTCACGTCGTGCGGCACGAAGAAACGGTAGTGCCACGGCGTGGCCTCGGTATAGTCGCGCCCCGTGGCGAACTCTTCGAACGGCTCAGACCAGTTGCCGTCCGTCCCGCGGCCGCGGAAGAAACAGGTCGACCCGTCGAAGACATTGGCGTAGTTGAGCGCCCGCTGCGCATATTCCCGGGCGACGTCGTCCCGGCCCATGGCCCCGGCCATGCGGGAGATCGCCCAGTCGTCGTAGGCATATTCCAGCGTGCAGGAGACCGACTCGCGCTTGATATTGGAAGGTATAAACCCCTGTGCCACATAGTAATCGGAACCTTTCTTATTGATGTTCGACGAGCGGATCATCGCATCGAGGGCCTTTTCGGCATCGTATCCGCGGATACCTTTCAGGTAGGCATCGGCAATGACCGACGCGGCATGGTAGCCGATCATCGTCCCCGTCTCGCCCGACGCGAGCGGCCAGATCGGAAGCTCGCCCGTTATGTCGTACATGTCGAGCATACTGCGGATCATGTCGTTGACTAACGTCGTATCCACCAGCGTCTGCAACGGGTTCCACGCGCGGAAAGTGTCCCACAGCGAGAATGTCGAATAGTAGGCACCGCCCTGCGGCATACGCGCGATGCGCTGGTCGTGACGGCGGTACTCGCCGTTGACATCGCTCATCAGATTGGGCGTCAGCTTGGTATGGTACTGCGCCGTATAGAAATTGACCATTTCGTCGCGCGAACCGCCCTCGACGACGATGTCGCCCAGCGCTTCGCGCCACAGCGCGGCGGCACGCGCATGCACGGCATCGAAATCCAGCTCCGGCACCTCGGCGACGCTGTTGAGACGGGCATTCTCAGCGCTGACCGACGACAACCCGACGGCTATCGTAAGCGTTTCGGTCTCCGGCGCAAAGGTCAGCACGGCCTGTTTGTCGCCCAGCAGCCGCACGTCGGCGAAAGGCTCCGAAAAACGGGCGGAGAAAAAGACATACTGGTCGGGCACCCACCCCTGCGTGCGGCGCATCCCGGCGATCTCATCGGGCGCCGTCGTCCGCAATTCGCGCATGTCGACCTGCTCCTCGGCGATCGTGTGCATCAGGTCGACGACCACCTGCCGCGGCCCCTTGCCCGTAAAGGTATAGCGGTGCACGCCCGTACGGGGGGCCGCCGTAAGCTCCACCCGGATATTTTCACCGGGTAACTCCACGGCATAATAGCCGCAGGAGGCCTTCTCGTCCCCGTGCGAAAAGAAATAGGGCTGCAGGACGCAGGCGCCGTCGTGCAACACGATTTCGCGCGTGGTGGGATGGAACAGGATGTCGGCCAGGTCGGCACACCCCGTACCGCTGAGGTGCGTATGCGAAAAACCGTCGATGGTCGTATCGTCGTAATGGTATCCGGCGCAGGCGTCCCAGTCCCCGGCACGCGTGTCGGGGCTGAGCTGCACCATGCCGAACGGCGTCGTTGCGCCCGGGTAGGTATGCCCGTGGTAGCCCGTGCCGATGAACGGGTCTACATAATCGACCGGGCCGGCCGGTCGCGGCGCGCACGCAAGGAGCCCGAGGGCCAGCAAGGCGAAGGTAAGTTTTTTGGTCATGGCAGTTTCGGTGTATGCGCCCCGTCCGTAAAGCGTTCCATCAAAGATAAGGATTCCGGGGCGGTATTGCAAACCCCGGCAGCCGTATCTGCGCAGCATCGGAACCGGTCGCAGTTTAGGTTATACAAATATAAGAGAAGAGAAGCGTCCCGTCCGTGGCTATTTGCGCTTTTACATCCTCACATCGCGCAGAACCTTCCTATCCGGCGCCGAAACCCCGGCAGGAGTGCCTTTTCGCCCGAAATTCCGTCCTGGGGCAGAAAATTCCCGAAAAAAAGCTATCTTTACCCTCGAAGAGACCCAACCAGACCATGGCACGCGTAATTTTCCTGACCGATTTTTCCGAAGCCTATGCCCGCGAACTGCTGCTCGGCATGGCCCGCTATGCGCACGACACGGCGCAGGCATGGAGCCTTTGCCGGCTGCCGTTGTCGATACGCGACAAGTTCGGCATAGAGGCGGTGGTCGAATGGGCCGTGCGGATGAAGGCCGACGCCGTGATCGGGCAGTTCTACAACACGGACAACGTCGGTCTGTTCCGCGAAAACGGCATCATCGCCATCGCGCAGGATTTCAAGAAGCGTTTCACGACGATCCCCAACATCACCGGGCCGCACCACCTTGCCGGCCGCATGGC
>OJOV01001433.1_pt1 | contig 19180 bp, 12 predicted proteins | sample 1598281 | NCBI WGS metagenome assembly OJOV01 (sample SAMN03922469, study PRJEB24848) | human gut metagenome | isolation source: stool sample | host: Homo sapiens | place: Germany | collected 2010-11
CCATGGAGACCTTGGAGAAGCCGCCGTTGTAATCGCCGAACTTGATCTCCTCGCCGACGGTGAAGCCGTCCTTGTTGTCGTCATCCAGAGCGGAAGAGTACTTGGTAGCAGCGGAATCCCACTCGAAGATGCCTGCGATCTTACCGGTGATCCACTCGTTGGACTGGTGGGTAGCGGTGTCGGAGTTTGCGGAGTAGTAGTCCTTCAGGTTCATCATGACGTGGCCGTCGACCAGGCTCTTGATGAAGCTCAGGCCCTCGGCGATCTCGTCCTCGGTGTAGTTCAGGGTAGAGGTGACGGGGTCTGCCCAGTCCTTGCCGTACTTGGACTCGAGGTAGAACACCATCAGGATCATACGGTCGTAAGCGCCCAGGTGCATGGGATAGTAGTCAGCGCCCAGCTTGTCCTGGAAAGCCTTGCCGGCTGCCATCAGGTCATCCAGAGTCTTGGGAACTTCGGTGATGCCGGCCTTATTAAAGGTGGTCATGTTCCAGAAGAAGATACGGCCGGTCATGGAAACGGGCACGCACTGCTGGGAGTTTGCAACGTAGCAGGCATCCATGGCAGCCTTGTCCCACTGGGTCAGATCCAGGAAGTTGGACACGGTGTTCAGGTCCACGAACTTGCTGCCGTCAGCAGAGTAGTTGTACAGCCAGTTCCAGTTCACCTGGCACACATCCTGTGCGTTGCCGGCGATGAAAGCGGCAGCCATCTTCTCTTCCCAGCCGGACCATGCGGCAAAGGTGGGCTCGATGGTGATGTTGCTGTGCTCAGCCTGGAACTCCTTGATGGCGTTCTGGTAAGCCTCGTGACGGCTGTCGCCGCCCCACCAGCTGATGGTCATGGAAACAGGACCGTCCGACAGGGCCAGGCTCTCGTCTGCGGAAGCAGCGGGAGCGGATGCCACGGAAGAAGAGGCTGCAGTGCTGGAAGAATTGCCGCCGCAGGCAGCCAGCAGACCAGCTGCGCCCACAACGCCGGTGACCTTCATGAAATCACGACGGGAAATTGCCTTGCTCATTTTTGTTCTCCTCCTAAAGATGATCAAAAACATCGTCTTGCACGGGGGTTCTGCACACACCCCGTTGTATACAATTATGATAACAAAAGGCGGACAAAAAAGAAAGACGCAAATTGTGGTTATGCAACTCAAAAACGTACAAATATTGCTCTGTTTTCCGCGCCGGATTTGACGCCATTGCTGAAATGAATAAACTTCGGACGAAAAACTGTGCAACATGTATACTTCAACAGGTTGCATAGAAAACGGGGACGCAGGATGGAAAGAACAGCAAAATTTGCAATAATTCTGTAAACATTTGCATCCTGCGCCTGAGAAAAAGCAGAGCAAGTCCCAGCGGCGGGGGTGCATAAGGCCGATGCCGGACGAAAAATGACTGATATATCAATTGCGCAAAAAAAGTGCGCCGGTGCCCTTGAGTGATATATCAGTCCGCACCGGAGCCGGGCGGCTTTGCGGGAGAAATAAGAGCAGCAAATATATGACGTCGGATGTCTGATGAATCTAAAAAACCGCCGCACAGAAGTCTGTGCGGCGGCTGACGGAACAAAGTGTGTTATTTGCGGCCTGCGTAAAAAGCCCGCCGCGCGCGGAAGTAGCACTGCGGGCACATGCTGACGTACTGAACGTCGTTTTCCAGGTCGATGGCCACCTGTTCGCCCTCAAAGACGAACTGGCCGTTCACCTTGCGGCAGTTGCAGATGGCCTTGCGGCCGCAGGTGCAGATGGTTTTCATCTCTTCGATGGTGTGCGCCAGCTCCAGCAGACGGGTAGAGCCCGGGAAGCCCTTGAGGGAAAAATCTGCCCGCAGACCGTAACAGATCACCGGGATGTTCAGATCTACCGTGACCATGAACAGCTGCTCGGCCTGCTCCGGGGTAAAGAACTGGCTCTCGTCGCACAGCACGCAGGCCAGCTTGGTGGCCTGGCTGGCTTCGCGCACCACCTCGAACACATCCATGTCCGGGCGGATCAGGCGGTCGGCCTTGCGGTGCACGCCCAGGCGGCTGACCAGTTCGCCGCCGCCTTTGGTGTCCACCTGCGGCTTGAGGATCAGCACCTGCATGCCCTGCTCTTCATAGTTGTGGGCCACCTGCATCAGGGCTGTGCTCTTGCCGCTGTTCATGGCACCATAGCGAAAATACAGTTTTGCCATGGCGTCACTCCTGGTTGCGCAGGCGGTAGCCCAGGCTCATCAGGCTGTCGCCCAGGTGAACGTTCTCCACTACCACATCGGGGTAGGGAACGGAGAGGTCGTAGTGGGAGAAGTTCCAGAAGCCCTCGATGCCCAGGTCCACCAGACGGCCGCTGACCTGCTCGGCACCGTCGCGGGGCACACAGAGCACGGCCACCTTGGGGTGGTGCTCGGCGCAGAAGACCTCCAGCTCGTCCACATGACGGATCTGGATGCCGTTGATCTCCTTACCCACCTCGTTCTGGGCCACATCAAAGGCGGCGATCAGCTTGTAGCCGTTGGCGTCGGTGGTGATGAAGCGGCTCACGGCCTTGCCCAGACGGCCGCAGCCGATCAGGATGGTGGGCAGGCGGTCGCCGTTGCCGAACAGCAGGCTCTCCAGAATGGAAAGCAGGTTCTCCACCGAGTAACCGATGCCCTGTCGGCCGTTCACGTCGCCGATGCAGTTGAAGTCCTGCCGGACCTGGGAGGCCGTGGTGCCCATCTGGGCGGCCAGCTCCCGGGAGGAGATGCTGGTGATGCCGTCAGCCTGCAGAGAGCGCAGGTAGCGGTAGTATTTCGGGAGGCGCTTGATCACGGGGAGCGAGGCTTTTGCGGGGGTATTCATGAGAAAAATTCTCCTTTCAAGCAAAAAATCGCCGCGTTTGCCCTGCACGAAAAAACGCCGGCGTGTGCAGCGCGGTGGATACGACACCGCGTATTGTCAATTCCATATCATTATAAAGTATACTGCACGGGAGACGAATGTCAAATACCAGACGAAAAAAAACAAAAAAATTACAAAAAATTAAGTGGTATGACCCTGCCGCAGAGGGATAACCGCCGGTTGGACGGGGCATGATGATGCAAAACAGAGCAAAAGGAGAACACAGAATGCCGGATACACACACCACCTCTGTGGACCAGCAGCGGCTGGAAAAAGAACGCATCGAGGACGACGGTACGGTCACCCTGACCCGGGGCGGCCATGCCATCCACTGTCTGACCGTCATCGGCCAGGTCGAGGGGCACACGGAAGCGCCGCAGGGGCAAAAGACCACCAAGTATGAGCATGTGATCCCCCAGCTGGCCGCCGTGCAGGAGGACCCCCGGATCGAGGGCCTGCTGGTATTGCTGAACACCGTGGGCGGGGATGTGGAGGCCGGGCTTGCGCTGGCAGAGCTGATCGCCAGCGTGTCCAAACCCAGCGCCACGCTGGTGCTGGGCGGCGGGCACTCCATCGGCATCCCGCTGGCCGTGAGCGCACAGCGCAGCTTCATCGTGCCCACCGCCACCATGACGGTGCACCCGGTGCGGCACTCCGGGGTGATCCTGGGCGTGCCCCAGACCATGCACTGGTTCGACCAGATGCAGCAGCGCATCACTGGCTTTGTGGCGGCCCACAGCGGCATGACCGAGAAGCGCTACACCGAGCTGATGCTCCACACCGGGGAGCTGGTCATGGATATGGGCACCGTGCTGGACGGCCGCCGCGCCGTGAAGGAAAAGCTCATCGACGAGCTGGGCGGCCTTTCGGATGCACTGGACTGGCTGCACCGTGCGATCGAGACCCGAGAATAACACAACAATAGGTTTGCCATTTGCCCCGGTGCGTGGTACAATAATAAAATCAAGAATTGTGTCTATGCGAACTGTGGGGAATGGAGAAGAATGGCAACGAAGAAACGAAAAACAACGACACGGCGCTCAACGTCGCGCAAAAAACGCGCGGAACAGCGCCTGCCGGCAGGGCTTGGGACCCTGTTTGCGGGGCTTTTGCTGGTGGGCCTTGCCTTTGTGGAAGGCGACTCAGTGTGGAAAACGCTGCATCAGGTGCTGTTTGGCCTGTTTGGCTGCGGCAGTTTTGTGCTGGGTGCAGCGGTGTGCTGCCTGGCCGTGCTGTACACGCGGGGCGAGGATCTGCTGCCCCACATCTGCAAGCTGGCGCTGGGGCTCGTGTTTGCAAGCGGCACGGTGATCGTGTTTTCCGACATCCAGCCGCAGGGGCTGTCGGCCTTCCAGATGGTGGCGGCCTGCTACCAGAACGGTTATCAGGCGTGGCTGTCCGGCGGCGCACTGGGTGCGGTGCTGGGCGGCAACCTGCTGCTGCTCTGCGGCCGGCCGGCAGCAAACTTCATCATGCTGGTGCTGGCGCTCTGCGTCAGCCTGTACATTTTTGACCTCACTCCGGCTGAGGTCTGGCAGTGGCTATGCGACGTGTCCGGCGGGGTGCACGCAAAGGGCGTGGCCGTGTACGAGCAGGGCGCAGCCCGCCGTGCCGAGCGCCGCGCCGAGCGGCAGGCCGCGCAGGAAGCCGCAGACGAGTACGACGAGACGGAGGACCTGGAAGAATACGAGGACGAAGCCGAAGCGGAAGAGCCCTTCCGTCTGGGTCTGCCGGATTGGATGTCCGGTGTGCTGCACTGGGGCCATAAGGTGACCCAGGAGCTGGAGCAGGCCCCGGACAGCCCGGCCGGAGCGCCGGACCAGCCCGTGCAGCCCCAGCCGGAACCGCAGGCGGCCCCAGCCGTGACGCCGGTGCGAGTGCGGGCATCCCGCCCGCGCGCTCCCTTTGATGTGGACCTTGGCCCGGACAGCACCGAGGTGAAGGAGGGCGGCAGCGAGCCCATCGAACCCTTCATCCCGGGGCCGGGCGGCACCTTTGGCATGGACCCGCTGCGCGCGGCACCCAAGCCCACCATCCGGCCCATCGTGCCGGATGCCGTGGAAACGGCGGCTGAGGACTTCTTTGCAAAGCCGGAGGAGACCCCGGCGGCAGAGACCACGGAACAGCAGCCCCGGCCGGTGCCCGGCAATCCCTTTGATACGCCCATCGCACGGCCTGCGGCTCCGGAGGAATCGGCTGCCGCGGCTGCGCCCATCCAGCCCGTGATGCCCACGCCGCAGCCGGACCAGCCGACCCGTGTGAGTGCCGAACATGCCATGGCCCAGCGCAGCGCCCCGGATGCGGACGGCTGGATCAGCATCACCGCCGAACCGGTAGAGGAAAAGGATATCAACTCGCTGGTGGCGGCAGCCATGGAAAAACCGGCGGCCTCTGAGCAGGCAGCTGCTACGGCCCCTGCTGAGGAAGCCGAGCCGGTGGACACCTACCAGTATCAGTACCCGCCCATCGAGCTGTTTGAAAAATCCAAGGAGGAAAGCGACCCCAACGCCGAGGATGAGCTGAAGGCCAACGCCCAGAAGCTGGTGGACACGCTGGAGAGCTTTGGGGTCCGCACCCGTGTGCTGGATATTTCCCGCGGGCCGTCGGTCACCCGGTATGAGGTGCAGCCCATGGCGGGCGTCAAGATCAGCCGCATCACCTCGCTGGCCGATGACATCGCCCTGAACCTGGCCGTGGCGGATGTGCGCATGGAGGCCCCCATCCCCGGCAAGCCTGCCGTGGGCATCGAGGTGCCCAACCACAAGCGCAGTGCCGTGTCCATCCGCAGCGTGTTCGAGAGCCAGAGCTTTCTGCGCATGACCTCGCCTTTGGGCATTGCCCTGGGCAAGGACATTGCGGGTGTGGCCCAGGTGGCAGACCTGTGCAAGATGCCCCATCTGCTCATTGCGGGCAGCACCGGCAGCGGCAAGTCGGTGTGCGTGAACAGCATCATCATGAGCCTGGTGTTCCGCTCCAGCCCGGAGGACGTCAAACTGCTGCTCATCGACCCCAAGGTCGTGGAGCTGGCCGAATACAACGGCATCCCCCATCTGCTCATGCCGGTGGTCACCGAGCCCCGCAAGGCGGCCGGAGCCCTGGGCAGCGCCGTGCAGGAGATGGAGCGCCGCTACCGTATGTTTGCCGAGAACAATGTGCGCGACATCAAGTCCTTCAACAAGCTGGCGGTGGAGCGGCCGGATCTGGAAAAAATGCCCTACATCGCCATCGTCATCGACGAGCTGGCCGACCTGATGATGGTGGTGGGCAAGGATGTGGAAGATTCCATCTGCCGCATCGCTCAGAAAGCCCGCGCCGCCGGCATGCACCTGATCGTGGCCACCCAGCGCCCCAGCGTGGACGTCATCACCGGCCTGATCAAGGCCAACATCCCCAGCCGCATCGCCTTTGCTGTGTCCAGTCAGGTGGACAGCCGCACCATTCTGGATGGTGCCGGTGCCGAAAAACTTCTGGGCCAGGGCGATATGCTGTTCATGCCGGTGGGCGCACCCAAGCCCACCCGCATCCAGGGCACCTTTGTGCGGGATGAAGAGATCAGCCGTGTGCTGGACTTCATCAAGTCCAGCGCCACCGTCCAGTACGACGAGGCCATGATCGAGGCCATGGAAAAGCACGCCATTCAGGACGGCAAGAAGGGCAGCAGCGGGGCCGATTCCGATGACGAGTCGGACTCCGACCCGATGTTCCAGCAGGCCGTGGATGTGGTCATTGACGCCGGGCAGGCCTCCACCAGCCTGCTGCAGCGCCGCTGCAAGCTGGGCTATGCCCGCGCGGCCCGCATCATGGACGAAATGGAGATGCGGGGCATCATCGGCCCCCACGAGGGTGCCAAGCCCCGGGCCGTGCTCATCAGCCGTCAGCAGTGGCTGGAGATGCAGATGAACCAGCCGGAGGAATGAAACCCTCTCAGGCGCTGACGCGCCAGCTCTCCCGAAGGGAGAGCTTTAGGAACGGGTAAGACACATTCTGCATATCAAAGAAGAGAGACTGAACGGAATACAAAAGAAGCTCCCCATCGGGGGAGCTGGCAACGCCGTAAGGCGTTGACTGAGAGGGTATTGAATCAACAAAAGGAGCATTATGGACAACTCTTCCCCAAAGATCTACACCGAATTTTTGCCCATCAGCCGGGCAGACATGGAAGCCCGGGGCTGGGACCAGCTGGACTTTGTGGTGGTGGGCGGCGACGCCTATGTGGACCACCCCAGCTTCGGCACTGCCATCATCAGCCGCCTGCTGGAAGCCGAGGGCTACAAGGTGGGCGTGCTGGCCCAGCCCCGCTACACCGACTGCGAGGACTTCAAGCGGTTCGGAAAGCCGAAGTACGGCTTCTTCATTGGCGGCGGCAACGTGGACAGCATGGTTAGCCACTATTCCGTGGCCAAGATCCCCCGCGCCGAGGACGAATATTCTCCCGGCGGCAAGGGCGGTGCCCGCCCGGACCGCAGCGCCACCGTGTACACCAAACTGGCCAAGCAGGCCTACCCGGACCTGCCGGTCATCCTGGGCGGTCTGGAAGCCTCCCTGCGGCGCTTTGCCCACTACGATTACTGGATGGACACCGTGCTGCCCAGCATCGCTGAGAGCTCCGGTGCGGACATCATCAGCTTTGGCATGGGCGAACACCAGACCGTGGAGATCGCCCGCCGTCTGGCCGCTGGAGAACCGGTGGAGCAGATCACCGATGTGGACGGCACCTGCTACCTGACCGACTTCGACCACCTGCCGGAGCGGTATGTGGAGTGTGCCGGTTTCAAAAAGGTGGCCAGCGATAAGACCGCCTACGCCAAGGCCTGCCGCATCCAGATGGACAATCAGGACGTGGTCAGCGGCCAGATCATCGTGCAGAAGCAGAGCGAGAAGTATCTGGTGCAGAACATCCCGGCAAAGCCGCTGGTGCGCTGGGAGCTGGACAAGGTCTACGCCCTGCCTTACACCCGCCGGTATCACCCCATCTACGAGGCCATGGGCGGCGTGCCCGCCATCCGGGAGGTGCAGTTCTCCATCATCCAGAACCGCGGCTGCTTCGGCGGCTGTAACTTCTGCGCCATCCAGCTGCATCAGGGCCGACGCGTCACCAGCCGCAGCGCCGACAGCATCGTGGCCGAAGCAGAGCGGATGACCCACGAGCCGGATTTCAAGGGCTACATCCACGACATCGGCGGCCCCACCGCCAACTTCCGGTTCCCGTCCTGCCGCGAGCAGATGCTGCGGGGCATGTGCAGCGGCGGCAAGCACTGCCTGGCCCCCACCACCTGCTCCCACATGATCGTGGACCACAGCGATTATCTCAAGATCCTGCGCCGGGTGCGGGATCTGCCGGGTGTGAAGAAAGTGTTCATCCGCAGCGGCATCCGCTTTGATTACCTCATGGCCGACCCGGACGACACCTTCTTCAAGGAGCTGGTGGAGTACCACGTCTCCGGCCAGCTGAAGGTGGCCCCGGAGCACTGCGCGCCCAACACCCTGGCCTACATGGGCAAACCGCCCATCGAGACCTTCAACAAGTTCAAGGACAAGTTCTATGAGCTGAGCAAGAAGGCCGGCAAAAAGCAGTATCTGGTGCCCTACCTCATGTCCAGCCACCCGGGCAGCACCCTGAAGGATGCCGTCTATCTGGCCGAGTACCTTTATAAGAACCACATGCGCCCGGAGCAGGTGCAGGATTTCTACCCCACTCCCGGCACCGTGAGCACCTGTATGTTCTACACCGGCCTCGACCCCTACACCCTCAAGCCGGTGTTCGTGGAAAAGACCCCCGAGGGCAAGGCCCTGCAGCGTGCATTGCTGCAATACTATGAGCCCCGCAACGCCGAAAAGGTGGTCAAGGCCCTGCGGATGACCCACCGGGAGGATCTGATCCCCCTGCTGGTGCCCGCCGAGGGCCGCCGCGCGGTGCAGCGCTCGGCCCGCCGCGCCGACAGCCCGGAGGTGACCATCCACAACGACGGCACCTACACCGTGCGCCCCAACCAGAAGGGCAAGGGCAAGCCTGCCCACGGCCCGAACCGCACTGCCGCCCCTGCCGGGCGTCAGCCCAGCCCGGGTGCCCGCTTTGCGCCGCACTCGGCCCCCGGACACAAACCCAAAAAGAATCAACAGAAAGAGAATACATCGTGGAAAACTGGAACAAAGAAAAAGTGACCCCGAAAAAGAAAACCGGCCTGCTGCAGCGGCTGCTGTCGCTGGCCGCTGCGGCCGCACTGGCCCTGAGCCTTGTAGGCTGTGGTACCTCGGCTGTGGTGCCGGGCGGCAGTGCCGACGTGGTGCCCAACCCTTCCTCTACGGCAGCCAGCGTGGATGCCCCGTTCGAGATGCACTTCATCGACGTGGGGCAGGCGCTGAGCGTGCTGGTGGAATGTGACGGCCAGTTCATGCTGTACGACGGCGGCAACGTGGACGACGGCAGCCTGGTGGTGTCCTACCTGCAGAAGCAGGGGGTGGAAGAGCTGCAGTATGTATTCTGCTCCCACGCCCACGAGGACCATGTAGGCGGCCTGGCGGCTGCGCTGGCCTACTTCCCGGCCAATCATGTATACAGCCCGGTGACGGAGGCCTCCACCAAGTGCTTCCGGGATTTTGTCAAGTACACCCAGCAGCAGGGCCTGCAGGTGGAAGTGCCCGCCGTGGGCACCACCTGGCCCCTGGGCAGTGCTAGCGTGACCATGCTGGGCCCCGTGGCGCAGTACAGCGACACCAACGATACCTCCATCGTGCTGCGCATCGACTACGGTTCCACCAGCTTTCTGCTCACCGGTGACATGGAAAAGACCGCAGAGAGCGACCTTGTGGCCAGCGGTGCCAATCTGAAAGCCGATGTGCTGCAGGTGGGCCACCACGGTTCCAGCACCTCCACCGGCTACGCCTTCCTGAACGCAGTCCTGCCGGAAATGGGCATCATCTCCTGCGGGGTGAACAACAAATACGGCCACCCGCATGAGGAGACCCTGAGCATTCTGCGGGACGCCGGGGTGGGCGTGTACCGCACCGACCTGCTGGGCACCATCACCATTGGCAGCGACGGCCAGAACTACACCGTGGGCACCGAGCATTTTGCCACCGATGCCGAGTTGAACCCCACCGACCCGGCGGCTGCCAGCACGGCACAGCAGGCTTACATCGGCAATGTGAACAGCAAAAAGTTCCACCTGCCCACCTGCCCGAACCTGCCGGCCGAGAAGAATCAGATCCTCTTCTCCAGCTACGACGAGGCCATTGCGGCAGGCTACACGCCCTGCTCCACCTGCATCAAATAAGAGTACTCCCTCAGTCAAACCCTTCGGGTTTGCCAGCTCCCTCTGAGATGGAGCCTTCTGACGGAACCGGGATGTTTCCTGTTGAAAGCGGAACGTTTCCGGACCGTCAAGGCCCCCTCCCCGAAGGGGCTGGCACGGCGTGAGCCGTGACGGAGGGATTTTTTGCATTCTCCGGGATTGATAAAATCCCATAGCTGCGGTATACTTAAAACCACTTTATTTCAAAAAAGCAAGGAGGAACCGCAGATGCAGCTGGGGCAGAGCAGGACCCTGCCGGTGGAAAAACCGGAGCAGATCGACCTTGCGCAGGCAGCGCGGTATTTCGGCGCGCGCGGGGAGGCGGACACCGCCACCATGGCCCTGCTGCAGCGCTGCGCCGTACCGTTGCTGGCAGCTGCGACGCCCCGCGCCGTCTGGCTGCGGGCGGAGGTGAAGGCGCTGGCCGAAGCCGGCATCCTGCGGGGCAGCGACGTGATGCGGCATCTGGAGGGCTGCGGGCAGGCCATTTTGCTGGCCGTGACCCTTGGCCCCGGGGTGGACGCCCAGATCCGCCGCGCCGGGGTGGGGGATATCGCCGCCGGTGTAGCGTCTGATGCGCTGGGCAGCGCCCTGGCTGAGCAGACCGCCGACGCGGCGGAAGCCGAGCTGCGCCAGCTGGCCGCAGCCGAGGGGACTTACCTCACCGGGCGGTTCTCGCCGGGCTATGGCGACTGGGACATCGCGGTGCAGCCGCTGGTGGCCGCCGCGCTGGACACAGCGCGCCGGGCCGGGCTGTGCGTCACCGATACCAACCTGATGACCCCCCGCAAAAGCGTGACCGCCATTCTGGGGGTCAGCGACCATCCGGTCAAGGGATATCTGGCCGGGTGCGGGCACTGTGTGCTGCGCACCCGCTGCGAATACAGAAAGAGGGGAAAGACCTGTGCAAGTGAGTGAACTTTTCAAGCAGAGCAATACCATCCTGCTGGACGGCGGCATGGGCACCATGCTGCAGGCTTCGGGCCTGAAGCTGGGTGCAAAGCCGGAGGAACTGAACATCACCAACCCGGAGCTGATCGAGAGCATCCATGCCAAGTATGCCGCTGCGGGCAGCCGCATCGTCAACGCCAATACCTTTGGCGCATCGGCCCACAAGCTGGCGGGCAGCGCCTACAGTCTGGAAGAGATCATTGCGGCGGGCATTGCCAACTGCAAGCGGGCCTGTACGCCCTATGGTGCGCTTGCCGCGCTGGATGTCGGCCCGCTGGGCGAGCTGCTGGAGCCCAACGGCACTCTGGCCTTTGAGGATGCCGTGGAAGAATACGCCCGCATCGTGCGGGCCGGTGCGGCAGCCGGGGCCGACCTGATCTTTTTTGAGACCTTTACCGACCTGTACGAGCTCAAGGCCGCGCTGCTGGCCGCCCGGGAAAACTCCAGCCTGCCCATCCTGGCCAGCATGAGTTTTGAAGCCGGCGGCCGCACCTTTACCGGCTGCACGGTGGAGAGCTTCGGCGTCACCGCCCGGGGTCTGGGGGCCAGCGCCGTGGGCATCAACTGCTCGCTGGGCCCCAAGGAGATCTTCCCCATGGCAAAGCGCCTGACCGAGGCCGTGCCCGGCAACTTCCCGGTGTTCGTCAAGCCCAACGCGGGTCTGCCCCGGGCCGACGGCAGCGGCTACGACATTACCCCGCAGCTGTTTGCGCTGGAAATGAAGCCCTACCGGGAGCTGAATCTGTTTGCCGCTGGCGGCTGCTGCGGCACCACGCCGGAGTTCATCCGGCTGCTGAACGAGGTGTTCAAGGGCTGTGTGCCGGGCCGCCCGGCCCACGCCATGCCCTCGGTGCTGTGCACCCCCATGAATTATGTCAACGTGGACGGCATCACCGTGGTGGGCGAGCGCATCAACCCCACCGGCAAAAAGCGCTTCCAGCAGGCACTGCGGGAGAATGATATGAACTACGTTCTGGAACAAGCCGTGAGCCAGGTGGAAGCCGGGGCGCAGGTGCTGGACGTAAACGTGGGGGCCCCCGGCGTGGATGAACCGGCCCTGATGCCGCAGGTGGTCAAGGCCCTGCAGAGCGTGGTCAGCCTGCCGCTGCAGCTGGATTCCTCCAACGTGCAGGCACTGGAAAACGGCCTGCGGGTGTACAACGGCAAGCCCATCGTCAACTCCACCAACGGCGAGCCGGAAAAGCTGCGGGCCATCCTGCCCCTGTGCAAAAAGTACGGCGCGGCCATCGTGGGCCTTGCCATCGACGAGCGGGGCATCCTGCCCGCCGCAGAGGACCGCGTGGCCATTGCCCGCCGCATCACCGAGGCGGCACTGGAAGCCGGAATCCCCCGCGAGGACATCTACATCGACTGCCTGACCCTGACCGCCAGCGCCCAGCAGAAGGATGTGCTGGCCACGGTGCAGGCGCTGGAAGCCTGCAAGAAGGAGCTGGGCGTGCGCACCATCCTGGGCGTGTCCAACATCAGCTTCGGCCTGCCCTGCCGCCCCTACCTGAACACTACCTTCCTCACCATGGCCATGTATGCCGGGCTGGATCTGGCCATCATGAACCCCTCCAGTGAAGAGATGATGGCCGCCGTATATGCCTACAATGTGCTGACCAACCGGGACGCGCAGAGCATGCAGTACATCGAGCGCTACGCAAACCGGGTGCCTGCCTCCACGGCCCTGAAGCAGGCAGCCCAGGCCGCACCTGCGGCGGCAGCTTCCGACGGGAGCGCTGAAATTTCCGGTCCCTATGCGGCGCTGATCAAGGCGGTGGAAAAGGGCCTGAAGGGCGACGCCGCTGCCCAGACCCGCGCCCTGCTGGCCGAAAAGCAGCCGCTGGAAGTGGTGGACGAAGCCCTGATCCCGGCGCTGGACATCGTGGGTGCCAAGTATGAGAAGGGCACCCTTTTCCTGCCGCAGCTGCTGCAGGCTGCCAGCGCCGCCCAGAGCGCCTTTGAGGAGATCAAGACCGCCATTGCCCAGAAGGGCGAGGGCAGCGCCAGCAAGGGCCGCATCGTGCTGGCCACCGTGAAGGGCGACGTGCACGACATCGGCAAGAACATCGTCAAGGTCATTCTGGAGAACTACGGCTTTGAGGTCATCGACCTAGGCCGCGATGTGCCGGTGGAGACCGTGGTGGACACCGTGCGGGAAAAGGATGTGCATCTGGTGGGCCTTTCGGCCCTGATGACCACCACCCTCAAGAGCATGGAGGAGACCATCGCCGCCCTGCATGCAGCCAAACTGGACTGCAAGATCATGGTGGGCGGTGCCGTGCTCACCCCGGAATACGCCGAAAAGATCGGCGCGGACTGGTACGCCAAGGACGCCAAGCGCAGCGCCGACATCGCCAAGGAATTCTTTGGGGTGTGATTCCTGCAAAAACAGAGAAGGAGAAAACCATGAAAAATACGGCTTTCAGCCTGATGACGGCATTGCTGGCAGTGATGAACGAAAGTGAACCGAAAGACCCGTACTATGTGCTGGCGCAGTATTTTTTGTATCACTTCGACCAGCTGCGGGATCTGAACATCTACGACGTGGCGGATGCCTGCTATGTGTCCCGCAGCGGCATCCGGCGGTTCTGCCAGTCCATCGGCTTTGACAACTTTTCCGACCTGAAGGCTGAGGCCGATGAATGGAAGCGCCAGTGCAACTACTTCATCGGCTACAGCGTGCGTCCGGACTACAAGGAACACCTTTCCGGCAGCATCGGGGAGATGATGGAGGAGATCAACCGCATTGCCACTCCCGCTGTACTGGATAAGCTGGCCGAAAGTATTCATGCCAGCCGACATGTGGTGCTCTTCACCTCGGATTTTTCCGGCATGGCGGCTCGCAGCTTCCAGCAGTCCATGGTGGTCATGGGCAAGCTGGTGCAGATCGTGTCCGATGCCCACTATACGCTGGATTATCTGAAAGTGCTGACACCGGAGGACCTGCTCATTACAGTTTCAGCCACCGGCAACTTTGCCACCCTGATGGAGCCAATGGTGCAGAAGGTTGCAGCCTATAAGGTGCTGGTGACGGTCAACCACGCCATAAAAATGTGGAAAAGCTACGATCAGGTGATCTACCTGAGCGAAAAGGACAACAGCGGTGCCCGCACGGTGTACTCCCAGTATGGTATGACCTATTTCTTTGATATCCTGTACAGCTACTATGTGAATAAATACCGGGAGACTGACCTGCTGCAGGGTCCAATTTCTGAACTGCCTTTGTCGGATTCTCAAAAAATGCGGGTGCAAAGATGTGCAGAATGACGGGTGAAACCGTGGAACTGCTCAAAAACAAAAGAATAAATTGTTCAACCATCCAAACGGGGTTCGCATCGCGAACCCCATTTTTTGTCGGAGATGTGTTACGATAGTCCTGCAAAGAATTGAACCCGCGGGGGCTTCTGCGACGGCAGAACAGACTGACAAAGATGGAAAGGATCACACTATGTATTACGGACACAACCCCAAATTCCCGGACAACTTCATGTGGGGCGCTTCCAGCGCTGCCTGGCAGGTGGAAGGCGGAGTCGCCGATGGCGGACGCACGCCGGCCATCATCGACCTGAACTCCAAGACCAAGAAGCCGTTTGCGGATAACACCTATGCGGCGGATCACTATCATCACTACAAGGAAGATGTGGCCCTGATGGCAGAGTGCGGTTTCTCCAGCTATCGTTTCTCGCTCAGCTGGTCCCGCATCATCCCTCATGCAGACGGCAAGGTGAACCCCGAAGGCATCGCGTTCTACAATGATCTGATCAATGAGCTGGTGGCCCACAACATCACCCCCATCGTTACCCTGTATCACTACGACCTGCCGGTCTGGGTGGATGAGCTGGGCGGCTGGAAAAGCCGCGACACCGTGGAAAGATTCGAGCACTACTGCCGCGTCTGCTTTGAGAACTTCGGCGACCGGGTCAAATACTGGCTGTCGCTGAACGAGCAGAATATGCAGATCTGCTATGGCAACTGGCTGGGCGTCAGCAAGGGCTGTGACGACTGGTTCAAGGATCAGTGGAAGATCAACCATATCATGAACCTGTGCCATGCCAAGGCTGTCAACGCCTGCCATGAGATGGTGGCGGGCGGCAAGATCGGCCCTGTGCCCGGCTGCGTGCCCATCTACCCGGAGACCTGCCGCCCCGAGGATCAGATCGCTGCTATGAACGCCGAGGAGTTCACCGAGAAGTTCTGGATCGATACCTATGTTTACGGCGAGTACAGCAACTTTATCAAGCACTACTGGAAAGAGAACGACATCGACATCGGAATGCAGCCCGGCGATGCAGAACTGATGAAGAGCGCCAAAATCGATTTCATCGCCGTCAACTGCTACCGCAGCAACGTTGCAAAGTATGCGCCGCATGACGCAAAACAGCAGGATTATCTGCTGAATAAGAACGGCGTCAAGGGCCAGATGGTGTTCCCCGTGGAGCCGGGCCGCTACGCTCTGACCCGCAATCCCTATGTCGAGTACACCGACTGGGATTGGGAGATCGACCCCTCCTGCCTGCGCTATGAGATGCGTTACCTGTGGGATCACTATCACCTGCCCATGATGATCACCGAGAACGGTTACGGCGCCCATGAGACGAAGGACGCCGACGGCCAGGTGCACGATCAGGGCCGCATCGACTACTTGCGGGAGCACATTTATCAGCTGGGCATGGCCATCGAGGACGGCTGCGAGGTCATCGCATACAACCCCTGGTCCTTCACCGATCTGCTGTCCACCGGCAATGGCATGGCAAAGCGTTACGGTCTGGTGTACATCGACACCACCGATGAGGAGCAGAACGCGGCCAAGAGCGTGGAAGAGCTGTCCATGAAACGTATCCGGAAGGATTCCTTCTACTGGTACTCCAAGCTGATCCGTTCCAACGGTCAGGACTGGGGAAAGGAGATGCTGAAATAATGGCAAAGAAGGATTATAAGGCCATGGCGGCCGGCATCATCAAGCAGGCCGGCGGAGCGGACAACATTGTCAGCGCGACCCATTGCATGACCCGTCTGCGCCTTGTACTGCGGGATAGATCCAAGTTTGACACCGATGCCGTCAAGCAGGTGCCCGGCGTGCTGAACGTCATCATCCAGAACGGCGAATATCAGGTGGTCATCGGCCAGGATGTCCCTGACCTGTATGAAGAGGTCGTCAAGATCGACGGCATCCAGGCCGGCGGCAGCGTGCAGGACGATGAGGCCGCAGCCAAGGATCTGGCACAGGATCACGGCAACATCGGCAACGCGATCCTCTCCTTCATCGGCGGCACGTTCAGCCCGGTGATCCCGGTGCTGGTGGCAGGCGGCCTGACTGGTGCGGTGCTGTCCCTGCTGACCAACGTGTTCGGCGTCTCGGCGGAGTCTGGCACCTACACCATCTTCTACGCCATCAACCAGGCGACCTTCTACTTCCTGCCCATCTTCATCGGCTTTGCAGCCGCTGCCCGCCTGAAATCCAATGGTTTCCTGGGCGCATTTCTGGGCGCGATCCTGCTGTACTCCAGCATCAACGGTGCCGAAGGTCTGGACTTCTTCGGCATCCCGGTGCAGGCTATCAGCTATAACAGCACCGTGTTCCCGGTCATTCTGGGCGTGCTGTTCATGAGCGTGGTCTACAAGTTCCTGCAAAAGCATATCCCGGTTTTTCTCAAGACCATCGTCGTCCCGCTGCTGACCATGCTGATCACGGTGCCTGTCACCCTGATCGTTCTCGGCCCCATCGGCAACACCGTGGGCACCTGGCTGGCAAACGGTGTTTACGCTCTGTACCAGGCAGTTCCCGCGCTGGCCGTCATGGTCATCGGCATCACCACCCCGCTGATGGTTTTCTTTGGCATGAACAACGCCACCTACCCTGTGGTCTTTGCCCTGATGGCAGCTGTCAACTCTGACCCGCTGATCTGCACTGGCATGGCTCCCGCAAACGTGGCCGTTGGTGGTGCCTGCTTGGCCGCATCCCTGCTGTCCAAGAGTGTGGAAGAAAAGTCCGTCAGCGTCTCCGCCGGTATCACCGCTCTGTGCGGCATCACCGAGCCGGGCGTCTACGGTGTGCTGTTCCCCAAGACCTACCCGCTGATTGGCGCTATGATCGGTGGCGGCATCGGTGGTCTGTTGGCCGGTATCCTGGGCATGACCCAGTACGTTATCTCCACGCCGGGCTTCATCAGCCTGCCTGCCTACATTGACCCCACCGGTTCCAGTTACAACCTTATCGTCTCGGTCATCGTGATGATTGTGGCTGTGGTCTTGGGATTCGTTGCAACCTACGCACTGGGCAAGCGCGCCGAAGCTAAGAAATAAGCCCCTGCAACAGGAAGAAAAGCAAGATCCCATCTGCAAAAGAAGAGCCGCTGCATCACACAAGAGAACGACGCGGCGGTTCTTCTTTTTTCGGCCCTCACAGGGAAGTGCTGTGGTGGGCCGGTACCGTAAAGTGTGGCCGACAAAGCAAATAAAAACACCTTCCATTGGAGCCGTTCTGCTCCAGCGGAGGGTGTTTTACATTATACGCTTTGTTTTTTCTTAGACTTGTTTGCCAGGCTGTCAACGAGCCACGAGGCGAAGAAACCCAGTGCAAGGCCCAGCACAAGGCCGCCCAGCACATCGGTGGGAAAGTGCACATACAGGTACAGCCGGGTAAAGGCGATGAAAGCCGCCAGCACCAGCGCGGGGACGCCCAACTTCCGGTTTTGCAGCCAGAGCGCAAAGGCTGCCGCAAAAGCCGAGGCCGTGTGCCCGGAGGGGAAGGAGTGCCCGTGGGGACGCTTGACCAGAATGGTGATCGCCGTGTTCACGTCGCAGGGGCGGGGCCGGGCGAACAGCGGCTTGAGGATGCAGTCCCCGGCCACCAGATACAGTACCAGCGCCGTGGCCATGGCGCACCCGGCCTTGCGGGTGCGGCGGAAGAGCAGCAAAAGCAGCGTGAACGCGATCCAGATCTCACCGTGCTCACCGGCGTAGTTGAGAAAGACGGCCAGCGCATCCAGCACCGGGTTGTGGAACTGCTGCAGCCAGTCCAGAAATGCGAATTCAAACGGCATAAAGAACCTCCTGTCTGTTGGTTCTATGGTAACACATCTTCCGGCCCACCACAACCCGGCAGGAAAAAAACAGGAGTGCAGAAATAAGTCACGCCTGTTATATTAGAATGTGATATTACAATGCGGAAAGCAAAAACGCCCGTTCCGACGGCAAAGGCCGGAACGGGCGCAGGATGCGAGAGGATCAGAGGCCCATCTCGGGCAGGGTGGGGTAGCTGTCGATGGCACCGTGCTTCTGTACGCTCAGGCCGCAGAACCGGTTGGAAAAGTCCAGGTACTCCTCCAGCTTTTTGCAGGACAGCTTTTCCAGCTTGTCCACCGTCACGCCGTCCCGGCTCAGCTGCCACAGGAAGGAGCCGATGAAGCCGTCGCCCGCACCGGTGGTGTCCACGGCCCTGACCTTCTGGCAGGGGGCAAAGGCATGGGCGGCGCGGGTGTAGGCGTAGGCCCCTTTGCTGCCGCAGGTGTACAGCACCAGCTGCACATCCCCGGCAAACAGCTGGGGCAGGGCGGCTTTGATGTCGGCGGTGCCGGTGAGGAACTCCAATTCCTCGTCCGAGACCTTCAGGATGTTGGACAGCGGCAGGAACTGCAGCACAGTCTGGCGCAGCATCTCCCGGTCGGGCCAGAGGGGAAAGCGGAGGTTCGGGTCAAAGCTCACGATCGCACCGGCCTCCCGGGCGGCTCCGATGGCGGCCAGATGGGCGTGGCGCATGGGGCTGTCCACCAGCGAGACGCTGCAGAAGTGCAGGGCAAAAGCATCGCGGAACCAGGCCAGGTCGATCTGCTCCGGGGCATACAGCAGGTCGGCCGAGGGCTTGCGGTAAAAGCTGAAGGTGCGGTTGCCGTCCTCCTCCAGGCTCACGAAGGCAAGGGCGGTGTTGGCCTTGTCGGTGAACACCAGATGGCTCAGGTCGATGCCGCAGGCTTCCAGCTCCCGTGCGATCTTGTGGCCGAAGGGGTCATCGCCCAGCTGGGTGAGAAAGCTGCTGGCACCGCCCAGACGGGCAAAGGCAGCGCAGACAT
>OJOV01001443.1_pt1 | contig 19066 bp, 15 predicted proteins | sample 1598281 | NCBI WGS metagenome assembly OJOV01 (sample SAMN03922469, study PRJEB24848) | human gut metagenome | isolation source: stool sample | host: Homo sapiens | place: Germany | collected 2010-11
TGATTCGTGCCTCCCGCGCCTCGAAAGTAGCGGGTGCTTTTCTGGTTCTCTTTTGACATCAAAAGAGAACAATTAGCCTTAATGAAAAAGCGCTCCATCCTGCGCCGCAGGCGCGAGAACCATTTCTGGTTCTCTTTTGGTGCGCAAAAGAGAACTTTAGCTTCTCTTCGCCGCCAGCGCAATACTCAGCTGTGCCACATCCGACGGCGACACGCCGGGAATGCGTCCCGCCTGCCCTAAGTTTTTCGGGCGGATGCGGGCCAGCTTCTCGCGGGCTTCCAATGTCAGGCCGGTGAGCTCTGTGTAAGAGAAATCCTCCGGGATGAGGGTCTTCTCGTGGCGGGCCACCTCGTGTATCATCCGGTCCTGCCGGGCAATGTAACCCGCGTACTTGATTTCAGTTTCCAGACGCTCAGCCAGCATGGGCGTAATACCCTCACCCCAGCCGATCATGCCCGCGATGAGCGGATAGTCGATCTCCGGCCGGCGCAGCAGCTCTTCGGCAATGCCGCCCTCTGCGGCCGGGGCGAGGCCCGCTGCTTCCATCGCGGCGCGCAGGTCCGCCGTGCGCAGATGGGCGTCATGCAGACGGCGGCGCTCTGCGTCCAGCACAGCCTGCGTCTGCTGGTACTTTGTCCAGCGGTCGTCCTGCACGAGGCCGTATTCCCTGCCGATGGGCGTCAACCGGGTGTCGGCGTTGTCCTGACGGAGGGTCAGGCGGTACTCGCTGCGGCTGGTCATCATCCGGTAGGGGTCCATGACGCCCTTGGTCACAAGGTCATCCACCAGCGTGCCGAGATAGCTCGACTGCCTGGGCAGGATGAGCTGGCTTTCGCCCAATGCGTTCCGGGCAGCGTTCAGACCGGCCAGAAGGCCCTGCGCGGCGGCTTCCTCGTAGCCCGAGGTGCCGTTGAACTGTCCCGCACCGTAGAGGCCCCGCACCACCTTGCTTTCCAGCGTGGCTTCGAGGCTGGTGGGGTCTACGCAGTCGTACTCGATGGCGTAGGCCGGGCGCATGATCTCAATATTCTCGAAGCCCTTGATGCTCCGGTAGAATGCATTCTGCACATCCTCCGGCAGACTGCTGGACGCACCCTGCAGATACATTTCCTCGGTGTTCTCACCGCAGGGCTCCACGAAGATGGGATGCCGGTCCTTCCCTGCAAACCGCACTACCTTGTCCTCGATCGACGGGCAGTAGCGCGGGCCGACGCCCTCGATCATGCCGCCGTAGAGCGGGCTGCGCTGGATATTGTCCAGAATGATCCTGTGCGTCTCAGGGTTGGTGTAGGCGATCCAGCACTCCACCTTGTTGTGCATCGGGGCATCGGTCATGAAGCTGAAGGGCTGAAGCTCATTGTCCGGGTCGCCGGGCTGGCATTCCAGCTTGGCGAAGTCGATGCTTCGCCGATGCACCCGGGCAGGCGTACCGGTCTTGAAGCGGCGCAGCGGCAGACCGGCGGCCTTCAGGCTCTCGGTGAGGGCGTTGGCCGCGTGCATCCCGTCGGGGCCGGAGGCGTACCATGCATCGCCCACGAAAATTTTTCCGCCGAGGTTGGTGCCTGTGGCGATGACCACGCACTTTGCGCCATACTCCCCGTTCAGCTGGGTGACGATGCCCTTCACATGGCCGTCCTCCACCTCGATGGAAATGATTTCCGCCTGATGGATGGACAGCCCCGGCGTCAGCTCAAGGGCGTGCTTCATATATTCATGATAGCGCTTGCGGTCGGTCTGGACGCGCAGAGCGTGGACAGCGGGGCCTTTGCCCTTGTTGAGCATCCGGCTCTGTAAATAGGTGGCATCTGCCGCAAGGCCCATCACGCCGCCAAGAGCATCCAATTCGCGTACCAGCGTACCTTTTGCCGTGCCGCCGATGCTGGGGTTGCAGGGCATATTGCCGATGGCGTCCAAGCTCATCGTGAACACCGCCGTCTTTGCGCCCAGCATCGCGGCAGCATGGGCCGCCTCAATGCCCGCATGTCCGGCACCGATGACGATAACGTCGTAGTCTCCTAAATGGTTCATACTTTCCTCTATTTGCAACATAAAATCTTCGGCGAAGCCGTAAATCGGAGAAACGAGAAAAAAGCGTTTAGCGAAGCGGCTAGCTTTTTTCCGTTTCGACTTCTCCTTTGGGGTCTGAAAGGGGCGAGCAGCCCCTTTCTCGTGGATCCCTGTCCTTGCCGCGCTAAACACGCGGCATTTGCTTCGCAAACCGGACTGTCGGCTTGAAAGCCCCACTGGGGCTTTCATGGCTTCGCCACCGCCGAGCCTCTCAATCGCTGGTGGTTTTCTGGTTCTCTTTTGGTGCGCAAAAGAGAACTTAGCCCTGCGTAAAATTGATTTTTACTTCCCCACGCAGAATCTCTCAAATACCTCATTAATGACCGCCTCCGAGGCGTTCTCCCCTGTCAGCTCGCAAAGTGCATCCAGCGCGTCGTCCACACAGACCGACACAGCGTCCAGCCCGAGCCCCTGCGCAGCGTCCAGCGCTCCGGCTACGGCATCCCGGGCGCGGGTGGCGGCAGAAAGCTGCCGCTGTCCCGAAAGGCTGGCGGCGTGGGGGTCGATTTGGTTGGTCCCCAACAGGCGGGCTACCGCCGCCGCGATGACCTTCCGCGCCCCCTCTTCCTGACAGCAGACCGGCAGCACCATCGCAAAATAGGGTGCGATGAGCTCGGCGTCAAACCGGGTGGGCTTGTCCTCTTTATTGACCAGCGCGATGGCCGGACGCCCCCCGCAGCGCTGAGCCAGCTCCAGGTCCTCCCGGGTCGGGCGCTCCGAGCCGTCGAAGACGGCGAGGATAAGCCCCGCCTCGTCCAGCTTCTTCCAGCTGCGGCGGATGCCTTCGGCTTCGATCTCGTCTTCCGTCTGACGCAGACCGGCGGTATCAAAGAGATTCAGCCGGACGTCGCCCAGCTGGACAGCCTGCTCCACCACGTCGCGGGTGGTTCCGGCCACCGGCGTGACGATGGCCCGGTCGAATCCGGCCAGCAGGTTGAGCAGGGTGGATTTGCCCGCATTGGGCTTGCCCACGATGGCACAGTCCACGCCCTCGCGGAGGACAGCGCCTGCATCGTAGCTCTGGATGAGGGCGTCCAGCTCCTGCTCTACCCCGCCTAAAACGTCGCAGAGATGGCTTTGGCTCAGTTCCGGGACATCTTCCTCAGGGAAATCCACCCAGGCGGCCAGATGGGCCTGCAAGGCCGTCAGAGCATCTTTCTGGGCCGCTATCTTCCGGGCCAGCGCACCGTTCAGGGAGGCATTTGCCAGCGCGGCCCCCTGTCGGCCATCGGCGGAGATGATGTCCATGACGGCTTCGGCCTGGGTCAGACTGAGCTTGCCGTTTAGGAAAGCGCGGCGGGTGTACTCGCCGGGAGCGGCAGGCGACGCGCCCGCCGCAATGCAGGCTTCCACCAGCCGCCGGGCGACTGCACTGCCGCCGTGGCAGGAAAGCTCCACCACATCCTCGCCGGTGTAGCTGTGGGGCGCGCGGAAAAACAGCGCCACGCCCTCATCGAAAGCCTCTTCCCCCTCCACGAACGCACCGAACATGGCCGTATAGCCTTTGGCGTCCGCGACTTTTTTGGCTGGGTTGGCCGGACGGAACACCTTCGCTGCCACTTCATAACTTTCCGAGCCGGACAGCCGCACGATGGCGATGCCGCCCGCACCCGGAGCGGTAGCAATGGCCGCAATGGTCGAATGCTGCATCTTCTCCCCTCCTTATGCGCAGATGAATACAGTATATTCTACCACGAACCGCCAAAAAAAGAAATATGCTGCGCAAAAAAGGGTGTGCAGCCCCTAAGAGACTGCACACCCCATTGCGTGTGAAAGAAAAATCAGAATGCGGCAATATCGGCCGTAGTGATGGCCTTGCCGGGCAGGGTGCGGCTGTCGGCGTTCTCCGACAGAGCCAGCTTGCCCTCGCGCAGCAGCTTGACGGCCTTCTCGTGGTCAGCCGCGTTCCAGTTGTCGCCCACGAGCTTCCAGTTGTTGTCCACGTGCGGCTCGATGGTGCCGCCCTTGACGGTGCGGATGTACTCGCCCAGCAGTTCGCGGATGCCGCCCACATCGCCGCGCACGTCGATCTCCAGCAGCTTGGGCAGCTCGTCGCCCTCCTTGAAGATGTCGGCATAAGCCAGCAGCTGGGTGGTGGCACGGTAGTTGTTGACAGCCACCACGAAGCTGTCATCGTCCTCCACCGGACGGCCATCCATCCAGGTCAGGTTCTGGATGCGGTTGCCGGGCTGCTTGGAGATGTCGAGGTCATACTTGACGCCTGCAAAGGCATCGTACAGGTAATAGCGGACGGAAGAGTCGAATGCGATGGTCACATCGCCCGGCTCCCAGGTCTTGAAGAAGGCAGCAGACCACTCCATGAACTGACGCAGCTGCCAGCCGTTCATCTGCAGCTTGTACAGGGTGTTCTGGTAGGTGTAGATGCTTGCCATGTCGCACTTGCGGATGGTGCCCTCGCGCATCTGGGAGGTCATGGAGGTCAGAGCCGTTGCGGCCACCTGAGCGTCGGTGTAGTACATCTGTACCTCGTTGATGAAGTCCAGCAGAGCGGTATCCTGCACCATGGCCTGCGGCAGGCAGTCGATCTCGTTTTCGGGGGCCAGATCACCGCCGACCAGCTGGCCGATGGGGGTCACGGCGTCGTCCTTAGCGCGCTGGTCGTACTCTGCCAGCAGAGCGGTCAGCTCGGGGTCGGGAGCGTAGTCCTTGATGGTCAGGTTCTCAGAGGTGCGGTTCTTCACCTTCCACTTGCCGTTCAGGCCGCGCTCGAGATAGACATGGATGTCGGAGACGGTGGCACCGGCATTCTTGTTCTCGACCACCAGCACGCCGTTGATCATCTTGTTGGGGATGCTCTTGTGGCCGTGAGCGGCGACGATGACGTCGAACTCGGGGCAGGCATTTGCCAGGTCGGTGACGCCGGAGCCATAGACGCCGTACTCATTGTCAACATCCATATGCATAACGCCGATGATGACATCCACATCGTTCTTGATCTTATCAATGATCTTGCGGCTCTCGTCCACCGGGTTGGTGACAGTCCAGCCCTCGAGGTTCTTGGCGTCCCAGCGGGTGATGTTGGGAGTGACCATACCGATGACGCCGATCTTGACGCCGCCCTTGTTGATGATGGTGTAGCCGTCCGCCAGAGGCTTGCCTTCGGGGCTGTAGACGTTGCCGGTCAGCACCTTGGCCTTCTGCTGGGAGAGCACCTTTTCCAGCGTGGCCATGCCATAGTTGTACTCATGGTTGCCGGTGACGTAGACATCGTAGCCGATGGCGTTCTGAGCAGCGATCATGGGGTGGACATCGTCGTTCAGGAACAGCTCAGCGGAGTTTGCCTGAATGGTGTCGCCTGCATCCACGACCAGCGTGGTCTTGGTGCGGTTCTCCTTGATGGCAGTTGCCTGCTGGGCCACGCTGCCGGAGGCGTCGGCCTTGTTGGCGGCGTAATCCCAGGGGTCAAACTTACCGTGGGTATCGCTGGTGGCAAGGATCTGCAGGTCCATGCTCCACAGGTCTTTGATGCCGGCAGCGGAAGCAGCCGGGACCAGACCACTCATTGCGGCGGCGGTAGCCGATGCACCGGCCACGCGCAGGAAATTACGGCGGGAGATCTTATTCTGTTCCATAATAATTCCTCTCTTTTTTGCTTGGTATACACTCCGAAGCATTTGTAGCTCTAGTATAAGGCTTGTCGACATTGTTTTACAATGTGCAAGTAGGAGAAAAATTTCTTCCAGAATTGTACATATTCTCCAATTTTCCGATAAGAATGACTTTTCTTTCGAAATCATTCTTTCAGATTTGCTTTTCATCGTAAACCATCTTCATGCAAAAGATGTGTAAATTTATAGTGTTCCTCGTGCAAAAAAAAGACCCTCCCCTGCACGGCTTCCGCCATGCGGGAGAGGGTCTTATCCTTCAGCTTTTACAGCTCGATCTTGCCGAAGCTCAGATCCGCGAAGTCATCCACACGCTCGGTGCGCTTGGGTGCCACAGGGGCAGCATTCTCGGCATCGCGCGGGGTGTAGGTGCGCTCAGGCACATTGGAGCGGTAGCCGCCCCGGCCGCCGCCATTGCGCGGGCCGCAGCCATTCCGGTCACCACGGCGCTCGCCGCCGCGATGATAGCCGCCATTGCGGCCATTTCCGTTGCGGTCACGGCCGCCGCGGGGTCCGCGGGGACGTGCATTTGCGCTCTCAGCCACAGCGTTGGGGTCGGTGGAGTAGATGACCACACGGCGGTCACGGCCCTCGCCCTTGCTCTCGCTGCGGACGCCCTCCATCTTGCCGATGGCAGAGTGGATGATGCGGCGCTCGTAGGGGTTCATAGGCTCCATGGCAAAGCTGCGGCCAGTGCGGCGCACCTTGGCACCGATGCGCTGTGCCAGTGCGGTCAGGTCGCTCTCGCGCTTGTCGCGGTAGCCGGCCACGTCGAGGCCCAGCTTGATGTAGTCGCCCTCGAGGCGGTTTGCCACGAGGCTTGCCAGATAGGACAGGCTCTCCATCGTCTCGCCGCGGCGGCCGATGAGGGCGCCCATCTTCTCGCCGTCCAGACGGATGATGGTAGCCTCACCCTTCTGCACAGCGCTGAACTTGACGTCCTGTACGCCCATCTTCTCGATGACATCCTTCAGGTAGTCCACAGCGGCCTTGACCTTGGCGTTCTCCTCGATGTTGATGGGGACTTCCACCTCTTCGTCCTCGGCGGCGGGAGCAGCCTGCTCTTCGGCAGGGGCAGCTTCCTCAGCGGGTGCGGCAGGCTCTTCCACAGCAGCGGGAGCTTCAGGAGCAGTCTCTTCGACGACAGGCTCAGCCGCCACAGGAGCAGCCTTCTCCTCCACAACGGGAGCTGGCTCCTCAACAGGGGCAGCAGGAGCTGCCACAGGCTCGTCCGGCAGCTCGACGCTGACGCGGACCTTGGCGGGAGTGAGCTTCAGGCCCAGAAAACCGGTCTTCTGGGGCATTTCCAGCACTTCGTAGCTGACGTTGATGTCGTCCTTTTCCACGCCCAGCAGAGCGCAGGCGTTGGTGCGTGCTTCATCGACCGTCTTGCCGGTCGCTTCCTGCGTACGGATCATAACCGTCAATCCTCCTTTTTGTTCTGCAGCTCGCTCAGCGGGACAGTGCGCTCGTCCTTGTAGCGCTCAGCATCCTGCTGGCGGGCATACTCGAGGCGGCGCTTGTTCATCTCGCTGGCAGAGATGTTCTTTTCCACGACCTCACCGGTCTTCTCGTCCTGGACCTTGATGGTGGTGCTCTTCACGCCGCGCTTCTCTTCCTTCTTGCGGGAAGCGATCTCGGCCTTGACCTGTTCCTTCATCTTCTCGGGATCATAGATCTTGCGCATGACCTGGGTCTGGACGGTCATCACGATATTGGAAATGACGTAGTACAGAGAGAATGCGCAGGGAACGGTAAAGCAGAAGAAGACGTACATCAGAGGCATCATATACATGGTCAGCTTCATGCTGCCCTGCATCTCCTGGCCGGAGGCCTTCATGCTGATGTGGGTGGAGATGAACATGGTGACGACAGCCAGGATGGGGAAGATCAGCAGGGGCAGGTTGTCTGCTGCCAGGCTGTACTGCGGCACACGGGTCAGGTCGATGCCGAAGAAGTCCATGTGCTGGCCGAACTCCGTGATGGTGTTCAGCTGGTCTGCGGTGAACACAGAGGTGACGGTGGACTCACCGGCCAGCACCTGTGCAATGATATTGGTGTCGCGGGTCACCTGAGTGAAGCTGATGCCCAGAGCGGTCATGGCATCGCCTGCGGCGGTGATGGCCTCGGCGCCGATGTGGAAGATGCGCTGCAGCGGGCGGTACACGACCTCGATGACGCCGAACATGACGAGGAAGTTGACCAGCATGGGCATACAGCCGGCTGTGGGCTTATAGCCGTACTCCTGCTGGAGCTTGAGCAGCTCTTCCTGCTGCTTTTCGGGCTTGTCCTTGTACTTTTTCTGGATGTCGGCGATCATCGGCTGGAAAGCGGACATCTTGGCCATGCTCTTCTGCTGGTTGAGCTGCAGAGGGATGCTGATCAGGCGGATGACGATGGTGAAGATGATGATGTCCCAGCCGTAGTTCGGGATGAGGTTGTAGATCCACTCCATCACATAGCCGAGAGGTACACCGAGGATGTACAAAATATTCATGTCTCTGTCCATTCTGCCCCGCCTGTGGTGCGGGACGGTTATTTTTATCGTAGGACGCGCCGCCCACAGTTCAGCACGTCACAAGAAGCAATGATAATAGCATTTCCTCTCAGCCTCTCCTATCAGGAGAGGTGTCACGCCGCAGGCGTGACGGAGAGGTTTTCCTCCCCTCTGCCGCCCTTTTTCAAAGGGCATTGACGGAGAGGTCTTCCCCGCTTCAGCGCCCTTCCAAAGAGCATCGACGAAGAGGTTTTCCCCGCTTCAGCGCTCTTCCAAAGAGCATCGGCGAAGAAGTTTTCCACTTATTTTTCGTGTCTGGTGGAAAACAGAGCCGAGGCCGAGAGATGCCGGGCCGGATTTTTCCAGCGGCCCTTTTCCGGTACGGGGTCGTAGCCCCAGCGGCCCAGCGGATTGCACCGGGCGATGCGCCATGCCGTCAGCAGCAGCCCTTTGACGCAGCCGTGGGTGCGGATGGCCTCGATGCCGTACTGGCTGCAGGAGGGCGAAAAGCGGCAGTTCCGCCCCAGCCCCGGGCTGATGAACTTCTGGTAGAGCCGGATGAGCCCGCAGAGGGCTTTCTGAAAGATGCTCACGCCTCGGGCTTCCGGACCGGCGGCAGGGTGGCCGGGGGCTTTGCGCCCGGCTGCTTTGCCTTATCCGGCAGGCCGGCCTGGGCGAAGAGCTTTGCCACGATGGCGCTGAGCTGCCAGCTCTTGAGCCGGGGGGTCATGCCCCGGGCCACGAAAACGAGGTCGTAGCCGCCGATGTTGTAGTCGAGATGCTCGTCGATGGCGGCCTTCATGACGCGGCGGGCGCGGTTGCGCTGCACGGCGTGGCCGATCTTTTTGGTGGCCGTCAGGCCCACCCGGGTGCGCTTGCTCCGCGTTTTGAGCACGTAGAGCACCAGCGCCTGGTTGACATAGGACTTGCCGCGGGCATACACGCGGCCAAACTCGCCGTTGCGGCGGATGGGACGATAGCGCATCCTGTGCGCCTCCCTTCAGGTGATGTGGGAGCACCGCCCGGAAAAAAGCAATGCTCAGTGTTCAGTATAGCAAAAAAACGCCGACATGAAAAGCTCATCCGGGCGTTTTCTCTGCCAAATCTTTGACAGTTTTTTTAGGCAATGCGACTATTCACCGCAACTTTCCGGCCTTTTTCCCGAATGCCGGGTAAAAAAATAAGACCGCCAATCCAATATCAGCGGCCTTTTTGCGCATATTCCATTCTGCGCCGGACCTGATGCATACTGCTCAGGATCAGACGGTCAGGCTCTTGCGGCCCTTAGCACGGCGTGCGTTGATGACCTTGCGGCCGTTCTTGGTGCTCATGCGGGTCAGGAAGCCATGAACTTCCTTGCGCTGACGCTTCTTGGGCTGAAAAGTTCTCTTCATGGTGTATTTCCTCCGTAAAAACTCGTCCCCGGTATGGGGTCTATTCTGGTCCCAAAATGGGGACAGGCTTGCAATTCAACAGTATATCGCACACTATGGCCTTCTGTCAAGCATTTTTTTCGCTTTCCTTCAAACTTTTTTGAAAAACCTCTGTGGAGAAACTTTCAACTTTTTCACCCATTTCCCGTGGAAAACTTTTTATCCACAATATCTTGTGGCTTTTATCCGCCTTGGACACAAGGCCGTTTCCCAGACGCAGGTATGTCTTTTTTATGTATTATAAATTACCTTATATAATATAGACGCAGGGGAATTTTTGTGGTATACTAACCTGGTATCAGCAGCATTGTTGAAAACTTCAATGGAGTGGATGTACTATGGATTCTTTCAAGGACGTTTTAGAGGCTGCCCAGAGCTACTGCAAGGCGCAGATGGCGGAGCCGACGTATAATCTCTATATCGACGGGTTGGAGCCTATCAGCTTTGAGGACTCCAGCCATATCACCCTCTCGGTGCGCAACGACTTCATCTGCAAGATCGTGACGGACCGTTATCTCGGCCTGCTCAAAGAGGCCTTCAAAACAGTGCTGGGCTTTGACGTGGACATCACCCTCGTCGTCCCCAGCACGCCGCCCCACGAAGTGGTGCTGGCCCAGCAGTACGAGGCGAATCCCGCCTCCCCGCAGGGCAACTATGAATTCACCTTCGAGAACTTCATCAAAGGCCCGTCCAACCAGTTTGCGTTTGCTGCGGCGCAGGCTGTTGCGGCCAACCCCTCCGGTGCCTACAACCCGCTGTTCATCTACGGCGGCTCGGGCCTCGGCAAGACCCATCTGCTGACGGCCATCCAGACCGAGATCAAGCGCACCCACCCCGACTTCGTCATCATGTATGTCACCTGTGAGCAGTTCACCAACGAGCTGATCGCGGCCATCCGCGCCGGCAGCACCGAGGACTTCCGGATGAAGTACCGCGTGGCCGACCTGCTGCTGGTGGACGACATCCAGTTCATCGCGGGCAAGGAGTCCACCCAGGAAGAGTTCTTCCATACCTTCAACTCCCTCCACGATGCCCACAAGCAGATCGTCATCGCATCCGACCGCCCGGCCAAGGAGATCAAGAGCCTGGAAGAGCGTCTGCGCACCCGCTTCGAGTGGGGCCTGACCGCCGACGTCCAGCCGCCGGATTTCGAGACCCGCGTGGCCATCGTCAAGCGCAAGGCGGAGCTTCTCCACCTCGATCTGCCCGAGGACGTGGCCGAATTCATCGCCAACCATCTGAAAAATAACATCCGCCAGCTGGAAGGCGCAGTCAAAAAGCTCAACGCCTACTATATGCTCGAGGGCATCCAGCCGGTCATCAGCGTGGCACAGAATGCCATCAAGGACATCCTCAACGAGACCCAGCCTGTGCCTGTCACCATCGAGAAGATCGTGGGCGAGGTATCCCGCACCTTCAACGTCTCCCCTGCCGACATCCGCGGCACCAAGCGGAACGCCAATGTGGCCTCTGCCCGCCGTGTGGCCATCTACATCCTGCGCGAGGTCACCGGCATGAGCATGGAGGAGATCGGCCGGGAGTTCTCGGGCCGTGACCATTCCACCATCGTCTACTCCCTCAAGACCATGGAGCGGGACATGAAGAACGACCAGCACCTGCGGGAGACGGTGAGCGACATCATCAAGAATGTGAAGGCTTAACGCACCAGAGCCGGTGCAAAAGTCATACTCATTCAGGGGTCAAACCCCAAAATATGGGGAGAAAGAGGAACAAAAAGGGGAAAATAGACCTAGATATTGTGGTGAAAGGCCGAAACTTTCCACTCTTTCCACATGGTTTTCAACATTCAACTTCCGTTTTTCACAGCGGATGTGGAAAGAACCACCGCTCTCCCCGATTCAACATTCCATTCACAGTTCCTCAACATCTCCGTGGAAAACCAAATCCCCGCATCCCGGCAAGGGTTTGCAGAGTTTTCCACATCTTCCCCACCCCCTACTACGATTACTACAACAAGTTCAATAAAGAAAACAGGTTTTTGCATCGGATCCCATGAGGAACGACAGCAAAACTGACGCAAAAAAGGAGAGAAGAAGATTTGAACATCATCTGCGACAAAACTCTTCTGAGTGCAGCCATTGACGGCGTATCCAAAGCAGTCACTCTGCGCTCTACCATCCCGGTACTGGAGGGCATTTTACTGAAGGCAGAAGGCTTCCAGCTGACCCTTACCGGCTACGACCTCGAAATGGGCATCGTGACCACCATCGAAGCCAATGTCAAAGAACCCGGTGAGATCGTGCTGAATGCCAAGCTGCTCAGCAGCATGATCAGCCGGATGCCGGCAGGCCAGATCACCATCCAGTCTGCCGATAATGGCAAAACCACCATCCAGAGCGGCGTGGCGCAGTTCGAAATCCAGTCCATGTCGGCCACCGATTTCCCCGAGCTGCCCAACACCGGCGCCGAGGAGACCCTGACCATCAAGACCGGCGTGCTCCGCGATATGATCGACCGCACCCTCTACGCTGTCAGCCAGGACGAGAAAAAACCTGCGCATACCGGTGAACTTTTTGAAATAGAGCCGGATAAAATGACCATCGTTGCCCTGGACGGCTACCGTCTGGCCATCGTGGAACGGCCCGTCACTGCCGTCAAGGACATCCGAATCATCGTCCCCAGCAAGACCATGACCGAAGTGTCTCATCTGCTGCCCAACGACGACGAAGAGCCGGTCCACATCTGTGCCAACCGCCGCTACGTTGTGTTCATGACCGCCGGCTACACCATCATGAGCCGCCTCATCGAGGGCGAGTTCCTCAACTATCACAACGTCATTCCGGCAGGCAGCCGCACCCGTGTGACCATCGACACCAAGGAGTTCATCGAGACCATCGAGCGCGCTTCTCTGATTATTACAGAGCGTTTAAAAAATCCCCTCCGCATCACTTTTACAGAGGGTAAAGTCGTCGTCCGCTGCCAGACCAATCTGGGCCGCGTCGTCGATGAGTTCAATGCCGAGTGCGAGGGCGACGAGGTGGAGATCGGCTTCAACAACCGCTACCTGTTGGACGCGCTGCGCAATGCGCGCACCGAGAAAGTGCGGATGGAGATCAGCGGCCCGCTGAGCCCGGTGAAAGTGCTGCCGGTGGAGGGCAATGACTTCCTGTATCTGGTCCTGCCCGTCCGCTTCAAAAACGACTGAGAGGCGTAATAAAATGCAAAAGATCCTCATCCATACCGAATTTATCAAGCTGGACGCCCTGCTGAAATATGCGGGCCTGTGCGAGACCGGCGGCGAAGCCAAGGAGCTCGTTCAGGGCGGGGCCGTGAAGGTCAACGGCGAAGTCTGCACCATGCGCGGCAAGAAGTGCCGCCCGGGCGACACCGTGGAGCTGGACGGCCAGACCATCGAGATCGGGATGGGCGGCTGATGCGGCTGCTCTCTCTCGAAGTCGAAAATTACCGGAACATCGCCTCGGCCAGCCTGACGCCGGGCCGGGAGCTGACGGTCATCTGCGGCAACAACGGCCAGGGCAAGACGAACCTCCTGGAAGCCATCTGGCTGCTTACCGGCGGCAAGAGCTTCCGGGGCGGCAAGGACGCAGAGCTGGTGCGCCGGGGCGAACCCTTCGCCGTGCTCAAAGCGTCCACCCTCCGCGCACAGCAGGAAGAGCAGGAAAAGGAAGAGCCGAACCGTGTCCGCCTGACGGTGGGTGCGCCGGACTCTCCCCGCCCGGGCCGGACAGTCTCGGTGAACGGGGGCGCAGTCAAGCGGGCGGCCAGCCTTGCGGGCAGCTTTCCGGCGGTGGTCTTCGACCCCGGACACCTGAGTCTCGTGAAGGGCGCGCCGGAAGGGCGGCGGAAATTTCTGGACGCTGCCCTCTGCCAGCTCTACCCCGGCTACCTGACCCTTTATCGCCGCTATGTCCGGGCTTTGCAGCAGAAAAACGCGCTGCTTCGACGCTCTTCCAATGGCATGGAGCGGCCTTATGCCGAAAAGCGGGCCTTGTTAGAGGTGCTGAATGTGGAGCTTGCCCAGCAGGGCGAGGCCATCCAGCAGCGGCGCAGAGCCTATCTCGCCGCCCTCTCCCCGCTGGCCTGTGCCAACTATGAGGAGCTTTCCCGCGGGGCGGAAACACTGAGTCTGCGGTATGCGGCCCAGTTCGAGCCGGGCGGTCTGGCCCAGCTTCTGCGGCAGAAAATGCCCGAAGAGCTGCGGGCCGGGCAGAGCCTCTGCGGCCCTCACCGGGAAGATCTGGACCTTCTTCTGGATGGTCAGCCCGCAAAAGTGTATGCAAGTCAGGGACAGCAGCGGAGCGTCGTGCTCAGCCTTAAAATGGCCGAAGCCGCCGCAGCTGCCTCCATCACGGGCGAACACCCGGTGATGCTGCTGGATGACGTACTCAGCGAGCTGGACGATGGCCGCAAGCAGTATCTGCTCACCCGGATGCGGGAAAAGCAGACCTTCGTGACCAGCTGCGACGACACCGCTTTCCTCAAAACGGACGGCGAGGTCTACCGGATGAACGGCGGCGTGCTGACGAAAGTGTGATGCAATGTATGTACACCTTGGCCGCGATTATGTCCTGAACGACCGGGACATCATCGGCATCTTCAATCTGGAAACGACGACCATCTCACCCCGGGGGCGGGAGTTTCTGAACTACGCCCAGAAAAACGGGGCGGTGGTGAGCCTGTCCGATGAGCTGCCCCAGAGCTATGTGCTGGCAGATTCCCCGGTGGATACGATCTATCTCTCGGAGCTGTCGTCGGCTGCGCTCAAACGGCGCACGGAGATGAAACTGGAATAAGCCAACCAGCGATTGATCGCTTTTACAAATAGTAACGAAAAAACGAAACAAAACAAAAGGGAGAAAGGAAATGGAAGAGGAAATCATTACCAGTACCAACGCAGAAACTGCGACGGACCATGAATACAACGCCAGCGAGATCCAGGTCCTGAAAGGTCTGGAGGCAGTGCGCAAGCGCCCCGGTATGTATATCGGCTCCACCGGCGAGCGCGGCCTGCACCATCTGGTGTACGAGATCGTGGACAACGCCATCGACGAGGCTCTGGCCGGTTACTGCGACCACATCGAGGTCAAGATCCTGAAGGGCGACATCATTCAGGTCACGGACAATGGCCGCGGCATCCCCGTGGACATCCAGGCTGATACCGGTCTGCCTGCCGTCACCGTCGTCTATACCATCCTCCACGCCGGCGGCAAGTTCGGCGGCGAGAACTCCGGCTACAAGGTGGCCGGCGGCCTGCACGGCGTCGGCGCGTCCGTCGTCAACGCCTGCTCGGAGTGGCTGACCGTCAACGTCCGCCGCGACGGCCGCGAGTACGAGCAGACCTTCCGCCGCGGCGACCCGGACGGCCCTCTGAAGTGCATCGGCACCGTGGACCCCAGTGTCACCGGCACCCGCGTCACCTTCAAGCCCGACCCGGAGATGTTCAAGGACACCACCGTCTACAACTTCGAAACGCTGGAAAAGCGCCTGCGGGAAGAGAGCTTCCTGAACGCCGGTGTCAAGATCACCTTGACCGACGAGCGCGAACTCTACACCCCCGTCCTCGAGGACGGCAAGGAGGGCGAGCCCACCTACCGCACCGAGGTCATGTGCTACGAGGGCGGCATCAAGAGCTTCGTCACCTATCTGGGCGAGAAGCGCGACCTCGAGGTGCTCCACCCCAATGTCATCTACCTCAAGGGTCAGACCGACCGGGGCATGGCAGAAATCGCCTTGCAGTATAATTCCAGCTACAATGAGCTGCTGCTGAGCTTCGCCAACAACGTCAACACCCCCGACGGCGGCACCCACGAAGAGGGCTTCCGCAGCAGCCTGACCCGCGTCTTCAACGATTATGGCCGCAGCCACGGCCTGCTGAAGGACAAGGACGAGAACCTTTCCGGCGCTGACGTCCGCGAGGGCCTCATCTGCGTGATCTCCGTCAAGCTGCAGGAGGCTGAGTTCGAGGGCCAGACCAAGGCAAAGCTGGGCAATACGGAAATTCGAACCCTCGTCTCCAACATGGTCTACTCCAAGCTGATGGAGTTCTTCGAGGAGAACCCCGGCGTGGCCAAGGCTATCTTCGAAAAGGCCACCCAGGCCGCCCGCGCCCGCGCTGCCGCCAAGAAGGCCCGCGAGCTGGTGCGCCGCAAGAGCGCCCTCGAGACCAGCCGGATGCCCGGCAAGCTGGCAGACTGCCGCGAAAAAGACCCCACCCGCACTGAGATCTTCATCGTCGAGGGTGATTCTGCAGGCGGCTCGGCCAAGATGGGCCGTGACTCGGCCATCCAGGCCATCCTCCCCCTGTGGGGCAAGATGCTCAACGTCGAAAAGGCCCGCGCCGACCGTATTTACGGCAACGACAAGCTGATGCCTGTCGTGCTGGCACTGGGCTGCGGCATCGGCGACGAGTTCGATATTTCCAAGCTGCGGTATGACAAAGTGTTCATCATGGCCGATGCCGATGTCGATGGTTCTCACATCTGCACCCTGATGCTCACCTTCTTCTTCCGCTATATGCGCCCCCTCATCGAGCAGGGCCATGTCTATGTGGCACAGCCCCCGCTGTTCAAGGTGCAGAAGGGCAGCACCATCAAATACGCTTACAACGACGCCGAAATGGCCCTGCTCTCGCAGGAGATGCCCGGCGCGAAGATAAACCGCTATAAGGGCCTTGGTGAGATGAACCCGGAGCAGCTCTGGGAGACCACCATGAACCCCGAGAACCGCGTCATCGTCCGCATCACCATCGAGGATGCCGAGAAGGCCGATGAGGCGTTCACCATCCTGATGGGCGATCAGGTGGAGCCCCGCCGCCGCTTTATCGAGACCAACGCCCAGTACGCAAAGCTCGACGTGTAATTGGAGGAAACAATGGAAGAAGATTATGTGATGATACCGGGCAGCGGTACCAAGATGATCATCCGGGACGTCAAGAAGGAGATCGAGACGGCGTTTCTGGATTACTCCATGTCGGTCATCGTGGCCCGCGCCCTGCCGGATGTGCGTGACGGCCTGAAGCCCGTCCACCGCCGCATCCTCTACACCATGCACGAACGCGGCAACGACCCCAGCCATCCCTACCGCAAGTCGGCAGATACCGTCGGTGCGGTGCTGGGCTCTTACCACCCCCACGGCGACGCCTCCGTTTACGACGCCATGGTCCGTCTGGCACAGGATTTCTCCCTGCGCTACCCGCTGGTGGATGGTCAGGGTAACTTCGGCTCGGTCGATGGCGACCCCCCGGCTGCTTACCGTTACACCGAGGCCCGCATGAGCCGCATGGCGGTCGAGATGCTGACCGACATTGACAAGGACACCATCAACTGGGACCCCAACTTCGACGAGACGAAGAAAGAGCCCAGCGTCCTGCCCTGCCGCTTCCCCAACCTGCTGGTCAACGGCAGTCAGGGCATCGCCGTCGGTATGGCCACCAACATCCCGCCCCACAACCTCAGTGAGGTCATCGACGGCTGCGTGGCCTATATCGAGAACCCCGACATCGACCTGCCCGGCCTGATGGAGCACATCAAGGGACCGGACTTCCCCACTGCCGGCATCATCATGGGCCGAAGCGGCATCCGCGCCGCCTACGCCACCGGCCGCGGCAAAATCACCCTGCGGGGCCGTGCTACCATTGAAGAGACCAAGAATGGCCGTACCCAGATCATCATCACGGAAATTCCGTATATGGTCAACAAGGCCCGTCTCATCGAAAACATGGCAGAGCTGGTCAAGGACAAGCGGATCGAGGGCATCACCGGCCTGAACGATGAGACCAACCGCAAGGGGATGCGCATCGTGGTGGACATCCGCAAGGACGCCAACGCGCAGGTCATCCTGAACCAGCTGTACCAGTACACCCAGCTGCAGGATACCGTGGGCGTCATCATGCTGGCCATCGACCATAAGGTGCCGAAGGTCATGACCCTGAAACAGATGATACAGAAGTACGTCGAGTTCCAGGATGAAGTCGTCCGCCGCCGCACGCAGTATGATTTGAAGAAGGCCAAGGAGCGCGCCCACATCCTCGAGGGTCTGAAAAAGGCCACCGACATCGTGGATGAGCTCATCGCCACCATCCGCGCCTGCAAGGGCGGCATGGCCGAGGCAAAGGCCGCTATCATGGAGCAGTTCGGCTTCGATGACCCGCAGGCCGACGCTATCGTCAAGCTGCAGCTGGGCCGTCTGGCTGGTCTCGAGATCCTCAAAATTGAGGAAGAGCTGTCCGGCTTACAGGCAAAAATCGAGGATTGGGAGGACATCCTCGCCAACGACGCCCGGCTGCTGGAGATCGTCAAGACGACGCCGAAAGAGGATTACCAGAAGGTAATCCTCACAGAAAAAAGCTGGCCGATTTTTTATCATCTCTCTCCGGAACGGGAAAATATTCTGGACTGGTATGAGTGGAAAGACGATGCTTCCGTATTTGAAGTCGGAGCCGGCTGCGGAGCCATTTCCGGCGTGCTCTGCAGAAATGCAAAGCGGGTAGTGGCAAACGATCTGTCGAAGCGGCGCAGTACGATCAATGCCTACAAAAATCAGGATGCGTCCAACCTGGAGATTATGGTTGGAAACTTTAATGTTGTTGCAGAAAAAATGGAAGAACGCTTCGATTACGTGACACTGATCGGTGTTCTGGAGTATGCAAAAAGCTATATTGGAAAGGATAATCCGTATCCGGAATATCTGGAAAAGATCAATCGTCTCTTAAAACCGGGCGGAAAAATCCTGATTGCGATTGAGAACCGTCTGGGACTGAAGTATTTTGCCGGCTGCAGGGAAGACCATGTGGGCCGGGAATTTGTCGGAATTGAAGGATATCCGGGGATCGATTTTGTCGAGACATTCAGCAAACCGGAGCTGGAGCAGATGCTGCAGGAAAACGGTTTTTCGAAGTTCAAGTTTTATTATCCCTATCCGGATTACAAATTTCCGGCGGTCATTTATTCGGATGAATATCTGCCGAAGCCGGGTGAATTGAGAAAAAATCAGCGGAATTTTGATGCTGACAGGATCACACTTTTTGACGAAGGCAAAGCATTTGACGGAATCCTGAAGTCCGGTCTGTTTCCGGTTTTTTCCAATTCCTTTCTGATTGAAGTGGAGAAAAAGGAGTAAACGTATGAGGAAAGTTCTGTATACGAAATTTTCGAGAGAACGTCGGAACGAATTTCAGATTATGACCCGGATTACAGAAGAGGATGGGATCCGGCGTGTGTGGAAGCTTCCGCTGCAGAAAGAGGGAGAACTCCACATCCGGCATATGTATGAAAACTATAGAAAGCTGGAGCATCTGTACGCCTATGCGGGCGTACAGATCTGCCCATGCGAACTGGATGAAGAAAAATGCGCGCTTGCATTTCCTTTTGTAGAAGGGGAAAGTCTGGAAACGCGCATTTCCCGTCATGGAAAAGAAAAAGATTTTGCATCGCTGAAAAAGGATTATGAACTGCTGTATCAGA
>OJOV01001445.1_pt1 | contig 19040 bp, 16 predicted proteins | sample 1598281 | NCBI WGS metagenome assembly OJOV01 (sample SAMN03922469, study PRJEB24848) | human gut metagenome | isolation source: stool sample | host: Homo sapiens | place: Germany | collected 2010-11
CTACAACCTACTTTTTAAGAACAAAATCGGCGAAAGCTCACTTGACATTCACCGGTCCACCGTGATCTTTGAAAAGAAAGAAATCACGGCGCACGGTAGCATCACTTTAAAAACGATCTGCGCAATGAGCCTGAAGTCACTTTCCTTAAAAAAGCCGATGCGCCTTAAGACCGCGCCCAAAATGATGATGAAAACGAAGGCCGAAACCTTCCGAAGAATCTCTGCCATGGCTTTTGCCGCTCAATTGCTCACTGCGGCGCAGAATACGCCCGCGGCTGCGCTTCGTCTCTACGTCAAACGACTCAGAGACCGTGCGCCCGCACCAAATTTTGACGGACTCGGACGGCCGTTTCTCCGATAGAATCCGCGTCAGCCTTTAAGCCTGAAAAAGAAAATGACCAAACCCCTGGAAGAGCTTCTGAAACAGACGGAATTTAGCGATGATGACATCGTCCGGCTCCTCGGCCTTACCGCGCCCGAAGACTGTCTGAAACTCAAACGCGCCGCCTATGACCGCACCACCGAAATCATGGGCGACCGCGTCTTTTACCGCGGCCTGATCGAACTCTCCAACATCTGCACCGACAACTGCCGCTACTGCGGCATCCGCAAGGACAACCATGCGGTGAAGCGCTATGAGATGACCAAGGAGGAGATTCTCTCGCAGGCCAAATGGGCGGCGGCCCACGGTTACGGCTCCATCTGCCTGCAGGCCGGTGAAAGACGCGATCCGAAGTTCGTGAATTTCATTGCGGAGTGCTTAAGGGACATCCATAAGTTAAGCGTGAGCCCGCAGCTTCCGGAAGGGCTCGGTGTCACCATCAGCCTCGGCGACCAGACCAAGGAAACCTATGAACTCTGGGCCGAGGCAAGCGGCAACCGCAAAAACCTCCGGTACCTCTCGCGCTTTGAAACGAGTAACCCGAAACTATTTGAACTGCTGCACAGTGCGCCGGGCAACCACGAGAAAAACCTGGCGCGCCGCTTTCAGTGCTTTAAGTATTTAAGGGAATGCGGCTATCAGCTGGGAACGGGCGTCATGATCGGCATCCCGGGGCAGACCCTCGAAGACCTCTGCCGCGACATCCGGCTCTTTCAGTCGCTTGACGTTGACATGATCGGCATGGGCCCTTACCTTAAAAGCGAAGGCGCGGACTTAAAGGAACTCGGGCAAATGGCTCCCAAACCTCTGATGCAGCTTGCGCTCAACATGATTGCCGTGGTGCGGCTTGTATTGGGTAACGTCAACATTGCGGCGGCCACGGCTCTTCAGGCCCTCCGGGACGACGGACGCGAAACGGGCATTGAATACGGCGCCAACGTCGTGATGCCCAACCTCTCGCCTCAGAAGTTCCGCCCGGGCTATCAGCTCTACGACAACAAGCCCTGCATCAACGACGAACCCACGCAGTGCGCCGACTGTCTGGAAAAGCGCATCGCAAGCCGCGGCCGCAAGGTGGGCTGGTTCATGATGGGGTCTTCGCGGCGCTTTCGCGAGCGTATCGGTCTCACGCCCCGGGAGGCGGTGCCGGAAGCGGCGAAAAAGCACGACACGACGGTGCTCCCTGCTTTTACCGAAGACACCGGCAAACGCCGCATTCCGATCGTGGCGCGCGCCTGACAATCAGAAGACGGGCTGGTAAAATTTCCGCCCGTCTTTTTATTGTCCGGATCCCGTGAAACTGCCGGCATCCGGCCTTTCTTTTTCTTTTTTTACTGAGGTCAGCGGCCCATGCGTGCACGCCAATTTTTCATCTCGACCCTGAAGGAAGCTCCCGCGGACGCGGAAATTCCGAGTCAGGAATTTTCCATCCGTGCCGGTCTCATCAAGAAGATCGCGGCAGGCGTCTACACGATCATGCCCATGGGGCTGCGCGTGGTGCAGAAGATTGAAAACATCATCCGTGAGGAAATGAATGCGTCAGGGGCCGTGGAACTCGCAATGCCCATCGTGCAGCCCGCGGAGCTTTGGCAGGAATCGGGCCGCTGGAACAAGTACGGACCGGAGCTGCTGCGCTTTAAGGACCGCCATGAACGCGACTTCGTGATTCAGCCCACGTCCGAAGAAGTCATTACGGCCGTGGCGCGCGGCGAAATCACGAGCTGGCGCCAGATGCCGGTGAATTTCTATCAGATCCGAACGAAATTCCGTGATGAACGGCGGCCGCGCTTCGGCGTAATGCGCGCCCGTGAATTCATCATGAAGGACGCCTACTCCTTTGACCGGGATGCTGAAGGAGCTTCAAAGTCCTATGACGCGATGTACAAAGCCTACAACCGTATTTTTGAACGCATGGGCCTTGTTTTCCGTCCGGTGAGAGCCGACACGGGCGCGATCGGCGGCAGCCGCTCGCACGAATTCCAGGTGATTGCCGACGTGGGCGAAGACGTCATTGCCTACTGCCCCGAGAGTGACTTTGCCGCCAACATTGAACTGTGTGAAGCCAAATCCGTTCTGGGCGACCGTAAGGCCGCGGCGCAGGAGATGAAGAAATGCGCTACGCCCGGCAAGGAAAAGTGCGAAGACGTTGCCCCCTTCCTCGGCATTGACCTTTTACATTGCGTAAAGTCCGTGGTGCTTGCCGCCGACCGAGTAAACGACAAGGGCGAGGCGCTCCCCGCCAAGATTGTGCTCGTGCTGCTTCGGGCCGATCACGACCTCAATGAAGTCAAGGCCGGCAAACTCCCTGAACTGAAAGACGGTTTCCGCTTTGCCACCGAAAAGGAAATCGCCGAACACTTTGCGGGCGCAACGCCCGGGTCCCTGGGCCCCGTGGGCGCCACCGACCTCACCGTTTACGCCGACCTCACCGTTGCCGCGATGAGCGACTTCTGCTGCGGCGCGAATGAGACGGGCTACCACTACACCGGAGTCAATTTCGGGCGCGATCTGCCTGAGCCCAAGGTTGCCGACCTCCGTAACGTCGTTGAGGGCGATGCGAGCCCCGACGGCAAGGGAGAAATCAAGCTGCAGCGCGGCATTGAAGTGGGCCACGTCTTTTACCTCGGCAACAAATACTCCAAGGCCATGAACGCGACCTACCTCGATGAAGCGGGCAAACCGCAGTTTCTCGAGATGGGCTGCTACGGCATCGGTGTGACGCGCGTCATGGGCGCTGCAATCGAACAGCGCCACGACGACAAGGGCATCATGTGGCCTGCGGCAATCGCTCCCTTTGAAGTCGTGATCTGCCCGATGAATTACACGAAGAGCGAAGCCGTGCGCGCTGCCGCCGACAAACTCCACGATGAACTGAAGGCCAAGGGCGTTGACGTGATTCTGGACGACCGTGACGTACGCGCGGGCGTTATGTTTGCCGACTGGGAACTGATCGGTGTGCCGCACCGCATCGTGATCGGCGAGCGGGGTCTTAAGACCGGTGAAGTCGAATACGTCGAGCGCACGAAGATGGACGACAAGGTGATGGTAAAGCTCGATGATGCCGTCACGTTCCTCACAAAGGCTCTTAATAGGTAAGCAGGATCACCGGGCGGCTGCAGAGGGTTTTGCAGCCGCTCATAATTTGAAAAATGTCCCCTTTGTGGCTAAAAAGTCAAGAAAAATCGGGGAATTTTCACGGGTTGCCTACTTATTTACGCCTAAATACGGCACAATAGCAGTGGATGCGTTTCAACAAGCGGGACAGCGTCTCAGTTTTTTTGAATATTTGCGGGAGAATTATCTTGGAATCCCTCAAGCCTCTGGTCCGGGTTATCGATGACGACGACGCGATGCGCCGTTCCTGGGCTTTTCTGATTGAAGGCGAAGGCTGGGACGTCGTGACCTACTCCGACGCCCTGGACTTTATTGCAAGCAACGATTTTCAGCGTCCCGGCTGCCTCGTTCTTGACGTGCGCATGCCCCGCATGAGCGGCCTGGAACTGCAGGACAAGATGCAGGAATTGGGCATTGATCTGCCCATCATCTTTATTTCCGGTCACGGCGACATTGATATGGCCGTGCGCACCCTCAAGCAGGGTGCATCGGACTTTCTGCAAAAGCCCGTTGACGATCAGCGGCTTCTCACCGCCATCGGCAATGCGGTCATGAAAAACCTCAATCACCGCCGCACCGAAATGGAGCTTTCCGACTTCCGTAAGTCGCTTGAGCAGCTCACGCAGCGTGAACGCGAAGTGATCCGCATGGTTGCCCAGGGCATGAGCAACAAGCAGGTTGCCGAAAACCTCGGCATCAGCGAAAAGACCGTACAGGTGCACCGCGGGTCGGCTTACCGTAAGCTCGACCTCCATAACGCCGCGGAAATCGCACGGCTTTTGCTGCGCTCGGGCGATCCGCTTTAAGCTTTGCTCTCAGACAGGCTCCTTCTTTGGAGTCTGAAACAGGCAGTTTCCTTTCTTGGGGATTCTGCCTGCTTTTTTCTCTTTTGATTTCTGGCCCGCCGTCATGCCCGAAAATCTCCGCCACTCGCTTCTGCTTCTGATTACCGCCACCATCTGGGGTACCGGCTTTGTTGCTCAGGCGCTCGGCATGGAACACATCTCCCCCTTTGCCTTTACCTGGGGGCGCTCGGTGATCGGCGCGGCCTTTGTGTTTGCCATACTCCCGGTCTTTGACCGCCTGCGCGGCATGACTCCGGCCTCAACGAAAAACGTCTGGAAAGATAAAACACTCTGGATCGGGGGCTTTGCCTGCGGCACCGTTCTCTTTATTTCCGAGTCGCTGCAGCAGTTCGGGCTTTTGGGAACGGAGGTCGGTAAGGCGAGTTTCATCACGAGCCTTTACATCGTCATTGTCCCGGTAATCGGCATTTTCATCGGGCGCCGCTCGAGCCTCAACATCTGGCTTGCGGTTATCCTGGCGGTTGCGGGCCTGTGGTTTCTCTGCATGAAACCGGAAACCGGGTTTACTCTGAGCCTTGGGGATTCGCTCGTTTTAGCCTGTGCCCTCTCTTTCAGTTTTCACATCCTCGTAATCGATCACTTTGCGCCCAAAACGGACGGCGTGAGGATGAGCTGCATTCAGTTTGCCGTGGGCGGCGTCTGGGGCTTTATTCTCATGATGTTCTTCGATCCGCCGACACTCAAGGACCTGTGGGATGCCGTCTGGATGCTCCTTTACGCCGGTATTTTGAGTAACGGCATTGCCTACACCCTGCAGATCGTGGGACAAAAGGGGCTCAACCCGACGGTGGCGTCCCTCATCATGAGTTTTGAAGCAGTCGTGGGGGTTCTGGCCGGGTGGCTCTTTATGAACCAGGCGCTCACCGGCCGCGAGCTCATCGGCTGCGCCGTGATGGCGGCGGCAATTGTCCTCGCGCAACTGCCTGCCAAGTGGTTCGGACGCTGAGTCAGTCGCCGTAAGGGCGGCAGAGCGTCAGAAGTTCGCCCGTGAGCTTTTCTTCAAGCGCAAAGCGGATCGTCATGGGGCGATTGCCGGTATGCGACAGGTACTTGACCTTCCCGAGGCACACATAGGGATCGGCAATTTTCCCCTCACCCTTAAATCCGCGGACAAACAGCACAATGTCGCTCGCCCGCTCGGCGTGGTGGATATAGCGCTCACCCGTGGGCGACGTATCCGTTGTTGAATTTTGGCTCTGCCACTGAAAGACGGTGTCGGTAAGCGCCAGATCCTCATAAAGCGTATTGGCGGTAAAGTGCTTTTCGCTTTTGTTGATCGTCACAAAAAAGACGTCAACCCGCTTTTCCGGAATCCAGAGTACGCCCGCCTGCAGGTTTTTCTGCTCCGGTTTCAGTGCCGCCAGAACCGCGCTTCTGTGATAGGTTCCGTGCACCTTAAGGTATGTTCCCGCCACACCGAGATCCTTCATTTCCCTGCGGCAGGATTCGGCTTTGACCGTGAGAAGCGTCCGGATCTCGTCGGTAAGCCACGCCACTTGCCGCAAGCTCTTTAGGCGTGCCGCAAGATAATCGTTCCCGTCACAAGGCAATCGCTCATCCCAGATAAGCCGCACAAAAGCCCGCAGGGCGGAGTTATCAAATTCGTCAGCCGGAACGCCGGAATCGTCCGCAAGCAACCCAACAATGGTCTTACCCCAAACCGGATCCTCGGTTGTCGCAAGCCGCAGGAGGGCTTTGCCGAGTTTTGCCTGCGTGATCCCCTCCGGCAGCGGCCGGTTAATGTTCGAACCGCATGCCGCGTCCCAAAGCAGCGTAAACGAGGCAAACATATCGCACGCCCTGTCATAAAAGTCCGAAAGTGAGAGTTCAGCAAACCTGAGAAACGCCGCGAGGTCCGCGCTCCTGCCTTCTGCCATAAAGCTTTGCGCGAGATTGAGAAGTCCTTTTTTGCCGGTAAAGCACTGCCTGATATTTTCAAGCACCGTTTCTTTCGCGACGCGTTCCATCGTAACTGAGCACCCCGCGGGCAGCGCGTCAAATCCGTTCATGATCTGCCGGACAACGCCCGTGTCGGCCGTGCGTAAGAGTGCCCTGTAGCGCGACTCAAAACTGAAACGCCGGTTTCCTGCGGCAACAAAATCAAGCACCGTGAGTGCGTCTTTCTGCGGGTACTTTCGCAAGCCCCGCCCCAACTGCTGCAGAAAGACCGTGAGGCTTTCCGTCGGACGCAGAAAAACCACCGTATTAATGCACGGAAAGTCCGCGCCTTCGCTTAAGACGTCAACCGTGCAGAGTATTTCCACCTCCCCTTTTTCGAGACGCTCTTTGACGCGTTCCCGGTCGGCTGAGGGCGTTTCGGCAGTGACCGCCATCGCCTTATAGCCCTGCGCGGCAAGCATTCCTGTCACGTAGCGCGCGTGCTCCTGCGTGACGCAGAAGACGACGGCCCGCAGTTCCTCTTTTTCAGGCGCATAGGTTTCAAGCGCCGTAAAGAAGGCCTGCGTCCGGGCTTTGGAGCTATCCCCTTGGGTATAGCGGTTTTCCAGAGCCTTAACATCAAAGTGCCCGCTTCGCCACGGGATGTCCGCGAGGCTCACGGGGTCCGTGAGCACAAAGTAGTTAAAGGGTACGAGGAGATTCTGTTCAATGGCTTCAGGAAGTCGGATTTCTGCCGCAATACGGCCGTCAAAGTAGCCGAGAATGCTGCGGCCGTCGGCGCGCTCGGGCGTGGCGGTAAGGCCCAGAAGAATTTTGGGCGTAAAGTACTCGAGCACCGTGTCGTAAGAGTCTGCAGCCGCATGGTGCGTTTCGTCCGCCACAACCATGTCAAAGTGGTCCCGGGCAAAGCCCGTGAGATTAACCGGATTTTTGAGTGTCTGCACCGAGGCAAAGACCGCGCGGTTGTCCGCGGGCTTTGCGTCTCCCGTCATCAGTGAGCCGAAATTGGCGTCCCGCAGGATGCTTCTGAAACAGGCCTGTGCCTGCAGCAGAATTTCTTTGCGGTGCGCAACAAAGAGAAGCTTGGGGCGGATGCCGTTTTTAATCTGCCGCTGATAGTCAAAGGCGGCAATCGCGGTTTTACCCGTACCGGTCGCGGCCACCACGAGGTTTCGTGTGTGGCCCGCGGAGCGCTCCGCGGCAAGCGCTTCAAGCACCGCGGCCTGATAGGGATAGGGCTCAAAACTCCCCCACGTCACGGGAGCTGCCGGATCTCTTTTCCCGCCACAGGCTTCGCGCTTTAAAGCCGTCCGCAGACGCTCATCGTCCAGACCCGGGACAAACGTCTCAAAGCGCGCATCCGACCAGTAGGCTTCAAAGGTTGCGGCAGCTTTGGCGAAAATCTCGGGCGTTTCTTTGGCGGCAAGTTTAAGGTTCCATTCAAGGCCGCCCGTAAGCGCCGCCCCTGAGAGGTTGCTTGAGCCGATGTAGGCCGTGCTGAAACCGGTCTCACGGTGAAAAAGATAGGCCTTGGCATGGTGGCGCGTGCGGCTGCCGCTGTACTCGATGCGGATTTCGGCGTTCGGAAGTTTCGCGAGCATCTCTACGGCCTTGACTTCGGTAGCACCGATGTAGGTGGTCGTAATGACTCTGAGGCGGCCGCCCCGCTGCGTAAAAGCCTTGAGGTCATCGTAGAGGCGGCTTACCGCTGAAAAGCGGATAAAGGAAACAAGCCAGTCGATGCGGTCGGCAGAAGCAATCTCCCGCTTGATTTCGCTCGCAAGCGCCGGATCGGTTTTGGCCGTGCCCGTCAAAAGCGCGGTGTGCGCGACCGACGTCTGCGGGCGGGCTGCGGCGGCAGAGGTCATCTCCCGCACTTCGGTTAAAAGGCGGTCTTCTGCGACCGTGTCGGCGCAGTCGGGCGCTTCCCCGCTTTTCTTGGCCACAAAGTCCCGGGCCGTGCGGCTTAAGAGGTTCACAAGCGCCCGGGCTTCTTCGGCAGAGTCACAGTGCGCCAGGGCTTCCTTCACCGCACGGGCCGCATAGTCCGTGTAGATGCGGCTGCGTTCCGCAGGATCCACGACCTGCGATTCGGCTGCGAGATGCCGCCCGGCAAGTTCCTGCAGTTGTTCGTTGACAGAACGAGTGAGAAGCGACTCGTACAAACCTTTTTTGAGCTCAGCCGGCATACGCACCCCGTTTTCAAAAAAACACACTGCCGGCAGCTTACCAGAAGCGCCCGGGTGCGCTCTGCTTTAGCGGAAAGCGCCAAAGAAAAACCGCCCCGAAGGGCGGTTGATACGGGCTCAGCGCAACTTACTCGGCACTGCCGGGGAGCTTATCCTCAGCGTCAGGGAGGTAATTCTTATTGAGAACCTCAGCCTTGTGCTTGGCGCGAAGCTGTCCGTAGTAGGCCGATTCATCGGCCCGCGAGAGCATCTGCTGCAGCTCGTTTCTTAAACCGGACAAAGCCGCTTCCGTCACTTCCGGCGTTTCGCTCTTTGTGATTTTCACGATCCGGTAAACGTTGCCGTCAGCCACACCCACGTAGGCGGGAAGCTTCGTGATATCGGCGCGCATCACGGCGTTCACAAGATTAATCGTGGCGTTACCCGGCGCACTGCGCGAAACAACCGTGGGGTTCACGAACTTTGCCTGTGCCATGTCGCCCTTTTCAAAAGCGGCAATGAGTTTACCGGCGGCTTCTCCCGCCTTTTCCAGTGCCTTTTGCTGCGTGAGCATTTCAATGATGCCGGCCTTGGCTTCATCAAAAGGCTTGGTGTGGGCCGGACGGAAATTTACGACGCGCGCGGAAACAAGTTGGTTGTTGCCGACTTCAATGGCCTGTGTGTTGCGCTTTTCACGGGCCACTTCATCGCTGAAGATGCTCTCAAGCACATGGTCGTTAAAGAGTTTGGCAAGTGCGGGATCCGTCACCTTCTCAGGCGTCACGTTCTTCACCGTTTCAATCTTCATGCCGTACTTGTCAGCCACAGGCTGCAGGCTGTCGCTCTGCTCGTACACCATGTTGGTGAAGTTTTCGGCTTCCGTGCCGAACTTCTCCTGGGAGTGCTGTTCCTGATAAAGTCGGACGATCTCGTCGCGCACTTCGGCAAGAGGCCGCACGTGCTGCCCCTTGATGTCCGTGACTTCAATGATGTGGAACCCGAAGTCGGTTTCAACCGGCCCCACGATTTCACCCTTCTTCGCCTTATAAACAGCTTCTTCAAAGGCCGGAACCATCACACCCTTACCGAACCAGTTGAGGTCACCGCCGTCTTTGGCGCTGCCCGTGTCAGCCGAGTATTTCTTCGCAAGTTCCGCAAACTTCTTGGGATCGGCCTTGACTTCCTTCAGAATCTCTTCGGCCTTTTTCTTTGCGGCGTCCTTACCGTCCTTCAGATCAATGAGGATGTGCGAGGCACGGCGCTCTTCAGGGGCGTTAAAGCGGTTGCGGTTCTGAGCGTAGAACGTTTCAATGTCTTCCTTGGTGGGTTCTACATTCTTAAAGAGTTCCGGAGAGAACACAACGTACTCAACGTCGGCTTCATCGGGCATTGCAAACGCCTTCGGGTTCTTTGTCCAGTAGTCCTTGGCTTGGGCTTCCGTAACCGTCACGCCCTTTTTGTAGTCGTCGGCGTTAAAGGCCATCACTTCCATCGTGCGCTTTTCGGTAAGAAGCTTGTTGACTTCCTTCACAACGCTTTCAGGGGCACCCGCGGTACGCGTGAAGGCCGCGGTGAGCAGCTGACGGGAGACGTCCTGGCGGACGCGCTCGACAAAATACTGATCGGAATAGCCGGTGGACGCGAGGTAATTCTGATAGAGCTCAGCGGAAAATTTGCCGTTTTCCTGGAAAGCCGGATAGGTCTTGATGACTTCAATCGCGGTTTCTTCGGGAACCGACACAAATTCCTTGGCAACCTCACCCATCAGAGACCGCTCATTCATGATGCTCTGGAGCACCGCCCAGCGGCCTTCGGCCGTATCAAGAAGGTTACTCTTAAAGTTTTCACCGAGTCTCTGGCGCAGATTGTCAAGCTGCTGGCGCTTGACTTCGTCATACTGCTGCGGCGTGATGGAGACGTCATCGACTTTGGCAATGGCGCCGTCGTCACTCATCATACGGTTGTAGGAATAAATACCCGTGACTACAAAGCTCGGAATCACAAGGATCATGGCGATAAACATCAGCCAGCGCTTGTGGTTGCGGAAAAGCTCAAGAAGCATTGTGTGCCCTTTAACGCGGTGAAAATTACAAACGTGTGAGTTTATCGCGTTTTGCCGCTCTTTTGCCTATGCCGCAAGGCTTTGCGCCGCGTAAACAATCGTCAGAAAATGATTCTTGTTGCTCCGTGCCGTATTACGGGCCGGTGCCTCAAGAGGAAAGACTGCTGTTTTTTCCGTAAAACAGATGTCTGCACCTGCGACCACTCGTTTTTGTGTCAGCACCGGTTGCAAAACACACGCCCTTCTGTATAATTCGGCGCTTCCCGCAGAGGGAACCGTAAGCGAATGCACGCACGACGGAGTGGTAGTTCAGTTGGTTAGAATATCGGCCTGTCACGTCGAGGGTCGCGGGTTCGAGTCCCGTCCACTCCGCCAGAATTCAGTCCCGTTGATCGTTCGGTCAGCGGGATTTTCTTTTTCCGCCGGATCTGCCGGGCCGTTGCGCCTTTCGACTTCCGGTCGTGACGTCATTATCCCCCTGCCCGCCGCTGTCCTTCTCAATCTCTTTTCGCTTTCAAACCGCGCTTTTTAAGGCTACAAAAGAGCACTGTTTTCTCGGGAATTTTTCTTTACGTGCTTATTTTTATTGGCTTTTCGGGGCTTCACATGCATATTTTTATGCGCTTTTTTCGGTGCTGCATGGATTTTTTTATAAAACGCGGTCTCATCTGACCCATTTGATCTGCCCTTCTCCGTAATTTGGGCCGGCATCGGCCTTTTCCCTCAAAATCAAACGACGCAAAATCAATGTGTTAAGCGGCGTTTTCAGAATTTTTATGCAATTCTTGTATTTTTAATATATGATTACGCCACTTCGTCAAGGCACTGATGCACTCACCCGGTGCCCCACTGCTAAATTTACCTATCAGGAGATACATCCATGCTGACCGCTCGTCAGATTGAACTCGTCAAGGCTACCGTTCCGGTTCTTCGTGAACACGGTGTTGAGCTCACGTCGCACTTTTATAAGCGCATGCTGACCGGCAACCCCGAACTGAAGAACCTCTTTAACCAGGTGCATCAGGCCCGCGGTCATCAGCAGAAGGCTCTCGCAGGTGCCGTTCTTGCCTACGCCGAACACATCGAAAACCCGGCCGTTCTTCTTCCCGCGGTTAAACACATTACCACCAAGCACTGCACGATCGGCATCCGTGCCGAGCACTACCCGATCGTCGGCAAGCACCTCCTGGCTTCCATCAAGGAAGTGCTCGGTGACGCCGCGACCGATGAACTCATCGAAGCCTGGGGCGCTGCCTACGGTCAGCTTGCCGACCTGCTGATCGGCGTTGAAGGCGGCATCTACAAGGAACAGGCCAACGAAGAAGGCGGCTGGTCCGGCTGGCGTCCCTTCGTCGTCACCAAGCGCGTTGAAGAAACGCCGAACGTGGTGAGCTTTACGCTCACGCCCGCTGACGGCGGCAAGGTTCCCGCTTACAAGCCCGGTCAGTTCGTGTCCGTGCGTGCGTACCTGCCGGACGTGAAGTTCGTGCAGCCGCGCCAGTACTCGCTCTCTCGTGCGCCGCTTAACAACAATGAACTCCGGATTTCCGTGAAGCGCGCTGATGCCCACGGCGACATCCCCGCCGGTCTCATGAGCAACCACCTGCACGCCAACCTCAAGGTGGGCAGCACGATCGACGTCTCCGCTCCCACGGGTGAATTCTTCCTTGCCGAAGGCACCAACCCGGTCGTCCTTGTTGCGGGCGGCATCGGCATTACGCCCTTGTTTGCCATGCTTGAAACGATTGCTGAAAAGACGCCTCAGCGTCCCGTCACGATGGTTCAGGTTGCGCACGACAACGCAGACCTGCCGCTTGCTGCTGAAGTGCGCGCTGAGTGCGGTAAGCTCGCCAATCTGAAGGCTGCGGTCTATCTCACCCGCGCCCAGGCCTGCGACAAGACCTGCGGCTGCCCCTTCGTGAACTACGGCAAGCGCCCGAGTGCTGCTGACATCAAGTCTCTCGCCCCGACGGCTGACTCCGACGTCTACATCTGCGGCCCGATGAAGTTCATGGACGACATGCGCACCGCGTTTGTGGAAGCCGGCGTGCCTGCCGAAAAGATCCACACCGAAGCCTTCGGCACGGGTAACCAGAGCTAAGGCGGGCAAAAGCCGGACAGGGTAAACTCTGTTCCGACACAGTCCTTCGGGAGTCTTTCTCACGGCGGGAAAGACTCCCGAAATGTCTTAATCACCGACAATTGTCATTCCATGCAGCTTAAGCGCTTTACCGACCTCTCCTTGAGAATGCTCATGCATCTCGCGCACACCGCCAAACCGGGTGAACCCGTGCCCGTGCCTGTGCTGGCTGAAACCCTGCAGTGGAATCCCAACCTTGTCATTAAGGCCGCTCACTTTATGGTGAAAAGCGGGTGGCTTACGGCAATACGCGGCAGAAACGGCGGACTAATCCTTGCCCGTGCTGCCGACACCTACCCGATCGGCGACGTTGTAAGGATCCTCGAAGGCGCAGAAGACGTCATTGACTGCAGCAAGCCCGCCTGCCCCTTTCTCGGAAACTGCGCCCTGGCGCCGGCCCTGAGGCTCGCACAAACCGCCTTTTACGAGAAACTCAACGAATTTACCCTCAAAGACCTCGTCGTCCGTAAAGAAGGCGTCATTCCCGTTTTCCAGGTTGCGGCGTAAAGACGAGGTTCTGCTGCAGGCATTCCCCCGGCCCGAGCCGGTGAATTGTCAGAATTTGCATACGGACTGAACGCTCACCGGGGCCGGCGGGCGTGTTGTTCTCTGATCTGACGCAAAAAAAGCCTTTCTCCTTCCATCGGATGATCCCTCATCCTTCGGATCTGACCGGCCTTCACACGGCCGCACCTCCGATATACTCAGCGAGATTTTTGATTAAAGAGGATGCCGGCGATGGACCGACGCTCACTTCTCACCTTTGCAGCAGCACTTTCGCTGCCCTTTGTTTCCCCCGTTTCAAGCGCAAAAGACGCCGTGCGTCTGGTTGTCCCCTTCCCCGCCGGGGGCGGCGGCGACACGCTCGCGCGCTCGGTGACGACGGCCCTGGCAGCTGCCCTTAAAACCTCACTTTGGGTTGACAACCGGCCCGGGGCCGGCGGCACGGTGGGTACGCGCCACGTCGCGCAGGACAAAAAAGACGGCAGCGTCGTGGGTTACGTCACAAACGGCATCCTCTGCGTGAATTCCCTTCTGTACCCGAACCTCAAGTTTGATCCTGCAAAGGAACTTATCCCCGTCGGACGCATCTCTGAAATCGGGATGGTCGCGGTCCTTAACCCCAGGGCAATTGCCGGCGTCACTGACCTTAAGAGCCTTCTTGCCTACGCCAAAGCCCATCCCGGCACGGTGAACTTTGCTTCTTCCGGCGTCGGAACCTCAAGTCACCTTGCGGGACTTCTTTTTGCCGAAAAAGCCGGCATCCGGCTCACGCACATCCCCTACCGCGGGGGTGCTGCCGCCATGACGGACGTTTTATCCGGCCGCATACCGCTCATGATTGACGTGGCCCCGAACGTACTCGGGCACGTGCGCGCAGGGACCCTAAAGGCCTTGGGTGCCTCCACGAAGACGCGCCTTGCGGCTGCGCCCGAGATTCCGACATTGCTCGAAGAAGGGCTTGCGGGCTTTGAAATTTCAGCCTGGGACGGGCTGGTGCTTCCGGCCGGCACCCCGTGGTCTGTTGTGGAGCGCGTCTCAAAAGCGCTTCAGTCGGCATTGGCTGATCCCGCCGTGCAGCAGTCGCTTGCGAAAAAAGGCGCTGAAGTGCGCCCGGGGACGCCCCAGGACTTCTTTAACTTCATTGAAAGCGAAAGCCCCAAGTGGGCGGCGCTAGTGAAAGCCGTGAAGGCCGAAGAAAGCCAGAAATAGTCAGGCAAGAAGCCTTGCGGCCAAAGCCCGGATCGCGCGGCGGTCGGGCTTACCCGACCCCGTTTCCGGAATTTCATCGACCCTCACAATCACCTTCGGGTTCCAGTAACGGGGAAGCTTTGCCTTCGCGGCTTCCATGAGACCCTTCTCATCAAAGCTGCCGGCCACCAGAAGCACCACCTTCTCCGCGGTCTTTTCGTCCGGCACCGAAGTGACGGCAATCGGCGCATTGATGATGTCCCTTAAAAGCGTCTCCGCCGTTTCAATCTGCACCTTGATGCCGCCCGTGTTGATGACGTTGTCGAGCCGCCCCAAAATCCGGAAGGAACCGTCAGCCAGGATTTCCGCAAGATCGTTTGTCACAAGGCGCCCGGCGGCAATCCCGGGCGCATCAATCGTCAGTGCCCCGTTTTCAGCCAAAGAGACCGTGACGCCGGGAAGCGGCATGTAGCTCTCGGCAGCCTTTTCACCCGAAAGGCGCCTCAAGGCAATATGCGAAACCGTTTCCGTCATCCCGTAGGTTGACCACACGGCGTTGGGAAAGTCCGCTACCGCTGCGGCAAGCGTGGGGCTTACGGCGCTCCCGCCTAAAAGGATATGCCGGGTGCCTTTAAGGAGCTCCCGCTCGTCGGGATCAGCCAGGGCTGCCGTTGCCTGCATGGGGGTCATGGCGGTAAAGACCGGAGGTTCTCTGAGGCCCTTCATGGGAGTGAGCGACGGCGTGTTCCAGATGAGGTCGAGCCCCTGCGTCATCGCCCGCACAACCATCATCTTGCCGCCCACGTATTTCACCGGCATACAGAGATAGGCCGTATCCCCCTCATTCAGCCCCAGAAAGGCGCAGGTGCGCGCGGCGCTCTCCGCCATCGCTTTCTTACTCAGTTTTAACTGCTTCGGAGTCCCCGTTGAGCCCGAAGTCTGCCCGTGCACCCAGTCCCTGGCGTCAAGCCACTCGCGCATAAAGTCCGCGAGATCAGCGGTAAAGCCGCCTTCGTCCCGCATTGCTTCAATACGAGAAGGCAATTCGGAACGCGTTACGGCTTTACCCCTTAACCGAAAGGCAGGATGAACGGGCATCACAACGGAATTCCTCTGAGGCTTAATTACGGGATCTTCGGATACTGCTTGAAGTTGGGCGACCGCTTTTCAAGGAACGCCTTGCCGCCTTCCTGAGCTTCGTCGGTCATGTAGTAAAGCATCGTCGCGTCGCCCGCCAATTCCTGAATACCGGCCTGGCCGTCAAGTTCCGCATTAAGCCCCGCCTTAATAAGGCGCAGCGCAATGGGACTCAGTTTTTGCATCTCTTGTGCCCAGGCAACCGTTTCGTCTTCAAGCTGCTCCAGGGGCACGACCTTATTGACAAGCCCCATTTCGAGGGCTTCTTTGGCCGAATACTGCCGGCACAGGAACCAGATTTCGCGGGCCTTCTTCTGCCCCACGACGCGCGCGAGGTAGGAGGAGCCGAAGCCCGCATCAAAGCTTCCCACGCGCGGCCCGGTCTGCCCGAAACGGGCATTTTCCGAAGCAATCGTGAGGTCGCAGACGACGTGCAGCACGTGGCCGCCGCCGATGGCGTAGCCGTTAACCATGGCAATCACGGGCTTCGGAAGGCTTCGGATCTGCTTTTGAACGTCAAGCACCGAAAGGCGCGGCACGCCCTTCTCGTCGATATAGCCGCCGCGGCCCTTGACATGCATGTCGCCGCCGGCACAAAAGGCAATGTCGCCCGCGCCCGTGAGAACCACGACATTGATGTCCGGGCACTCACGGCAGTAGTAAAGCGCGTCGCTCATCTCCGCCGTTGTCGTGGGCGTAAAGGCGTTGCGGTAGCGCTCACGGTTAATCGTGATGCGGGCAATGCCCTCATAAAAGTCCAAGAGGATTTCCTTGTAATCCTTGATTTTCTTCCATTCGCGTTTCACGGGTCTTCCCCTCTTTAAGAGCGCTTTTTAACAATCTGGTTCACAACGCGGGCCGTTGAAATAAGTCTCCCGCGCGTATCGGTAATGTCCACGTTCCAGAGATGAGTCACCCGACCTTTCTGCAGCAGTGTGGCGACCGCGCGCACGGCGCCCCCTTCGGGGACCGAGGCAATGTGGTGGGCATCAACTTCAATACCGAGCGGTATTTCGTCGGGCGCTAGCAACCCCATTGAGCCGTAACCTGCGAGCGTTTCCGCAAGCGCCAAAGACGCCCCGCCGTTAAGTACGCCGAAGGGCTGGCAGACCTTACTGGTGACCGCAAGGCTTGCGGCAACCGTGGTTTCCCCGGCTTTGCGGGGCTCAAAGGCAATGCCGAGAAGCTCACTCATAAAGAGTTTTTTTTCGGGCTCAGTGAGTGTGGAATGTGTCATGACGGATTCCCTGTCGGTTACCGAAAACGGTACCGTTTTTGTGGCGCAGAGATTTTAGCGGGAAGCGCTGTCATGTAGCGTATACGGTGTGCCACGGTGATTCCTTTCGCGCCCTACGGGAGCGCTATTATCGCCTGGACACAAAAAACCTTACATCCTCGTGAGCGGGTGTGTGTAGATTTTTGTGTCTAGCGCGGGTTTACGGTTGAGCTTGTCGGCTTGTGTCGCTTGACGGCGGGGCGAACTCCATCGCGGCGCGTATTGGCTTTATGTTGACGCAGGACACGATACACCGTTGCCTCAGAGGCCAGGTACTCGCCTTTGTCCAATAGGGCGTGAAAGGCCTGTCGGACACTCAGGTCGCAAACATCGGGCTGGCAGTAGCGCTCGTACACAGCCTGCCGCTCTTTTTCCGAAAGGGCCCGCGGATTTGGGCCGAATTCACGTTTCGAACGCTGATCCTCGCTCTGAGGGTTCCGACGCCATTTGAGATAACTGCTGAAGGCTATCCCCAAGCATTTACAGGCCTCGACTGCGCGAGCCCCTGCCTGTACGGACTCAGTGATCAGCTTGACTGCTTTTTGGCGATCCCGGGTGCTGATCATTTTTCCTTGTCCCCCCAGATCGCCTGCGCTTTTTTTGTCAACACCAACAAAGCCGCGGCTTCCGCCAGGGCCTTTTCCTTGCGTTGCAACTCGCGGTTCTGCTGCTTGTGTTCTTCGCTTAGCGCCGTTACCTTGTTGATGAGTTCTTGCTCGCGAGCACGCGTACTGGCCAAGAGTACAACATCATCGTCATGCTGTGCAAGCCAGGTGCTGAAGCGCTTGATTTCGTCCAGGGTGACGCCTTTGGTGCGGCAGAACTTGCCGGCCGCCGGGGACTCAAAGCCGACTTCTTGGCAATACCCTTCGGCGACAAGCGCGGCACGAAAGTTCATGCCTTGAGGTAAGGGGATGGCCTGAGTGCCTTGCCCGCCAGACCGACCATCAGCTTTCAGTTGCCGCAACCAACGATACACGCAGCTTGTCGCGATACTATATTCGCCGTGCGCCTGTTCAACCGTAATCTCCTTGGAAAGGATTCTCCCGAGGATTTGATTTTTCTTTTCGAGCGGGTATGGGGTGCCCATTTATCTTCTCCGTGCCCTCCTGATTAGCGATTAGGAAGTATTTTGACAGAGAGGGTAAGTTTCTTCCCGTTGTCCCTTTTTATTCCGGGTGACCTTGTCACGGTACTCAATCAGAAGATCTCCCAAAGCAATATGGGAACTTTTCTCTTCAGGGCTGAGTTCAAGCGCTGCAGCAAATTTTTTAGCTTCCGTTTTTGTGGGAAACGTTTTTTGCCTTTTACTGCTGCCGGAATACCACAGAACCCGTTATGTACCGTATTGAGTTTTTGAAACTGACGGCATTAATGCTCTCCTGTACAAGGTGTGACGGAGCAGCGCATCTGCCAATCCAGCGCCACTATTACCGCCACTAAAACGCCACTAACTTGTACGAATTATGCCGTTCTATGCCGATTTAGATAAAGAAAAACCTCGACAAATCAATGTATGCCGAGGTATGCCGATGGCTTGTGGTGGATGCTGAGAGTCTCGAACTCCCGACCTACGCCGTGTAAAGGCGCCGCTCTACCAACTGAGCTAAGCATCCCTGCCGCGCTCAGACAAATCTGAGTGCGGTTAAGCAGTGAAGCTTGTTAGTTTACAGCATCCTTGAGGCTCTTGCCAGGACGGAACTTCGGGGCCTTGGAAGCAGCGATCTTAATCGTGGCGCCGGTCTGAGGATTACGGCCGGTGCGGGCAGCACGCTTGGAGATCGTGAAGGTACCGAAACCGACGAGGGTGACGTCCTTGCCCTTCTTAAGGGAGGTGGTCACGGCTTCAACGAAAGCGTCGACAGCTTCAGCAGCCTTGGCCTTGGAAAGATCCGCCTGGGTGGCGATAAATTCAACGAGTTCAGTCTTGTTCATTTCAGACTTCCTTGGTTATGCCTGTGCCGTTTGCTATGTACCGGCACAGACGGGTTAACTGATGCATTGCCTTATGCATGCGGGGCATTTTACAACACGCAAAATCAATAAAGTCAAGCCCTGCAGGGTTTTGAAGCGATTTCGTGCTGATTTAGTCAGGATTGTGTCAATTCTTTGACAGAACGCAGGCGCAGATAAGGTTTTTGCCGGAAATCCGTGGCTTTTTGGGCATTTCTGAGGCAAGAGAAATCTGAGAAATGAGCCGCCCGCCGGTGCGTTTTGCGGCCTCACACAATTATCTGCGAAAAGAGGCACTCACAGAATTTCCCGCAGGAAGCCCGGGGCTTGAGCCCCGGGAGGAATGCGGGC
>OJOV01001466.1_pt1 | contig 18804 bp, 16 predicted proteins | sample 1598281 | NCBI WGS metagenome assembly OJOV01 (sample SAMN03922469, study PRJEB24848) | human gut metagenome | isolation source: stool sample | host: Homo sapiens | place: Germany | collected 2010-11
GTTCAGATACGGATTTGAATTACATGCTTGATGAATTTTATCTGGCATTGGGACAGGAAAACAGATATAGCAAGTTTTTCCATTTATTTTCGATAATTGAGTTTATTGAAAAGAGATATGAGGACAATAACGGTGCCAGCAAGTTATTCGACTCCGAGGAAATAGATGTGATTGTGAAAGCAGCACTTGATAGTCCGGTATTGGTGGACAAGGAAAAAAGAGATCGCGTTCGCGGAGCATTGAAGCAGATACTTGGAAATCTGACTGATATTGGAAGAAAAGAAAAACTGGTTCATATTTTGCATGAGATGGGAATTTATAAAATTGAAAATTGTGGAACAGAGTTTGAAATTGATAGTAAAACAATAGGACAGATAATCAATTTGCGAAATAAATGTTATCATGCAGACCGAAAAAATAAGGAAGAGACAAAAATAGATATTGATTTGGCAGTTACACAATTGATGTATATATGTGAATGGGTAATTGCGGCACAAGTAAAACCAATTCATCAGTAATGAAAATATTAAAAATATCGAGATGGGGGAATAAAAATGTACAATTATTTAATAGTAGGCTCCGGTCTGTTCGGATCTGTATTTGCCAGACAGGCAGCCGATGCCGGAAAGAAAGTGCTTGTAATAGACAAGCGCCCAAACATTGCCGGAAATGTTTACACAGAAAAAGTAGAGGGTATCAATTTCCACAAATACGGTGCCCATATTTTCCATACAAACAACACAGAGGTATGGAATTATGTAAACCGTTTTGCAACGTTCAACCGGTTTACGAATTCACCGGTTGCAAACTACAAAGGGGAATTGTATTCCATGCCTTTTAATATGTATACCTTCAACAAGATGTGGGGTGTAGTCACACCGGAGGAAGCTGCTGCAAAGATTGAGGAGCAGAAGAAGGAGATCACCGGAGAACCGCAGAACCTGGAAGAACAGGCAATTTCTCTTGTTGGTCGTGACATCTATGAAAAACTAGTAAAGGGTTATACCGAAAAACAGTGGGGACGTGACTGTAAAGAGCTTCCGGCATTCATTATCAAGCGTCTTCCGGTCAGGCTTACGTTTGATAATAATTATTTCAATGCATTGTATCAGGGAATTCCGATCGGTGGTTACACAAAACTGGTAGAGAATTTGCTGGAAGGTATTGAAGTCCGGTTAAACGAGGACTATCTGGAAGATAAGGCAAAATGGAATGCGATGGCGGAAAAAGTTGTTTATACCGGAGCCATCGATGCCTATTTTGACTATGCATTGGGAAATCTGGAATACCGTTCGGTACGTTTTGAAAATGAGATTCTTGATGTGCCGAACTTTCAGGGAAATGCGGCGGTCAATTATACAGATAAAGAAACACCGTGGACAAGGATCATTGAACACAAATGGTTTGAGTTTGGAAAAGATGAAAATGGAAATGACTTGCCAAAGACCATTATCAGTAAGGAATATTCTTCGGAGTGGAAGCCGGGGGATGAGCCATATTACCCGGTTAATGATAAGAAGAACGGGGAACTTTACCAAAAGTATAAAGCGCTGGCAGAGAAAGAGGAAAATATCATTTTTGGAGGTCGCTTAGGGGAATACAAATATTATGATATGGATGCCGTGATTGCAAGTGCTCTGGAATGTGCCAGAAATCAAATGTATTGATTAAAAGCGCAGGAATCTGCAAAAGTAACTAATAGAGATTGGATAACATACAAAACTATGCTATAATTCTATTGAATAAAAGCGCAGGAATCTGCAAAAGTAACCAATAGAAGGAGGCGCATTGTATGGAAATTAAGAGAAATATATATTTGAATAAGCTCATCAGCAAGAAACACAACGGATTGATTAAGGTGGTAACCGGGATTCGGCGTTGTGGAAAATCATATCTGCTTTTTAATCTGTTTAAAGATCATCTGCTGGCAGAGGGAGTGAATCCGCGGCATATTATAGAAATTGCCTTTGACTCTTTTGAAAATAAGAAATTTCGTGATCCGGATGTTTTGTATCCGTATATGAAAGAACAGATTCAGGATGAGGATATGTATTATGTTTTGTTGGATGAGGTTCAGCTTCTGGATGAATTTGAAGCTGTGCTTAACAGTCTGATCCGTATGAAAAATGTGGATATTTATGTGACAGGAAGCAATGCACATTTTCTTTCCAAGGATGTAATTACGGAATTTCGCGGCAGGGGGGATGAAGTTCATATGTACCCGCTCAGTTTTGCAGAGTTTATGTCTGTTTATCCGGGGACAAAGGAGAATGGCTGGCGGGAGTATGTGGTATATGGCGGGCTTCCGCTTGTCCTGAATTTTAAAACGCCGGAAGAAAAAATTACATTTTTAAAGGCGCTGTTCGAGGAAACTTATATTTCAGATATTGTAGGCAGACATAAAATCCGGAACCGTGCGGAATTGGAGGAACTTTTAAATATTCTTTCTTCTGCCATCGGTTCACTCACAAATCCGACAAAGCTGTCAGCGACATTTAAGAGTATGAAGCAGAAGAATATCAGTGCCGGCACAATTAAAAACTACATTGATTATCTGTGTGATTCTTTTTTGATTGACAGCGCGATACGGTATGATATCAAAGGGAAAAAATATATTGATACACCCGTAAAATATTATTTTACGGATATGGGACTTCGCAATGCACGGCTCAATTTCCGCCAGTTGGAAGAAACGCATACTATGGAAAACGTTATTTTTAACGAATTAAAACTCCGGGGATTCAATGTCGATGTGGGAGTTATTGAAATTAACAGTACCAATGAAAAGGGAAACAGTGTGCGCAAGCAGCTGGAAATTGATTTTGTCTGCAACAAAGGATCAAAGCGTTACTATATTCAGTCGGCTTATGCGATGCCTGATCAGGCAAAGATGGAACAGGAACAACGTTCTTTGATGCTGACAGGGGATGCCTTCAAAAAAATCATTATTACGAAGGATTCGCCGGGGCCTTACTATAATGAGGACGGGGTTCTTGTTATGAATATCTTCGATTTTCTGCTTGATGAGAATATGCTCAATTATTGATATATAAACATTGAAAAAGTTTAAGAGGCAGTGATCATGAAAAACGAAGTGAAAATTGCATTGAATATCTGCACATTCCAGCGTGAAGAATTTATTCACAGAAATCTGTCGCTTTTGCAGGCATCGGATTTTTTCAATCCGGACAACCCGCAGTATTACGGAAGGCTTCATATTTTTGTGGTGGATAATGGCAGCAGTTTGCAATTGCCGGAGAGTCCGTATGTGCATTGTATTTATAACAGGAATACAGGAGGTTCCGGTGGATTTCAGAGAGGAATTGAGGAGATCCGTAAACGAAATGAGGGATTTACCCATGTCATTTTTATGGATGATGATGTTGCCTTTGACATCAGCAGCTTTTACCTGCTGTTTGATTTTTTATCCGGGGTCGGGGAGGCGGACAGGAACCGCCCGGTAGCGGGACGCATGTTTTGCATGGATGATCCATATATCCAGTACACGGCGGCAGAGAAGTGGAACCGGGGAATGGTTTCGCATGTGGAGTTCATGCGCGATGTCCGGGGGACGGCATACACACAGGGCAAAGTGATCTACGATGCGGATGCGGATTACGGCGGCTGGTGGTTTTGCTGTTTTCCATATGTATTTGTACAGGAAAATGATGTGCTTCCGTTTTTCATCCACTGTGATGATGTGGAATATGGTCTGCGATGCGGCAAAAAGCCGATCATTATTGAAGGAGTGCAGGTGTGGCATGAAACATACGACAAGCGGATGACACCTCTCATGCAGTATTATGACACGCGAAACCCGCTGTTTGTGAACCAGCTCTATGGTTTTTTGCCGGAGCCTTTGCAGCTTTTGCAGCAGTGGAAGGATAAGATGACGGCGTTTCATGTAAAAGGAGACTGGCTTTCGGAGTATTATGTGATCCTTGCAATGAATGATTTCCTGAAAGGCATGGGGTGGTTGAAGCGGATTGATGCGGGGAAGTATCACAAAAAACTGCAGAAGGTAAAAAGTTGCAGGGTAAAGAATGCGATATGTTGGCGGCTTGTGGAGCACCGGGCGAAAAAGAAATTCATGGTACACAAAAACAACGGCTCCGGTTAATCGGAGCCGTTGTGTGAAATGCTGTATTATTTACAGATCGCCGTATCTGCGTTTATATTCAGCAAGTTTGGCATCCTGGTCAGCAAGTTTGGCATCCCGGTCAGCAATCTCGGAATCCTTTTTGGAACAGGCTCTTTTCAGTGCATCGCGTTCATGGATAACTTCGAATAATTCATCGGTTGGAAGTTTCAGTACAGGTTCTGTCATATTATACACCTCCTGACATAAATTTCTGTTACGGTAAGAAATGCGGAGCATGGACTTTTGCAAAAGCATTAAAATAAGTTTTTTGTCAGTTTCCGTTAAAAATCCCTCTGCGATTTCCTGATCTAAGATAAGTATAGTTTCCTGCAGAAAAGAAGTCAATTCTTCTTTGGATTTCTGTACTTTTTTCTCAAGATCATGTCGTTTATCAGGGGATTTTGCTGACTGCATCTTGCGGTCAGAAGGGATGTGGCGGCGGAACCGGATTGGAAGAAACGGGATGAGCATACACAAATGTTTCTCTTTGATTTCTTCGAGGGTATAGGACTGCACCTTTACGGTTGGAACGCGGTATTCGTGAGTACTGCCATCCTGAAACCGGATCAGACAGCTTAGATAATCCGGGATCTTTTTCGTTCCCTGCAGGAAAAGAACGGCAGAGTTCGGGAATTCGAGCAGAAGCTGCGGATTTTTGGTGTCGGGCCGATAATTCAGGGACGCATGAACATCATACTCAAACATACGGATTGTGATAAGTCCATTGTATGTAATTTCACATTCAAAGTGGTAAATATCCGATTCATTTACACAGAATGTGAGGTCAGCCTTAATGGTCGAAATTTCTTTTGTATCCGAGCGTTCTACAGAATACTCTGTGGAAAGTGGAACAACAGAGGAATCTTCGGGATATTTTTTCCCATAGATTTCATAGATGAGCGGAAACAGGAGTTTGGGAGAACTGTAAGTTGCTTTTTTTATAATTAAATCCCAAAGTTGCGTTTCCGTGGAAATTTCTTCAGGCAGCCCGTTGTTACGAATAATTTCTTCAATCTCTTTCGAGTGAAGATGGTAAGTATGGCGTGTATTGGCCATGTAATATCCTCCTATACTGTTGTGTGTATAATATTTGGAAAAATAAAAAGATTGTTGTTTTTATAATACTGAAAAAAGAAAAACAGAATAACAAATAGGTATATGTATCATAACATACGAGTAACGTAGATACAATAATTTGTTTTATAAAATTAAAGATATAGAAGCAGGTAAGTTACAACATCATTTGAAAAGGTTTTTAAGATATGAGAAGTGAAGTATACAGTTTTCTGGTAAACAGGCATTCGGGAATTTCATACCGGTATCATAAGATACATGATGATGCAACCGGTATGCGCAGAATGTTTTCCTGGGCATATTTGTTGTGGATAAATTTCGCATATTATGTATTGTTCTGTAGATTTCTCGGAAGAATTCCAGAGATGGAAATATATGAAAAACGCAAATTGATGATAAAAACCAGTGAATCCGAAGGACACCAGAAAGATGCAGGGATTCTTTCTGTAGAGGATTTTGTCAGAAAAATCAAAGATTACGATGTGATCTCATTTGATATTTTTGATACATTGATTTTTCGCCCGTTTTCTTCTCCGACAGATGTGTTTTATCTGATTGGAGAAAAATTTGATTTCCTCGATTTTAAGAATTTACGTGTGTGGGCAGAATGGGATGCCCGGATGAAATGCAGACAAAAAAACGGACATACGGAAGTGTCGTTACAGGATATATGGGAAAATCTGGAGGAAGATACCGGCCTGAATGCAGAAGAAGGAATGCGGCTGGAGTGTGAGACCGAGGAAAAACTCTGTTATGCAAATCCGTATATGCTGCAGGTATGGAAACGTCTGCAAGAACTGGAAAAGCGCATGATCATTGTTTCGGACATGTATCTTCCACGCTCCTGTATTGAGAGAATACTGCAGAAAGCCGGATATACGGGAGCGGAGCGTATTTACATCTCCAATGAGTATGGAGAGAATAAAGCCGGTGGAGATCTGTTCCACCGTGTGATCCGCGATTTTTCCGGTGCGCGTATTGTACATATCGGTGACAATCCACACAGTGATCAGAAAATGGCAAAGGCGAGCGGGCTGGATATTCTGCCCTATCAGAATGTAAATAAAAATGTGTTACTGTACCGTCCGATGGATATGTCATCGATGATCGGCGGGGCATACCGGGGGCTGGTATCCAATCATTTGTACAATGGATCAGAAAAATTCAGTATAGATTACGAATATGGATATGTGTATGGTGGATTGTTTGTTGTGGGGTATTGCCATTTTATTCATGAATATTATGAGCAGCATTATCTCGATCAGTTACTGTTTCTGGCGCGGGATGGAGATATTCTCCGCAGAGTTTACCAGAAATTATATCCCGATGACCGGACGGTATATGTCTACTGGTCACGGAAAGCGGCCACAAAACTGATGGCAGATGAGGATAAGCACGATTTTTTCCGGAGATTCATTTATCACAAGGTCAATCAAAAGGTTACGATAGGGGAGGCTCTGCGTTCCATGGAATTGGAACAATTGCTTCCGGAACTTTCAGACTGGCAGGAAATATGGGATGTATGGGAACGAAAATCGGGTGCCGGCAGAAAGCAGAAATTTATTGATTTGCGGGCAGAGGATGAGCTGACAGACAAAAATGCATATCTGCTCCGACGGTTTATTGAGGCAAAATGGGAGCGGGTGATGACACATTATGAGGAACAGCAGGTCGCAGCAGAAAAGTATTACCGGGAGATTCTGTATGGATGTAAAAACGTAGCAGCGGTTGATATTGGCTGGGCGGGAAGCGGTGCGCTCGCGCTTTCCCATCTGGTGGAAAAGGTATGGGGGATGGATTGCCGGATCACAGGGATTGTTGCGGGGACAAATACCATTCATAATGCCCAGCCTGATGCGTCCGATCCATTCCTGCAGGATGGCAGGCTGGTGGCCTATCTGTATTCCGGACAGATGAACCGTGATCTGTTGAAAAAGCATGATCCAAATAAGGATTATAACGTGTTCTGGGAACTGTTGCTTTCTTCCCTGACACCTTCGTTTCAGGGATTTCATAATGGAAGATATCAGACAGAAAAGGAAAGCATTTATCTGGAAACGGTGGATATTACACTGGAATTTGGCAGATATGATTTTAATCCAGAGGGAATCCGGGAAATCCAGCGGGGAATTTTGGATTTTGCAGAGCAATATCTGGAGCATTTTGGAGCCTTTCCCTATATGTTCCGCATTAGTGGAAGGGATGCATATGCACCAATGCTTGTGGCTGCAAGTTATGACGAACGATATCTTAAGATGATAGAGAAAAGATTTCAACTGGAAATTGCGGTGAACTGATGAAGTGTATTAAAAACGCATAAATATTGAGATTAAAATGAAACTTTTTTGCACATTTTTCTTGAAAAAGGTTTTACTTATTGTTAAAATATGTTATAGTTAAGTAACAAAGTTGTAACAAATTGGAGGAAGTGCATTGAAGTTTAAGTTTACATGGGGCAGAAAGCTGATCGCAGGTATTTTGCTGGCGGCAGTTGTAGTAGGGGGTACTGCAGCACCGGCAGAAGCAGCATCGAAGAATCATACCGCGGTTGTGGCACAGGATAATTACCGGAAAACATTGTGTAAGGGATTTTTGGGAAAGAGTTATGGCAGTGTGGTTGATGGAATCCGCTGTGACTGCAGTGGATACACACGGGCAGCCCTGAATCGTCTGGAGAGTAAGGGACGGAAAGGGACTGCACTGAAAAATGTCAGTGTTGGAGCACATTGTACCAGAGACTGGGTAAGCGGATCGAGTATTTCGTATACAACAGGGGTTGCAACAAAGGGTGCGATTCAGTGGAATTCCGGCACAAAGAAGTCTATTGGAAGAAAAAGCAGTGGGAAAAGCCTTTCCCAGTTGGAACTTGGAGATGTTGTTGTTTATGGCAAGGGCGGTTCTTCCTCTCATATAGCCATATATTTCGGAGAATTTTCTTCGATGGAAGCGGTAAAAGATTATCTGGAAGATATTGGTGTCTATGCGAAAGGAACGATTAAGAGATCTGCAGGAGATAAGTACAGTTACAGTGGCCGCACGATTGTGCATAAGTATGGAAACAGTAGGTACTGGCGGATTCATTCTACATGCAGCGGAATCATGATTGACAATGATATTGCAGGAACCAGCGGATACACATCTTCCTTTGGACAGTGGAAATGGACCTTTGATACCGGGATTCAGGTACAGTAAAAGAACAGACAAAAAGCTCTGCGTTTTCGAAATTTTCGAAAGCGCAGAGCTTTTTTATATGGCAGATATTTAATCCACCAGTTTATCCAGTTCTTTGATGTATTCGGTTTCACTTGAGAACTGATGATTTGCTTTTTTGGCATACAGACCGACCGCTGTCTGGGATTTCTTGATTGCCTGCATGGTTCCGGCACCGGCGACACATCCGCCCGGACAGGCCATGCCTTCGAGCAGATAGCCCGGATATTTGCCTAATGTGGCAAGCTTTAAAAGCTGACGGCATTCCTTTAATCCTTCGGCATTTGCCACCTTGATCTCCTGTTCCGGATGATCCCGTTTGATGACATCTACGACAGCCTGTGCAACGCCACCGGCAACGGCAAAGTTTCTTCCGTCGGTGGAAGCGTCACTTACACCATCCGGATCTTCTTCCGTGTTTTCCAGATCCACATGTTTTGCATCAAAAATACCCGCCATTTCTTCAAAGGTGAGCACGAAATCTACTTCACTGCGGACGCTGCGGCGCATTGCCTCGAGTTTTTTAGCCGCACATGGTCCAATAAAGACAACCTTCGCATTTGGGTTATGCTTTTTGATAAGACGTGCAGTTAATGTCATCGGAGTCAGTGCCATGGAAATACAGTTGGCGTGATCCGGGAATAATTTCTTTGCCATGACAGACCATGCCGGACAGCAGGAAGTTGCCATGAATGGAAGTTCATCCGGCACTTCTTTTAAGAAATCTTCTGCTTCCTGCTTTGCACACAGATCCGCACCGATTGCTACCTCAAAAACGTCTGCAAACCCGAGTTCTTTCATGGCAGCACGCAGCTTGCCAGGGGTAACCTTTGGTCCGAACTGACCGACAAATGCAGGAGCGACAGCTGCATAAACCTTTTCACCGGACTGGATGGCACGGATTGTCTGGAAAATCTGGGATTTGTCAGCAATGGCACCGAACGGGCAGTTTACCAGACACTGACCGCAGGAAACACACTTGTCATAATCGATATTGGCTTTGCCGTTTTCATCTGAAGTAATGGCATCCATACCGCACGCTTTGGCACATGGACGTTCCTGAATGATAATGGCGTTATAGGAGCAGACACTTGCACAGCGGCCGCACTTGATACATTTCTCCTGGTCAATGATAGATCTGCCGGTGGTACGGTCTAAGGAAACAGCTCCTTTCGGGCATACTTCCATGCAGGGATGTGCCAGACATCCCTGACAGCCGTCTGTTACATGCACACGTTTTGTGGGACAGGCATTGCAGGCAAATTTAATGACATTAATGAGAGGCGGAGTATAGTAAGTTTCTGCCTGGTCAGCAGCTTCAATGCCATCGGATACCGGGGCATGCTCTGCAGCACTGCGGTTTGGCAGACCCATTGCCAGACGCAGGCGTTCACCTACAATTGCACGCTCCAAAAATACATCGTTTCTGAAATTTCCGGTTTCTCCCGGAATAATCTTATATGGAAGTTCTTCCATACGTTCCTTTACAGGCCATTCGGTATGATAAGCCATACGGGCTACTTCTGTAAAAATTTTGTGACGGATTTCCTGAATTCGGGTTTCGACGCCTCTCATGATAATTCCTCCTTGTGTTTGTAATGGATAATTGTAAAATAAAATTTTCTGCATTTCTATAAGATAATACCAAGAAACTCACAGAAAAACCTGTTTTGTCATATTCCGGGGATATTGTAGCAAATAATACACATACTCTCAATAAGTATGCTGTTCTTTTTACAAAACATAATAGGCTTTTGACATGGTGTGAAACAATTGTACTGTAAACTGCTAGGTAGAAAGGACCGGGGAGGGGGACACCAATGGCAACCCGGCGATTTCTCCTGCATTTTAGAGGCTGTTGGAATTTTTTCAATTTTCAGCAAGCCTCGTACATGGATGTACGAGGCAGGTGGTCACTGAGCCCGGAAGGCGAATGACCACCGGTTGCGTCCGCCTGATAGCAATTAAAACAAAAATTCCTACAGCCTCTTAATTGCAAGGAGCATGAGCCGAGTTGCCATTGGTGTCCCCTTCCCCGGTCCTTTCGAGCCATAGCCGCCTTGTTCAATAACATGACATTATGCACAAAATCCCAATGTTGTTTTTGTGAATGATTTTGACGGAAAGTGATTGACGATGACAGAAAATGTAACTATAATAAGAACCGTCAAATGAACGATTTTGAAAGATTGTGAACGAAAAAGAAAACAAAGGAGTGAGGCATATGCTTGCAGAAGAACGATTTTCAAGGATACTGTCCATAATAGAAGCGGAGGGAAGTGCCACAATACAGGAACTTATGACTGCACTTGACGCTTCAGAATCAACCGTCCGCCGGGACTTAATCACAATGGATGAGAATGGTCTTCTGACCAAGGTACATGGCGGTGCAATCGCCAGACGGCCGAGTGTGAGTACACATGATGAGGATGTCAGAAACCGTAAGACGATGAATGCGGAACAAAAGAATGCAATTGCAAAGTATGCAGCATCCCTCATCCGCCCGGATGATTTTGTTTATCTGGATGCCGGAACATCCACCGAGGCGATGATCCCTTTTATTAAGGAGACACAGGCGGTGTTTGTGACAAATGCCATCAGCCATGCAAAGCTTCTGGCGGAAAAGGGCTGCCGTGTTTATCTGCTGGGAGGCGAATTCAAATCCCAGACAGAGGCGATCGTCGGGGAGGAAGCCATGGAGATGCTTTCCAAGTATAATTTTACCAAAGGATTCTGGGGAACGAATGGAATCAGCGTCAGCAAAGGATATTCCACCCCGGAGATCAAGGAAGCCATGGTAAAGAAATATTCCATGAAGAATTGCAAACGCTGCTATATTCTGGCAGATGCCAGCAAGTTTGACCAGCTTTCCAGTGTGAAATTTGCTGATTTTGAACAGGCAACCATCTTAACAACGGAGCTGCACAAGCCGGCACTTAAAAAATACAAAAATATTGTGGAGGTGAAAGAATGATCTATACCGTAACATTTAACCCATCCATTGATTACATTGTAAATGTGGACAACTTTATGACCGGTGTGGTCAACCGTACCAGCAAGGAAATTATTTTTCCGGGTGGGAAAGGAATCAATGTTTCAATGGTACTGAAAAATCTTGGGGAAGAAAGCACAGCACTTGGATTTATGGCAGGATTTACCGGAGATGCCATCACACGGCTTCTTCAGGAGAAAGGTGTTACTGCAGATTTTATTCACGTTACCGAAGGATTGTCCCGTATCAACGTAAAACTCCGGGCACAGACCGAGACGGAAATCAACGGACAGGGACCAAAGATTGCATCAGAAGATATCCGGAAGCTTTACGGAAAACTGGATGCATTGCAGGATGGCGATACACTGGTACTTGCCGGAAGCATCCCGGACACAATGCCGGAATCCATGTATATGGATATCATGGAGCATCTGCAGAACAAGAAACTCAATATTGTAGTAGACGCGACCAGAGATCTGCTGATGAATGTACTTGCTTATCATCCGTTTTTGATCAAACCAAACAATCATGAGCTGGGAGAGATTTTCCACACGGTAATCAATGATAAGGATGATGTTGTCACATATGCAAAACGCATGCAGGAAAAAGGTGCAAGAAATGTTCTTGTTTCCATGGCAGGTGACGGGGCCGTCCTTGTGACGGAAGACGGTCAGGAGTTCCGGGCTGAGGCACCGAAAGGAAAGCTCGTCAATTCGGTAGGCGCCGGAGATTCCATGGTGGCTGGTTTTATATATGGATATTTAAATGGTGGCAGCTATGCAGATGCATTCCGCTATGGTGTATGTACCGGAAGTGCCAGTGCTTTTTCCGAAGAACTGGCAACAAAAAAGGAAGTACTTGCATTGATGGATGCAAATCAAAAATTATTTTAAGGAGGGTATACTATGAGAATCAGAGATTTGCTTGCAGCCGAGAGCATTGAACTGAACGGTTCTGCAGCCGGAAAACAGGATGTTTTAAACAAAATGGTTGATCTCATGGCAAAAAGCGGAAAAATCCGCGATGTGGAAACTTACCGCAAGGGGGTTTTTGCAAGAGAAGAAGAAGGAACAACCGGAATCGGAGAAGGAATTGCGATCCCACACTGCAAGTCAGATGCTGTGAAAGCACCGGGACTGGCAGCTATGGTAGTAAAGGATGGTGTAGAGTTTGACGCGTTAGATGGAGCACCAGTCAATTTACTGTTTCTGATTGCAGCTCCAAACACCGAGGATAATGTACATCTGGAGGTGCTCAGCAAACTTTCCGTACTTCTGATGGACGAGAATTTTACCAACGGACTGAAAAATGCAAAGACCGTAGACGAATTCTTAAAAGTCATCGATGATGCGGAAAGCGCAAAAGATGAGGACGAAAAAGAAGACGAAACTGGGGCAAAATACAAGGTACTTGCCGTAACCGGATGCCCGACCGGAATCGCACATACTTATATGGCAGCGGAAAGCTTAGAGAAGCATGCAGCTGAGATGGGAATCACGATTAAGGTAGAGACCAGAGGTTCCGGCGGAGCCAAGCATGTGCTTACCGATGAAGAGATCGCAGGAGCGACTGCAATCATCGTTGCAGCCGACACCAAAGTTCCGATGGACCGCTTCGATGGAAAGAAAGTCATCGAGTGCAAGGTTGCAGACGGCATCAACAAGGCAGAGCAGCTGTTAAACCGTGCCGTGGCCGGGGATGCACCTGTCTACCATGCGGCAGAGGGCAGCAGAAAAGAAGAAAAAGCAGAGGGTGGCTCCACCGCACACATGATTTACACACACCTGATGAGTGGGGTATCCCACATGCTTCCGTTTGTTATCGGCGGCGGCATCATGACAGCGATTGCATTTCTGATCGATACCCTGATGGGCTATGGTGCAACCGGTGGATCGGCATTCGGTTCCTGTACGCCGTTATCGGCATTCTTCAAGTATGCCGGAGGACTGGCAATGGGACTGATGGTTCCGGTGCTTGCAGGTTACATTGCATACTCGATCGCAGACCGGCCGGGACTTGCAGTTGGTTTTACGGGCGGTTTGTTAGCCTCGAGTGGTAACGCATTAGTCACCGGTTACAACTGGGCGGATTCCACAACCGGTTTCCAGAAATTTATCGCAGACTTTGCATTCCAGGGTGCCAACGGCGGTAACACCGTTTCCGGTTTCCTTGGCGGAATCTTAGCAGGATTCCTTGCCGGATTTATTGTACTGTTTCTGAAAAAAGCGTTTTCAAAACTGCCGGCTTCCTTAGACGGAATCAAGCCGACTCTGATTTATCCGTTGCTTGGAATTTTAATTATCAGTATTTTAATGTGCTTCATCTTTAACCCATTGATCGGACTGATCAATACCGGACTGAGCAACGGACTGACCGCAATCTCTGATGCGGGATACATCACCGTACTCGGACTGATCCTCGGAGCAATGATGGCGATCGACATGGGTGGTCCAATCAACAAAGCCGCTTATGTATTTGGTACCGGCGTACTGGCAACTGCAAGCCAGATGATTGAAAAAGGTGCACAGCCAGGCGACCCGGCTGTTCAGGCATGTTACATTGCCATGGCAGCGATCATGGTCGGTGGTATGGTTCCTCCGATCGGAATCGCGCTTGCCTGCCAGTTCTTCCCGAAGAAATTTACAAAGGAAGAACGTGGATCCAAGGTATCCAACTTTGTAATGGGTGCTTCCTTCATCACCGAGGGTGCGATCCCGTTTGCAGCAGCAGATCCGCTTCACGTAATTCCATGTACCTTAATTGGTGCCGGAGTTGCAGGATTTTTATCCGCACTGTTTAAGTGCACACTGATGGCTCCTCACGGTGGAATCTTCGTATTTGCAACCGTAGGACATCCGCTTTTATACATCCTTGCATGGGCAGTCGGCGCTGTCATTACAGCCGTATTGCTCGGACTGATCAAAAAGGATGTTAAATAAAATTTGTAAACAGTAACATTGGTAAAGAAACAAAATTTGAAAAGGAGAATGATCATGAAAGAATTTACTTATACCATCAAAGACGAGCAGGGAATCCACGCAAGACCGGCAGGAGAGCTGGTAAAAGCAGCCTCTGCATATCCATGTAAAGTAACCATCAGTAAGGATGGCAAGGAAGTAGACGCAAAGAGAATCCTCGGAGTTATGGGTCTTGGTGTTAAATGCGGACAGGAAATTGTATTAAAGACGGATGGAGATCAGGAAGAGGAAGCAATCGCAGCACTTGGCAAATTCTTAGAGGAGAAACTGTAAGAAACCGTTCCGGCAACCGTTTACGGAGAATGAATCAGCAAAAGGATGAGGTGACGCTATGACAATTCAGGGTAAAAGCGTATACAGCGGGGTGGCCATCGGCCGCCTTGCCATATACCGCAAATCAGAAAATCAGGTAAAGCGGGAGAAAATCGCAGATACCGCAAAAGAGGTAAAACGGTTTGAAGATGCCAAAGATACCGCAAAACAGCAGCTTGCCGGGCTTTATGATAAGGCATTAAAAGAAGTCGGTGAAGTCAATGCAGCAATCTTTGAAGTACATCAGATGATGCTGAATGACCTTGATTATATCGAATCCATCACAAATATGATTGAAGGCCAGCAGGTGAATGCCGAATATGCCGTGGCAACGACCGGAGATACATTTTCCGAGATGTTTGCGGCAATGGATGATGATTATATGCGTGAGCGTGCAGCCGATGTCAGGGATGTGTCAAACCGCGTAGTTTCCATCCTGCAGGGCAACGGAGGAAATGGCCTGAATGCCGATGAGCCGGTGATTTTACTTGCCGATGATCTGGCACCAAGTGAGACCGTACAGCTTGATAAATCGAAGGTGCTTTCCTTTGTCACCCGTCACGGTTCCACCAATTCCCATACCGCGATTCTGGCCCGTACCATGAATATCCCGGCACTGATCGGTGTCGATTTTCCGGAAGATGTCGATGGAAAAATGGGTATCGTCGATGGATACGAAGGCAGGATCATCATTGATCCACCGGTCTCCGTTATGGAAGCTTACCAGAAGAAGAAAGCAGAGGATGAAGAGAAAAAGCGTCTGCTGCAGGAACTCAAGGGCAAGGAGAATATCACAAAGGACGGAACAAAGATCAACCTGTATGCAAATATCGGAAGCGTTGGGGATGTGGCATCGGTACTGGCAAATGATGCCGGCGGCATCGGACTGTTCCGAAGCGAATTCCTTTATCTGGAGAGCAGGGATTATCCAACCGAGGAAGAACAGTTTGCAGCATACCGCAAGGTAGCCGAGGCAATGGCAGGAAAGAAAGTCATCATCCGTACACTCGATATCGGTGCGGACAAGCAGGTGGATTATTTCGGACTCGACAAAGAAGATAATCCGGCAATGGGTTACCGTGCGATCCGTATCTGCCTTGACCGCCGCGAGGTATTCAAGACACAGCTTCGTGCACTGTATCGGGCAAGCTATTACGGAACCATCGCCATCATGTTCCCGATGATCATTTCTGTCACAGAGGTACAGACCATAAAGAAGATCATCGAGGAAGTGAAAAAAGAACTGGATGAGGAAAAGATTCCGTACAAGGATGTCGAGCTTGGTATTATGATCGAGACTCCGGCAGCTGTCATGATGTCCGAAGAACTGGCACAGGAAGTGGATTTCTTCTCTGTCGGAACGAATGATCTGACACAGTATACACTGGCGATCGACCGGCAGAATCCAAAGCTTGACAACATTTATGATTCCCATCATCCGGCAATCCTTAAGATGCTTAAGATGATTGTGGACAACGGTCATAAGGGTGGCTGCTGGGTTGGTATCTGTGGCGAGCTTGGGGCAGACACGACACTGACCGAGACATTTCTTAGTATGGGATATGATGAGCTTTCTGTCAGCCCGTCCATGATTTTAAAGGTTCGGCAGGAGATCCGTTCACTGGATCTGAAAGCTTAAAAGGGTGGCTGACTTAACAGCCTATACAAGGGAGTATTTTATATAGTAAACGGAAAAACCGGTGCATCGTCTGGGAGGCACCGGCTTTTTTCTGTCTGGAACACTATTGGAATTTCGCATGTTTTTCTGTATAATTGAGGAAGAAAGTACGCAAGATAATACGCAAGATAATTCATACACGGGTAATGTCTTTATGGAAAACAGTCACAACGAACCAAAATACATAGAAGTAAGGGGCGCGTGTGTCCACAACTTAAAAAACGTAAATGTAAATGTCCCTCTGCATCAGATTGCCGGAATTGATGGAGATGGATGTAAATACCGTTTTGCAGGCAATCGCGGATTTAAAGGTTGTGCATCAGCGGCTGGAAGTGCTCAAAAATCTGCCAGAACATTTTTCGGAGAATGTGATCAAAGCAGGGGCGATGAACAGAAATTCATGGAAGTCAAAAAATATTATAGTGCTGCGATACTGCTGGGACAGTATGTGGCAGTCCAGATTTTTCTGCACTATTCTACGGGAAACTTGTCAGAAGCCGGAGCGATGGCAGACTGCTCACGACAAAACCGGATTCCAAAAATCATGGACTGGGGCTTCGGAATATTGAAGTGTGTGCGGAAAAATATTATGGAAAAACGGAAGTTACCGTTCGGGAGGATGAGTTTGAACTGGCGGTTGTGCTTCAGGAACGAATAGAATAATTGACACCATATACGACACCATGTATAATATAAGCAGGAGGGTATAACAATGTCAAAATGGGATAAACTCATAACACGTATATGCAATTTATCAAAAGACCTCCGGTTTGATGAGTTACGGAAAGTATTGGAAAGCTGTGGGTACGAAATGAATGCACCAAGAAGTGGAAGCAGTCATTACACGTTCAGAAAGCAGGGATGTGCGCCTATCACAATACCAAAACATGAACCGATCAAAAAAGTATATGTAGAAATGGTAAGGCAGATTGTAGAAAGCGAGGCGGAGAATGATGAAGACGCTGAATGATTATATGGCAATGTCCTATCGTATGGAAATTATAGAAGATAAGGATGAGGGTGGATTTGTGGTTTCTTATCCGGATCTGCCAGGGTGCATTACCTGTGGAGAAACTGTAGAAAGTGCGGTAGAAAATGCGTTAGATGCAAAAAAGGCATGGCTTGAAGCTGCATTAGAAGATGGTGTAGAGATTCATGAGCCAGATAGTCTGGAGGATTATTCCGGGCAATTCAAATTGAGAATTCCACGAAGTCTGCACAGATCGTTGGCAGAACATTCCCAGAGAGAAGGAATCAGCATGAATCAGTATTGTGTATATCTTCTTTCCAAAAATGATGCGGTGTTTTCAAAATAAGATGATGCAGCAAAAATGTAAATGAAATGGGATGCTTTTCAGTTGCGTGAATTGATGAATATAGATTGCAGATAAGAAACAGAAATCAGCAAATCAGCGGGTACAATATGCCCGCTGATTTTTTCGTTACATGAAAAGGGCGATTCGTTACATTTGATTGGAATAAAAAAAGAAAAAGGGCGATATAAACATTAGTAAAAATACGGTAAACAATATCGACACGGCAAGTATGTTCAACTGTGAACTCGGGGAAATGGTCAGGCAGCTGGTGAGCAGCCGGCTCCGGCAAAAACAAACGGAGCTGCTAAGAGTGCGGCCTATCAGGCGTTTATGTCTACCATTTCGCCGGATAACCAGAAGCTGTCGCAGCAGTATTCCGGGAACTGGAAAGATCTGCGTTTCAATCTGAGGCTATCCGGGTCTGACAGGAAAATGCTCAATAGCATATGGGATCATTATGCGAACCAGAAGAGAGTGTGGTTGCGCGGGCTGTAGGACGCAGATGGAGGATAAATTATGACAATGTTTCGTGGGAGGTGGAGTTGGTGGGACATATGGAAGAAACGTGGTGGGAAAAGTCCCACGAGGGAACGCCAGCGGGACATAGAGAAGAAAAGTGGCGGGAAAAGTCCTGTTATATAAATAAAAGGGGACATAAAGAGAAACTTTTAGCATATATGTCCTCGCAAATGAGACGGCTGGGACGTGGAGAAGATTTTTTTGTGTATATGTCCCCGAGAACGAAAACACAGGGACATAGAGAGAAACTTTTGGCATATATGTCCCCGAAAACGAAAACACAGGGACATAGAGAAGACTTTTTGTGTATATGTCCCCGCGGGCGAAACAGCAGGGACATAGAGAAGACTTTTTGTGTATATGTCCCCGCGAACAAAAAAGCCAGGACATACCAGGTAACTTTTGATGCATATACCTCTATATTCCTGAAAAACAGGGAAAAAGCAAAACAGAGTGAGACTTTTCTATAAATGAAAGCTATGAAAATATGCTATGAGAACAGGCTATGAGAACAAGCTATGAGAACAAAGCTGACTTGAAAAAGTAAATTCCAGTGCAGGGGTAAATTCCACCACGCTTTAAAA
>OJOV01001474.1_pt1 | contig 18701 bp, 15 predicted proteins | sample 1598281 | NCBI WGS metagenome assembly OJOV01 (sample SAMN03922469, study PRJEB24848) | human gut metagenome | isolation source: stool sample | host: Homo sapiens | place: Germany | collected 2010-11
CGACGAGATGATCGACTACATGGCCAAGACAATTATCGAGGCTGTGAATCAGTAAGACGGAAAGGCCGAACCATAGGACAAAAAGCAAAGCCGTGCTGCGCGGAAGCATCAAGGCCGACTTTGCTTTTTGATTGTTTATAAGAAAATAAAAGGAATGGACCCATGCAGAAATTGTTAGCCCTGTTGGGCGCGAAAAGCAAAGAGGAATTTTTGGCGCTGCTTGCCCAGTTTATCAAGTTTGGCCTTGTAGGCGTGAGCAACACGGCGGTATCCATGGCGGTATACTATATCTTTTTGTGGATCGACCCGGGCCTGTACATGGTAGGCAGCATATTGGGCACGATTTTGAGCATTGCCAATGCCTTTTTTTGGAACGATAAGTTTGTGTTTACCGGAAATGCAAACGACTGGCGCAGCAAGCTGAAGCGGTTGGGCAAGACCTATGTCAGCTACGGCGGTACATCGATCCTTTCCAATGTTTTGCTTTGGATAGAGGTTACCTTCTTCGGCGTGAGCAAAACGATTGCACCGATTGTGAATTTGCTGGTTACGATTCCGCTGAATTTCATTATCAATAAGCTGTGGACATTTAAGGAGATCTGAATCAATGATATTAGGAAAGAAAAGGCTGGCGGTAAGGTGGTTCAGTATTTGCTTGATTGTTCTTGCAACGGTGGCACTTGCCTATTTGGCAATATCCAATGGGCAGGCAATCCAATACATGACATGGACATACGACACGGCAGGAATTTATCCGGATTTGTTCGAGTCGATCCGTGATGCGGCAGATTTACATCCATATGAGGGAAGATCGATCTATCCACCGCTGACATATCTGATATTGTGGATCTTTTCAAAAATGGTTCCGGGAGATTACAGTGCAGGCTTCGCATTTGGCGAAGCATCTGTAACGCCGAATGGGGTTCTTGTCGGGACGATGTTCTTTCTAGTGTCAACAGGCGTTGTCTGTGCCATGGCAGCAAACAAGTTGTCATTGAAAGGCATTGATGTAGTACTTTACAGTGTGGCCTTTGTATCTTCTCCGGCGTATGTATTTATGCTGGAACGCGGGAATATTGTCATTCTGTCATTACTTTTTCTGATGTTTTTTGTGTTCAATTACAACAGTGAAAATACGGTAATAAGAAATTTGGCATTGCTGTCGCTGACAATTGCAACAGGTTTGAAGCTATATCCGGTGTTTTTTGGTCTTTTACTTTTGAACAAAAAGCATAAAGAGGATGCAGTAAAGGCTATTGTATACGGTGTGGCACTTTTTATCCTTCCATTTGCAGGTACGGGTGGGATTCAGAACATTGCCAAAATGCTTCAAAATATTACTGATATATCAGCGGATACGATCAATAATGCCAAAGGATTTGGATATGGCTTTAAGGTTAATATTTCCAATATCTGTCAAGCGTTTGGCGAAAAGATGAAAGTACAGTCTTCAACGACGGATTGGATTGCCGGAGTGTTGATGCTGATATTGCTATGCATGGTAATTTTTGTTGTTTTTATATCCCGGCAAGAATGGGAAAAAGCTTATGCACTGTGCATGGTCTTGACGCTTATTCCGACATTTTCTTGGATATATAACGAGATTTATTTATTGATACCCATTACATTACTTCTTTATGAAAGACCGGAACTTAAGAAAAACACGGTTTTGCCGCTTATACTAATGATGCTGATTATGGGGGAATTCCCATACATAAGTCTTTTTAATAGCCTTGAAGGATATCATAAAATCAGTCTTTCAACAATGCTGGGAAATGCATCGATGTGGGTATTGATGATTTATCTCGTTGCAGAAAATTTTGGAAAGTTGAAAATGTGGAGCAAAACCAAGGAAGGAATGTGAAGACTAATGCAGGGAGCTGTGCTGCCAAAAGCGCAGGAAATGCCAGTACCTAAAATAAGTACCATAAAAAATGTACTGTCGATTGGAATCTTCTTGGCGGTGGTATGTTATTCAGCAATTTATGCGAACAATACGTTCCCCATCAGTGAAGGGTGGAACGTTAATTATGTGGAGCTGATCTGGCACGGCAAGGTGCCGTACCGGGACTTCTACTATTATCTGCCCCCGCTGAATCTGCTGGTCGATGCAGTGCTGTGGAAGCTCTCGTTTGGGAGCCTCTTGCTGTATCGCCTCTGGTGGCTGTTGCAGCGCGCTGCTATTTTTACGCTGCTGTTCCGGCTGATCTCGCGCTATATCAATGTGGTCAGCACGTTTGTGGCGTGTCTGTTTTCGGTCATGCTCTGCGCGTCGTCTGTCTATGACCTGCTGGGCGACTATAACCAAACGGTTGCTCTTCTTTCGATTCTGCTTCTGTATTGCGTCATCGGCTTTCAGGAGGCGGACACAAGCAAGCAGAGGTACACCAAAATTTTTGGGGCCGGCTTTATGCTGGGATTGGTTTTTCTGAATAAGCAGACGATTTTTCTGGCGTCGGGCATCGTGTATTTTGCAGCGCTGGCGTTTTACTGCATCCGCAAAAAGGATGCTCGCTTTGGCTGGTACTGCCTTTTTGTAGTCGCGGGTGCGGTGATTCCGCTGGCCGTGGCCGCGGCCTATCTGCTAGCGAACGGTGCATTCTTCCCATTTGTGGAGCAGGTGTTCATGCACACGGGCGGCAAGGGCAGCATCTTTACGATTCTGTTTGGCGGTCTTTCCATGGCCCTGCTCAAGGTGCAGAACTGGCTGATCGCTGTGGCCGCGGTGCTGCTTGCAGTAAATACGGGCGTGTCAGCGTCCCGGGAAAAGGCGCTCCGCGCCCAGTCGCTGCTGTTCCCGCTGCTGTTGCTCCTGCTCTATGTCAATTTTGAGAAGGAGATTTCCTCCTTCCTGGAGCTGCTGGGCAAGAGTCCGGAGATGCAGGCAATTCTGCTGATCGACGCGGTGCTGACGGCGTTGCTGTTATATCTCTGCGTAAAGCGCAAGGTCCGCGGCAGCCGCGTGATGCTCCCGGCGGGCAGCATCCTTCTGCTGCTGTTTACGTGGGCGGCGACCTTTGTTTTTTGCGGCGGGGCAAACTCCGGCAACAGTGACTTCCTGCATGATCTCTACCGCGGCACAGACGTTTGGCAGGCGGTACAGGGGAAGTTCTACGTTGTGGTTCTGCTGTTGACAATTTTGCAGTTGGTCCGCTATGGTGCAAGGGTTGGCAGTCAGGGAGAGAACAGTCAGGCAGAGGGAATGTTCTGGCTGTTCTGTGCGGCGCTGGCTACGATGTACTCCGGTATTATGTCGTCCGGCACCAGCAGCATCCCGTACTTCTGCACGATGGTCGCAGTTCCAGCGGTGCTGGCAACGGTGCTTTCCTTCTGCGGTGTGGATGCCTGGATTGAGCTGGCTGTCCGGGGCATTGCCATCGTTGGTTGTATTGTACTGTCGATCACCTGCATGGCGCAGAAGGTTATCTGCTCCTATGCGTGGTGGGGTACTGAAGAAAAACCCCGAAATTACAAGACGTACAGCACGGACATCCCGGCACTGAAGGGCTTCAAATTTTCCAAAGAGGACAAGGAGATGTTTGAAGGCATCACGCAGCTGATCGAGGAAAACACGACGGAGGATTCCGTCATCTTCGGCTATCCCTACGTCAAAATTTTCAATATTTTGACGGACAACTACAATATGAACACATTCGTCCCAGTTCTGTTCTACGACGTAGTGGATGATAAGTACGTGCAGGAGGAAAAGGCGCTGCTGGAGGAAAAACTGCCGGATATTGTGGTCTGGAAGGACATCCCGGACTGCAAGGAGGTCCATGAGCGGGAGTTCCGCGACGGAAAGCCGTTGGAGCAGCGCAAGATCGAGGACATGTTTGCCGAACTGCTGCCGACGCAGTATGAGCAACTTGGGGAGTTCGACGACGTGACCGTGTATAAGCTGCGGGACAAGGCCGGCCAGATTGAATTTGCATTGGACGGCGAGGGAACCTATGAGGACCCGTATCGCATTGAGAACGCCGCAGACCTGCTGCATTTTGCAGAGCTTGTCAGCGATGGCATGACCTTTAAGGGCCAGTACGTCGAGCAGATCGCTGATATTGATCTGGATGGGCAGAATATGCAGCCTATCGGTGATGTGGAGAACGAGCACTGTTTCTATGGCGTGTACAACGGTGCCGGGCATGTCATCCGCAACCTGAATCTGAAGCAGAGTAACAGCGAAAACGTGGGCCTGTTCAGCTGCCTGGGCGGTCAGGTGTACAACTTGGGCCTTGAGGGCGGCACTATCCGCGGCAAATATGCCGGTGCGATTGCGGGCGGCTCTGTGGGCAAGGAGGCAAGGATCGTGAACTGCTACACGGATGTAGCCGTTACGGCCACCCGCGCGGGCGGTATTGCAAACGACTTCGATGGCCGAATCTTCAACTGTGTCAGCGTGGGAACGCTGACGGGCCAGCAGAGTGCTGCGGCCATCAGCGGCAGCGAGAATGCCTGGGAAGAAGAAATCTACCAGCTACAGGGCAGCGGAAAGAGCGCCTTTGAGACGCCGTCCCAGCAGGGGCAGGACATTGCCTACGGTGATGCGGAGGCCATCAACGGTGACTATCTGGTCAGACAGCTTTCCGACAATGCCAAAGAGGAAAACAAAAAAAATCGAGATGAAGATGAAGTGACCCACCTGCTCACATGGCAGAAGGGTAACGATGGGCATCCGGTTTTCAAGAAAACAAAGTAAGAAGGAGCAACCCAATGAAACAGCGTTTAGCGGATTATGTGGCGGACTTTCTGGCGGCGCGCGGTGTGACGGATGTTTTCTCCGTGGTTGGCGGCGGCGCTATGCACCTGAACGATGCGCTGGGCCATAACCCCCGGCTGCATGTGACCTACAACCACCATGAGCAGGCCTGCGCCATTGCGGCGGAAGCCTACGCCCGGCTGGAAAATAAGATCGCGGCGGTCTGCGTGACCACCGGCCCCGGCGGCACCAACGCGCTGACCGGCGTCGTGGGCGGCTGGCTGGACTCCATCCCCATGTTCATCGTCTCCGGCCAGGTGCGCTATGACACCACGGCCCGGTACGCCTTGCAGTACACCGGTACGCCGCTGCGCGCCATGGGCGACCAGGAGTACGACATCACCAAGTCCGTCCAGTACATGACGAAGTTCGCCGCCATGCTGGAGGACTCCAAGGACATTCGCTACCTGCTGGAAAAGGCGTGGCATCTGGCTACAACGGGCCGCCCCGGCCCGGTCTGGCTGGACATCCCGGTCAACTTCCAGGGCGGCTACATCGAGACTGACGAGCTGCGCGGCTACGACCCCGCCGAGGATGACGCCCAGCTGCCCCCGCCGGTGGACGACGCCACGATCCGGACGATTCTGGAAAAAATCAAGAATGCCAAACGACCCGTGTTCCACGCGGGCTATGGCATCCGCCTGTCCGGCGGGTATGCGGCGTTCCGCTCCGTGGCGGAAAAGCTCAACATCCCCATCGTCACCTACTGGAACGCCGTGGACCTCATCGAGGATGACAATCCGCTGTACTGCGGGCGCGCCGGCAACATGGGTGACCGCCCAGGCAACTGGGCTATCCAAAACGCAGACTTGATTCTGGCCGTAGGAACGCGCATTTCTATCCGCCAGGTCGGCTACAACTGGAAGACCTGGGCCCGCGCGGCAGAGGTCATCATGGTGGACATTGACCAGGCCGAGCTGAAAAAGCCGACCCTGCACGTCGAAATGCCGGTCTGGGCCGACGCGAAGGACTTTTTGACCAAGCTGGATAAGGTCGCCGCGGCCCCCGTGAACGCGGGCGGCGAGTGGCTGGCCACCTGCCAGCGCTGGAAACGCGACTACCCCGCCGTGTTGCCCCGCCAGTGGGAGGAAAACGGCGAGACCGCCAACGTCTACGCCTTTGTGCGCTATTTAAGCAGTCGCCTGCCGGAGAACAGCCTGACCGCGGTCTCCAACGGTGCGTGCTGTGTCGTCGGTAACCAGGCGTATGTCATCCAGAAGGGCAGCCGGATGGCAAACAACAGCGCCATTGCCAGCATGGGCTACGGTCTGCCCGCAGCCATTGGCACCTGCATCGGCGGCGGACGCCGCCAGACGATCTGCCTTGAGGGCGACGGCTCCATCATGATGAACCTGCAGGAACTGCAGACCATCCTGACGAACAAGCTGCCGATCAAAATCTTCCTCATCAACAACAACGGTTACCACTCTATCCGCCTGACGCAGAACAACCTTTTCAAGGAGCACTGCAAGGTCGGCATCGGCCCCGAGAGCGGCGACCTGTCCTTCCCGGAGTTTGAAAAGATTGCAAAGGCGTTTGGCTACCCCTACTACAGCGCCCACAGCAACGCCGAGATGAAGCAGGCCGTGGACACGGTGCTGGCACTGGACGGCCCGGCTTTCTGCGAGATTTTCACCGACACGAAACAGGTCTGGGAGCCCAAGAGCAGCACCAAGCGCCTGCCCGACGGCACGCTGGTCAGCCCCCCGTTGGAGGACCTGGCCCCCTTCCTGCCGCGTGAGGAGCTGGAAAAGCAGATGTTCATCCCGCTGATGCCGGAAGTGTAAGGAAAGTGGGTAGAATGGAAAAATGAAAAAAATGCGGAATGGCAATATTGAATTGCTGCGGTTTCTTTTCTGTGCGGACATTGTGCTGTACCATGCGGGCTTTCTGCCGCGCGGCTATGTCGGCGTTGAGTTCTTCTTTATGGTGACGGGCTTCTTTCTGGCAGACAAAATCTGGACCCAGAACAGCAAAGACCAGAGAAAGCCCACGTGGGAGACTCTGGTCGGGGAGGCCACCGCCGACATCTGGAAGCGATACTGCGCAATCTTCCCGTATTTCTTCGCATCCACGGTGTTGGGCTTTGCGGTGCGCGCTTTTGCGCTGCACTGGGACTTGCCCACGTTTCTGACATATCTGCAGCTGATTCCGGCGGATATGCTGTACTTGCAGAACATCGGCTTTACGGTTACGTCGGCCATCGGCGTTCTGTGGTATCTGTCGGCCATGACGTTTGCGGTCTGGGTCCTGTACCCGCTGCTGCGCCGCCGCTATGAGCTGGTCGCGAGCGTTTCGCCTGCTGTTATACTTTTGATTCTGGGGCTGATTCAGCAGAATTGCGGCTCCTTGGATGCACCCTGCACCTTCCTGTATGGCTGGCTCAACACAGGCCTGCTGCGTGCCTTTGCGGGCATTCTGGGCGGCGTACTGGCCTACTATGTGACACAGAAGGTGCGTGGCATCAACATAACAAAAGGAATGGCGGCTGCCCTGACGGTTTTTGAGGTCGCCGTGTACATATGGGTGTTCTACCACACTTGGAGCCGGAACGACTTCCGCCCGTTGCTGGATGCGTTTGTCATTGTGGCATTAGGGGGGGGCGTTCACGGTCACGGTAAGCGGCAAGTCGCTGCTGTATCAGAAATTCGACAATGGGTTTGTGCGCTTCCTGGGCAAGGCGTCTATGCCGATCTTCCTGAGCCATTTTTATATGGTGTTCTATCTGTCCAACGTGTTTGAAATGCTCCACATGGAGGACACGTTCGGACAGAAGCTCGCGTTCACCATCGGACTCAGTCTACTGGCGGCGGCGATTGTGTATGCTGCAGGCCAGCTGATGTGCAGACTGATAAAGGCGTGGGCGGTATCCTTTCAGAGCAAGCTGAAGGTAATTAACTAAGCAGGGGGTCAATATGGAACAAGGCAAGAGACAAATCCACACCGCCATCATCACCGGTCCTACGGGGGCAATCGGGATGGCGCTGTGTGCAAAGCTGCTGGCGGAGGGCGTGACGGTCTACGCGGTCGCTCACCCGGGCAGTGCGCGGGCGGCGCTGCTGCCGCAGGACGCGCGGCTGCATGTGGTGCCCTGTGATGCGGCGGAGTTGGCCGCGCTGCCGGAGCTGATCCCGGAAAAGGCCGATGCGTTCTTCCACTTTGCGTGGGCGCATACGATCGGCCCGGGCCGCAACGACATGCCGGCGCAGATCGAGAACATCCGCTACACCATTGCGGCTTGCCGCGCCGCAGCGCAGCTGGGTTGCCAGGTCTTTATCGGAGCCGGCAGCCAGGCCGAGTATGGCCGCGTGGAGGGCGTGCTGACCGCGCAGACCCCCTGCTTCCCGGAGAACGGCTACGGCATGGCCAAGCTGTGCGCCGGCCAGATGAGCCGCGTCGAGTGCCAGAGGCTGGGCGTGGCCCACATCTGGACGCGCATTTTGAGCGTCTACGGCCCGCACGACGGTCCGGCCACGATGATCAGCGGCACCATCCGTAAGCTGCTGCACGGCGAGAAGCCCGCTCTGACCGCGGGCATCCAGCAGTGGGACTACCTGTACGCTGCCGACGCGGCAGCTGCGTTCTACGCGCTGGCCGTCAGCGGACAGGACGGCAGAGTCTACCCGCTGGGCAGCGGCACGGCCCGCCCGCTGAAGGACTACATCGAGGCGCTGCGCGACGCCATCGACCCGGCGCTGCCGCTGGGCTTGGGGGAGGTCCCCTACGGCCCGCTGCAGGTCATGCACCTGCAGGCGGACACGTCGGCCTTACAGGAGGACACCGGCTGGCGGCCCGCGACCCCGTTTGAAGAAGGAATCCGCGAAACCATTGAGTGGGTAAGGAAAGAGACAAAATGAGTGAGAAAAAGACGATTTCGGTAATGATCCCCTGCTACAACGAGGAGCAGAACGCCCGCCCCATCTATGAGGCTGTGCGCGATGAGCTGGTCAAGAGCTGCCCGAACTACGACTATGAGATTTTGTTCATCGACAATAAGAGCGAGGACGGCACCCGTGCCATCATCCGGCAGATCTGCGCCGAGGACAAGCACGTCAAGGCCATCTTCAACGTCAAGAACTTCGGCCAGTTCAACAGCCCGTACTACGGCATGATCCACACCTCCGGCGATTGCACGATCACGATGTGCGCCGACTTCCAGGACCCTGTGGAGATGATCCCCAGGTTTGTGGCCGAGTGGGAAAAGGGCTACAAAATCGTCATTGGCCGCAAGACCCAGAGCAAGGAAAACCCGGTCATGTACTGGCTGCGCGGCTGCTACTACAAGCTCATCAAGAAGATGAGCAGCTGCGAGCAGATCGAGCAGTTCACCGGCTTTGGCCTGTACGACAAGAGCTTTATCCAGACGCTGCGCAACCTGAAGGACCCGACGCCCTTCATCCGCGGCATCGTGGCCGAGCTGGGCCCCGAGCGCAAGGAAATCGAGTACACCCAGCCCCAGCGCCGCGCGGGCAAGACCCACAACAACTGGTACAGCCTGTACGACGCCGCCATGCTGAGCTTTACCAGCTACACCAAGGCTGGTATGCGTATTGCAACGTTCGCGGGCTTTCTGGTGGCGGGGCTGAGCTTTCTGGTCGGCCTGTTCTATCTGATTGCCAAGCTGCTGTTCTGGCAGAGCTTCCGCGCCGGGTACGCGCCGACGATGATCGCCATCTTCTTTATGGGCGGTATTCAGCTGGCGTTCCTGGGCTTTTTGGGTGAGTACGTCATGGCTATGAACACCCGCATCATGAACCGCCCGCTCGTTGTGGAGGAAGAACGCCTCAACTTTGGGCCGGACGACCAATGACCGGCATGAAGCAGGAGTTTGGTTATTTCCTGAAAAACGCGAAATTCCGCGCGGCGCTGGGGCTGACCCTGCTGCTCAGCTACGGCTATGCCATCGCCACGACACGGGTCAGCATTGACTCGCTGGAAGGGGACCGCTACATCGGCACGGGCGGCGTCATGCTGTCCACCGGACGGTTCGGCATGAACCTCTGGGCCGCAGTGCTGGGCTACGGCAGGGCCGAGCCGAGCTATGCCTTTGGCATTGACCTGCTGGCGGCGCTGCTGCTGGCGCTGGCGGCGGTGAGCTTCTGTGCGCTGCTGCGCAAGGCCGCGCAGGACCGCATCAGCATGTTCGGCTATGGGCTGTTTGCCTGCCTGTTTGTCTCCTACCCGCTGATGAATGAAATTTGGGAGTACAGCGGCGCGAATGTCTGCGTCTGCGGCGGCTATTTGCTGGATGCCGCTGCGCTGAATCTGCTGTGGGACGCGCGCCAGCCCGGCGTGCCGTGGCGCGGCAGGGCTCTGCGCATGGGCGCGGCGGCGCTCTGCCTAATGGTGGTCTGCTCGTCCTATGAGTCACTGGCGGCGGTGTTTGTGCTGGCTGTCTTTGCGCTTTTAACGCTGGAGCAGCTGCTGGCCGCCGAGCGCCCGCGGCTTGCGGCGGTCCTGACCGAGGGACTGTGGTACGCGGCGGCGCTGGTCGGCGGGCTCTGCCTGCGTGTGCTGGTGACGTCGGCCATCCATCTTGTGCTGCCGCAAGCTGCGGCCAACGGCGCCACCGAAATTTTGTGGGCGTTCTACCCATTTGTCTATCTTGCAAAGCTGCTTGTCAAGGGCATTCTGATTAACTACGCACTGCGCGGCTGTTTCTACCTGCCCATTGCTGAATTGGCGGTGGCGGTGCCGGTGTTTGTCGCTCTGGTCATCGTGCTGGCGGTGCGCAAAAAGCGGCCCCTGCTGCTGCTCACCGGTGCGGGGACGCTGTTCTCACTGGTGCTGCTGTCGTTTGTGCAGGGGCGGTACTCGCCCTACCGCACCTGCCAGGTGTTTGCGCTGTTTGTGGCGCTGGCGGGGCTGGCCGTGTATGAGCTGCTGCGCCGCGCTGCGGCCCGGCGGGCTGTGCTGCTGGGCAGCGTGCAGCTGCTGGCGGTGCTGCTCTGTCTGCACCAGGCCATGTACCTGAACCATCTGCTGGCCGTCGATTACCAGCGTTCCGAGCAGGAGGCCGCCGTGGTGCGCACTCTGGGCACCGAGCTTGTGCGCGACTACGGCACCGACAAGCCCGTGGTGCTGGTGGGCCGTTACACGCTGGGGGAGAATATCACCCGGTACACGACGGCTGACCCGATGCAGCACCCGCTGTACCGCTTCTTCCGTGAGCACACGAGCTGGGAGAGCGGCGACACCGTCAAGTACGTCGACACCAACTGCAACTCGGTGCTGAACTGGTCGGTCACGGCCTTCTCCGAGGTGGACGACGTCTACGGCCAGGCAGCGGAGCACCTGTTCCGCTACTATGGCTTTGCTTTGGACATGACCCACAGCGCTGCCCTGCATGAGCAGGCGCAGACCTACGCCGACGCCCACGACCTGCCGGGATACCCCCGGGCGGGGGCGATTGTCGATTGCGGGGACTATGTGCTGGTAAATCTGCAATAAGAATACCGCGGAAAAGTTTGCGCTTCTCCGCGGTTTTTGCTTTCTTTCTGTATTTTGCCGATATTTTCAGCCGGTCACGGTCTCAAAGGGCTTCGTCAGGTGCCCGTTCCTGCCGGCTTCGCAGGCGCGGCGGGCCTACTTCAAATACTCCACCAAAAACGCCACTGTCGTCTCCCGCAGCGCTTTGTCCAGCGCGGCGGCGGTGGCGGCGTCCTCGGATAGATAGTTGTGGTTCCCCTCGGCAAACGGCTCCAGCACGACCCTGCCGTCTGGCAGGCTCTCGACGGCGGCGATCGTCTCGGCCTGGGTCGTGTCGCTCAAAATGCCCTCATGGCCGGTGTAGGTCAAAAGCGTCGGCAGGGCGCTCTCCCGCAGGGCGGCGTTCGGGTCGGAATCGCGCATCTCGGTGAACAGCGTTCCGCTGACATCGACGCCCCAGGTGCTGATGCTGCCGCTCGCCTCGGCCTCAGCGGCCAGCGCCTCCACGGCGGAAAAGTCGTCGATGTTCAAAAACTCCATGCCGCGCAGGCCCGCGCCGTTGGCGGGGCTCCACAGCGCCAGCGCCGTGATGCCGCCCCTGCGCTGCGGGTAGAGGCTGGCCAGCCGTCCGCCCATGCTGTGACCCACCAGCGCTGTGCGGCCCGTGCCGTAGGTCTGCTGCATGTAGGTGATGGCGCTCTCGACGTCGTCGGTCATGTTGGACAGCGTGTAGGCCGTGAACGGCTCGGTGCTGTTGCCGCAGCCGGGAAAATCCAGCCGCACCGTCGCAATGCCCCGGGCGGCCAGATCGTCGGCCAGCGGCGCAAAGTGGCCGTCGCCGCTGCGGCTGCCGGTAAAGCCGTGGCAGAGCACGACGAGCGGCAGCTCCTCCCCGCGGGCCAGCTTGCCGGGCAGCTGTACCGTGGCGTAAATGTCCCCGCGCGTGCCGGGTATGGTGACGTCCTGCGCTTTCGGTGCGGGCGTCAGCAGAAAAAGCGATGCCGCCACGCAGAGCGCCAGCGCAGCAATGCAGCCTGCAAGGGTATAAAAAGCGCGTTTATGCGTTTGTTTGTGCATAGAATTACCTCCGTGATGCCTCTATTAAAGCCTATGTGGGGCAAAAAGTCAAGACGCACAGAATACACACAAAAAAACAGGTGACAAACCCGGGGCGGATGTGGTATACTAAAGATTACAAATTGGTTAAAAAGTCAGACCCGGGGCGCAGGCGCAGCCTTGCCCCGGCTTTTGTCCTGTTTTACCGGAGGTGCTTGACTACGAATTCTATAGCAAACCGTATGCCCCGCCTGCTGGCTATGCTGTTTGTGCTGCTGGGGCTGTTCTGCGCGGCGGCACTGCCCGCCCATGCGGAGGACTACGACACGGTGCTGGACCGCCTGTCCCGCCTGCAGGCGCTGGCGCGGGAGTACTCGGCCGGTCAGGCCGACACGCCCGACCCGATCGAGCTGACGCTGGCCTACACCCGCACGGGGGAGTACAACACCACAATCTGGCAGCTGACCGCCGGTGTGCGCGACGCCGGGTTTGAGAGCTGCGTCAACAGCAGTGACCCCGAGCTGGCGTCGCTGCAGAATATGGGCATCGTTGTCCTGCCCAACGGAGAGAGCATCGACTTTGGGCACTTGCTGGCGTCGATGAACCTTGTCTACAACGGTATACCCATCACGGGCAGCTGGGGCGGCGACTGTGAGGAGCTGGCCAGGCAGTATTACGGCCAGGCCGGCGATGCCGCGGGCTACGCCGAGGCGATGCGCGCTTCCTTTAATATGGACGATGACGGCACGCTGAGCCGCTTCAGCAACGGGGACCTGCGGGCGGACCTCGACTCCGTCGTCGTCGGCTCCAAGGTGACAAAGGACACCGACCTGGCCGAGGCGCTGCGCAGCTACTACGCGAATCTGACCGAGTATGACCGCGTCAAGGAGTTCATCTCGCTGAGCTTCGGCACGGTGGATACCTCGAGCACGGCCTTTGCGGACGCCGTGTACAGCGCTCTGCTGGAGGATTCCGGTATGCAGCTGCTGTTCTACATGAACGGTATGTGGACCGTCAAGGGCTGGCAGATCAAGGACGACTACGCCCCCGCCGTGCGCGGCGCAACAGACCTGTTTGCCGAGTACCTGGCCAACGCGGTCAATCACGAGAAGATCAAGAGCGAGACGAATGACCGTCTGGTTGCCATGGGCGGGCAGGCACTGGCCGACGCGCTGGAGGCGTTGGGCGACACCGACGCCGCCCAGGCCGCACTGACCGCCGCCGAGGAGATGGCCAATAACGCCCAATCGACGGTTTCCTCCGGTTCGGATGTGGTCTCCGCCGCGCGGGAGAATTTGCAGACAAACTTTAACGTGAAGGTCTTCCAGCTGATTTTGCTGATTGCGGCAGGGCTGGCAGCGTTCATGCTGGTGTTCAGCATGGTGATGTTTGTGGTGCACCGAAAAGAAAATTGAGTTTGGACTGCGTGCCGCTCTCTTGTGGGAAAGAGAGCGGCACGCTTTTTTGGTTGGGCGCGGGGCAGGCAGAGCCCCTCCGGTCATCGCTGCGCTCGACCACCTCCCCACTTCGTGAGGAGGCTTTCGCGCGGGCGAAGCTCGCGCAAAAAGGCTCCCCTTACAGGGGAGCTGGCCGAGGCTGCGAGGCCTGAGGGGCTTTGCCCGTTTGCGGCGGCAGGCCGCTTTTTCTGTTCACACCCCGTTCACATTCCGTATATTCACCCCGAGTTATCCACGGCGTATAACGGTTATCCACCGTGGAAATGTTGAAAACTCCGTGGAAAGCGTGGAAAACTCTGCCGCCCGGACCCGTTCAAAAGCGGAAAACCGGGAAAATCTACGTAGAAAAAACGTTTATTTTCCACATTTTCCACAGCGGCGCTGTTGAAAACTGTGGAAAGCCGGGGGAAAACGCGAATTGCGCTTTTTGCAACACAAAATACACATTTTGTAAATAAGGGCTTGCACTCGCCGCGCGACAGCGCTATAATAAACCTAATCATCACCCGCACTGCTGTGCGGCGGTGCGCTTGAATATAAAAGGGAGAGTGTGAAATTATGTTGGACATTAAAGTCACCAAAACGACCCATCCGAAGGAAAAGCCGCAGGACGAGTCGAAGCTCGGCTTCGGCAAGCAGTTCAGCGACCACATGTTCCTGATGGACTATACCGCGGGCGAGGGCTGGCATGACGCCCGCATCGTCCCCTATGGCCCGTGGGAGATGGACCCGGCTACCACCGTGTTCCACTACGCACAGGAAATTTTTGAGGGCATGAAGGCCTACCGCACCGCGGACGGCAAGATCCAGCTGTTCCGCCCCGACTGCAACGCGAACCGTTTCAACGATTCCGCGGACCGTCTCGGCATGCCCCCCATCCCGCCGGAGGACTTTGTGCAGGCTGTCAAGGCGCTGGTCGATGTGGACCGCGACTGGGTGCCCCACTCCGACGGCGCGTCCCTGTACATCCGCCCGTTCTGCATCGCTACCGATGTGGGCCTGGGCGTTCATGCCGCCAAGCATTACCGCTTTGCCATCATCTGCGCGCCTTCCGGTGCCTACTACGCCGAGGGCCTCGACCCCGTCCGCATCTATGTTGAGGATGAGTACATCCGCGCCGCCCCGGGCCTGACTGGCTTTACGAAGTGCGGCGGCAACTACGCCGCGTCCATCAAGGCCGGCGAGCTGGCCGAGGAGCGCGGCTTCTCCCAGGTGCTGTGGCTGGACGGCGTTGAGAAGAAGTACGTCGAGGAAGTCGGCTCCATGAACATCATGTTCAAGATCGACGGCGAGATCTACACCGCCCCCTGCGTGGGCACCGTTCTGCCCGGCGTCACCCGCCGCTCCATCATCGAGCTGCTGAAGGACTGGGGCTACAAGGTGCATGAGGAGCGTGTTGCCATTGCCGATATCATGAAGGCTGCCGACGAGGGCAAGCTGGAGGAAGTCTTTGGCACCGGCACGGCTGCCGTTGTCTCCCCTGTCAAGGAGCTGGATTGGGAGGGCAAGGTTGCCCACATCAGCGGCGGCCACATCGGCGAGCTGACCCAGAAGCTGTATGACACGCTGACCGGCATCCAGTGGGGCAAGCTGCCCGACACCAAGGGCTGGATCGTTCCTGTGGAATAAGCGGAGAAAACCCGCTTTTCCGGTCTGAAAACAGCATATTTCTTGCGCCCGGGGCTTTGAACGCTCCGGGCGCTATTTGTATGAATTATCCGTGAACGATTGTGCAAACTATACAAAACAAGGTGGGGCAAATGTAGCATGTTGTACAAGTACGCATCTTGCAAATTCGACAAAAATAGTGTACTATAAGTACATCGAAAGCGAGAGCTTCCGAGCGACAGCTAAAGAGGAAGAATACCAGAGCGCCCTGCCGAATCCGTAGGGAGGGTATCACTTGTAGAGGGGTGGTTCCGTTCGCATTCAGGCGCCGGCGAGACGTTCTGTTTTTCTCCTTCTTTTTAAGAAAAAACGAGACGGGGCAGTGGCCGTCTCGTTTTTTTGTTTTTGTGGGGCTGAACGGGAGAGGCAGCCACCCGCACGCCCCTTTCGTGCGCGACCCGTTCACAGTAGTCCGTAGGGGCCGGGCATGCCCGGCCTGCAGCCTTGCCATTGTATCCCCTTTATCTTTTGCATCGTAGGGAGGGGTCTTGACCTCTCCGGGGGCGTCGGGGGACGCCGCCCCCTACAACAATCCGCAGGGCTTCTCATTACCGCAAACGTCCGCGGCGGCCTGGGGGCAGGCCGCCCTACATCCCACTTTACCATATTCCGTGGGGCGGGCCTTCGCCCGCAACTCATTCACGCCACCCCGTAGGGGCCGGGCATGCCCGGCCCGCAGCCTTGCCATTGTATCCCCTTTATCTTTTGCATCGTAGGGAGGAGTCTTGACCCCTCCGGGGGCGTCGGGGACGCCGCCCCTACATCCTTGGCCGCGAACTTTCCGCCAACCGTAGGGGGATTCATCTCTCCCATGTCCCTGTCCTCATTTCCTTAACTTTCTTCTTTACATTCCCCGCAAAATACGCTACAATATAAATGTATATTTATAAAAACAAAGAGAAGGAGAGATCGCTTTGTTTACTATCATCAAACGGCGGGAGCTGAACCCCACCGTAACCGAACTTTGCATCCATGCGCCGCTCATTGCCAAGAAGGCAAAGGCCGGCCAGTTTATCATTGTCCGCGCAAAGGAGGACTCCGAGCGTATCCCCCTGACCATCGCCGGGTTTGACCGCGAAGCCGGCACCGTTTCTATCATTTTCCAGGTTGTCGGCGCAGGTACCATGCAGCTCAACTCCCTCAAAGAGGGTGAGGCCGTGCATGACTTTGTGGGACCCTTGGGCAAGGCCACTGAGATCGAGGGTCTGAAAAACGTCTGTGTCGTCGGCGGCGGCGTGGGCTGCGCCATTGCGCTGCCCATTGCCCAGGCACTGCACGAGCAGGGCACCAAGGTCACCGGCATCGTCGGTTTCCGCAACAAGGATCTGGTCATTCTGGAGGACGAGTTCCGCGCCTGCTGCGATGAGTTCATCATCATGACCGATGACGGCTCCTACGGCGAGAAGGGCGTTGTCACCGCCCCGCTGGAACAGAAGATCGTCGAGGGCGCCAACTTTGACGAGGTCATTACCATCGGACCCCTGATCATGATGAAATTTGTCGTCAAGACGACGAAGCCCCACAATGTCAAGACTGTTGTGTCGATGAACCCCATTATGGTCGACGGCACCGGTATGTGCGGCGGCTGCCGCCTGACCGTCGGCGGGCAGACCAAGTTTGCCTGCGTGGACGGTCCCGACTTTGACGGCTTTGAGGTCGATTTTGACGAGGCTATGCACCGCGGCACGATGTACAAGCCCTTTGAGGCACACGCCCGCGAGGCCGAGTGCAATTTGCTGAAGCAGGAGGTGCAGTAATTATGCCGAATATGGACCCGAAAAAGTGCCCCATGCCCAGCCAGGAGCCGAACGTCCGCAACAAAAACTTCAAAGAGGTCGCCCTTGGCTACACCGAGGAGATGGCCGTGAACGAGGCCAAGCGCTGCCTGCAGTGCAAGAACCACCCCTGCCGCAGCGGCTGCCCCGTTGAAATTGATATTCCCGGCTTCATCAAGCATGTGGCCGAGGGCGACTTTGAGGCCGCCTACAACGTGATTGCCCAGTCCAGCGCACTGCCCGCCGTCTGCGGACGTGTCTGCCCGCAGGAGCACCAGTGCGAAGGCAAGTGTGTCCGCGGCATCAAGGGCGAGGCCGTCGGCATCGGCCGTCTCGAGCGCTTTGTCGCCGACTGGTACCGCAACAACGTACATACCAAGCCCACCGCCCCCGCGCCCAACGGCCACAAGGTCGCTGTCATCGGCGCAGGCCCGTCCGGCCTGACCGTCGCGGGCGACTTGGCAAAGCTGGGCTACAAGGTCACCGTCTACGAAGCCCTGCACGTTGCGGGCGGCGTGTTGATGTACGGCATCCCCGAGTTCCGTCTGCCCAAGGACATCGTCCAGCACGAGGTCGAGGGCCTGAAGGAACTGGGCGTGGACATCGAGACGAACATGGTCATCGGCAAGGTGCTGACCATCGACGAGCTGATGAACGACTACGGCTTCGAGGCTGTCTATGTGGCCTCCGGTGCCGGTCTGCCCCGCTTTATGGGCATCCCCGGCGAGAGCCTGAAGGGCGTTTACTCTGCTAACGAGTACCTGACCCGCGTGAACCTCGGGCGCGCCTATGATTTCCCCAATTTCGACACGCCGACCTATCCCGGCAAGCATGTGACGGTATTTGGCGCCGGGAACGTGGCGATGGACGCCGCGCGTACGGCTCTGCGCCTCGGGGCGGAAAGTTCCACAATCATTTATCGCCGCTCGCGCGCTGAAATGCCCGCGCGTCATGAAGAGATCGAACACGCGGAAGAGGAAGGCGTGAAGCTTTTCGAGCTGGTGGGGCCTTTGCACTTCAACGCCAGCGAGAGCGGTGTTCTGAAGTCCGTGACCTTGCAGCGTATGGCGCTTGGTGAGCCCGATGCCTCCGGACGTCGCCGTCCTATGCCGATTGAAGGGGAGGTTTTTGAGCACGAGACGGATCTCGCGGTTGTAGCCGTGGGGACGCGCTCCAACCCGATCCTGCTTGAAGCGACGCCTGGACTCGAACTCAACAAGCGCGGCTACATCGTCGTCAATGAAGAGACGGGCGAAACGTCCATTCCGAACGTCTTCGCTGGCGGCGATATTGTGACTGGTGCGGCCACGGTTATTTTGGCCATGGGAGCCGGGCGCAAGGCCGCTCAGGAGATCGCCAAGCGTCTGCTCGGCTGATGTCTTTTCACGAGCCGTATTGTGAAAGGGAAGGTTTCGGCCTTCCCTTTTTCTGTTTATTCTGTCAATCGGTTCAGAAAACAGGAGAAATCGGAGTGTATTCCTGAAAAGCGGAGAAGCGATATTGCTCTATACTTGACCTGTCTCTTATACACATCTCCGAGCCCACGAGACGGACTCCTAT
>OJOV01001489.1_pt1 | contig 18510 bp, 16 predicted proteins | sample 1598281 | NCBI WGS metagenome assembly OJOV01 (sample SAMN03922469, study PRJEB24848) | human gut metagenome | isolation source: stool sample | host: Homo sapiens | place: Germany | collected 2010-11
GCGTCATATCCTACTGGGTATTATCTGGCGCAAAACGGCGGCAGATTCAGCAGCTTCGCTGCTGCGTTCTCCCACGCCAAACTGATGAAACGGAGGGATGTCTATCTGAAACTGACACGACACAACGGACGAGCCGGAACCCACGGCACCTATAACCCCAGGCACAATGACCGCAGTTTCAACCTTGCCAACAGTGAGCACATCGACCCTGAACGAGCCAAGGGCAACATCTATTGGGACTGCTTCCACGGTTTCCGTTCGGCTCTCGACCCACAAGACCCGGACGATCTGGGGGCAACCTTCTCAGATGTGGAACGGCAGTTCTACGAGAGCCGGTACACGACCTTTATCGAAGGTCAGAACGAGCGCAACGCCAAGATTCGGCACACAGAGCGCAACCGCTCCATTCCCGACCTGCTGTCCAGCCGCAAGACCTGCCCGGAGGAGACCATCTACCAACTTGGAACGCTGGATGAACACGCTTCGGCAGAGGACTTGCTGAGCGTCGTCACAGAGTTCATCGAGGAGTTCAAGGCCAAGTATGGCGACCACGTTCATGTGCTGGACTGGGCACTGCATCTGGATGAGAGCACACCCCATATCCATGAGCGTCATGTGTTCGACTGCGAGAACAAGTACGGTGAGGTGGCTCCTCAGCAGGAAAAGGCATTGGAAGTGTTGGGCTTCAACCTGCCCGACCCGGACAAGCCCCTCAGCCGCCGCAACAACCGCAAAATCACCTTTGATGCCGCCTGCCGGAAGATGCTGTTCGAGATTGCAAAACGGCATGGTCTGGAATTGGAGGAAGAAGCGGAGTATGGCAACCGCAAATATTTGGAAAAGCAGGATTTCATCCTTGCCAAGCAAAAGAAGCAGCTTGCCGCCCAGCAGAACAAGCTGGACAAGCTGACCCTCAAGGTCAACGACATGGAAGCGTTGATCGATGAAGTTTCGGCTGCGGCCTACGACAAGGCGGTGGAGGTCGTGACCGATGTGGTGCGCACCGAGACCCGGAAGGAAGATATGCGGATGATCGAGGACACGAAGAAGTGGGTGCTGTCCCCGGAACGTAAGGCTCCGCAGACCACGAGAGAATACGCCGCCCACCGTTTGGACACCGTGCTGGACAAGTTCCTCAAGACCATGCAGACCACCACCGCACGTCTGCAGGAAAAGCTGCTGAAACCGGAAGTCCGGCAGAAGGGCAAGGAGCAGGTCAAGGAGAAAGCACGAGATTCCGTCCTGCAACTGCTGAACCGCTTGCAGGCGGAACAGCTGCACAAGCCCACCGCACAGCCTCGAACGAAGGGAGAGTATTCGGAGATTTGACACCCCATCGGGTACGGTCTGCGGCAGGACTGGCAATTTCCTGCCCGATCACAGACACCCGGTTACAAGGAAGTGGAGGTGCAAGTGAAAGAAGTTCCTATCTGGCAAAAGAGCAATCTGACCTTGGAGGAAGCGGCGGCTTACTCTGGGATCGGTATCAATAAACTGCGGTCAATGACCGATAGCGATGAATGCAAGTTCGTCCTTTGGAACGGAACCAAACGGCTGATCAAACGCCGTAAGCTGGACGAATATCTGGACAAGGCATTCTCGATCTGATGCGGTTCAAAAATTGACTGTTTGATGTTGCAGGAAGTCTTGCGTCATGGTATACTCATGGCGTAAGGCTCCTTTTCAACATTCTGTGAATGAAAAGGAGAGTTTATATGCAAAGACGTAAAGATAATAAAGGCCGTGTTTTGAAGGATGGCGAGGTTTACCGCAAGAGCGACGGGCTGTATATGTACCGTTGGACTGCGAAAAACGGAAAACGCCATACCATCTATGATGCAACCTTGGAGGGGCTGCGGGAAAAGGAAGAAAAAATCCAGCATGACTTGGCAGAGGGCATTCGTATGCCGGAGTGCAATTTGACCCTGAACGACCTGTTTGAATTGTGGCGTAAAAACAAGGTGGGCTTGAAAGAGCACACCTTCGCCAATTACGTTTATATGTACAATCGGTTCGTCAGGGATGAGATCGGCATGATGAAGCTCAAGGACATCCGCAAGTCGGATATCCGCAGCTATTATAACGGCATCGTCCGCAACGGCAAAATGGCACTGAACACGCTGGAAACCATCCAGAATGTTCTGCATCAGGTCTTTGCGGTGGCGGTGGACGATGAGTACATCCGTGTGAATCCCACGGATGGTGTCCTGACGGCAATCAAAGCCGCCCACCAGTACGAAACGCCCAAGCGTCACGCACTGACCCTGCCGCAGCAGCAGGCATTTCTGGCCTTCATCAAGAAAACGCCAAAATTCCAGCACTGGCTCCCGATGTTCACTTTCATGTTGGGTACGGGATGCCGTATCTCGGAAACGGTAGGCCTGTGCTGGAGTGACATCGACTTTGAGAGTGGGTTTATTACCATTCAGCACAATCTGGTGTACCATGACCACGAAGTCGGTGGCTGCTACTTCACCATGTCCACGCCCAAAACTGCCGCAGGCAAACGGGCAATTCCGATCTTGCCCGAAGTGCGGAAGGCTCTGGAGCAGGAGCGCACCAACCAGCAGGAACTGGAACTGGTATGCGAATACGAAATCGGCGGAATCTCAGATTTCGTATTCCTGAACCGCTTCGGCCAGCCGCAGAATCCGCAGACCGTCAACCGTGCTATCAAGCGCATCAGCGTTGCCTACAATGAAGCCGAACTGGAAAAAGCGGAAAAGCAGAAGCGCGAACCCGAACTGCTGCCGCCTTTCTCCTGCCACAATCTCCGGCACACATTCTGCACCCGGCTGTGTGAAAATGAGACCAACCTGAAGATCATTCAGGACATCATGGGACACCGGGACATCAAAACGACCATGGAGATTTATGCAGAAGCCACCAAGGAAGCCAAGACCCATTCCTTTGAAAAATTGAACGGTAAACTGGGCATCTCCATCTGAACCGTACTACACCAACCACTACACCACTTTTACACCAAATCCTCGGTAACTTGTGGAGAGTTGCGTAGGGTAACGTACGGACGGGACAAAAAGGAAGCCGCATGAGTAGGCTTATAACGGAATATAAAGCCTTTCATGCGTGTTCCTTGACCTGTCCCCACGATGAAGCCCATCGACCAGTGAACTGCAAGGAAATCAACATAGAAACGAAAGATTTGATTTCTGGTTTTCTTGCAAAAGCTGTGTCATCCCCGTTTTGACATCAATTTGACAGCAAAATCCTGAAGAATCACGTCCCGTTATGAAGCGTGACGGATTTCAGATAAAAACGCACAAGGCTTGAACAAAGCTGTAAGAGCACTTCTTGGAACCATCCGAGAGGTGCTCTTTTTGTTTGCTCCTGCGGCCAACTTCTGTCAGACAGTTACAAAAAACGGAGGATAAATTTATGAAAACCGACTACAAGCCTATCAAATCCATGAAAGAAGTCCCCGACCAGCTTCGCAAGCTGCGCCGCCAGTTCCTGCGTTACCAGCAGGCAGAGATCGTATACAGCCTTTCTCACAAGAAGCTGCTGGAGCTTGCCAGCGATGCCGGGGCGATCTACCGCTTTGACAGCACGGTACTTATCAACCGGGAGACTTTTGATGCCTATTTGGAACGCTTCCATGAGCCTGCAAAAAAAAATCACATTGGAGGAGGTCGAAGATGAATGAGCGGAAGTGTATGGATGTTCTCCGACCAAATCGATGGTGAAGATATGGACTTCATGCGGCATGAGTTCGTGACCTACAGCATGGCAAGCGATTACTACGGACTGGGGTTGAAACCTGTCACCCGGATGGCACATGAATGTGGGGCTATCTATAAGATTGGCCGGAAGATTTTGATTCGGAGAAGTATTTTTGAAGAATATCTGCGTCAGCAGAGGAAGATTTGAGGTGGATGCAATGGATGCGCAAAACTATAAAGAAGTCTCCACGGTTGGACGCTGGGGCAGAGTGCATGGGCGCTATCTGAAATATAACCATCCCGTGCGATATACTGTCCTACTACTGTCTGGCAAGTTGAACGGTTATTTGGACGAATTTGACCAGCAGGCAAAGAAACAGTTGGAGTTAATTGTTCAGCAGATGGCAGAGCGTGAGGACGTCACAGAAGAATTGAAAGCTAGCGACCAGATGGAATGGGTACGCAGAATGAATAACATTCGAAATCGTGCAGAGGAAGTTATAAAAACGACTCTAATTTATCACTAAAGTAAAAATCCACGACTGGTATATGCTATTTGCGTTTACAAGCCGTGGATTTTATATTATTGACTGTCAGGATTCACCTAACATCATTTTTGATTTTGCACATCATCGATTTTTGCACGAAACAGGTCTTGAAAGACATTTTTCAACCGCTTCGCAGTTTTCATACGATAACGCTTGTGTTTGTAGCAATAATAAGCCGCTCGACTGGTTTTCTTCTCTATTCTTTGTTTGCGCCTTTTTCCACTTCGTCACAAACCATTCTAACAACGAAATTGGCATCCTGTTTGCACTTGGAAACAATATAATCTTTTGTTCCATAGGCAATCCCGTTCATTGTATACAAATGGCGTATGATTAAATTTTTGATATATACGCTATCAGAATCTATAAGGTTCACTAGCTGGTGGTTTACAATGCCATAATTATCCGGATTGCGAGACATCGTGAAAAGAATGCGTGTAGCATTCCATCTTATATCTGTATATTCTGAATGTAGCCACTGCAAAACATTCTGAAGGATAATAGCCTCCACTCTGGATGGCAGCATAACCGCATCTGAGGTTTCCAAATATTCAATGATCAAATGAGTTACTGCGATTGTTGTTGCAACATCTCCTTGAATATACGGCATTAATTCGAGTATGTTTCTGTATACATTTTTTCCTATCGAGGCAAACAGAAGTTGCAATCCGATTTTCAAAGAAACACGATCGATATTAGATGAAATGATCGAATTATCGGAAGTTTCAATCGTACTCTGCTGCTCATACAGTTTCTCAAATACACATTGATTTCGTGCATAATGTTCAGGATATTTTACCACAATGCATATGAGAAGTGCTATTGCGTCAAGTTTTGTGGAGATTTCTTCTTTAGAAATCAAGAGGGTATCTGCAACTACAGATATGAGCATGTCCATAGTACCTGCATCATATGCGAGCTCATTCTTTAACAAAATAGTTCTGACAGTTGCAATCTCGCGTGTGCCATGTCCAAAATAAACGCCATTTTTCCCCTGCTCTTCATTGCTTGTTCGAATACGCTCGGTGTATTCTTGTACAAATCCAGGCATATCTTGGTTTTCGTTTTCTGACGTTTCTAATTTATAGGCTCCTCCGTAATAGTTTGGTAAGTATTCGGCTATTTTTTTGTCCATGTCCCCTGTGATAGCACGATCTTGCTTTCTGAGAACGCATAAGAAGAACGGAGAATAATTAACTTGTTTTCGCTCCTTTTCGTTATCAAGCACACAATTAATATGTTCAACAAGTGCTTTTGCAGATTCATCGCTCATTTTCCGAAGATCAATACAATTTGCGATGAATTTAAACATATCCATATACCAGCGACTATAATGTCTGTCGATGAATTGGCAGCAGATTTCGCTGAGTATATCTTGTGACATACGATAGGCTGTCCCAGAGAGACACCTGAATATGTCTTGCCCTATAGCTACAACAGCAGTGTCATTATTCAACCACGATTTGATTTCATCAACAATAGATTTTTCGCAAGATTCATAGTATTCATCATCCAGAAAATATCCTACTGAGCCAAATGCTCGCAGTTGACTCCTTAATCGTTTATATTTTATCGGATGATTTAGGCAAAAGTCCATGATAGACTTTGCTTCAGCAGCAGTTAGGTTATTCAGAACCTCAGGGAAAGAGTTCTGTATTCCCTTAATTTCCTTTTCGTCTCCTGCGAAAATCGCAAGTTTGTACAGGTTGAGTCTAAGATTCCAGTCATCATATTTACAGCTCAGGTAGAATACAAAGTCCCTGATTTTTTCATAGATAAGCAAAATATGAGTCAATGAACCATTGTACATAGATACAATAAGTGAACTTGCAAGCATTTCACCATATTGATCTAAATTATTGCCTATGGTGACTGAATAAGGTGATTCTATTTTCTTTTTATACAACCCCTCTATGTATTTTTCATGTAGCGATTCATGGATACGGTCAAGAATTGGATAATAGAGTTCTTCGCTACTTTCCGTTAATTCTTTTTGTGCGGGTATATCAGAATACTCATTTCTTATAATACAACGGGTCAAGGACTGATTGCGCAGGTCTACCAGAATATCTTTTATAACCCATGTTGGTTGATTCGTTTCTTTTGCAAGATTTAACGCTGATTCAAGATATTCTACACACTTTTCGATATTTCCAGCAAAATACGCCTGAATTGCTTGCCAGCGAATTTGAACGACCTGATAATGTCCATTATCTTGCTGCACCTTTAATGCATCCAGATACATTGCTGTATTAAAGTGTTTGATTGATTTGCCTTCAAACAATATCGGGAGAAACTGGATACCCCAATCATCAAATTCACTTGTATTTTCCGTTTCATCCGGGTATCTGCCTCGGGAATATCCAAGAACAAACTTCAAAAAGTAATCTCTACATTTATCCACATTTTTTAATGTAGATTTGGGAATTGTAGGAAGCTGATACTTTTCTGTACCAACAACGTCCACTGCTTGAATTTCATCATTTTCACCGGAGTTCAAAACTATTTTTCCGGTACAATAGTAGTGATATACAGCAATGATGTCGTCTATCAACGCCTGAGCCCCGTCTTGGCTCAATTCACTAAAATGGTGAACGGTTTTACTTTTGGCAAAATGTGCCCCCATCAAGCTTTGTTCCAGTGCTGTTTTTTCTTTTTGCGTTTCATCACAGAAATAGTACAAAGCCTTAATATTATGTTTTTTGACAGTGTCGATCTCCGCCTGTACTCCTGGCTTTATTCCATCTGTATTATCTATTAAGAAAATACAAATGTCACTATCCTCTAATGCCCATGTGTAATGATTGCCCGCAGGCAATGTAGACGCCTCTTTACTCTCAAAAGTGTAGACATCCGCTAATTGTGTGCGCTCAATAGCAGTTTTTAATTCATCTCGTACTTTATCATATTTTTCCACACCGCAAATCGAGCTAATGAATACTTTGATTTTTTGTCTAGGAAATATCGACAAAGGAGCGGAGCGCTCCGCTCCTTTGGTATATTCCCATGAAACCCCACCTACAGGTGTGCTTATACCCGTTAACCTTACGCCCATAACGCTCCTTCTAAACGAAAGTATAATTTGCTTCTAGTAACTATTCTTGTGCACCCTTTTTCAAATTGCAGTCGCGGCAAAGCATCTGGCAATTATCCGGTGTTGTTTTTCCGCCTTTGCTCCACGGAGTAATATGATCGGCATGCATCTGTTCAAACTCAAATTCTCCGCCGCAAATTGCGCATCTATGTTTTTGTTTTTCATACGCCGCAAGAGCATCACGGCGGTCAAAAGCACGAATGGACAGCTTCTTTTCTTCTCCTGTCAGTAGATATTCATAAATGCCAGATTTCTTTGTGACATCTTCATCCCCCATAAGGCGTTGAATCTCTGCCTCCAACATTTTAGGGTCGAGGTCTGTTCGCTTGCCGTGTGTGTTGTAAAACAATCCCCAGGGCAGCCCTTTCATCTCTTTACGTTTTTTAGGAAAAATAGCCTGTACCCAATCGATCACAGAACGGAAATAGTTCCAAAGGAGAATAGCACTTGGGTCGTTCTGGTGCTGGCCCATGTATGCTTCAATTGTTTTTCCCTCGGCACTCGCTGCCCATGAAATAGCAGTTTCCAGATACTCCTGACGGATAGAAGCACCCTTTAAATAATCACCTGCAAGAGTATCGGCAGCACAACCGGTCTTTGAAAAATACCGTTTGGCATCCGAAACCCAAGAACCAGCGTAAACCGCATTTCGTAGTTCCTGATCGGTAAGCTGTTCGCCGGCAATATTGATGATTCTAAACCAATCCAACTTCTCAGAATCAGTTCCATCACACACATAAACGAACAGAGGATAGTCTAAAATCTGTTTCTGCTTATCAGAAGGCAGGTTATAAAAGTACTTATCATCAACGGAGAATGTACCATCGACATACTCACAAACGGAGATAGTACGTTGCTGCCCATCTAAAACTTCAAAACCGTCAGAACCATCCTCTTTTTTGACCTTACACCAGTAAATCACATTTAGAGGCAAACCTTTCATCACGGTACGGATTACCTCGTCCCGCTGCTTATCTTTATAAACGAACTCTCGCTGATACTTTGGGCGAATATCAAGACGTTCATCGTAACCAACAACGCCTTCTTCAGCATCGTTGAAGTAGCCCTCATAAACTTGCCCAATAGTGACCTTTAATTCTTGAATTTCCATTACACTTGCACTTCCTTCGGCGTTTCGGGATGTTTGTTCCGAACGAATATTCGGTGGTAAGTTGTTTGCACCCTACGTCCATCTTTTTCATAATAGGGGTGTTTCTTGTCGTCCATTTCTATAACAGGACATTTTCCAAATGTTGACCCGGTACGTCCATTAGGAACGCGATCCTGCGAGTAACCAATATATTCGCTATAATCTTTTCCCAAATTCAGTGTCTCAGGATTACTAGGGGCACTTTCCGGTCCAATAATTTCAAATTGTTCCGGACAGTATTTATCTAAAAAAGTAATTGGAACACCCATCATTCCTGCGTAGTCGCAAGGAATATCTGCTGTGATGTTAACGTTTATTGCATCATAATTATCAAAACGAGGGTACAATTCAGGAGAATATCGCTTGACAAGTATTAGTTCCTCATGTCTTTGCTTATGATCCAAATTTGTGTACCAGCGAACGCCCTTAACTCTAATAAACTTTCTCCCAGTGCTTTCATCGATGCCGCAACCAGCTGCGTCGAGTGGATAATCATCGGGAACATAAAACGCACGGTCTCCAGAATGGATACTTGCACCGAGCCACATTTTGTTATGCTGAATCAAGGGGAATGTTTCCTTGTATGTCGCTGCATTTATATTACCAATGATAATAAACTTTTTGTCATATTTTATCAATGTTGAAACATATTCCCTGAACTTGCTAAACGGTGGATTTGTTACAACAATATCGGCCTCTTGTAACAGTTCTAAACACTCATCGGAACGATAATCTCCATCGCCGGAAAGTTCCGTAAGCTGATTTTCTCCAGACCGGAATAATTCTGCTACATCGAACATATCCACACCGCCGTCGCCGGTTTTATCATAAACTACAGAAACTACTGCTTTGTAAGGACGTTTAGTATTGTTGTCCGCAGTGAGTTCACTATCAAATGATATATACATCTGTCCACTGGCGTCTATACAGTATTTTAGCTGACTTCCCATAATTGGGGAAGTCGCATAACAGGTGGCAATCAGCTTTTTTAGTTCAAGCCGATTGAAATTCAATACAAAGTATTTGAAAAAATTACTTTCGAATGGGTCATCGCAGTTGCAAAGGACGGTTTTTCCTTTGAAGTGCTTACGATAATATCGCATTTCTTTTTCTATATCAGTAAGTTGAGTGTAAAATTCATCTTTTTTAGCTGTTTTTGCTGCACCTAACTCATTATTGCGAGCCATTATCCTTTCACCTCGACTTTCTGCTGTTCCTGCAACCACAAATGGACTAACGCAGAAACTGTAATATCTTTATCAAGAGCAAACTGCTTTGGAGCCTTGCGTTCTTCTCTTGTCATAGTAATTGTAAGATTTACCATATTTCTTTCAGGCATAGCAATGTACCTTCCAAACATGCTTATCTGTGTAATAGAGTACCACAAGATGGATGGAAAAACAATGGCTCGCTGTAGATTATCAGCGAGCCATTGTTTTTGATAGATGCCATTTGGCCTTGCGCGTTCACTTTTTTGATTTGTTTGAGTTTCCTTTTGACAAGCAGTCAGCAGGTTTTTGTCTGTGTTCCTCGCTGTACGGAGCAGTCAGACAAAAAGAAAATCATTCCTTACGGATTTCAAACTCCATATAGCCTGTGTACAGGTCTGCATCGGTTTGGCACACTCATAACGAGCCTAATCATTGTACCACTCCACAATCAATTTATCCCCGTAGAAAAGATCTGAATGTGCAAAACTGCATACCTAACCACCTTACAATCTCGTCCAAGAACGGCAAAGTTTCATTGCGAACTTTGCCGTTTTCCTTTTGCTCCAAATTTGTGAAATTTCCAAAACTGTATTCCAAAACAACTCTGCGGATTCCTATTAGTGTAGGGGTTTTCAAAATCTTTTGTAAAACAGCTTTCCTCTGGTTCTATAAGTGGAAATTGAACAAAATCTATATTCTAAAATTAGGCAGTTCAACAAAATTTAAAAATCTGGTTGCCAAACACCCATTTTAGATTGTTATAGGTAGAGGGGAACGTTGGAAAAAATGAATTTTCTTTGAATTTTCAAAAGGCCCGGTTTAAAAATACCCCTTTAAGTTTGTATAGGGTGTAGGGACTACTTTCAGAAACGAACCCCTTGGCATTTTGGAAAGTCCACAACTTCTTACAAAACCACACTGTACCTTGACAACAACATGATCGGCTGCAAGCCACTATGCTTTTTCGGAGAAGTGCTGTCATGATATGAGCGCACCAAGAAGGAGCCATACGCCGGAGGAGATCGGGCAGGAACAGCTTGCAGGCAGACCGACACCGAAGAAGAACCGGGCAAGCTGGCAGAGAGGACTTCGCAAAGTCTTGTCTGTCAGGTTGTTCGGCGCAAGAGTGCAGAGAGCGCAGCTCTTTGCGCGGGTCAAGGGCGGCAGCCTTGCCCAATGGATGTGATGCCCTGCGTCATATCCTATTGGGTATTATCTGGCGCATAGCAGGCGGCAGATTTGCAGCTCCGCTGCACCGCGTTGCCCCTACCCCGCGCACGGCGTTCTCTGCGTGACCCCAGAAAGGAGAGATGGTCGCTGAAACTGACCCGACACAATGGCCGCGCCGGAAAGTACGGCACTTACAATCCAAAACACAATGACCGCAGTTTTGAAATTGCCAACAGCGAGCATATCGATCCGGAACGTGTCCAGCAAAACATCTATTGGGATTGCTACAACGGCATCCGTTCTGCCCTGCATCCCAAGAGTGAGGACAGTCTGGCCGACACCTTTGAAGAAGTCGAAAAGCTCTATTACAAACTGCATTACACCAACTTCACCGAAAAGCAGAATGAGCGCAACGCCAAAATCCGGCACACGGAACGAAACCGCTCAACAGAAGATTTGCTAACCAGCAAAAAGACCTGTCCCGAAGAAAGTATCTATCAGTTGGGAACGCTGGAAAGTCATGCTTCCCCGAAAGAGCTTTTTCAAATCGCCACAGAATTTATGGATGAGTTCCACGAGCGTTTCGGCAAACACGTCCACATTCTGGATTGGGCGTTACATCTGGATGAGGGAACGCCGCACATCCACGAACGCCATGTGTTCGACTGTGAGAATAAATATGGTGAAATTGCCCCACAGCAGGAAAAAGCGTTGGAAGCACTTGGCTTTGAACTGCCAAAGCCAGACAAGCCCCTTGGCCGCTACAACAACCGCAAGATCACGTTCGATGTAGCCTGCCGTACGATGCTGTTCGAGATTGCCAGACGCCACGGTCTGGAACTGGATGAAGTGCCGGAATACGGTGGACGGGCATACCTGGAAAAGCAGGATTATATCATGGCAAAGCAAAAAGAGCAGCTTGCCCAACAGGAAAAAGCTGTGCAGGAGCAAACCGTCCAGCTTGAAAATTTGAAACAGGAACATGAGAATGAAAATCTTCTGCAAGTTCGACGCACAACATATCAGTCTTTGACGATTATGCGCAACGACAAGAAAATTCAAAAGCAGGAAAAGCGGATAGATGAGCTTTCTCAGCAAATCGAAGATACCGAGAATTTTCTGGAAGAAATTTCTGCGATTGCCTATGACAAAGCAGTTGCGGTTGTTTCCGAAAAAGCTGCAAAGGATGCTCTAAGAGAAAGCACGAAGCAGGTCGATATTTATTTGGATTGGCTAAAAGAGCCGGGACGAAAGGCAAGCAAGGAAACAGTGGACTACACCACATACCAAATCATAACGCTACGAAAAAATATTGTTGCAGCGGTAAGCAGGCTTACCGCAAGATTGACAGCTGCCCTTATAAAGCCAGAAATCAAAAAGCCTGCTGTCGAGAAAATCAAAGAAAATGCTCGTCTGTCTGTTCTGCAAAAGTTACAGCAGCGACAGGAAGAAATCAAGCAGCGTGAGCAGACACGCACCAAACCAAAGAAGCGCAGTCATGGCATGGAACTGTAAAGGAGGCCAACTTTCAAGAACAACAATTTATTTGAAATCGTAAAGCTGAATATTACCGCCCGACAAGCCGCAGAAGCCTATGGTTTTCGTCCAAACCGCAGCAGCATGATTTGCTGTCCATTCCATGCAGACCGCAATCCCAGCATGAAAGTGGACTCTCGGTTTCACTGCTTTGGCTGTGGAGCGGATGGCGATGTGATAGACTTCACCGCAAAACTGTTTCAACTGTCCCTGCTACAAGCGGCTGAAAAGCTGGCTGCAGATTTTGGACTTTCTGCAACAGATAATTTTCAACCACTTCCCTGCAAGCCGGTGGAAAAACCGCTAAGTCCGAAAGAGCAACTTTACAAAATCTTGTGCAGCTATCGTGCCCTGCTGGCAAATTGGCGCATGGCCTATGCACCCAAAAATCCAGAAGCATCCCTGCATCCTTGTTTTGTAGCAAGTCTGCACTATGCAGACCGTGTGCAATATCTGCTGGATATTCTTTTGCTGGGAAGCCTACCTGAAAAGCAACAATTACTCAACGGAAAGGAAGTGACCGCCCTTGGAAAAGCAATCAACCAATGCAAGAAAACCGAAGATGCAGCATAGCACACCCGCCCGAAACTGGGTGGGTGACAATGGGAAAATTATTGAGCCATTATTTGCCGATTATTTTTTGAGCCTGCACCCCATGCGCTGCTTTCAAGGCAGGCTATTTACGGTAGATGGCATGGTGGAGGATGAAGCTCCGCTGAAGAAGGAAATCTATGAGCAGATTCGCTATTATGCAACCACCAGCGTAGCGCGGCGCATTGAACACATCGTGCAGGCTATCAAACTGGCCTGTGCATCCGAGCCGCCGGAGATTCAGACAGACCGCATCCATGTCCGAAACGGCACATACTTTGTGGACGGTCACTTTACCCCTGAAAAAGAATACTGCATGAACCGACTGCCCATCGCCTATGTGCCAGAAGCACCAGCACCGACACGCTGGCTGCAATTCTTGAACGAACTGCTATACGAAGAAGATATTCCGGCCTTACAAGAATACATTGGCTATTGCCTGCTGCCTGTTACCAAAGCGCAGAAAATGCTGCTGATGGTCGGCAAGGGCGGTGAGGGAAAATCCAGAATCGGGCTGATCCTGCGAGAATTGTTCGGCAGCAGTATGTACACAGGCAGTCTGCAAAAGGTAGAAACCAACCGCTTTGCCCGTGCAGACTTGGAGTACAAGCTGCTTCTGGTGGACGATGACATGAAAACCGAGGCCCTGCCGCAGACCAACAACATCAAGACCCTTGTTACACTGGAAGACAAAATTGACATTGAGCGCAAGGGTCAGCAGAGTGTGCAGGGAACGCTATATGTGCGGTTTGCCTGCTTCGGAAACGGCAGTCTACACGCTCTTTATGACAAGTCCAACGGTTTCTATCGCCGCCAGCTGTTGCTCACCACTAAGGAAAAGCCTGTTGGCCGGGTGGATGATCCTTTCCTCATTGACAAGATGCGGGGTGAAAAAGAGGGTATCCTGCTTTGGGCATTGGAGGGGCTGCATCGGCTGATTCGGAACAGCTATCAGTTTACCATCAGCGAACGCACTGCGGCAAATCTGAAAGAAGCAATGGAGCAGGGCAACAATATCCTTGGCTTTCTCAAATCCGAGGGTTACTTTGAAATTCGGCAGGGTGCCAAGTGCAAATCTACGGATTTCTATAAAGTCTATGAACGCTGGTGTCTGGATAACCTGGAAAAGCCGCTGGCAGCATCAACCTTTATCCACCATCTAAAAGATAATCAGAAAAGTCTGGGCATCGTCTACGATGATAAGTGCATCGGCACAAATCGGGGCTTTCACAATGTAGACGTTGACCTGTTTTTACCCGTTGATGTTCCAAGTCCGTGGGATTAAAAAATAGAATCAACTTGAAAAAGCCCTGCTCAGCCTGCTCACAGTGCGCTGCAGGATGAGCAGAGTGAGCAGGCAATTTTGAACTTACATTAAAAATGAAACATGGAGGTTTTGCTTATGGGTCACGCCCGAAAGGACGTTGAAAGAACAAAAATGAACGCGAAAAAGTTTGTCCGCTATCAGGAAGGGGCTGAAAAATACAGCCTTGGTCTGACAAAATTTCAGGAGTTGGCGAAGGAAGCCAAGGCCGTTTATAAAATCGACAAGGTGGCGTTGGTCAACTGCGAGATTTTCGAGCGGTATCTGGAATCCTTTCGCATTGCATAAAAATAGGCCGGAGGAAAATCCCCCGGCCCCAGACCGCCCACAGTGTTGCGCTGCATAGCAGCTCGTGGGAGAAGTCACCTTTATTCTATGCAAAATCAGAGCGTTTCTTTCCAGTCATCCCGGAAGCCGTAATAATCCATTCGCACAAATGGATATTTTTCCGTCAAAGCAATGACGGCTTCCTTCATCTCTGCAAAGTTCTCGGCAGGCAGAAGCCTTCTCATGATGAGGAAGAACCCGAAGAAATGGGCATTATCCATTGTGCCATCTTCCCGGCGGATCAGCAACGCCTGTTCTTTTTTGTTGAGGGAAGGCTTTTGCTCAAAGAGACGATTGTAAATGCGGCTCCCGTGTGCGCAAAGATTGCGGATGATCGTCATGCTGTGCATATACTGCCCCAGAATTTCCGGGCCGCGATTCATAGTAAGCCCGAACCGATGGGCAATCGTTTCTTTGAGCGGACGTTCGGAAATGGAATACAGGAAAGAGATGTCGGAGATCGTCAGCAAATCAACATAGGCCCAAAGCGGAATCTCTTGGTGCAGGTCGTTGATGAAGTGCTTTAAGTAGGCTTCGTGGGCCAGCCGCTGACGCTTCTGCTGGTTGGCTTTGTCGACGATTTCCTTATGTTTTGCTTGATTGGAGAAATTTGCAGCATCCAGATAACCCAGCGGCCCATACACTTTTGTAAATTCATAGGCATAGATGGACTTCATCTGCACCTCAATGGTTTCGATGTGGTGCAGGATGATATGACGGAACTCATGGTCGAAATTGTAAATGTCTTCGATATTTTGGAACGTGGCAGACTTCGCAAAAACATCGTTCTTGCGGAGCGTCAGAGAATAGCCGCTGACACGGTAATAATTGTTCCGCAGCAGAAAATCCTTTGCTTCGGCTTCATCCTCGATGGTAAGGCCGCGTGAACGAAGAATCTCGATTTGTTCATCTATCGTTTTGAAGTCCTTGTCTGCCATGAAAAATCTCCTTTATAAGCAAAACGCCCCCAAGTGTGCATACGCTATGCGCAGAGGCCTGGGGGAGTTGTTACCATTATAATAGCAAATCAAGGACGAAATGTCAATGAGCGGAGTGTGAACTTTCGATTTTTCGTAAAAATTTTCAAGAAGGGCTTTTTGCAGCTTGACTTCCTGTCACACGGAAAGTATACTGGTGCTGTGGAGGTATGAGAGCAGCTATGGCAAAGATGGGACGACCAAAATCCGAAAATGCAAAAAAGAAAACCTTGAGCATTCGGGTGGAGGAGGCCCTGTATGAGCGTATCTGCAATTATGCCGAACAACATCAACTGACTGTAACAGAAGTTGTCTTGCAGGGGCTGGACAAAGTTTTATCCGACCTTAAATAGTATCAAGCCCTTCTTCTTTCGGGAAGGAGAATTGATATGGCAACGACACGAAAAGACCTGCGGGGGCGTACCCTGCGAAAAGGCGAGATGCAGCGCAGCTCCGATAAGCGGTATGCGTATTCTTACACGGACCCGCTGGGACGGCGCAAATACATCTACGCAAATGATCTTGTGACCCTTCGGGAGAAGGAAGCACGGCTCACCAAAGACCAGATGGACGGTCTGGATATTTACGTTGCAGGCAAAGCAACGGTCAACTTTGTGTTTGACCGTTATATGAGCCTGAAAACGAATCTACGCCAGACCACCCGGAGCAACTATCTTTATATGTATGACCGCTTCATCCGTGATACCTTTGGTAAGAAGAAAGTTGCGGATATTCGGTATTCGGATGTGCTGCAATTCTACAATTACCTGTTGGATAAGCAGGGCTTGCAGACGAACACGCTCGAAAGCGTTCATACGCTGCTGCATCCCACCTTTCAGCTGGCGGTTCGGGATGAAATCGTCCGCAAGAATCCCACAGATGGTGTGATGGCAGAAATTAAGAAAAGCTCCGAGCAGACCACTGGTGTGCGTCATGCCCTGACGATTCCGCAGCAGCGGGCGTTCATGAGACATATCGCCAATCACCCGGTCTACTGCCACTGGTGGCCGCTGTTTACGGTGCTGCTGGGAACAGGCTGCCGCATTGGTGAAGCGTTGGGCTTGCGCTGGGATGATCTGGACTATGAGCGGCGTACTATCAGCATCAATCACAGTCTGGTCTATTACCCGGTGGGCGAAAGCCGCAATTCGGCTCTGCACATCTCAAAGCCTAAAACGGAAGCAGGCGTTCGGACGATTCCTATGTTTGATACCGTAAAGGATGCCTTTGAAATGCTGCATGAAGAACAAAAAGAATCCGGCTGGAACGATGTGGAGATTGATGGTATGTCGGGCTTCATCTTCTGCAACCGCTTTGGTAATGTTCCGAATCCGCAGTCTGTGAACCGCGCTATCAAGCGCATCATTGCAGACTATAATGCAAGTGAAGAAGTGGAAGCAAAGAAGCGGCACCGGGAGGCGGTTCTGCTGCCGGACTTTTCGGCACATCATCTACGGCACACATTCTGCACAAGGCTTTGCGAAAAAGAGACCAACCTGAAAGTCATCCAATCGGTCATGGGGCATAAAGACATTCAGACCACGATGGACATTTATGCCGAGGCGACCGAGGAGAAAAAACAGGAATCATTTGAGCGTTTGGCTGCTACACTGGACATTTTTTGAAGCAACAAAGAAGGGCTCTTACTGAGCGTTTTGTCTGACAGCAAAATTCTTCCAAGGACAGCAAATTGACAGCAAAACTACGAGAATGACGGCGAATCACGAAGGATTGTGAATACCGGGAACGCAAGTGAAAACGCGATTGTGAAGCATCACGAATCATTGTAAGCCGGTTCCGGAAAGTATCCCCACGATGAAGCCGGTTGAGCAGTAAATTCCGCGTTTGCGCAGCAATGAAAGCCCCAGTGGGGCTTTTAAGCGGCCGAGCGGTCTTGCGCCAGCAAGATGGAGGGGCCTTGCCCCGACAAGCTCCAATTTAAGCAAAGCAAAGCCTGAAACTTCTTGATAAACCGAGAAGTTTCGGGCTTTTTGTTTGCAATGATTTCCAGCGATTTTCACGTCATACGCCAATTTTACGCCAAATGATGCTATGATTTGTGCAGTGCAAAAAGAGTGTTGTTCCGGTTTGGTGGTGAAATTGAGGGGATGGTAGATGGATGTGGGCTTACGAAGGGCTGCATCAAAGAACAGATTTATAGAACCAACAACAGCCCCGCTCTGGTGAAGGAATCCAGAGCGGGGCTGTGTTGATGAAGGAGAAATGAAGGGAATATCAGGTTACAGATTCAGTTCAAACTGTTCTGCCGTGATTGTTGCTTTGCCATCGGCAGCAAAGGTGATGCCGTCGGCAGACTGGGGCGTGTAGATCCATGCAGTCATGGTCTGCTCACCGTCATTGACAAAAACTTCGATGCTGTTTTTATCCAGCAGGATACGGAGCTTGAGCGCACCGTTCTGGCTGCGTACCTTGCAGCTGCGGCGGTGTACAATGTCGGCACGGGAACCGGCATAGCTGCGATCCAGCGTCAGCTGCGAGGTGTAGGGGTCGTAGGTCAGGCTGGTGTGATGGTCTGCGTCAGCAGCCAGCTTCAGGGTAAAGGAGCGGTATTCGCCGGGCTGCACCGTGACGGTCAGGTCGGCCACACGGCCCTTGATGCCTTCCAGAGAAGTTTCGCTTTGCACCGTCACATTTTCGTGCAGGGTGCGCTTGCCGTGGACGGCGTCCAGCTCCCGCACCGGGGCCTGAACAATGCGTCCATCCTTGATGTGCAGCTCGCGGGGGCAGATGGTCTGCCCGAACCACTTGCAGCCCTGCGGCTTATCCTCGGTGTCCGACCATGTTTGCAGCCATGCGGTCATGATGCGGCGGCCATCCGGGGCAAGGGTGGTCTGGGTGGCGTAGAAGTCGATGCCGCCGTCCATCAGCTGCACGTTTTCCT
>OJOV01001509.1_pt1 | contig 18277 bp, 13 predicted proteins | sample 1598281 | NCBI WGS metagenome assembly OJOV01 (sample SAMN03922469, study PRJEB24848) | human gut metagenome | isolation source: stool sample | host: Homo sapiens | place: Germany | collected 2010-11
TGGACGACGACATCGAGGGGCTGGACAAGGCGCTCGACGAGTACAACGCCAAGACCGGCTATGAAATCCCGATCCACGTCGACGCAGCGTCGGGCGGTTTCATCCTGCCGTTCCTCAAACCCGAGAAGAAGTGGGACTTCCGCCTCAAGTGGGTATTGTCGATCTCCACGTCGGGCCACAAGTACGGCCTGGTATATCCCGGCCTGGGATGGGTGGTATGGAAAGACAAGAAATACCTGCCCGACGAAATGTCGTTCTCGGTCAACTACCTGGGCGCCAACATCACGCAGGTCGGCCTCAACTTCTCGCGCCCCGCAGCGCAGATACTGGGCCAGTACTACAACTTCATCCGCCTGGGATTCGAGGGATACAAGGAGATCCAGCAGAACTCGATGGACATCGCCAAGTACTGCCACCAGCAGATCGGCACGATGAAATGCTTCAAGAACTATTCGGAGGAGGTCGTCAACCCGCTGTTCATCTGGATGATGGATCCCGAGTACGACAAGAAGGCCAAGTGGACGCTGTTCGACCTGCAGGCCAAACTGCAGCAAAGCGGCTGGATGGTTCCCGCCTATACGATGCCCAAGAACATCGAGGACGTGGTCGTAATGCGCATCGTGGTGCGCCAGGGTATGTCGCGCGACATGGCCGACATGCTGATGGGCGACATCCGCAATGCCATCGCCGAGTTCGAGCAGCTGGAGTACCCCACTACCTCGCGCATCAAGTACGAGAACAAGGAACACCAGAAAGGAAAAGTCTTTACGCACTAATATGCCCCGTCCGGCGGCAGGCGTACCCGGGAAGGGCATGTCGCGCCGCCGGCACCGGACGGCAGAGCGACAGCCGGGAGCGGGCAACTCCCATATCGGACCGTACGTACGGCGTGACGCCGAAGCGTCACAGGTCACCGTCCCGGCGCCCCTGCTTCGGCAGGGGTTTTTACGAGAGGGCTCCGGCACCCTGGAACGAATGCCGGAAAGCGGGCGCCCCGGCGCCCGCAGCCAAAGCATTTCGCGCCCTGCGGGGCTGCGAAGGGTCGGACAGACGGCTTCCACAATCGTGGGGGCCGTCGTTTTTTTATCGGGATGCGGGCTTTCATGCAGGCCGGGGCGCAGGCCGGGCGGGGAAAACAGAGAGAGGAAGCAGTAGACACAAGGCGGGCGGAGGACGGGAAGGCGGATGCGGGTTTTCACACAGGCCGGGGCACAGGCCGGTAAGCGGCAGGCTGAGCGGGCGGCAAGCCGGGGAGACAGGTAAGGGCCCAAAGCGGGGATGGGAACCCGGCCGCATCGGGAAAATCCGACCGGCAGGACAGATGCTGCGACCAATAAGACAACCGTGTGCCCGGAAAGGAGAAAAACAACCGGCGGGGAGGCGGATGCGATTTTCATTATACCGATTTGTTTTGTAACTTTACGACGTTTTTATCCAACCGCAGACAAATGGCAGAAACATTCAATATCTTCCTGATCGTCATGGCCGTGCTGGCCGCCGGGGTTTACGTCGCCCTGCACTTTTTCGAAGCCGGGTACGGCTATCTGTTCAACCCGAAATACGGCCCCCCGGTACCCAACAAGGTGGGCTGGGTCGTGATGGAGTCCCCCGTGTTCATCGCAATGTGCGTGCTCTGGCTCATGTCCGGGCGGACATGGGAGGCCGGGCCCATGGCGCTCTTCGTGCTGTTCCAGGCGCACTACCTGCAGCGCGCCTTCATCTTCCCGCTGCTGCTGCGCGGAGAGTCGAAGATGCCGCTGGGGATCGTCGTGATGGGCATGGCGTTCAACACGCTCAACGCGCTGATGCAGGGCGGGTGGATCTTCTACGTCTCGCCCGAAAGCTATTACGCCGACTGGTTCGCAAAGCCCTACATTTACATTGGGGGAGCCCTGTTCCTGGCGGGGATGGCCGTAAACCTCCATTCCGACCATATCATCCGCAACCTGCGCAAGCCGGGCGACACGCGCCACTACATTCCCCGCGGGGGGATGTTCCGATACGTCTCGTCGGCCAACTATTTCGGCGAACTGCTCGAATGGACGGGCTTCGCCGTGGCTTCGTGGTCGTGGGCCGGGGCGGTATTCGCCTGGTGGACGTTCGCCAACCTCGCACCCCGCGCAGCATCGCTCTACAAGCGTTACGCACAGGAGTTCGGGGAGGAATTCACGGCGCTGAAACGAAAAAAGATCATACCTTTCATCTATTAACCTACCGGAAAATGTCATCACTGTTCACCCCTTATAAATTAGGCCCCGTGACACTGCGCAACCGCACGGTACGTTCGGCGGCGTTCGAGTCGATGGGGCGCCATTTCGGCCCCACGGAGCAGCTCAAGGAGTACCACGTTTCGGTGGCACGCGGCGGCGTGGGGATGACCACGCTGGCCTATGCCGCGGTATGCCGCAGCGGACTGTCGTTCGACAAGCAGTTGTGGCTGCGCCCAGAGATCGTGCCCGGGCTGCGCGGGATAACCGACGCCGTACACCGCGAAGGCGCGGCGGCCGGCATCCAGATCGGGCATTGCGGCAACATGACCCATTTGACGACCGCCGGGCAGATCCCGATCGGCGCATCGACGGGGTTCAACCTCTATGCCTACACCCCCGTGCGGGGTATGCGCAAGGACGAGATCGCGCAGGTGGCACGGGATTTCGGGAAGGCCGTCCACACCGCGCACGACGCGGGGTTCGACTCGGTGGAGGTACATGCCGGGCACGGCTACCTGATCTCGCAGTTCCTCTCGCCCTACACCAATCACCGGAAGGACGAGTACGGCGGGACGTTGGAAAACAGAATGCGCTTCATGCGGATGTGCCTCACAGAAGTGATGGAGGCCGCGGCGAAAACGGGGACGGCCGTATTGGTGAAGCACAATATGTACGACGGGTTCAGGGGCGGCATCGAGATTCCCGAAAGCATCGCCATAGCCCGCGAGATCGAACGCTTCGGCGTGGACGGCATCGTGCTTTCGGGCGGGTTCGTGTCCAAGGCCCCGATGGCCGTGATGCGGGGGCTGATCCCGATCTACACGATGAGCTACTACTCGCCCCTGTGGCTGCGCTATTTCATCCGCTGGTGCGGGCCCTTCATGATCCGGCAGTTCCCCTTCGAGGAGTGCTATTTCCTGGAAGACGCCAAGAAATTCCGCGCCGAGCTGAAATGCCCGCTGGTATATGTCGGCGGGCTGGTGAGCCGCGAAGGGATCGACAAGGCGCTGGACGCAGGGTTCGAACTGGTGCAGATGGCCCGGGCGCTGGTCAACGACCCGGCGTTCGTCAACAAGCTCCGCGAGGGCGACGCTTCGACACGCAGCGGCTGCGACCACCGCAACTACTGCATCGCGCGGATGTACTCGGTGGACATGAAATGCTGCAAGCATTGCGACGGGCTGCCGCGCAGGATACAGGAAGAACTGGCCAAGCTGCCGTAAGCATGGAACACATGGAGAAGCGTAAACGGAACAGCGAAACGGCCGGGGCCGCGGCACAAGGCGGGACGCCGGCCGGATACCGGAACCTCGGAGACAAGGCCGGGTGCAGGGAGCACGCGGCCGAGACCGGGCACAGGGAACGCGGGGATAAGGCCGAGACAACCCCCTGCACCCCTGTGGGTTCGCAGGACGGCACGGCCGAACCGCAGGGCCGCCGGATGGAACGCGGCGCAGTGGCGCCGGGCAGCGCATGGGCGCTGGTGACGGGCGCCGGGTCGGGCATCGGGCGCTGCTACGCCCTGCGGCTGGCAGCGCTGGGCTACCGGCTGGTGATCGCGGGCAACAACCGCGCACCGCTCGAAACCGTGGCGGAAGAGATACGGAATGCCCGGCCGGCCGGGCGAAAAGCAGCCGAGGAAAGACCGGAGGCCGTGGAAGGGCCGGAAGCCGCGAAAGGACTGGAAATTACGGAAGGACTGGAAGTTACGGCATCCGCAAACGGAAGCGGGGCGGCGGGGCGCGAACCGGCGGCGGGAATTGCCCAGGCTACGGGGGAACCCGGGGCCGGGACGGACGGGAACGGGGCGTGCGCAGCCGGCAGTACGGAACAAAGCGTCGGCAGCGGAAAGGGAGACGGCAGCAGGGCAACGGAGGCCGCGATGCCCGACGTGCGGGTGATTGCGATAGATCTGGCGCGGGTCGGGGCGGCACAGGAGCTGTACGACCGCATGGCAGCCGAGGGGATCGGGGTCGACGTGGTGATCAACAACGCCGGGATATTCTCGTTCTGCGACATCCTCGCCACGCCGGCGGAGCGCATCGAGCGCATCATCCTGCTGCACGACCTGACCGTCACGCAGCTATGCCGCCTCTTCGCCGCGGACATGGTACGCCGCGGCGTACGGGGGCACATCCTCAACATGTCGTCCTACTCGCTATGGATGCCGTTCCCGGGGCTGGCGCTATACAGCGCCTCGAAAGCCTACATGCGTTCGTTTTCCGTGGCATTCGCCAAGGAGGTGCGAGAACGGGGCATCCGCGTCACGGCGGTATGCCCGGCAGGCGTGGCGACAGACCTCTACGGGCTGACACCCTACTGGCAGCGCATCGGCTGCAAACTGGGCGTGCTCATCACCCCCGACAGTTGTGCGCGCAGGGGGCTGAAGGCGTTGTGGAGGGGCAGGCGGTGCATCGTACCCGACTGGTGGAACCGCGCCTGGATCCCCTTTTGCAAGGTATTGCCGATGTGGGTGCTGCGTCCGGTACGGCGTTTCACGATGAAGTTCCAGAAATAAGGCGGGACGGCGCAGCCGGCCACCGCAGGACGGATCCCGTCCTGCCGGGTAAAACACGCACGGCGCCGGGCTGTGCCGCCGGGGAGAGGCAGGAAGCAGTACGGCGGAGCCACACTCCGGGAACGCGGCGCACGGACAAGACATATAGATGACTATGAAAAATATTAAAAATGTAATTTTCGACCTCGGGGGCGTCCTCGTAGACCTCGACATAGACCGCTGCACAGCGGCATTCAGGCAGCTCGGCATGAACCGGGTCGCCGACCTGATAAACCCCTGCTATCCCGCCGAGATGATCGGACGGCTGGAACGGGGCGACCTGTCGTTCCACGAGGCATGCGACGCGATGCGGAAGCTCGACGGGCGGTACGACGTCACCGACGCCCAGATCGCAGGGGCATACGGCGCGTTCCTGGCGGGGGTTCCGGTCTGGAAACTGCGCCAGGTGGAACGGCTGCGCGGGGCGGGGATCCGCACCTACGTGTTGTCGAACAACAACCCGGCGTCGATGGAGGTCATCCGCGGCGAATTCACGGCCGACGGGCACACGATGGACGACTATTTCGACAAGGTATACCTCTCCTACGAACTGCGCGAGCTGAAACCCTCGGAGGCGATTTTCCGCAAGGTGATCGCCGACAGCGGCATCATCCCCGCACAAACGCTCTTCATCGACGACGGGCAGAAGAACGTCGAAGCGGCGCAGGCACTGGGATTCGCAGTATACATGCCCGCACCGGGAGAGGATTTCGGACACCTGTTCGAAGAGATAACCGCAACGAAATAGCAACGCCGCACGGAATGCCCGGCGGCAGGGCTGCGACCCGGCATAAATAAACGCCTCATGAAAAAGTGGATTAAAATCACATCGATCGTCACGGCCGTGATCGCCGTGATTGTGCTTGCCGTGGCGGTATCCATAGCGCCGTTGGCAAAAAATTACATCGAGAAACACGACCGCGAACTGTTAGGCCGCTCGATCCGCATGGAACGGCTGAAGTTCAACATATTCACGGGGCGCCTGCGCATCGGCGACCTGCGCATCGGCGGGGCGGACGACTCGACGACCTTCTTCCGGCTCGACAGTTTCGACATGCGCATGCGGCTGTGGCCCCTGCTGTCCAACCGCGTGGTCGTCAAGAAGCTCTCGTTCGCGGCGCCCGGCATAAAGGTCTACCAGCGGGGCAACTCGTTCAGTTTCGACGACATCCTGGCACATTTCGCGGGAGACACGATCCTGGCGGCCGCAACGCCCGAAAAGCCGTCGAAGCCGTGGGAAATAGGCATCTACGACATCTCGATCCGCAACGGGCAGGTGTTTTACAAAGACCTGCTGCTCGACGCCACGTGGGGCATGAAGGACATCAACCTGCACATCCCGGGCGTCTATTTCTCGGGCGAGAAGACCGACGTGGGCGCCGTCCTGAACTTCGCAGAGGGAGGTTCGCTCTCGACCGACGTGGGGTACAACATCGCGACGTCGGAATTCGACATCGGCATCCGCCTGCAGGACTTCGCACTGGCCGGGACGCTGCCCTACTTCCGGCAGGCGCTCGACGTCGCGGCGGTGGACGGACGGCTTTCGGCCGACATACGGCTGCGGGGCAATACCGAGCACCTGCTGTCGCTGCGCACCGAAGGTACGGCCTCGCTGGCGGGTTTCGCCCTGCGCGACCGCCAGCAGCGGCCCGTGGTGGGCGTGGATACGCTGGGCATGAAGCTCGCCGAGGGCGACATGGGGTCGATGCGTTTTCGTTTCGACCGAATCTATGCCGCCGGGGTCTCGGCGCTGTTCGAAATGACGCCCGAAGGCGACAATTTCTCGGCGCTGATGAAACCCACGGGCAGCACGGCAGGAACACAGGCAGCCGGGAGAATATCCGAAAGCGGTGCAACGGACGACGCGGCACAGGATCGGGCAACGGCTCCGGACGCCCCCGGGGACGTCACACCGACGCTCAGGATCGCCGACCTGGAGATAGCCCGGGGCAGCGTGACGGTGCGCGACCTGACGCTGCACCGCCCGTTCGAATACACCGTCTCGCAGATCGGCATGCACAGCCGCGATTTCGACCCGTCGAAACACAACAAGCTCACGGTGGATGCCCGCATGCAGAAAACGGGCTCGGCGAAACTGCGCTGGGAGGGGGCGTTGGACAACATCGACAACCAGAACATCACGCTCTGGCTGTCGAACCTCGACCTGCGCGACTTCGGCCCTTACTGCGAGCATTTCACGGCCTATCCGCTGACGAAGGGCAACCTCACGTTCCGCAGCCAGAACGTTATCCGCGACCGTTACCTCGACGGCACCAACCACCTCGACATGTTCGAACCGAAGGTCGACAGGAAACGCAAGGACATCAAGGCGGAAATGAACATCCCGCTGAAACTGGGGCTCTATGTGCTCAAGGACAAGAAAGGGCATGTGAAGATGGACTTGCCGGTCAGGGGCAGCCTCGACTCACCGGAATTCTCCTACCGCAAGATCGTGCTCAAGGCGATCGGCAACGTACTGCTGAAGGTGGTGACGGCACCGTTCTCGTTCCTTTCGGGCAACAGGGACAACCTGGAATACATCAACATCGACCCGCAGCAATATGCCTTCACCTCGGAACAATACGCCTCGCTGGACAAGATCGCGCAGGCGTTGCGGGACAAGCCCGAAATGCATATCGCCCTGACGCAGCGCATCAACATGCGGCGCGCCCTGCCCCGGCAGGCGGCTAACGCACTGCGGATGGCATATGCCGCACACATGAGGGCGGCGGATTCGACGCAAAGGCGGCAACTTTCGATGCTCGAATACGAAAAGATCCAGCAGACCGACATCCGCACCCCAGCGATCATGGCCTTTGCCGATTCGCTGCTGGCGGCGCAGGGTGTCTCCCCGCAGGGGCTTTCGGCCGAGGACAAGGCGATGGCGCTCTTCCGCGAACAGGCGGCCGGACAACTGGTACGCATGACGGCCGCCCGCAACAAGGCGCTGAGCGACTACATGCAGTCGACGCACGGCGCGGCAGCCCCGGCTTTCCGCGTACAGGCGATGGATTCGGCGGCGATGCTAACCTACGCAGGGCGTGACCGCTACACCATAGCGATAGAAGTGGACGGCGAAACCGTGGAGGTGGCAACGGAGGACGGGGCGCCCGTCGCCGGGGATGGCACAGGGACAGCGGATATGGGTGCGGCCACCACGACCGGAACGGCAATAGATGCAGCAACCGAAGGTGCAAGCGAAACGGCAGGGATAACGACCGCAGCAGGTGGTGCGACAGAAGCGGCAGAAACAGCCGGGAGCGGCGAGGCGGCATCCCCGGCAAGCGGCACAGCTGCGACGGAAGTTCGGCGATAGATCCCCGGTTTGGCGGAAGAGTACATAGCGGAGTGGGCGATCCGGACGGGGAGGCCGTAAAAACAGCAAAAAACGTCCCGGGAAGTGAGGGGCTCCCCTGCCGCCGGGACGCAACGGGACGCAACGGGATTGCCAGTCCTCCGGAAGGTAACGCATACGGATCGAGGCGCTATATATCCGGGGAGGCAACAGAACAGGGAACCCGGAACAGGCAACAGAGGAATAGAAAACAGGTATCCGAAACAGGTACAGGAACGGTAGTAGGGACTGGAACAGAGACAGGGACAGAGACAGAGACAGAAAAACGTCAGGGCATCGGCAAAAGGCTGCCCCGAACCCCGAAACCAGAGCGGCGAAAAACGTCCGGCAAGCAAACCGGCAACTCACGCAACCGGAATCCGGCGCACCGCCGGGCACAGTGGATTTCGGGGAAAAAGTTTGCCGGAACAAAAAAAAGCGGTTATCTTTGCAACCCGGAATCCGGAAGGTTCCCCCGGCCGGAAATGCCCGGGATTGACACACGACAACCCCGTGGGGTTGCACAAGGCCAATCACGGGGTCAGGGTCGGGAACGACGGGGTGTAGCGCAGTCCGGTTAGCGCACCTGCTTTGGGAGCAGGGGGTCGTGGGTTCGAATCCCGCTACCCCGACAAGTAACAAAAGCCTTTCAGAATCATCTGAGAGGCTTTTTTGCGTTTTGTGGCAGACTCCCCTATTTTGCCGTTTTTGGCTCGGTTAACACGTTTTTTGCCCGTTTGTGTAAACCAATGTGTAAACCGAGATTTACACGATGAAAGCTAATGTTGAAGTCATTTGCTGCAAATCCAAACCTCTTAAGACGGCTATTTCCCTTTAATGCTCCGAGTTACGAAAGACCGCAAACGCAAATACGTTTCGCTCGGCCTTTCCCTGCACGAAAAGTTTTGGGATTTCGAGAAAGGCAAGCCCAAACGCAACTACCTGGACAAGGAGCAAATCGGAACGGCTGATAGCGGCCAAAACAGCCGAGTACAACCATCTCGAAATGCAAAGCTAAGCCAAAACCATTAGCAACACGCACTTTACCGAACACTTACCCTACACCCCTATACCCCACCGTCCGCAGCAATTCGAAAGGTCGGGGCTTGCCGGCGGCGGAAGGGACGACGGGAAAGGGCAATAGAAAGAACGACGGAAGGGGCAACGGAAGGGATAACGGGGAAAGGCAATAAGAAAAGGCAATGGAAAGAACCACGGAAAGGGCAACGAAAGGGACGGCGGGAAGGACAACAGAAAGGATAACGGAAGGGGCAACAGAAGGGGCGACGGAAGGGGCGGCAGCCGAAATATAACCGGGAAGGCGTTTTTTGCAGAAATTATTTTGACTTTTCGGATTTTCGACTTATCTTTGTGCGCTCTTAAAACGATAAGAGCCCCAAATGTTCGGGGTGTAGCGCAGTCCGGTTAGCGCGCCAGCTTCGGGAGTTGGAGGTCGCTGGTTCGAATCCAGTCTCCCCGACAAATTGTAAAAGGTTTAGAATGAGGAATCTCATTTTAAACCTTTTCTGCCTATATCCCGCTCTTTATCGGCCGGGGGCCCGTTTTCGCTCTCTATTCGGCCGGAATATACGCATCGGCTCCGGCCACAGGCGGAGTTGCTTCGCTTGTCGAACCGGCTGCTTCCGCAGCTTTTTCCGAAGGCTCCGTCCCGTGCGACCGCAATGGGATTTGTGTCCGTCGCCGTATCCGTTGCCTTGCCGGTTCCCGCCGCTTCTCTGCCGGGGCGGATGCGGCCATGTGTCGAATCCGCCTGAACATTCCCGGCGATATCCTGCATCCGTCACGGCATCCGATTCTGTATTCAGTTCTGTATCCGCCCCGGCATCCTACTCTGTATCTGTTCCTGCATGCGTTCCTGCATTCGTCTCGGTATCCGATTCCGTATTTGTCCTTGCATCTGTCTCGGCCTCCGTCCCCGCATCTGTACCAGCCCCTGCGTCAGTTCCTGCTCCCGCGTTGCCGTCGTCCGCTTCGACCTTCACGGTCTCGCCGTCCACTTCGAGGGCGATCGTGTAACGGTCGCGGCCCGCGTAATTCGGCAACGCCAGCGAATCCATCGTCTGCACCCGGAACGCCGGAGCCGTCGCGCCGTGCGTGGACTGCATGTAGTCGGTCAGCGCCTTGTTGCGTGCGGCCATCATGCGGGCCAACTGTCCGGCGGCTTTTTCGCGGTAGAGCGCCAGCGCCTTGTCGTCGGCCGAAAGTCCCTGCGGCGAAATTCCCCGCTGGGCGAGCAGCGAATCGGCAAAGGCCATGATCGCCGGAGTGCGGATGTCGGTCTGCTGGATCTTTTCGTATTCGAGCATCGACATCGGCTGGCGGCCGGTCGTGTCGGCGCTCTTCAGATGCTCGGCATAGGCCATCCGGAGCGCGCCGGCCGCCTGCCGGGGCAGGGCGCGGCGCATGTTGACGCGCTGCGTCAGGACGATGTGCATTTCGGGCTTGTCCTGCAACGCCTGCGCGATCTTGTCCAGCGAAGCGTACTGCTCCGACGTGAAGACGTATTGCAGCGGGTCGATATTGATGTATTCGAGGTTCTCCTTGTTGCCCGACAGGAACGAGAAGGGCGCCGTCACGACTTTCAGCAGTACGTTGCCGATCGCCTTCAGCACGATCTTGCGGTAGGAGAACTCCGGCGAATCGAGACTCCCCTTGACCGGAAGGTTCATCTTCACATGGCCTTTCTTGTCTTTCAGGACGTATAGCCCCTGTTTGAGCGGAATATTCATCTCGGCCTTGATCTCCCTGCGTTTTTTGTCCACCTTCGGTTCGAACATGTCGAGGTGGTTGGTGCCGTCGAGGTAGCGGTTGCGGATTACGTTCTGGCTGCGGAACGTGAGGTTGCCCTTGGTCAGCGGATAGGCCGTGTAATGTTCGCAGTAGGGACCGAAGTCGCGCAGGTCGAGGTTGGTGAGCCAAAGCGTGATGTTCTGGTTGTTCATGTCGTCGAGCGTCCCTTCCCAGCGCAGCTTCGCCGAGCCGGTCTTCTGCATCCGCACATCGACGGTCATGCTGTTGCGCTTCGAGGGGGGCGAAATCGCGGCTGCGCATGCGGATTTCCGAGACGGTATATTCGAACGGGCGGTGCATCGTCAGGTCGCGCACCGTGACGCGGCCGTTCGTGATTTCGAGGTCGGCGATCCGGTGCGTCGGACTCGGCGTCGCGCTTCCCGCGGCGTCGGACGCCGTGATTTCTGCCGCCGGGGCGGGGGCTGCTTCCGGAGCGGGATTCGCTGCCGCAGAGACGGAAACGGCGGTCGGCGAAGCGGTTTCTGCCGCCGGGGATTTCATCAGAGCGGCGAGATTGTTGCCTTCGGGTGTCATTTCGAACAGCGCCGAGAGTCCCGAAACATAGATGCGGTCGAAGACGAAGCGCATTTTGCCCAGATCGCCCTCGGCGAGTTTTACGCCCAGCGTATCGACGCCCGCCACGGGCCGCTGCTGCCGGTCGCGCAGGGCGAAGCCCGCCAGCGAAGCCGTACCCTCGGTCGTGAGCGAAAGCAGATGTTGCGTATTGCCGCGCAGGCGGCTGTCGGCCGACAGGCGGCCGTCCACGGCCGTGACGTCGAGCGACTGCCGGAAATAGGGCAGCGTGCCCGCCAACGCGAAGTCCTGCAGGCGTATTCCGATGTCGAATTCCGAGCTTTCGATGTTGTAGCCCACGTCGGTCGAGAGCGAACCGCCCTCGGCGAAGTTGAGCACGGCCCCGACGTCGGTTTTCTCGCCGGAGAAATAGACGCCCGGAATATGCAGGTTCAGGTCGTTCATGCCCCACTCGGCATCGAGCGCGAGGTCCTTGTAAAAGACCCTGCCGTTGCGGATCGAGATGTCGTAAATCCCGATTTCCCACGGCTTCGAGGTTTTTTCGGGCGTTGCGGCGACGGCTGTCGTGTCGCCCGCGAAGCGGGCTGTGATGTCATCGAAACTGAAGGCGTTGCCCCGCTGGTAGATCTTCACGTCGGGACCTGCGAACGAGATTTTTTTCACGAGCACACGGTTTCCCAGCAGCGGCCATAGCCGCATGCGCATCTCGAAGCTGTCCAGTCGGAAAAACGTCGTCGAATCTTCGCTTCCGCCGATGCGGAGTCCTTCGATGCGCAGGCGTCCGGTGAAAATGTTCATCCGCAGCCGCTCCATGCGGATCGAGCGGCCGATCAGTTCGCGGTCGTGTTTCTCGATGTAGTTCTTGGCTACGGGCGAAACGGCGATCGCCGCTATGACGATCAGCGCGGCCAAGACGGCGGCGGCGATCAGCGTAATTTTAATCCATTTCTTCATGGTTCTTCTGTTTGTGGTCAGTGCGGCATCCGGGAAATCCTCCGCAGCCGCCTTGTGTCGTATCGTTTTTTTCCGGTCTGCGGTTTATTTCCGCTATTCCGGGTTCCGCGGATCTTCCGCGAAGCCTTTCATCTTCCGTTCGGGCGTCCGGACGTCCGGGCGTCCGAGAACCGGCCCGAATGTTGTCGGACCGCTGTCAGACCGTTGTCGGAATGCCGCCCGAATACTGTCTGAACGCTGTCAGAATGTTGCCGGCTCCCTGTCGTATGCTTCCGGGCGGCTTCGGAACCTCCGCCTGAATCCGGCCGTGGGTTTTGCGATCGCGTTCGGGAATTCGCGTCGGAACTCCGGTTGTGGGTTTTGCGGTCCGCATTCCGGAATTTGCAATAGAAATTCCGGCCGTGCGGTTTCTGTCAACGGTTATTGCCGCGTGCGGTTTCGGCCCTGCGGTTCGGCTCCGCGGCCCCTCCCTGCGATCCCTCAGCGCGTTATCTCCTCGAACAGATGCCCGAAATCCTCTCCCGGCGCGGGCATGTAGACGGCGAAGCCCAGCGCCTGCGCGGCGTCAACGTTCTTCCGGCCGTCGTCGATGAAGAGCGTTTCGGAGGGGATCACGCCGCTGTCGGCGATCACCTTGCGGAAAATCGCCTCCGAAGGCTTCAGTTCGTGCAGTTCGTACGAAAGGTATATCTTGTCGAAATAGTCGTCCATCGTATGCCCGTCGGCCGTAAACGCGCCGCGGATGGCGACCATCGCCGCCGGATTGTTGTTCGAAAGCACATAGGTGCGGACGCCCGCCTCGCGCAGACGCATGATCTGCCGCAGTTTGGCGACCGGAATCCCGACCAGAAACGCGGCGTAGGCCGCCGCGATTTCGGAATCGGTCACTTCGGGCCGCCCGTCCAGCCGGCGCATTTCGTCGCAGGCTTCGTGGAACGGGATGTCGCCCCGCTCCAGCCGGCCGATCATCTCGGCGGGATAGTAGGGATTGATAAGGTCGGCGACACGGGGCATCCCCAGCTCGCGGAACGCTGCGGTGCAGCGCTCGATGTCGAGGTCCACGAGGACGCCGCCGAGGTCGAATATTACGTTTTTGATCTCTTTCATAAGCTGTTGCGATTTTTGTTTTTGCGCGGCCGGCCGTTACGGCCGCCGTTTTGCCGGCCGTTGCATCTGCTATTCCGCCAGCCGTTTAGTCCGTCGTTGCGCCAGCCGTTCCGTCAGCCGCTTGGCTTCCGATCGTGGCAGACCGCGGGCCGTGTTATTTCTGGAATTGCATCGTGAACCTGCGGATCGGCCGCAGCACCCACATCGGCAACGCTTTGCAAAGGGGAATCCATGCCCGGTTCCACCAGTCGGGCACGATGCAGCGGCGGCCCCGCCACAAAGCCCGCAGTCCCCGCCGCGCGCAGTTGTCGGGCGTGATAAGCACGCCGAGCCGTTTGCCGATGCGCTGCCAGCGGGGCGTCAGCCCGTAAAGGTCGGTCGCCACGCCTGCCGGACAAACCGCCGTGACGCGGATGCCGCGGTCGCGCACCTCCTTGGCGAAAGCCACCGAGAACGACCGCATGTAAGCCTTAGACGCGCTGTACAAAGCTAGCCCCGGAAACGGCATCCACAACGAGTAGGAGGACATGTTGAGAATGTGCCCCCGCACCCCGCGGCGGACCATGTCGGCGGCATAAAGGCGGCAGAGCTGCGAGACGGTCAGGTCGTGCAGCAGGATGATGCGTTCGATACGCTCGGCGGGCGTCGTCAGGATGTCGCAGAACGAGAAGATGCCCGCGTTGTTTATCACCACGTCGATTTCGATCCCTTCGGCCGCTGTCCGGTCGTGCAACTCCTGTGCTGCCCCGACCCGCGCGAGGTCCATCGGCATGACCCGGACTTCGGGAAAGGATGCGGAAGCGTTCGCCCCCGCCGCACGGCGTATCTCTCCGGCCACGGCTTCGAGCGGCGCGGCGTTGTTGCCGACGATCACCAGCCGGTAGCCCAGCGCCGCCAGCCGCAGGGCGTAACAGCGTCCGATGCCCGATCCGGCTCCCGTCACCAGCGCCCATGCGCTTCCCGGCCGGACTTCGCCGCGCTTCATCCGCCGGGAATGCCGTGCCGTCTCCTGCCCGGTGCGGATGCCCGGTGCCGTTCCCGTCGTCTCTTGCACGGCGCGGGTGCCCGGCGCGCCTTCGCCGGGCATATGTCCCGATTGCTTGTCCATCGGGTTTGTGTCGTTCTTATGTTCCATGTTTACGGCAGTTTTGCCAGCTCTTCGCGGATTTTGCGCGGCAGGTCGCCGCAGTGCTTGCAGCACTTCATGTCCACCGAGTACATGCGCGCGATGCAGTAGTTGCGGTGGTCGCACTCGCTGCGGGTCGCGGCGTCGCCCTCCCGAAGCTTGTTGACGAACGCAGGGTCGTTGACCAGCGCCCGCGCCATCTGCACCAGTTCGAATCCCGCGTCCAGCGCCCTGTCGATGCCTTCGCGGCTCACCAGCCCGCCCACATAGACCAGCGGGCACTTCAGCTCGGCGCGGAACTTCTTGGCGTCCTCCAGAAAATAGCACTCCTCGAACGGGAACTGCCGGATCATCCACGGCCCGCACCAGCGGATGAAGTAACGCAGCCACAGCGGCGAGTAGTAGCTCATCGTGTAGATCGGAATCAGCCCCCGCATCACGGCCATCGGGGCCTTCGACACGAATCCGCCCGACAGCACGATGCCGTCCACGCCGAAACGCTCGATCTCGCGGGCGATTTCGAGACTTTCGGGGATCTCGATGCCGCCCTTGAATCCGTCGTACATGTTGTGCTTCACCAACACGGCCGTTCCGGTCTGCGCCGCGGCTTCCATGACCTCCTCCAGACACATCCGCATGAAACGCATGCGGTTTTCGAGCGATCCGCCGTACTCGTCGCGGCGGCGGTTGGTGTAGGGCGAAAGGAACTGCGAAATCAGGTATCCGTGCCCGGCGTGTACCTCCACCGAGTCGAATCCCGCGTCGTGGGCCGTATGGACGGCCCGCCCGAAGTCGCGGGCAACCTGCTCGATCTCGCCGGCCCGCATGCCGCGGACCGGCGTGTAGGCGTAGAGGTTGAAACCCGTGGACGCGCCGATCGGAATCTGCCCCGCGGTGGTCAGGTGGGTCATGTTGCCGCAGTGGCCGATCTGAATTCCCGCCGCCGCGCCTTCGCGGTGCACGGCGTCGGTGATGTCGCGCAGCCCCGGCACGATTTCGGGCCGCAGCCACAGCTGCTTGTCGAACGAAAGCCCGCTGCGGCAGACCGCCGCATAGGCCAGCGTGGTCATGCCCACGCCGCCGCGGGCCACCGATACGTGGTACTCCTTCAACTGCTGCGTCGGGCCGAAATGGCGGCCCATCGACTCGAACGCCGCCGAGCGTATCGTGCGGTTGCGCAGCGTTACGGGGCCTAACTTATAGGGGGTGAAAAGCGATGACATAATCGGGTCAGTAAATGAAAGGTATGATTTTTTTGCGTCCGAGCGACGTGAATTCGTCGCCGAACTCCTTGGCGTAGCGTTTGTTGAGCGATGCGGCGCGGGGCGCGAGGTTGGCGAAGGTCCACCACGCGAACACCGCTCCGGCCCACGACCACGAAGCCACGGCGAAGCCCGTCCATTCGAGCAGTTCGCCGAAGTAGTTGGCCGACGAGACGTAGCGGAACATGCCGCCGCGCGGAATGTAGTGGCGCGTGTCGCCCGGCCGGCGCAGGTTGCGGATGATGTGGTCCGAATGGAGATTCACGGCCATTCCCGCGAGGAACATCGCCCCGCCGATATAAATATAAGGTTGCGCGAACCAGTCGGCGTAGTAGCCTTCGGGCGAGACGTAGAAGATCCACCCGCCCTGCATCAGGGCGTTGAGCGTGTTGAAGCACATGCCCATCACGACGATGCCGAGCGGCATTTTCGACGCGCCGCGCATGAGCAGCGGAAAGATGAACGCCCGTTGCAGGTAGTGGGCCTGAAAGAGCGCGAAGAGCGTCAGCGGCCCGGCTTCCCACGTCCTTTCGGAGAGCAGCCACAGCACGCACATCGCCACGAATACGGGCGACTCCATCAGCACCCAGCCGATCTTGTTGGGCACGGGCGGCCCGTATTTGGGGTTGAAGAGATAGCCGTATCCGGCTTCAAAAAAATGCAGGGCAGCGAAGACCACCAAGGCCAGCAGCGCCATGACGATCAGGAATATATCGAATGTTTGGGCCATATCGGAACGGTTTCGGTAAAACGACATAAAGATAATAAAACTTTCCCGCTCCGACAAGTCCCCGAAAGGGCCGTTTTTGTTCTTTTTGACAGTTGGGAAACGGGTTTCCTCCCGCTTTTTTTGCACTCTTTTCGCGGCCCATGACGGCTCTGCCTTCCCACCTGCCGGCTTTCTCGTTTTTCGGCGGTTCTCTTTTTTTCTCCGGTGGCCTTTTTTGTCCCGTTGCTGTTTCCTCCTCTTCCCGCCAGCAAACTTTCTTTTTCTTCGGCGGTTCTCTTTTTCGTTCGGCAGTCTTTTTTGTCCCGCAACGGTTTTTCTCGGTGTTTTTCAGGGTAGGGGGAGGCTGCATTTCGCCCGTCTCTTTTTCGCGGCTTGAAATATTGCAAGAGGCCTGATAAAAAAGGCGGCCGCCGCTGTATGCGAAAGCCGCCTGTCAAGTTCCCGTGGCGCCCGGAAAGTGTGCGTGTCGCGGTCGTGCCCGCCGATCCCCCGAAATCGGACCGAAGCCGGAAGTGTGCTCTTTCGACCGCCGTGACGGGGCGCAGAACCGTGAAAACGAGCTGCCTGCGAGAAAGCGCCGCCTCAGGGCGCACGGGAGTTTGATGTGGTAGCCGAAACCCCGGTCTTGCCTGCCGCGGAACGGGCTGGATCGACCTTTTCCGCAATCTCTGCGACGGACTCCGGGGCGTGTCGGCGCACCGGGACAAAAACCCCTGCCGAAGCAGGGGCGCCGGAAGCGACGGCCAGCCGGCGGCGTCCCGCCGTTGACTGAACCTCAATAAATGGGAGTCTTTCCGCCTTCCGGCTGTAATGCCGGTCCGGAAACCGGCCGGAAGTCCGGGGCGAACCCCGGACCGCCGGTCCGGATCCCCGATTCTAGTGCGTGAATACCTTGCCTTTCTGGTGTTCCATGTTGTCGTACTTGATGCGCGACGTAGTGGGGTATTCGAGCTGTTCGAACTCTGCGACGGCGTTGCGGATGTCGCCCATCAGCATGTCGGCCATGTCGCGCGACATGCCCTGACGTACCACGATGCGCATCACGACCACGTTCTCGATGTTCTTGGGCATGGTGTACGCGGGAACCATCCATCCGCTCTGCTGCAGTTTGGCCTGCAGGTCGAAGAGCGTCCATTTGGCCTTCTTGTCGTATTCGGGATCCATCATCCAGATGAAGAGCGGATTGACGACCTCCTTCGAGTAGTTCTTGAAGCACTTCATCGTGCCGATCTGCTGGTGGCAGTACTTGGCGACGTCCATCGAGTTCTGCTGAATCTCTTTGTAGCCCTCGAATCCCAGCCGGATGAAATTGTAGTACTGGCCCAGAATCTGCGCCGCGGGACGCGAGAAGTTCAGACCCACCTGCGTGATGTTGGCTCCGAGGTAATTGACCGAGAACGACATTTCGTCGGGCAGATACTTCTTGTCCTTCCAGACCACCCAGCCCAGACCCGGATATACCAGACCGTATTTGTGGCCCGACGTGGAGATCGACAGCACCCATTTGAGGCGGAAGTCCCACTTCTTTTCGGGTTTGAGGAACGGCAGGATGAAACCGCCCGACGCGGCGTCCACGTGGATCGGAATTTCGTAACCCGTCTTGGCGTTGTACTCGTCGAGCGCCTTGTCCAGCCCCTCGATGTCGTCGTCCA
>OJOV01001514.1_pt1 | contig 18200 bp, 11 predicted proteins | sample 1598281 | NCBI WGS metagenome assembly OJOV01 (sample SAMN03922469, study PRJEB24848) | human gut metagenome | isolation source: stool sample | host: Homo sapiens | place: Germany | collected 2010-11
ATTATGAGCAGACCGCGGAGGAAAAAATTGCTTGTGCAAAAAAATATGCTCCGAAATTAATCGGAATTTCGCTGGCGTCGGAGCTGATTACGAGCGTACTGTTTAACGTCGGACTCTTGGGCTATCTGATGTGGCGGTATCTGACGGATGCAGCCTTTACGCTCGGCGATTTTTCGGTCGGAATCAGTGCGACGTGGAAGCTGTTCATGCGGGTAAACCAGTTGATCGGATTTTTGGCGCAGTTCCAGGAACACAGCATCTATGCGGAAAAATTCCGTACATTCGTGACGCAGAAACCGCAGATTTTAAACGGAACAGAAAAAGCGGAAGCGTTCGAATCGTTGAAATTAAGGCACGTTTCGTTTAGCTATCCGTTCCCCGAAAAGAACCCCAAACAGGTACTTTCGGACGTTTCTTTTACGGTTCGAAAAGGGGAAAAGATCGCGATTGTCGGTTACAACGGCGCGGGGAAAACGACGCTAACGAAGCTTTTGATGCGGCTGTATGATGTGACGGATGGGGCGATTTTTTATAACGGAACAGATATCCGAAATTATGATATTTCATCCTTTCGGGCGCACATCGGAAGCGTATTTCAGGACTATAAAATTTTTGCGGCGACCATCGGAGAAAATGTGATGGGCGGTACTTATACGGATGCGCAAAAAGAGGCGGTAGAGAGTGCACTTACGGCTGCCGGTTTTTTCGAAAAATACCAGAAACTGCCCCAAAAGGCGGATACGGAGCTGACGCGGGAATTTGACGAAAAGGGCATCAATCTTTCCGGTGGAGAGGGGCAGAAAATCGCGATTGCGCGCGCTTTTGCCCAAAACAGCGACATCCTGATTTTGGATGAACCGTCCAGCGCACTCGATCCGATTGCGGAATATGAACTCAACAAAACGATTGAAGCGGCGGCAAAAGACCGCACGGTAATCTTTATTTCACACCGGCTTTCAACGACAAGAATGGCGGATCGGATTTATCTGTTCGATGGAGGAAAAATCACGGAACAGGGCAGCCATGAAGAGCTGATGAAACAGGACGGAACATATGCGAAAATGTTCCGTGTGCAGGCGAAGAAATATCAGGGATGAAGAAAAACTTTCCTGGTTGCTTGATGAGTCCATGGTGTGGAATTGTCGTTCTTTCCAAACTGAGATATAATGAGCGCAAGTGAGTCAACATGCTTGCATAACGGCTTCAATCCAAGACAATAGAAGGCGGGTTTTATTATGGCAGAAAAAATCGTCGGACTGATATCGTGTCTTTTATGCGCGGTTCCGTTTTTGATTATCGGGATCTTTGAAAAAAACAGCAAAGAGCCCATCACTTTCTGGAGCGGAGATAAAACGTTAAAATCGAAGGTAAAAGATGTCACGGCTTACAATCTGGAAATGGGGATGCTGTATCAAAAGTGCGCGTTTGCATTTATGCTTTCCGGGATCTGCTGCCTGATTTCGTTAGGCTTTGGGATTGTGATGCTTGTTTTGGACTGCACGGCAGGGGTTTATCTGATGTATCGAAGCTATAAAAGAATTCTGGAACGGAATTCGTAATTGACAGCGCCTGCAGGAAAGCGATGGCTCAAATACATGACCGCCAATACGATGCATACCTGCGCAATGAGGGGCGAATTGTCAGATCCTAAAACCGCCCGATCCGGTGAAAATCAGACGAAAATAGAGAGCGCCCGCTTATGCTGTGTTTTTCACAGAATAAGCGGGCGTTTTTGAAATGTCGCTGTCGCAGCGTAAGGCAGCGTTTCAAAAGCTGTTTTCCAAAGAACCTCAATCCCTGTAAAGAACCGGGCTGACGCAGAGCAGTCCTTCGATTGCAGGAAGCGCGTCGATTTCTTTCAGCTGCCCGGCAGCAGAGCTGGCATCCGCAGTATTGCTGCAGGATGTCGAAGCTGCGGCAGCGTTGACGCAGGAATCCGAGGCAGCTTCGTACAGCAGCGGAATAATCGGATCGGTTCCGGAGAGCTGGTTGAGGGAAACGCGTACCGGTTTGTCGAGCGAAACGCTCGTTGTGAATGTTTTGTCTTTTCCTTTTAAAACGACCTGAGCTGTTTTTGGAACAGAAAATCCGGGCTTATGGGCATCTGTAAACGTCAGAAGCAATTCGTTTGTTTCCGGGAGAACCTCCGTCAGCAGCAGAGCGCCTTTGGAAACCCAGGTACGGTGCGTGTGAATGGCGGTATCGAGCTCGGAAGCGATGTTGCCGCCGTTTTTGCCTTCGATGTAGGTTGCATAGCAGCCTGCCAGCTTCGCACGGTTGTGTAAGTCCATGCCGCTGGTTGCGGTGATTTGATAGCCTGAAAAAATCAGGGACATCCAGAGATTCGTGCCGCGTTCGTTTACTTCGTGGAGCGGTTCCGGATTGTTGAAAATCTCGATAAAGTCAACCTTTGAGTAGTCCGAGACGGTCATTTCAAAGCGGCAGCCGCGGGCAAAAGGATCGCCATAGGAAAAGGGATGCGCGATGCCGACGAGCGCGCCTTTTTCGCGGGCAGCTTCGAACAACAGCTCGGGACGGTGCTGGTCGATCGAGTTCCAGGGAACATATTTTGAGAGGTTTAAGCAGAGGATATGCCCGAAATAAGTCGTATATTCCATGCCGCGGATCAGGCTGATCGGATAATGCTTTTCTTCCAGCAGCTGTTCGATCTTTTTCTGACCGGAGGTGGTGTTGTGGTCGGTGATGGCGAACGCATCGACATGGTCGGCTGCCAGATATTCCGTCAGCTCCTGACAGGTTAAGCTGCCGTCGGATTCGACCGTGTGGTTGTGTAGCTCAAGGCGTTTGAAGCGGGTGGATGCAGTGACGGTATTACCAGCAGAAGAACTGCCAGTGGTGCTCGAATCGCCAGCCGTGGCAGCAGAGCCAGCGCCGGAGACGCTCGAATCGCCAGCCATGGCAGCAGAGCCAGCGCCGGAGATGCTCGAATCGCCAGCCATGGCAGCAGAGCCAGCGCCGGAGACGTCCGAACTGCCAGCCGTGGCAACAGCGGAGGCAGGAGCACTTTCAGCGTCGCACGAGGTGTCAGCGCTCCCGGCAGCATTCGAAGCCCCCGCATTTCCCGCTGCAGTCTTTACCGTATCCATTAGATTATAGTTCGGTGCGATTACACCCTGTCCGACCGGATGTCCGGAAACGGTCAGCGTGTACTGCGTGTTGTCCAGCAGCACGTTGAAAACAAGGACGGTCACTTTTAAAACGCCGGAAAAGGTGTCCTGTGCCAGACAGCCGTCGCTTGTGAATTCTTTTGTGTATAACATGTGGCGGTCCGTCAGCTGGCGGTGGATGCAGCCGATGAAATCGTCGTTTAATTCCGCCATTGTGTGAATTTCTGTTTTCATTTCGTGCAGAATGGTCTGCCTGAACTCCTCGACGGGATAGGTCGGGGCGTCATATTTTGCAGTGCAGAGCGTCTGAAGTCTGTCAATGAGCTCAGGCGTAACGTCGCTTTCACTGTAGAGCCGCTTGTCAAAGCTAAAATGAATGTCCAGCTCGTCATAGACCTGATCGAGACTGATGGTGTAGGTGATCTGTCCTACAAAGCCTGCGTCCAGCATGCCGCCGACGCGGTAAATTTGTTGATAATTCTGATCGGTTGTCATACGTTCCTCTCCAAAATGTATAGTTGCAGTCAGACGCTTCCAAGACAGATGCGGAAGCGTGTCAGCTCGGCGCTTAGCGCAGCGGAATCACCATGTTCCAGGTTCTGGAAAACTGGTAGGGTGCAGGACCTTCCCCGGTTGCCAGAAACAGATGCGTGGGATGGTTATTTTCATCAAGCAAAAAGTAAGGGCGTTCGCAGTTTGCCTGATCGGTCTGTCTGCCATCGGACCAGGTAACGTGGCGGGAGTAAACGACAGGATTTTCGGCGAATTCCCAGTGAATGCAGTCGGCGCTTTCAGCGTACAGGCCTGCACCCCAGATACCGCTGATGCCGGGACCTCCGTTTTTGAAGTCGTCTTTGATCAGCAGGCGGAATTTTCCGTCCTCGTACCACAGGTACGGATCTTCCAGATGGATATTCGGGTCCTCGAAATTAAAAATCGGGTCGTCCAAAATCCGTTCAAACGGACCATCCGGGCGGGGCGCTTTTGCGACACCGATTTTTAACGGACCGTCTGCGAAGGAACGCGATTTGTAGAGCATGTAAGTCGTGCCGTCGGGCTGGATCGCGACGGCAGGATTGGTCGTTGCAGTGCAATCCCAGTGGGAGCAGTCTCTGGGAGAAATCAGCGGCTCATCGCATCGCGTCCATGGACCAAAAACAGACGGTGCGGTTGCAAGACCGATTCGTTTGCGGTTCCAGACCTCGGTAAAACGCGAGCTGTTCACCTCGTCACCGGGACCGGGAATCGGACCGCCGAAGGTCGTTCCCATATAATAAAGGTAGTAGGTTTGGTTCCATTTGCGGATGTACGGATTGTGCACGTTCATGCCGTCAAAAAAAGTGCGTCCCCGGCGTCCGAGCACGACCTCCTGAAAGGTATAGGGACCTTCCGGATTTTTGCTGGAAGCCCGGACGATTTCGCAGTTAAACAGCCAGTTTGCACCAAAGCCGAGATCTTTCGGCCAACGGGACGCAAACATGTGATAGGCTCCGTCTTCCCCCTGTACGACGGAGCCGCACCAGATCCAATAGTCCGGGTCGGAATAACCGCCGCCGACCGGAGCCGGCAAAAGTGCGTTCTGATAAGGATTCTGTACCATATTCTTTTTTATAAAACCTCCCATTGAAATTCTGAATAATCTGTCCGGGTTTGACAGAAGTTTGAACCCGGCTTTTCTTTAGCGTATAGAGAATTTCCGGAAAAGTCAAGGGATCTGTGAAATGTCCAGTCGCAGGAGTAGAATTGTGCATTTTCTGACCAAAAAGAACCTGATAAAATGCGAACATGAGAAGAGTTGGAATCAGGAGGGGTATCGATGAGACTGGAACGTTTTTATGAAAATACAGAAATTTTGCACGTCAATACAGAGCCGGACAGATGTTATTATCTGCCGTGCGATGCAGCTGGAAATTCCGAGCAGATTCTGTTAAACGGAGTCTGGAGTTTTCAGTATTTTCCGTCGGTTGCAGAGGCGGAGGACTTTCTGCGTTCGGAATTTGATCCGAAAAAAATGGATAAAATCCCGGTTCCGTCCTGCTGGCAGTTTCACGGATACGATCGCCATCAGTATGTAAATCTGTTTTATCCGATTCCGTACGATCCGCCATATGTCCCGTTCGACAATCCGTGCGGCCTGTATCGCAGAACCTTTGCGGCAGAAAATCTGAAAAAAGACGAGCGCGTGTACCTGGATTTTGAAGGGGTGGATTCGTGCTTTTATGTGTGGATCAACAAGGCGTTTGTGGGCTACAGTCAGGTTTCCCATGCGACGTCAGAGTTTGACGTCACGGAGTATCTGTCGGATGGCGAAAATGAGATGTATGTGCTCGTTTTAAAATGGTGCGACGGGACATACTGCGAGGATCAGGACAAGCTGCGTATGTCCGGGATTTTCCGAGATGTCTATCTGCTGCGCCGTCCCAAAGATCATATCCGGGATTTCACCATTCGCACATCGTATGAAGAAGCGGTCGGAAAAATCTGCGTCAGAACGGAAAAAAGCGGCACCTGCACGGTAAAGGCGACCTTAAAGGACAGGGACAGGGTGATCGGGGAACAGACCGGGGAATCCATTTGTTTTACGGTAGAACAGCCAGTTTTGTGGAATGCGGAGGAGCCGTATCTTTATACGCTGGAACTGGAAACAGAGCGGGAAAAAATCGTGCAGAAAATCGGAATCCGGACGGTCGAAATCGTTGACAGAAAGCTGTTGATCAATGGAACATCGGTGAAGCTAAAGGGCGTCAACCGGCATGACAGTAACCCGTATCATGGGGCGGCGGTCACGAAGGAGGATGCGCTGACCGATCTGCGGCTGATGAAGGAGCACAATGTCAATGCGATCCGGACGAGTCATTATCCGAATGCACCGTGGTTTTCCGAACTTTGCGACGAGTATGGATTTTATCTGATCAGCGAGTCCGATATGGAATCGCACGGCTGCGGCGAGGTGTACTCGGAGGAGGATAAAGACTGGGTTTCCCAGATTGCGAAAGCATCCGGGTTTGCGAAAGCGATTCTGGACCGGGTACAGAAAAATGTGATCCGTGACAAGAACCGGACGTGCATTTTATTCTGGTCCCTGGGCAATGAGAGTGGATATGGTCCGAATATGATCGAAGCGGCAAAATGGGTGAAGGCTTATGATCCAACGCGGCTGATTCATTATGAAGGCTGTACCTGGCAGGACTGGCAGAAGCAGGATTTATCCGTGCTGGATGTGACGAGCCGGATGTATGCGCCGCTTGACTGGATTCAGAATTATTGTGAAAACGGGGAAAATAAAAAGCCGTTTCTGCACTGCGAATGCTGTCATGCGATGGGCAACGGCCCAGGGGATCTGGAAGAAAATTTCGCGCAGCTGTATCAGTACGAAAATTACTGCGGTGCGTTTATCTGGGAATGGTGTGACCATGCAGTTTATGCTGGAAAAACGCCGGATGGAAAAGAAAAATTTCTGTACGGAGGAGATTTCGGGGATTATCCGAACGATAAAAATTTCTGTATGGACGGGCTGGTGTATCCGGACCGCAGATCACATACGGGACTGCTGGAATTAAAAAATGTCCTGCGTCCGGTGCGTGTGACCGGTTATGACCGCCGGACAGGAGCGCTGGAGCTTCGAAACATGCTGGACTTTACAGACGCAGAGGATGCGCTTGAAATTCACTATCTCTGGAAGCAGGAAGAAAATGTGCTGGAAGAGGGGATGATTTCTGAGTTTCATCTGCCGCCGCATCGAACGATGCGGGTGATGATCCCGCCGCTGCAGACAGTGACCGGCGCAGACGAAACTGTCCTGACCATAGAGCTGATTCAGAAAAAAGACGCGCCGCTGACCCAAGCGGGACATCTTCTGGGCTTCGACCAGATAGTCCTTGCGGCGAACGCTGATACTGTCACACAGGAGCTTTCGCTCGCGGAATCCGTCGCGCTGTCCCTGATCTCCTGTACGGAAACGGAGACAGAATACTGCTTCGCCGCAGAACATTTTACCTGCCGCGTCTCCAAACGGACGGGTACGGTTGTTTCTTTTATAAAAGACGGGACAGAGTATTTAAAACAGCCGATGGTGTTTGATATTTACCGCGCGCCGACGGACAACGACGGCAATATTTCGGAAAAATGGAAGGAAGCCCAGCTGCATCATGCGATGGTACGGGTATATGAAAGCAGCGCATGGCAGCGTCAGGATGGCTGGAGTGTGCGGATGCATTTTTCGATGGCTGGCGTTTCCAGACAGAAATTTTTTGAAGGAAATGTAGAGTGGAAGATCGGAAACGACGGAAGCCTCGGCTGGTATGTCGAGGGCGGAATCGACCAGACCTTTCCGTTTTTACCGCGGTTTGGACTGCGCTTTGGTGTGGACAGAAGCTGGAATCAGGTTTCCTATTATGGCTATGGTCCGCAGGAGAGCTACTGTGACAAGCACCGCGGCAGCAGACTTGACGTGTTCACGCAGACAGTAGAGGAAATGCACGAGGATTATCTGAAGCCGCAGGAAAATGGAAACCATTTCGGAACGCGGTGGGTGCACCTGGAGCAGATGCCTGACGTCGGTTTCACCTCCCGTGGGGCGCAGCCGTTTGAATTTGGCATCTCCGAATACACACGGGAGGAGCTGGAGAGAAAGAAGCACGCGTTCGAGCTGGAAAAGTCGGATTTCCTGACGGTGTACTTTAATGATATGGTCAGCGGCGTCGGTTCTGCCAGCTGCGGACCGGAGCTGGCAGAGAAGTACCAGATGAAGAAAGCGCACTTCATCTGGCAGATGGAGCTTCGATGGGCGTGACCCTAAATCGTAGAAATGTCCATTGTACAGTGTGGAAATGTCCATTGTCGGAAATTTATACAATTTTTATAATAATTTCATCAGATGACGGGAGGTGAAGAAACCTGTGAAAACAAAGAGCCTGGCATCCCGAAAAGGGAAAACGTCCGGGAATGCGTCAATCGGAGTACGACTGATGCGGTACTGGCCGTTGTATGTCATGCTGCTTCCATGTATCGTCTACTACGCACTGATCTGCTATGTGCCGATGGCTGGTTCCGTTCTGGCATTTAAGGATTATTCCTTTAAGAAGGGAATCTGGGGAAGCCCGTGGGTTGGTTTTGATTATTTCAAAACGTTCTTCAAGAGCTACGATGCAGGACGACTGATCCGCAACACGCTTGCGATCGGTATTATCAAGTGCATTCTGGAATTTCCGTTCGCAATCATTCTGGCACTTTTGTTAAATGAGCTGCGCAACATGAAGTTCAAGAAAATTTCTCAGACGATTACCTATCTGCCGCACTTTTTATCATCGGTTATCATCGTGACGATGCTTCAGAAAATTCTGGCACCGAATACTGGTATCTTAAACCAGGCGATTGCAGCGCTGGGCGGAGACGGAAGCACATTCTTTTTGATGGATGCAAAGTATTTTTACCGGATTTTGTTTTCCATGGATCTGTGGAAAAACATCGGATGGGATTCCATCATGTATCTGGCTGCAATCAGCAGCGTAGACCCGACGCTTTACGAAGCCGCTGAAATGGATGGTTGCGGAAAGCTCAAGAAAATGTGGCACATCACATTGCCCGGAATCAGAGGAACGATCGGTATCCTGTTCATTATGGGAATCGGCGGACTGCTTTCCTCCGGTGTCGATCAGGTATGGCTGCTGCGTACACCCGGCAACATGTCGATTGCAGATACATTGGATATTTACGTTCTGCGTGTCGGCTTGCAGGGAGGACAGTTCGGTTATGCGACGGCAATTGGTCTGATACAGGGGCTGGTTGGACTGGTACTGGTTGTAGCGTGCAACAAGATCTGTAAAAAGATGACGGAAGTAAGCCTGTGGTAAACAGGATACATAAAAAGGAAGAAAGGAAGAAACCAAATGAAAAAGAGATGGATCAGAAATCTGCTCGCAGCTGGTCTGGCAGGAAGCATGGTAGTTGGCAGCTTGGCAGGATGCGGCAGCAGCACAGACAGCGCATCGACGAGCAACAGCAAAACGTCTTCGGATGCGGCAACAGAGGACACGTCTGACAAGCCTGATACCTGGATTGCTGACCGTACCATCACCGTACAGGCATATGTAGATGATATCGGCAACACACTTCCCGATGATTTTTCCAGCACTGAGGTTGGGAAAAAGATCAAAGAGCTGACCGGCATCACGCTGGATATCAAATATACCCCTGGCGACAGTGACCAGAAGGTTATGGCTTCCCAGCTGGCTGCAGGAACCATTCCGGACGTTATCGTTTCCTATCTGGATAACTCGACCAGACCGGAGTTCCCGCTTTTGTTAAAGGCTGCAAAAGAAGGCATGTTCGCAGATGTTTCCGAGTATATGAAAAACTCGGAAGTTTACTCCAAGTATTATGAAGATGGCTTCTTACCGGATGACTCTTACAAGAATGTAACCTTCCGGGATGATCTGGATGGCGTTTATCTGTGGCAGATGAATGTGGCAGAAACCGACAAGACTCTGGAATGGATTCCGGAGGGAGAATATGTCGGCGGTCTGTGGATTCAGAAGTCTATCGCTGATGATCTTGGTATCGACGTAACACAGATCAGAACAGCGGATGATTTTTACGACCTGCTTGTTAAGATCAAAGAAGGCGGTTACAAAGACGACAACGGCAACGATGTTTACCCGCTCGGGCCGAAATACTGGGGCGGCTCTATGGACACTATTGAGTACATCTGCCCTGGCTTAAAATGGGGTGTCAGCGATGATTACAACATCGACGAGGACGGCAATGTCAGACATGAGGCGGAAAAAGATTCCATCTATGATGAAATCGACTATGTTAGAAAACTGTTAAACGAGGGTCTGATGAACCCTGAGTTCTTCACCATGGATTCCACACGTGCAGAAGAAGTTTCCAGAAACCACAACTCTGCAATCATCGCAGACGTACATAACTATCAGGATATCATTTATGGAAACGATGACTGGATTCCGCTTGGACCGTTAAACGATATCTCCGGCGATAACAAGAAGGTAACCCACGGCAAGACCGCATACGGCTGTATGGCGATTTCTGCAGATGCAGAAAACCCGGAAGAAATCTTCAAGTTCTTCGACTGGCTGAGCACCTATGACGGACAGCTTCTGGCACAGTACGGTGTAGAAGGCGTCAGCTACAACATGGTAGACGGCAATCCTGTTCTGACCGATGAAGCTCTGGAAAAAGTAAACAACAATGATACAGATTACATGATCAACCAGATCGGCGCTGCATTTGGCGGTATCGGTAACTGCTTCTTATCCTTCTGTGTTACCAACACAGATAATACCAAGAACTTCGGGGAGTCCCGTCCCGGTGCAGCAGCAGGCACAACTTATGCAAGAAGCGTAGAACTGGCAACAGAGTATCCGAGAGAGAAAAAGCTGGTTCCCGGCTTAAATGCAACTGCTTACATGTCCGCAGACGAATTGGCAGCAGTAAAGACCCAGATGGATCTGTTAAACTGGGATGAGGTGCTGACACAGTGCTTCTTTGCAAAGGATGACGCAGAAGTAAAGACAATTATCGAATCTTTCCGTGCACAGTTAAAGGCTGCAGGCGTAGAACAGTTTGAAGACTATGTTGCAAATATCTATAAGGAAGATCCGGATGCGGTAAACTTCTACGACTAAAAAGGAATTAGAATCAAAAGCGCCTGCAGGTTTTACAGCCTGCAGGCAAAAAGGAGACAGACGCTATGAAGCAGATCGAGGTCAGGCGGGAAAACAAAATAAAAAGAAACGCGGGAGAACAGATCTTGCAGGCAATTATTTATCTGATTATTATTCTGCTGTGTCTGGCGATTTTGCTTCCGTGTCTGAATGTTCTGGTTTTGTCTTTTAATGATGGAAAAGATGCGGCGCGGGGCGGAATCTGGTTCTGGCCCAGACAGCTTACGCTGGATAATTTCCGCGAAGTATTCAAAGACGGCAGTATTATGGGAGCATATGGAATCAGTATTGCGAGAACTGTTATCGGTACATTCTTAAGCCTTATGGTGACAACCCTTGCGGGTTATGCACTCAAGCAGAAGGATCTGCCGGGCAGAACCGTCCTTACGATGCTGATTACATTCACCATGCTATTTGACGGTGGGATGATTCCGAAATATATCCAGTACAAAAACCTGCATCTGCTCAATTCTTTCTGGGTTTACGTTGTACCGAGTTTGGTGAGCGTAACCTATCTGCTGATGGTGAGAACCTTCTTTGAGGGAATTCCGGACAGCCTGGAGGAATCGGCGAAGCTGGATGGCTGCGGATTTTTCAAAATCTATACTAAAATCATGATGCCGCTAAGCAAGCCGGTTATCGCGGTTGTCGGGCTTTATACGGCAGTCAACCACTGGAACGACTGGTTTTCTGGTGCGTTCTACATGAGCGATACTGCGAAGTGGCCGGTACAGACCGTGCTGCAGAACATGTTGACCAAAGCGATGAACGCACAGCAGAACGTAGAGACAGTCGCTCAGGCGCTGGCTCAGAACGCGGCAACGACAACCTCTGATTCGCTGAAAATGGCGGCAGTCGTTGTAACTACCGTACCGATTCTGTGTGTATATCCGTTTATTCAGAAATATTTTGCACAGGGTTCCATGATCGGGGCAGTAAAGGAATGAGAATAAAGGGATAAATACACCCCTAAATTGCGTCGCTGCGTAGTTGATGAAATCGGAAAAGACATGCCCGGGATTTGGCGCATGTCTTTTTTATCGCATGACACGATAAAACCACTCTGTGAGGATCGTATTTTGATTTCCTACGGACTTTATGGTATGCTGAAAAAGAATGAAAAAACGAAAGATGGAGGGGACTATGAAGGGAAAAAAATGGGACGTCTATGTTTACGGCGATGTAAATATAGACCTTGTTGTTCCGGGCGTTTCCAGTCTGCCAAAGCCCGGGCAGGAGGATGAAGTGCCGGTTATGGATACCTATGTAGGCGGCGGCGCGGCGCTGTTTGCGCTTGGCATTGGAAAGCTCGGTCTACATCCGGTATTTCAGGGAGAGGTCGGGGACGATTGCTACGGGGAGTTGATCCGCAAAGAATTTGCCGCAAAAAATATCGACGACAGTCTGCTTGGGACGAGCAGGACGGAAAAAACCGGTATTTCGATCAGTTTTACCAATGAAAAGGATCGGTCGTTTCTGACGTATCGCGGCACGAACGCGGGAATTTCCATCGACAAGGTGGATATCGAGGGCGTGAAAAACGCTTCACATATTCATATGACAGGCTATGAGGGAAGCAAAAACCACGCGGCGTATCTTTCTTTGTTAAAACGCGTCAAAGCAGAGACAGAAGCGACTGTCTCGTTCGATCTGGGCTGGGATCCAACCGGGGAATGGAATCCTCAGATCAAGGAGCTGTTTCCGGATATCGACGTGCTGTTCATGAACGAGACGGAAGCGATTCACTATGGCAGGACGAAGACCGCACAGGAAGCGGCACGGGAGTTTGCGAAGGATTGCGACAGGGTGGTCATCAAGCTTGGCAGCAGCGGTTCTCTTGCAATCGAAAACGGAAAAGAGGTCTTTCTCCCGGCGTACCGGGTAAAGGCTGTGGATACGACTGGCGCAGGAGATTCGTTTAATGCGGGCTTCGTATACGGATTTCTGACCGGAAAAGGTCTGGAAGAATGTCTGGCCTGCGGCAATGCCTGCGGCGCGTTAAACGTGACAGCGTACGGCGGCAACACCGGATTTCCGGACAAAGAGGGACTGAAGGAATTTATGGAAAAAAAGAAAGTGGAGGAAACAAAATGAAAATCGCAGTCATCGGGGGAGCAGGCGTCAGAACCGTCATTTTTATCAACGGCCTGCTGGCAAGATACAAGGCACTTCATATTGACGAGGTAGCGCTCTATGACATCAATCAGGAGAAACAGCAGATCATCACAAAGCTGTGCCGCCATGTGGTAAACAGAAATCACAAGGATCTGATTGTAACGGAATCTGCGGATGTGCGTAAGGTATTGCAGGACGCGGATTATGTGGTAACAACGCTGCGCGTCGGCGGCGACCATTCCCGTGTGATGGATGAAACAATCGCATTAAACGCAGGCGTAATCGGACAGGAAACGACCGGTGTCGGTGGATTTTCGATGGCAGTGCGCACGATTCCGATTTTGCTGGAGTACTGCAGGCTGATTAATGAAATTGCACCGAACGCATGGATTTTCAATTTCACGAACCCGTCCGGTCTGGTGACACAGGCGTTAAAGAGCGCAGGCTATGAAAAGGTGATCGGCATCTGCGATGCGCCCAGCAGCACAAAATTCCGTATGGCAGCAAAGCTCGGCGTGGATGAAAAAGACCTGTATGTGGAATTCTTCGGATTAAATCATCTTTCCTGGATTCGCAGCGTGAAGATCAAGGACGAAGAGATTCTGCCCAGGCTCCTTGCGGACGACGCATTTTTAAAGAGCATTCAGGAATTTTCCATGTTCGATCCCGATTTGTTGCGGATGATCGGATTTTTGCCGAATGAATATCTCTACTACTATTATCATCGGGAAAAAGCGCTCGCCAATATCTTAAAATCCGGCGCGACCAGAGGTCAGACGATCGAGCAGGTCAACAAGCAGATGATGGAAGAGTTAAAGGCGATGGATATGGACGCCGATCCCGAAGGCGCACTGCAGATTTTCCTGTACTATATGCAGGTTCGTGAGAATTCCTATATGAGTATCGAATCCGGTCTTGCAAAGCGCCCGCTTCTGGAAAAAGGGCAGCTGGAAGTGCCTGATGGCATGGGATATGCAGGCGTTATGCTTGACTGCATCGAGGGGCTGCAGAGCAAGGACGGACGCGATCTGGTGCTTTCCGTGGAAAATCAGGGAAGCATCCCCGGTCTTGAGGATCGTGATGTGGTGGAAGTTACCTGTCATGTGGATGAAACCGGGATTCATCCGGTGAGGGTGGAGGAAGTTCCGGAGCACTGCTATCTGCTGATGCGTCTGATTAAGATGTACGAAAAGGAAACCGTAGAGGCGGTACAGGAACAGTCCGAGGAAAAAGCGGTCCAGGCGCTGATGCTGCATCCGCTGATCAATTCCTACTCTCTTGCAAAAGAACTTGTCGCAGCTTACAGCCAGGCATACGGCGGACTATTCTATAAGGCATAAGGATGCGTGAAAAGGGGACAGGGATGAAGACACAATACGGGACATGCCCGATCGAGGAGTGCCGGAGCGTCAAAGTGACCGGCACGGGAATAGAGAACGACTGCTGTAGGACAGTTTCTTTTGAAAAAAAGAGTGAAGCGCAGAAGATCCGCGCCATCCGGGAATATTTTATGGAAATTGGAATGCAGCGTGTCGGTGCTGTGGACATTTGTCTGGAAACAGACGACGATGGCAAAGCGGCGGATTTGACTGGGCTGATCGTAAATGCGCTGTACCAGGGCGCATACCGATTTTCCAAAACAGCCGTCCGTAGATGGGAAGCGGGCGCAGCCTTTGCACGCCGCGATAGCCTGACGGACTTTGGAGATCTGGAGATCTGGATTCACGGCGGGGTGGCGGATGCTGCTGGCGTTGATGCAGCAAATTACGTGTACACCGCCGATGTAGTTGACGTTGACGCCGTGAATTGCGCGGAGACCAATCCGGTGAACCTGCCTGCTGTAGATATCGTTATCGCAGCTGCAATTGATTGCGCCGTGCAGTTCGCAACCTGCGTCGGCTATGCGCGGACCCTCGGCAACTTGCCGTACAACCTGTTAAACATCGAAGAGATGGTAGCGTATGCACAGGCGATTTCCGAAAAATACGGCATCCGTTTCCATGCGTACCGGGAGGCAGAATTAAAGGAGCTTGGATGCAACGCGATTCTGGCGGTCAATCAGGGCAGCAGTGAGGAAGCAGCACTCGTCGTGATGGAATACGAGCCGAGACCGGGAGAAGAGAAGACCGCGCTGGTCGGCAAGGGACTGATGTTCGATGCGGGCGGCTATCATTTAAAATCCATGAAAGATATGGAAGGAATGCAGTACGATATGTGCGGCGCTGCAAACCTGATGGAGATTCTGGAAATTTCTGCTGCTGGCGGATTACAGAAAAATTTGGTCGGCGTATTTCCGCTTGCTGCCAACCTGATCGGTCCGAGCGCGAGCAGGATGGGAGATATCATCGAAACCCTGTCCGGCAAGACGGTGGAAATTTACAATACAGATGCGGAAGGACGTCTGGTTCTGTGCGATTCTCTGACAATGGCGCAGAAACTCGGCGCAAAGTGTGTGATCGACCTTGCGACGCTGACCTATTCCTGCCACGCGGCACTTGGCGACCTGACAGCTGGACTGTTCTGCAATGACGATGCGTTGTGCAAAGAGATCGAAGATGCGATGGCGCAGAGCGGAGAACGCTGCTGGCGGATGCCGTTAGACGACTGCTATCGCGATGAAATTTTGTGGTCCGTAATCGCTGACCTCGCCAACTATGCGCCGGGAAGGCCGGGAGCAGGACCGATCGCAGCGGCATATCTGCATGAGTTTATCGAAGATGGAACGCAGTGGGTGCATCTGGACGTTGTAGGACCGGCGGTGCAGAGAAAATCCGGCAAGCATTTGGCAAAGGGCGCGACTGGCGTTTGTATGGCGGGGGTGTGTCGGTTCCTGGCACAGGAATAAAAGACTGGCATTTGCACCGCGCGTCGCAGGATTATCTATTGGAAGAGGGGAAATATGAGGTTCGATTTTGACGGAAAAATAGAAAAAGAAGTGCTGGAAAACTACCTGTCCCGCTGTGCGACAGCGGCAGGGCTGTATCAGAGCGAAACGCTTTCCGACGATCTGCGTGTGATCAAAAAACTCGGAATCAAGTTTCTGGGCAGGGCGTCCGGTATCTGGTATATGACGGAAAACGATGAGGAACATTTTGAACGTTCCAGAAAGTTGGCGGAACGGGTGCATGAGCTCGACCCGGAGATCATTCTGCAGGCGTGCGTGTTTGAGATGATTACGCAGGGCATCGAGCAGGTGGAAATTCCGCTGTATGTGCTGCGTGCATTTGGACAGAAGGAAGAAAAGCGATGTTTCAGGCTGCAGGATACACTTTTTGTGGATCGACCGGAGGGCTTTATTCATGAAAACAGCGATCCGGCGAAAAACGGCGGCATTCCCGATCTTTCCCGGTTAGAGGCGCAGATGTGGTTTTATTACCGTGCGACGCGCTATATCGATTGCGGCTATGAAGCATTGCACATGGGACAGATTCATCTTTATACAGCAAATGATTTTGGCATGGAGCAGACGCGGGATCTGTTTGTAAAGATCAGACGCTATGCGAGAGAGCACGGCAGAAGACATCTGGTGCTGATGGATGCGCATACGCATGGCGTAAATGTAAACGGAAAACTGTTATTTGATTATCATGCAATGCCGTTTACCCGCGCTGCGCTTCTGGAACGCAAGGGCACGAAGCTCGTGCTGGTTCGGGAGGGCTACAGTGAAGGCGGTGAGAATCCAAATGGCTGGAGTGCACCCGTGATGCCGTACCTGATGGAATATGACAACTGGGGCGGCAAAGTAGTCGGACACCCGGAAAATCTGACAAGAGAAGAGCTTGCAGGCAGTGACTGGTGGGGCTATGACCAGATCGGCTGGTTTGCGAATCAGTCCGAGGAAGAGCGGAACCATTTCCTGGAATACACTTACTGCTGGACGGAAATCAACAATCGCAACGCATATTTCGAAATTCCGTTGCGTCGGATGCTGAGCGATGCGGCTGTTGTGATGGACAGCGCAGTAGACGGCAAAAAGGGACTGCAGGAAACCTATCAGTTGAACAATCCTTCGATGGACTGCCCGTTTGGATTCGGACAGGAGGATATTGTAGCTGACTTATGGCAGAGAGGACACAAGCTGCGGGAGCTTGCAGGGAATCCGGAGCATCTGATTCGTTTCGGTGCGCAGGAGGAATACGATCCCGAGACCGGAATGAAGCTTCCGGAGGAAATCGTCGTATACGGTAGCTTTCAGCCGTCCGTCGGCGCGATGAAAAACGATTCCAACAGCAGCATGACGAGAATGTATTATGTCGGCGACAATACCTGGAAGCTTTCGGTTGTGATTCCATATGCGGGGACCTATGACTATGCGGTTTCAACCTATGGAACGTTGTCTGCAACCTATTGCAGGGATCGTTTCCCAAGAAGCGGCTCTTCGAATAAAGCATATTTTACGACACCGAAGGACAACTGCGTTGTGATGTTCGAGTTCCGGTTCCACAAGCCGCAGGTAAAGGCAACTGTGCTGTACTGGGACGAGACGGGGCACGAATGGCGCGTATGAACTGTAATAGACCCGCCGCGTGCGAAGCACCGCGTGGCAGATCAACCCGTGCGTACCGTATAACAAAAAAATCAGGAGGACGCCTGTGAGACTTCGTAAGCTGTATGAGCATCCCATTTTTATCCAACTCGTTGTATTTACCGTGCTGATTGGTATCGTTCCGCTTATTTTGATCAGCGGTTTTGTATTTTATAAAATGGCGGACATGGCGCGGGAAGAGGTTATGGATTCTCACGAGCAGGTCATTTTGCAGTATACAGACGGCGTGGAGGAAAAGCTGCGCCAGTATCAGGAGAGCGTTATTCAGATTGCGAACAATACGATTATTCTGAAAACATTGCAGCAGGAGGATTCAGACGCCTATACGCGCGGCAGGAGAGTCAGCGAGGAAGTTGTCAAATCACTCCTGCTGGAACGAAAAACCGAGATCAACAGCTGCATGGTCTATTCTGCGCTCGCCCAAAACCCGATCTACGGACAGCGCGCGAGCATGTTAAAAGAGGCGGCGCGCGAGGGCTGGTTTCAGAAGAAAAATGCGACGCAGGACGGTTGGTATCTGTATTTTGCGACCGGGCAGCAGGAAAATCTGATGGCGATCGTCAAGACGATCCGGAATATCGACGTCAACAGCTATAGGACAGAGGATATCGGCATTGTAAAGCTGGATTTAAATATCGCCCGTCTGTTCGCACCTGCAAAACAGGAAAAGAACACCAGTTTTCAGCTGATTTTATGCGATTCTGCAAACGACATTCTTTACAGCTC